>Ga0208825_1000111_pt1 | contig 82022 bp, 56 predicted proteins | sample AD_UKC113_MetaG_FD_184450 | JGI IMG/M metagenome (GOLD analysis project Ga0208825, IMG submission 184450) | Active sludge microbial communities of municipal wastewater-treating anaerobic digesters from Hong Kong - AD_UKC113_MetaG (SPAdes)... | ecosystem: Engineered > Bioreactor > Anaerobic >...
CCGCTGGTACTTCATGAAGTCTTTGCCGCAGAACCGGCACCGGTGGTTGCAGGCGCCCGAGGGGCTCGTCTCGATGTAGATGGGATAAACGTTATCCCCCTGCAGCCACGCGCCCACCCGTCCCGCGTGATACATCATCTTGTGGCTGTCTATGCGGAACTTGTCCATGGGATTCCTGGCTTACTTCATCAACGAGGAGACGCTGCGGAAATACGAGACCGGGTCGAGATAGCTCTTGTTGCCGATGACGGCGCAGGCCGCCGCGCCCGCCACGTTCCCGATGAATCCGAGGATTTCGGTGGGCGCGCCGAGGGCCGCGCACGGCGCCGTCAGCGCGAGGCACGCGTCGCCCGCGCCGATGCGGTCCACGAGTTTCACGCTGAAGACCGGCGTGCGCGAAAAACCGGTCCGCTCGTCGTAGCCGACCGTGCCGTTCTGGCCGCGGGTGAGCAGGAAACTCCGGCATTTCAACTGTTGGGCCAGCACCTGCGCGATGTTCTGGATGTCCACGTGCTTTTTCTTCATTTCGAGCCGCGCTTCCGGTTCGTCAATTGTCACGAAGTCCGCGCGCGGATACCGCGACACCAGATTGAAACCATAGTTGCCGGGGTTGACCTGTACGTTCAACGCCAGGAAAGGTGCCTTTTCGCACAAGACTTCGATTACCTTTTCCGTCATCAGCCCATGGCCATAATCCGCCACGATAACGACATCGTGCTCCGGCGCCAGCGATGCGACCTTTTCAATAAACGCCGCCTCGTCCTTGGGCAGCAGCGGATCGTCGTTCATCGCGTCGGTTTCCAGCAATTTGATGCTGAGATAATCCTCCAGGTAACGCCGCTTGACAATGGTCGGCCCGTCTGTTTTGCGGATGAAATGCAGGCCGACGTTGCCGTTCAGGTGTTCTCGGATGAATGCTTCCTGCGTGTCGTGGTCGCCCAGCGCCGTCAGGCAGTTCAGGCGGCCGCAGAATCCCGCCAGGTGGTTGTTGATGGCCTGGATGCCGCCTAGGTAGCGCTCCATGTACTTGAGTTTCGCGGCGAGAATGGGATCCTTGTTGGCCTTGTTCATCACGTCGCAAAAACAATACTCGTCAATGATCGTCTCGCCGATGGTGAGGATTTTGAGCGTGGCGATGTCACGCAGATACTTGAAGATATCTTCTTCGGAATAACGCGACCGGAATTCCTCGAGATACAGCCGCACTTCAGGGGAAAAAAGATCCGTGTACCGGTTGATCAGGGCCGATGCGCTGAACGTGTCCTCTTCCGTAAGATGGAGTTGGCCGCCGATGCTCCTGACCGCTTCCTCTTCCTTCAGGATGGCGCCGGTATGATCGCGCAGGCCGGTTTCGTTTGTCGCGCCTTTCACAAAAAAATTGGGTTTCAGCAGGAGAATCGTTTCGACGGCGCTCGGCCACTTGTTGATGGCCACATAATCCACGCATTCGAGCGCGGCCAAGGCCTCGGCGCGCAACTGGTCCGTGAAGACGGGCCGGTGCGGTCCTTTGTCCACGAAATGGTCCGGCGTCAGCGTGACGATGAGCACATCGCCCAGCCGACGCGCCGCCTGCAGATGTTTGATGTGGCCGATATGCAGCAGATCGAACACGCCATGACAATGGACGATGGTCTTGCCGTTCGCGCGTGCAGCGTCCAGTTTGGCCTTCAGATCGTCGAGGCTTATTATTTTTCCGGATAGAGGCACGGCATTCCGCTCCATAGGTTCAAACCGATGCTAACACACCCCTTGTTTGAAGGACAAACGAAGGAAACGACGGGATGGGTGCATCGAATGGCGCCCATAATCGTGTTTTCCCGGTTGAGAACCGCGCCGGCTATTTTAGTCTTCTGCTGTCGCGGCAATGACTAATGTTGTCGGGACGAAAAAAAGAGGAAAAGGCGCGCTTTTCGGCGGGTTGGAGAGGGTCGGGCGGGATCCGTTCGCCGGTTGCATTGCTTCCGCAAAAGGTATAACGTTGGGCTTCGTATTGAGCCCGTGCTACAGGCTGGTAAACGAATGGGGTGTACCGTGCACAGGAACATCGAGGAGGCGCTGCGCGAAAGCGAGCAACGGCTGCGCGCCTTGGCCGACAACCTTTCCAATGCCGTGGTTTATCAGTTGATGGCCGAACCGGACGGCGGACGGCGCTTCACTTATATCAGCCGATCGGTGGAACGCCTGAACGAAGTAACTGTGGAGGAGGTGCTGGCCGATGCCGGGGCGCTTTACGGCCAGGTCTTGCCCGAATATCGCGCATTGGTTGCGGCACGCGAGGAAGAGGCCTTGAAAACACTCACTCCATTGCATGTCGAGGTGCAGAGCCGCCTTCCCGGCGGCCGCCTGCGTTGGTTTGAATTTACTTCCACCCCCCGTTATCTAGCGGACGGCGTTCTGGTCTGGGACGGGGTCGAAGTGGACATTACGGATCGCAAGCGGACCGAAGCGGAATTGGAAAGACTCGTTGCGGAGCGAACGTCGGAGTTGATCGAGACCAATCAGAGGCTGCTGATGGAGATTGCCGATCGGTCCCAAATGGAGATGTTGCTTCGGGACAGCGAGGAACGTTATCGGTCGCTTTATTGGGAGTCCCGGGACGCCATCATGGTTTTGTCGCCGGAAGAGGGTTTTTTGGCCGCAAACCCGGCCACGGTCGCCCTGTTTGCCTGCCGTGACGAGCAAGAGTTTACTACCCATTCGCCGGTTTCCCTGTCGCCGGAATTTCAGCCGGACGGCATCCGATCGGATGTCAAGGCCCGTGAGTTAAAGCGCCTTGCCCTGGAAAAGGGCTCCCGCTTTTTCGAATGGACGCATCGCCGGGTGGACGGGACGGAGTTTCCGGCCACGGTATTGCTTTCGGGTTTCAATTACCGTGGCAAGCGCCTGCTGATGGCCACCGTTCGCGACATTACCGAAAGCAAGCGAGCCGAAGCGGAACGGCGGGATCTCGAAAGGCAAGTCCAGCATGCGCAGAAACTGGAGAGTCTCGGCGTGCTTGCCGGCGGACTCGCCCACGATTTCAACAATATTCTGCATCTCATTCTTGGCAACGTGCATCATATCAAGAAAATCGTGTCGGATCTGTCGCCCGCCCGCCCGTTTATCGAAAATATCGAACGTTCCACGCGCCGCGCCGCGGTGTTGACGCGCCAGATGCTGGCCTACGCGGGCAAAGGGTCCTTCACTCTTCAAGTGTTGAATTTGGGTGATCTTGTGGGCGAAATCGTCGGGTTGATTCAGTCATCCATTTCAAAAAAAGCGCGGTTGCGGCTGAATCTGGCCGGCGATCTTCCGCTGATAGAGGCTGACGCGGCCCAAATCCAGCAGGTGGCAATGAATGTGATACTGAATGCGGCCGAGGCGTTGGATGCCGATGAGGGCGGCGAGGTGATCGTGTCCACCTCGGCGCTTTATTGCACGGAAGACGATTTGCGCGGCAGCCGTGTTATGTTTGGCGCTCCGGCGGGGGATTATGTTTGCCTGGAGGTGTCCGATACGGGATGCGGAATGGACGGGGAAACTTTGGAACGGCTCTTCGATCCGTTTTTCACAACCAAATTCACGGGTCGTGGATTGGGAATGTCGGCGGTGCTCGGAATCGTACGCGCCCATAAAGGCGTCATCCTGGTTCGCAGCGCTCCGGGCGCGGGCACGACGGTCCGGATACTTCTGCCCGTGGCGGACCGTACTGATCCGGCGCCATCCGACAGCGCGCCGGCATCTGCCGCGGACCGGCCCTCATGCGCAGGCGTCATTTTGTTTGTGGACGACGAGCCTGACATGCTGGAACTCGGCGCCATGACGCTTGAACAGATGGGATATCGCGTTCTTACGGCCGCCGATGGTCTGGACGCACTCGAATTGTTCGAGGAGCAATCGAAGGATATTGGCTGTGTGCTGCTCGATCTGAGCATGCCGCGCATGGACGGTGTGCAGACGCTGGTGGAATTGCGCCGAATCCGGCCGGATATCCCCGTCATTCTAGCGAGCGGTTACGCCGAACGCGAACTTCAATCGCGCCTGGCCGGCTTGGAAGTAAGCGCGCTGATCGAAAAACCTTACGATTTCGACAAGTTGGCGTCTATTCTGCAACAGGTGCTTGCCTGACAGGACGTCCACAATTATCCGGCTCGGCGAAGCATGACGATTTCCACCCACAATCCCGCCAATTGCCATAGGGTGCGCGCGATGCGCGGGAAATTGAAGAACTGCGATTTGCCGTAGGTGCGCTGGTAGTGATGGACGGGCACTTCCACGCACCGGAAACCCGCGCGGTGAATTTTGGCCATCATTTCGACGCAGATCACGCCGCTGTCGCGCGTCAATGTGATCTTGTCGAACACGCTGCGGCGAATCAGCCGGAAATCGCAATCCACGTCGCGATAGGGAAGCGCGAAGGCGATTTTCACGATCCAATGATAGAGGCGGCCGATGATGCGGCGGTGCATCGGATCGCCGCGCGCGATTTTGTACCCCTGCACGATATCCACGTCCGGCCCGGCATGCGCCAGCAGAAGTTCCAGTTCGCGCACATCGTATTGGGCGTCGCCATCCGTGTAGAAAATCCACTCGCGCGTGGCCGCGCCGAAACCGGTTCGCAGCGCGCCGCCGTATCCGCGGTTTTTCGGATGCCGCACGATGCGCACATTGGGAAATTCGCGCTCGATTTCCGCCAGCGCCGCCAGCGTTTTCTCGCGGCTGCCGTCGTCCACGATGGTGATGTCGCCGTCCATGCCCAGCCGCCGGAACGTCTGTTCCGTAAGCAGCACCATGCTGCCGATCGTTCCCCAGTCGTTGTAGCAGGGATAAAACACCGATATGGATGGCTTAGGGTCCACGCCGGGCGCTCCATGGGCCGTTAGGCGTTTCCGCCGGCGGAAGCAGGCGGAACGTCCGGTCCTCTCTCACGATCAGCCACTTGCGCGGCAACCGCTCCGCCGGAACGTGTTCGACCACCTCGGCCTGTCTTTGGGCCAACAGGCACAATATCCATGCCAGCGGTTTGTCCGCCGTGCAAACGGCGGCGCATTTTGGCAAATTCAGCACGGCGGACGCCACTTCGTAATAGCCGCGCATTTCGTCCGCCGTCCAAATCGTTGCCATCGTGCTTGCCAGTCGCGCGCCCGGCGCCGCCGCCACCGACACGACGAAAATCGCCAGAACGATCCGCCGGAATCGCGTTGCGGGACCGATCGCGCGGTACGCTTGCCATGCCGCCACCCCGCCGAAGAGACCGCCGACAGCCTGGCTGAACCACAAGTAGCGGTGGATGTGGCCCGGCGTGAAAAAAAGCCACCAGTAAAGATAAAAAACGGCGATCATGAACAGAACAGCCGTTGACCGGTTGTAACGGCGCGCTGAAAGGGTCCACGCGGCGAAGGCAAGGCCCGCAAGGGCCGTATACCATGTAAACGGCTCGCGCCACAGCGCCGGAAGGGTCCGCGCTAGACAGCGCAGGCCGAAGATCAAATTGTGCTGATATTCGCCCAGCATGCCGCCCGCCGCCCCGGCCACATCATGCCGCAGCAGCGTTTGCGCCGCCCACCACGCCCCAACGACCGCCATGCCGCCGATAGCGGGCATTGTCCATTCCGACAGCCGCGCGCGGCGCCCCGTCATGTATTCGAAACACAGGACGCCGAAAAACGGAAACACGGCCAGCATGACGATCGTCTTGCACAACACCGCCATGCCGAAGCACACGCCCGCCGCAAGACCCGGTGCGATATTTCCCGGACGGCTCCAAATAATCAATCCCGCCAACAGCCACGCCAGGGCCGGCGCTTCGCCGTACAGTGTCCGCGCTAGATACGCCGATCCCGGCATGGCCAGCATCATGACCACGCCGGCCAGCGCCGTCCCCGCGCCGAAAAATGGGGCCAGTGTTGCGTAGGCGAGCGCGCACAGAAGGCCGAAATACAACGCCATCGCGGCGCGCGCCCACGCAATCGTTTTCGGTCCGGCCGGATCGCTTCCCGCCAGCGCCATGGCCGCGGCCACCGGCGCAATCACGGGCGCGCCCACCGAATCGTAGGCGTCGAACCAGCGGAAACCCGTTTCGGGCAAGCCCGATCCGTAAACGTGATACGCCGCCACGTTACGCGCGACGCCCATGTGATGCGCCTCGTCGGGCGCAATCCACGGATACGCGTCCAGCCGGGGAAACGCCACGATCGCCCCGGCCAGCAGGGCGGCCGGAAGCAGCCGCCAGTCCGTTTTTCGAGTGGAAACGGAAGAGGCTTCCGCGATCGGTCTGGAAGCCGAATGCCGCGCACGGACCAGCACGCCCCATGCCGCGACCGCCGCCATCCCGCCGAACAGCGCCGTCCGCGCCCATGCGGCGCCGGGCGCAATCGTTTCCGCGCCTTTCCACGCCAGCAACGCGATGGCCGCCGAGGCTGCGGTGCTGAAAAGGATCAGCATCAATGCCGCCGCCAGCATCAAACCGATCGCGTCCTGCCGGCTGGCTGCCTTGTGCGCTGTGCGAATCGTATGAATCATTCACCCGCCTCGCTGCCAAAATCGGGATGTGTGCGCCATTGTACACGCCTCTCAATGGCTATACCCAAATTCCCGCATGCAGGGATCGAGGCAGGGATGCCGCGTCCACGGTAGAAGCGGCATCTTGCCGCTTATCCGCCGCCCCGTTCGATCAAGCGCGCCATGCCCAAACGTGCAGACAGTCGTTTCCCTGTCTGCTTATAAAAAGAGGCATCGGGCGGCGTTCATTTCCTCGAACAGGCTGACGCCGAGTTCGCGCAGCAACCGGTCGAGGCGAACGACGGGCAATCCCAGCACGTTCTGGTAACAGCCGTCGTAGCGGGCGACGAGGAGGGATCCCGGCCCGTCCACGGTATAGGCGCCGGCCCGGTCAATCGGATTGACGGCGTCCACGAACGCCTCGATTTCGGACGGGGCGAGATCGCGGAACGTGACGCCGGTTGATTCGTACCCTTCAGCGGTGCGGCCCGTGGAGGTGTCCACCATCGAAAGGCCGGTCAGCACATGATGTGTTTTTCCCGAAAGCCGGGCGATCATCGCGCAGGCTTCGGTCCGGTCCGCCGGTTTGCCGAGGACGTGTTCGCCCAGGAACACCAGGGTATCCGCCGCGATGACGACCGGTCCCGGCGCGATCTTTTTTGCGGCGTCGTCGCGTTTCGCGCGCGCGTTGGTTATCACCATTTCCGCGGGCGTTCCCTCGAAGGTTTCTTCGGCGCCGCTGACGACGACCTCGAAATCGAGGCCGAGCGCGGCCAGCAGGGCGCGGCGGCGGGGCGACGCGGAAGCCAGCACCAATCGGGTCACGGCTTGGGCGCCTCGTTCGAGGAAGGCTGATCGAGCGATTCCACGGCGACGGCGGCGTTCGCGGGAACGGTTTTGCCTTCGGGGCCGACGGTTTCGACGAGCGCGTCGTTTTCGATGATTTTCGTGCCCGGCGGAAGCGCGATGTGCGTTTTGGCCAGATCGAGTTTTCCGTTGACGGCGATGTCCGACACGGCAATGTGGACCTTCGACTCGTCGTCGTTGACGATGTGGATGCGATAGGGCAGGAAATCCTTGTCGCGCAGAAACAGGCGCACTTCGCGAAAACGCCCGAACTCTTCCTCCTTGCCCTTGGGTCTGATGAGAATGCCCTTGGATCCGTTCGGCTTGTCATCCGAATCGAACACGCTCACATCGTAATGCTCGCGGAGCGATTCGGTGTTTTGATCGAATCCGAGAAAGAAGACTTCCGTTTGCGGGCTATCCTGCAAATCGTATATCTGTAGTTGACGGATGTCGGCTTCGAATTCATAGGCCTTTCCGTCCTGAATGAGGTACGCGGGGCCTTCCTTGGGCTGGTCGTAGCGAAAGACGATTCGTCTGGGTTTGACGTAGACGATGCTTCCACCGGCCTCAATGGTTTCTTCCGGGGAAACGGTTTCCTGCGTGAAGCGCGCCTCGAGCGCCTGAATGCCGTCGCGCTTTTTCGCAAATTCTTTGAAAAACGCGTCGAAGGACGGGGGAGCCTCCGGCGCGGCCATCCAGGCCAGCGCCATGCCGGCCGCCAGCAGCAAGGTCATTCGGACGTCTCCTTGGTTTGCCGATCGATCAATGCGCGGTGGGTTTCGATCACTGAAAGCAGGTCGTCCCGCAGGCGGTTCCGTTGATCCTTCAACCGCCGGATCTCGTCCTGTAGTTCTTCCGGCAGTTTCCCCGCGCGCGCCAAGAGTCGTTCGTGTTCGGCATGTCCCGCCTCGCGGAGGCTGTCGGCTTCCCGGCGCGCCGCGTCAATCAAATCCTCGCCGAGCCGCTGGGAGGTGATGAGGGCGTTGCGCAGCGTCGTTTCCATTTGGCGGTACTCTTCCATCTGCGCCTTGAGCGATTCCTGTTCTTCCTTCAATTCGCGGATTTTGTTGATCAGCGATTCAATGATGTCGGCCAGGCGGTGTAGATACTCGTCCACGTCCAGCGTTTGGTAGCCGCCGAACAGCGCATGGCGGAATTGTTTGCTGTACACGTCGCTGGGGTTGATGGCTATCTCGCTTCCCAGCATCTGCGATACGACTTTGTGATCGCGCATTGAGCGTTACCCCCTGGCTATCGGCCCAGTTCCCTGGAACGCGCCGCGGCCGCGGCGACGCCTTCGGCAATCACGCGATCGAAGCCGTTTTTCCGGAAGGATTCGAGCGCGGCGGCGGTCGTGCCGCCCTTGGAGGTGACCCGTTCGCGCAACACGGACGCCGGTTCGCCGGACTGATCCAGCAGGCGTCCGGCGCCGAGGAGCGTCTGCGCCGCCAGCCGCGTGGCCTGTTCGCGATCCATGCCTTGTGCGACGGCTGCGTCCACCAGACATTCGGTCATGTAAAAAAAGTAGGCCGGGCCGCTTCCGCTCAGGGCGGTGACGGCGTCAATCATCGCCTCGGGCACTTGCTCGGCCACGCCGATGGCCTCGAAGATGCAACGGGCCGCTTCGGCATCGGTTTCGGTGCAGTTTTCGCTTGTCGCAAAGCCGGCCGCGCCCGTGTTGACCATGGCGGGCGTGTTCGGCATGACGCGAATCACGCGGATATCCGGGCCGAGCAAGGATTGGATGCGTGCGATTGAAATGCCGGCGGCGATGGAAACCACGCGCGTTTGCGGAGTGATCGCCGTCGCGAGGGGCGCCAGCGCCTCGGCCATTGCCTGCGGCTTTACCGCAAGGACGATCGTGTCGCAACCGGCGGCCAGCTCTTCGGGGGAGGAGGCCACGTCCATGCCGAGCGCGGCGGCTTCGACGCGTTTGTCCTCGGCGACATCGTAGACCCGGATCCGGCCGGGTGCAATCATCCGCGCCGCCAGCAAGCCCTTCGCGATGGCCGCGCCCATGTTTCCAAAGCCGAGCAATCCGATCACGCCGCACGCATCGGCCCTTGGATTGGCCACGAACCTCTCGGACGGATGAATCGGACGGACCATCGCGATTTCATCGCAGTCGGGAAACAGCGAGCAGCGGACACAATCGTTGAACACCTTGTGCGGCAATTCGTGCTTGTCCACCTCCGCGAATCCGTTCTTGCCGAAAAACGCCGGGCTGCGCGTCAGGCAATAGACGCGGGCGATATGGAGGGCGCGCGCTTCCTCGAGGCAGGCGCCCAGCAGCGCCTTTCCGATGCCCTGCCCACGCAGGTTCGGGCGGACCACGAGCGATCGCACTTCGGCCAGATCCACGGTGTCAATGTGCAGCGCGCAGCAGCCGCCCACACCTTCCTCGTCCGCGTAGGTATAAAAATCGCGGACGTTTTCATAGAGTTCCATCAGGGGCCTGCGCAGCACCGCGCCGCCCTCGGCCGCATTGTCGAGCAATTGCTTGATCGCCGGTATTTCCGTCAACTTCGGTTTGCGAACCGTATGCATGCGGCTTGTGTCAGTCCTTCCATGGCCTCTGCCCAAGAGGCCTCTCGTCACGGTTATCGCCTCGTTGTCCAAACGGTCCCTCGGATTTCCGAACCGCTTGGCCAGGAATCATAACACAGAACGGATCCAATCCACGACGGGATGCAGGCTAGAAATCTACCGCGTCGAGACCGGGAATGCAGGATTCGAGCGGGATGGTTTCGATGTGCGTCGCGCCGAGCATGGCCAATTCGAATCGGGCCCGCGCCAGCGGCAGCGTCGTGCCCTGCGTGTCCATCTGGACGCTGAATTCGGTAAAGTTCGCGCCCTCGTTCATGGTCGGCTCGTCGCCGAACAGCCGGTTGTCGCGCAAATAGTCGAGCAGACGCGGCACATTTTCCTTCCGGGCGTTGAAAAAGACCAGCACCTTGTTTTCGGCAAAGATCGAACCATACAGGTTGAGCAGGAACATTCGGGCGAGGTTGTATTTGGCCGGATTTTCCTTGATATGCGGATTCGCCCAGATGCCGGTCTCCGACACCATGATCTCATCCATGATGCGCAGCCCGTAGTTTTGGATGGCGCTGCCGGTCTGGGTGATTTCGAGGCCGAAGTCCACCGATCCATTCCTGACTTTGGCCTCGGTCTTGCCCCATGTCTCGTAGACGACGATGCCCGAGGCGATGCGCGGCGGGGTCTTGAATTTCTGTACGGAAAACGCCGCGTGCGTTTCGCCGAATCCCAACGCCGCGCTTTTCGACTGGAACCATTCGAGCGCGACATAGGGCATTTCCGAAACCATCGTGACGAGGCGGTTGCGTTCGAGCAGGCCGCGCAGCCATGCGTCGCACGGCGCCGCTTCTTCCGTCCGCGCGATGATGACGATGCGGACGCCGCCGCGTTCGAGCGAAAGGATTTTGCGCGGGAGGATTTCCCGGTTGAACTCGTATTTGAATTCGAGCACGCGTTCGCGCATCCAGTCGTCGCCGCCGATGGCAATGTCTATTTCGCCCAGACCCAGTTGGGCGCCGAATTCCTGGGGGCGGCCATCCCAGCCGACCAGGTACGGCATGATGGGAAAGGTGCTGGGGCCGCCTTTCTCGTATCCGCGCGTCGGAAATCCCGCGCTCTTGAGCAGGTTGACGAGGTTGCCGCCGCGCGACGGATCGGCCAGCGATCCCGCGGGAAGTCCGATTATCAGAGTTTCGCCGTTCATGTTACCACCCTTGTTCATGCATACCAGCCAGCCGGGGTATTATACGATTCGGGCCGTCCGTATTGAAACGGCGATCCCGGGCCCGCGCCAATGGGTCCGCAAGCCCGTCAGCGAGGCAGCAGCCATACTTCCGAGAGAAACGATCGATGCCGCCAGTTGAGGTGCGCTTCATCGGGCGCATCCCATGTCAGGGTAATCTTGCCCGTCGCCACGGCGGCCCTTGGAACGGGGAACTCCTTGATCCCGCCAAGTTCCTTGTCGTAACGCACGGGTTGCACCCGCGCGCCGTTGATTTTCAGCAGCGATTCGCCGCGGCCGGTGGTCCGGACCACGTACTCGCGCTGGGTGTCAATGCCCTCATACACGACGCCGATCGGCCAGTCGAGCGAACTGAGCCACGACAGCCGCCAGCGGCTCGGCCCCAGCCATGTGCCGTACCCCGGCAGCGGCGCGCGGAGATCCTCGACATCGAGCAGCGTCGGTTCGCCCCGCAACACGTGGGGATTGCGCGCCGTGTCGCCGACAACGTCGTATCGGCTGCCGGGCACGGGGTTTTCCCATGTGCGGATTCGGTCGAGTTCGGCGCATTTCGCCGCCTCGTCCGGCAGGGCGCGGATCCGCGCAAACTGGTCTTCCAACCACCAGCGGTTGTTCAGGGGCCGGTCGAGGAAATCGAGCACCGCGCCGCGCTCGAAATTTCTTGCGTGGTATTTTTCGACGCTCATCTGCATGCCGATTTGACGGAACAAGTCCTCGCCGTCGGTTTCGAGGCGCGCGCGCAGCCCGGCGCAGGCCGGATCGGTTCCGGCGCGCCGCAACACGTCCTCCGCCGCGTCCATCGCGGCATCCGCGCCAATGTCCACCGCCCGGGCCAGCGCGGTGTGGGCGTCCTGTTCCAGCGCGGTCTCGTGCAGCAGCCGTCCGCGAACATAGGCGTCGTACGCCGCGCGAAAGGCCAGCAACCGCCAACGCCAGTTGTCCCGGAGTTCGGGGGCGCGCGCCTCGATGGCCTGCCAGCGCGCCCACACGGCGTCAATCGCGCCGTTCAGCGCGGCGGATCCCTCCCAGTTCGTTTCCAGGGCGAGGATGGCGTCGGCGGCGTCGGCGGCAACGCCCGGTCCAAAAAAGAAACGCGCATATTCGATGAGCATATCGCGGACGCCGCGATCCGGATCCCATGCGAGCAGGGTCCAGACGATCTTGTTCACGTCATCATGCACGCCGTCCGAGTACGAAAGGAATCCGTCCGTGTACGGCGCAAAGCGGTTGTGGACGCGCGCATAGAAGCGCGGGCGCGGATTGACGCATTCCCGCCCTTCGGTCAGCGCGAACGCGGGATCCCACCATGGGACGGGAAACTGGCACAGGATCGTGTGCGTGATGTCGGGATAGGCGCGCAAGCGATAGGTCTTCGCGAGCCGTTGCCGCGTTTCCGCGAGCGGCGGGCTTTGCGGTCCGTGGACCACGCCCGCCAGCCATTCCGGCGCCTTTTCGTTCATGTACGCGAAAAACCAGTCCACCTCGTCTCTTTCGAAGCCTTGGAGCGAAATCCACATCGTGGCCTTCGGATGATGCGCCCGCAACCGTTGCGCGGCCTGTTCGAGAAACGGCATGACGTGTTGCGGGGCGTTGTCCCCCGGATCGCCGCCTGGAAAGAACACCGCGTCGAGCCGCGGGCAGGTCCGGTAGAAGGCTTCCCACATGTCCAAGGCTTCGGCGCACACCGCCGGATCGGCCAGATCGGCCTCCACCGGCGTCCAAATCCAATAGTCCAACCCGTACCGTTCGCATATCTCGCTCATGGCGATGTTCATGCGTTCGCGCGTCACGGGCATGACGGGACTGGACTCGTCCTGGAATGGAATGTTTTCGACGGCGTTCGCGCCGAACAGGGCGAGTTCGCGAATGTAGCGATCGTACCGCGCCTCGTCCCACGCGTCGTAACTGTTCGCCGTGTGGCGGTAGCCCAACTGGTGACCGCGGATGGCATAGGCCGGCCGGGTCTCGATAGCGAGATCGACCGGCAGCGTCACGCGCCCCGGCGCCCAATCCATTTTGCGCAGGAAATCCCCCACGCCGTACAACGCGCCCCGCCGATCCGCGCCCTCGATGCGCACCAGTCCACGGTCCGCGTCCACGGACAGGCGGTAGGCCTCCGGCGGCAGATCCTTCGCGGCGAAACCGATTTCGACGGACGGTCCCGACGGCGGGCGCGCGTCCGTTGTGGTCCATTCGAGGCCCGTTCGCGCCTTCACTTCCTCGATCAACACGCGCGCCGCGATCCGATCCGCCGTCGAAACGCCGGAATCGCCCGCGACGACCACCGCCTTCGTCAGATCAATCCCGCCGTGCATCGCCATGAAACATATTACTCCCGACAGACATAGAGAACCGGTCATGATCGCCTTCCTTGAGCATGTTCTTTGCGCGTATTGTACACGAATTCAACGCAAAGGCGCGGAAGACGTAAAGAATCGCGAACAACCTCGTTGTTCCTTGAAAACAAGCGTCGTCCGTGCCGTCCGAATCAATCCGTTTCGGGATGGATGATCACCTCGATCGGTTCCCGGATGCCCTGGACGGCCGCGTATTTTCGCAGACGGACCAAGTACGCGCTAGTCATGACGGTTCCGCGCGCGACAAGCGTCCTGCCCTGCGTGGTCAGGATGGGCGCGGCCAAGGTCGTGCCCGGTCCAAGGTCCTTGAATGCAATCGAGATGACCTTGCCCTTGTCGGCTTCCGGCGGCGCAACCACCGCGGGTATTTTGGAAAACACGGCCAGCACGGCGGGATCGTATTTTTCCTCCTGGTCTTGCAGGGCCTTGACGCTGTCCATCCGCGACAATCCCCTGGATCGCAATTGAAGATAATCGGCGGCCACCTTCAGCACGCGGCTCCCCAGAGGGATTTCCTTGCCGGCCACGCGGTCGCGGGGAAAACCGGATCCGTCGAAATACTTGTTCTGATACATCACGATTCGGGCGACGTTTTCCAGCCGGGGAATGCGTTCGAGCAGTTCGGCCCCGATGGCGGGAACGCTTTCGACCGTCCGCTGTTCCTCATCGTCGAGCGATTCGCCGCCGATGGCCTTCGTAAGGATTTCGGGCGGAAGGGCCAGCATGCCGATCTGGCACAGCATGGCCGCCAGTTCGATTTCCCATGTGTTTCCCATGCCCATTTTGGCGGTAATGGCCCGCGCCAAGTTGCGGAGATGCACGGAGCGACCGAATATTTCGGGATTGGCCCACGAGAGCACTTCGATCAACAGTTCCGCCGTGCCCTGAAGCGTCCCCTCCAAGACCTCCTTCTCGGCGGTGACGAGGCGGTACTGCCGGATGGCGGCGATGAGCGACTCGCCCATCAGGGCGGCGGGGCACGGTTTTGTCAGAAAACGGAACACGCATCCCTCGTTGACGGCTTCCATGGCCAATTTGATATCGGCGTTGCCCGTCAACATGATTCGGACGGTGTCGGGCGCGATTTCGCGCACCTTTTTCAGAAATTCGATGCCGTTCATCAACGGCATGTGCATGTCGGCCACGACCACCGCGAAGGGGCCTTTTTCCTGGATTTCGCGCAGTCCGGCATGCGCGCCTTCCGCGGTGCGCACCCGCAGCACATGCTGTAGTTTCCGCTGGTACGCTTCAAGCACGTTCGCGTCGTCGTCCACAAAGAGCACACGTTCTTCCACGGCTATTCGTCTCCTCTCTCGTCCATTTCCGCGCAGGCGTGTTCCCATTCGGGCAGGCGATCCGCCAGGCCCAGTCTTTCGAGGTACGCCAGGTCCACTTTCGAGGGGGGGCAGTTGAACAGTTCCTTGCGCCGCGCGAAGGCCAGCGCATCCGCGACATGGGTGGCGGCGAGAGGCGAGAAGGCATTTCCGATGGCGTCCATGGGCCGGTGATGAAACGCCACGGCCTCGACGATGGGATGCGGCAGCCCCCAGATGCCCAGCAGATAGGCGCCGACCTCGCCGTGCGTGCAGCCCAGCAAGGCTTTTTCGGCGGCCGCCAGCGGAAGGGACTCCGCGACGGCGCGATCGAAAACGCACGCGTAGTCCTCCGGGCAGGCGCTGGCCAGCACCAGTTCGCCCGTGTCGTGCAACAAACCCGCCGTGTAGGCGTCGTTTGCCGTTTCCTTGGGCGCCGATTCGGCGCGGCAGATGGCCTGTACATAGGCGCCCACGATCATGCTGTGACGCCACAACGCGTCCAGCGAAAAGCCGCGGGGCAATTTCGCGCCTTCCAGCGGGGCGAAGAGGCCCGTGGTAAGAACCAACGCCCTGACCGTATTCAATCCAAGCAGGGAGACGGCCTGGGTGGCGCTGGCCACCTGCCGCCTGAGACCAAAGAAAGCGGAGTTGGCCAGTTGGAGTATTTTCGCGGTCATGGCCAAATCGGTCTCGATGATGCGGCCCACGTCCGCAATCGAACTGTCCGGCGATTTCAGCGCCTCGCACAGTTTCGCATAGACCCGCGGAACCGGCGGCAGCGCGCCGATCTGCGCCACGACGGCCTTCAGGGAATCGCTCGACAGCAATTCGCGCAGGGCAAAGGCCCTGTCCACGCACTCCTTCAACAGCGCCGGCTTGCAGGGCTTGCTGAGGAACTGGTGCGCTTCCCCCACCGACCGATAGAGGGTTTCGCTGTCCGACTGGCCGGACAAGACGAAACGCAATGTGTCGGGATGGCGCTTCTTGACCTCGGCCAACAACCGGCTGCCATCCATGCCGGGCATGCGCATGTCGGTCACGACGACATCGAAATGACGGGCTTCGAGCTGTTCGAGCGCCTGCGCGCCGCTCCGGGCAAAGGCCATCTCCCATTCGCGCTGCATCGGAAACAGCATCCGTCGCAATCCATCCAGCACGTTGGGCTCGTCGTCAACAAAGAGAATGCTTTTCATGTCCGCCTCCCCGTTCGGATAAACCGGGAACCTTCAACGGCCGCGGCCGAAACAGGGTTCATTCGCCCTCTTCTCCGAATCGATCGTACACCTCCACAATATGGTTGTTTTCGTCGAGAAACGATTCGAGCATGCGCGGATCGAAGTGGCTTCCCTCGCCTTTTTGCAGGATGGCGACAGCCTCCTCGTTGCTCATGGCGGGTTTGTAGGGCCGTTTCGATCGCAGGGCGTCGTAGACGTCCACCAAGGCGACCATGCGCGCCTCGACGGGGATGTCCTCGCCGGCCAGCCCGTCCGGATATCCGGAACCGTCCCATTTCTCGTGATGGCTGCGCGTGATGACGGTGGCCATTTGCAGCAACGGGGACGGCAGCGCCTCGTCGTCCGTCGTATATCCGTTCGGGATGGCCTGCGCGGCCATCATGATGGATTTGGGCGGCTGCCGCAGAATGCTTTCGCCGATTTCCGTGTGAGTTTCAATCACGGCCCGCTCCTCCGGCGTCAAGGGGCCTTCCTTGAGCAGAATCTTATCCGGAACGCCTATTTTTCCGATATCGTGCAGCGGGCTGGTCAGAAAAAGCAATTCCGCGAACCCGCCGTTTCTTCCCATCCTCCGGGCAAGGATGTAGGAACACCACGCGACGCGCGCCACGTGATTGCCGGTCTGGTCGTCGCGGAATTCGCCCGCCTTGGCCAGCCGCCACACGACCTCGCGGTGCGATTTTTCCAATTGCCGGGTGCGTTCGCGGACAAGGCCATCCAGCACTTCGACCTGGTTCGCGAGATGATCCTCGAATTCCTTGATGCGGATTGCGCTTCGCAAGCGGGCGATCAGATCCTCGCGGCCCACGGGCTTGTTCAACAGATCGGTCGCGCCCAGATCGAGCACGCGCCGCTTCAGCGTCCGATCGCCTTCGCCGGTGAGGATGATGATGGGGATCCGGGATAATGCCTCGTCGCCGCGCACGGCCTCGAGGAGGGCGATGCCGTCCTTTTTGGGCATGCGTATGTCCGACACGATCACGTCGAACGCCTCGCGGCGCAGCGCGTCGAGCGCGTCGTCCACGCCGGTGCAAAAGACACCTTCCCACGGCTCGCCGCACAGGTCCAGCAAACGCCTCAGGACTTCGAGCACGTTCGGTTCGTCGTCAACGAACAAGAGTCTCTTTTTCCCTTTGGTCATATTCCTTCACCCTTCGACAACGGGCAGCCGAATGATGAACGCCGTTCCTTTTCCGACCTCGCTTTCGACGGAAAGGGTTCCGCTGTGCTTGTTCACCACGACGTTCCGCGCGATGGCCAATCCCTGGCCGGTGCCCTTGCCCACTTCCTTGGTGGTGAAAAACGGATCGAAAATGCGGTCGCGGAACTCGTCCGGTATGCCGGTTCCGGTGTCGGAAATGCGAATCTCCACCCAATCGCCGTCGCGACGGGTGCTAATCATGATTCGTCCCTTGGTTTCCGAACCGTCGCCGACAACGTCTGCGATAGCGTGCGCCGCGTTCACGATCAGATTGAGAAAGACCTGGTTGAGTTCGGCCGGCAGACACCAGACACGGGGCAGACTCGGGTCCAGGTCCATTTCGAGATCGGCCACGTATTTCCATTCGTTGCGCGACACGGTGGCCGTGCTCTCGATACAGTGATTGATGTCCGCGAGGGTCTTCTCCGTCACGCCGGGATGCGAGAATTCCTTCATCGCCTGGACGATGGACGTGATCCGTCCGATGCCCTCGATGGACTGCGCGATGGCGCGGGGGATTTCGTTCGCAAGGTACTCGAAATGGGCCGTTTCATTCAGATCGCGGGCCTCGTTCAACAGATCCGGCGGCAGGGCGTCCGCCGCCGGCGATTCCATCAGCCTGCGAAACAGGTTTATCAGGGCCACGATGTCCGCGTGGGCCGACTGGAGGAATTCGAGGTTGTCGCCCACGTATTGCGCGGGCGTGTTGATCTCGTGGGCGATGCCCGCGGCCAGGCGTCCCACCGATTCCAGTTTCTGCGCCTGGTTGAGGGCGCGTTCGAGTTGGAGGGCCGTACGCGTTTCGTCCGCCTCGGCTTCCATTTTCCGCGCGTGCCTGTGCGCGCGGCGGTATTCGCTGGCGCGGCGGATGGTGTGTTCGAGCAGATGCGGGTTGCAGGGCTTTTCGAGAAAATCGAACGCGCCCAGTTTTACGGCCTTGACGGCGCGCGGAATGTCGCCCTTGCCCGTCAGAATGACGGGAACGGTGTCCGGATGTTTCCCGTGCATGGCGTCCAGCACCTGGAAACCGTCCAACTCCGGCATCTCGATGTCGAGCAGGGCCACGTCGAATTCCGCTTTGCCCATCGCCTCCATCGCGGCGGCGCCGTCGGACACGGTCTCGCACGCGAAACCCTTGCCCAAGAGTTCGCGCGCAACCAGTTTCAGCAGGTTCGGGTCATCGTCCGCGACGAGTACGCGGATCGCGTTGGTTTCAGCATCCATCCGCGGGATCTCCCATGGGGTTGTCCGGCAATCCGCACGGCAGGCGGAAGGCCGGGAATTCAAGGGACGAAAAGGACATCAGGGACGAAAAGGACATCGGCGACCTGCCCCCACGGAAAAAAACGATACGGATAGCAGAAACATAAACAACGTAGTAGAGGCTTCCAGCCTCTTTTTGAACGCGGCAAGGATACCGCGTCTACGTTGAACACCCTTATATTCATCGTTCTTCCTGTTTACGACAAACCTCACACCAGCCGCCAATCACAAACTCCCAACCACTGGTTACCGACTACTCTCCAACAATTCCCTGATTTTCCGCAGTAGCGCCTCGGGCGAATACGGTTTCTGGATCAATTGTGTGCCGTCGTGCAGCACGAAGTTCGTGTGGACGGCGTTTACGCTGTATCCGCTCGAAAAGAGGAACCGCAAGTCCGGGTGGTCCTTGTGCAGCGCCTCGTAGAGTCCCTTGCCGCCGAGTTCCGGCATGACCACGTCCGCCAGCACGAGATCTATCTTTTCTTTGCTTTCGCGAAACACGCGGAGCGCGTCCATGCCGTTGACCGCCGTCAGGACCGTGTACCCCGCTTTTTCGAGGATGCGTGCGGCGAGGTTGCGGACTATTTCGTCGTCCTCGGCCAGCAGGATGGTTTCGTTGCCGCCGCCGGCCCGCCGTTCGATCTTGGCGCCGATTTTCGAGGCCGCCCGTTCGACGATAGGCAGGTAGATCTTGAACGTGGTGCCCTTGCCCTCTTCGCTGTACAGTTGGATCATGCCCTGGTGCTGCCTGACGATGCCGTAGACGGTGGCCAGCCCCAGCCCCGTGCCCTTGCCCAGTTCCTTGGTGGTAAAGAACAGCTCGAAGATATGCTCCCGGGTCTCGGCGTCCATGCCGTGGCCGGTATCGGTGACGCTCAGCAACACATACCGTCCCGGAACGGCCCCTGCGTGCGTTGCGCAGTAGTCGCTGTCGAACACGACGTTCTCCGTTTCGATGGTCAACTCGCCGCCGTCGGGCATGGCGTCGCGCGCGTTGACGCACAGGTTCATCAACACCTGCTCCATCTGGCCGCGATCGGCGTGGACCGTGCCCAGGCGGTGACCGGGAATAATGCTTAAGCGAATATGTTCGCCGATTACCCGGCGAATTATTTTCATGATATTTTCGACGACCTCGTTGAGGTCGAGGTCCTCCATTTCGAGGACCTGCCGGCGGCTGAAGGCCAGCAGTTGCCGGGTCAGGCCCGCGGCGCGTTCGGCGGCCTTGGCCACTTCCTCGGCGAATTCGCCCAGTCTGTCTCCCTCCGGCAGGTGGTCGAGTATCATCTGGTTGTATCCCATGATGCCCTGCAAGAGGTTGTTGAAATCGTGCGCCACGCCGCCGGCCAACTGACCCACCGCCTCCATCTTCTGCGCCTGTATCAACTGTTCCTGCATCTGTTTGCGATCGGTGATCTCGGCAATCATATGAATCGCGCCATTGAAACGGCCATCGGCATCCACAATCGGATCCACGGTGATTTCGTACCATGATGTGCCTATTTGCAATTCCATGGTTTCACGCCGCAGGCTTGTGCGTGCCCGAAGTATTGGGCATTCCGCAATTGGAGCGTCTGTGCCGTGGACGACGTCCCAGCAATGCTTGCCCGCCAATTCTTCGGGCTTCAGACCGAAAATCCGATAGGTAGGATTATTGCATCGCAGTATTTTTTGGGTGGAATCCAAAATCCAGATGGCGTCGTGGGTCGAATCGAAGGTCTTCTGCCATTGTTGGCCGATCCGGGCCGCCTCTTCTTCGGCGCGGACCCGGTTTACCGCTTCGGCCAGGATATCGGCCACCGCTTGCACGAAAAGCACATCGTCGTTTGTGAACGATCGCCGTTGCCGGGTATGCAGGCCGAGCACGCCCCAAGGTGCTTCCTGCTTGCCGATAATCACGCTGATGCCGCTGACCACTCCGTGATCGCGAAGCAGGGGCGGGCCCTTGAAACGCGTTTCCGAACGCAGATCGTCCACAATGACGGGTGTTCTGCTCTTGAGCGTGAATCCGGCTTGCGAATCCAAGTCCGTTCCAACGGTGGCCTTTCCGACAAGCCCCTCCTTCCACCCGATTCCGGCGCGCAGCAGCAGTGCACGGCCATCGGGAAGCAATTCCAGGATTTTACTATATTCTGTTCCCACTATTTCGGCGAGTTGGACAACCGCCTTGTCGAACAACGATTGTAAGTCGTTGTTTTCCAAGGCGGCTTTGGCGAGTTTTGCCAAGGCGCGATGTTGTTGTTCCTGGACAAAAAGTTTTTCTTCAAGCCGCCTGCGGTCAACCATTTCCCCGATCAGGCGGGCCGAGGCTTCCAGCCGGCGCTTGGCCATCTCGATGATAAACGGGGGACGCGATTCATAGGCTTTGGCGCGTTCCAGCAATTCTTCATGGCTGACACCGTAGGCCGCGGCGAGTTCAGCCAGTTTCGCGGGATCGCGGGGCGGGTCGCCGTAGCCGACGTTGATGGAACCGACAATTTCATCGCCGGCCTTTACCGGAACGGCGTACACGTGAATCCCGCCGGCGCATTCGATATCCACGGGGCCGCCGGATGCCATGGACGCCCGCGATGCGCTTTCCCAGCAGGATTCGTGGCATAGCCATTTGCCGCAAGCCAATGCGACGCGGTTGTCGTCCGTGCCGCACAGCTGCCGCGATGCGTTATCCATGAATTGGCACCAACCAGAAGACAATATGCCCAGGGCATAATCGCCATTCTTCTCGTACACGGCCGCGGACGTGCCCAACAGATCCAGATATTCCGAAACGATATCGAGCAGCATGTCCTTCCCCACGGACGACCGGATCAATCCGTTCTCGTTCAATTCGGTAAGATCCCCGTAGAGCGGCGCATACGGGTCGTCGGCCGTGGGGGGCTTTTTCGTCAGCAGCCATTCGATGCGGCGCAGGGCCTCTTCGCCGCGCACCGTTTCGGCCGATTTCCAGACCGCTTCCATCAGAAGGGTCAATTCCAGGATGTCCGTTTCGGTGTAGTCCGTGGATTTGTTGGCAATACCGACCACGGCGACAATCCGGTCCTGGTGGAAAATGGGGACGGCCAGGAATCGCGTGAGCCTGACATGACCTTCGGGATAGCCCTTTTTCAAGGGGTGATCGGCCTGAAAATCGTTGACGAGGATCGGCTTCCGCTGGCGGACGGCCTCGCCCCAGATACCCGTCTTGTCCAGTTCGTAGCAGGTCTGGGGATTGATGACGGCGCATTCCTTCATCACATCCTTTGACCAGGTGTTTAGCTCGAACTGCCTGCGCTCCTCATCATAGAAGTAGATATATCCGATCTTGCTTTCGGTCAGGCCGATGGCCTTTTCCAGCGCATAATCGAGGAAATCCTGCCGGTTTTCGGCGCGATATTGCAGAATGTCCGCCAGTACTTTCAGGCGCTGCATATTTCGTTGGTTCTGTTCCTCGACTCGTTCGCGCGTCCGGCGAATGGAGATCAAAGGCGCCAGGTAGGAAGCGACGGATTCCATCCGGCTTTCGTCGGTTTCATCGTATTCCGTCTCCTTGTTCGCCACGACAATCAATCCAAACAGTTCGTCTTCAAAGAAAATGGGAACCGCAATGCACCTCGTCAACGACACATGACCGGATGGCGGATGCAACGGCGCATTGGTTCGCAGGGTCCGTTTTTCCAACAGGGATTGCCCCCAAAGACCGCCCCATGCCGCGCGCGGAAACACGAAGGTTTTGTCCCGAACCTGGCAACAATCCCAAACATGACGGGTAAGCGAGGGACAGACCAGATCGCCGTTGTCGTTGATGTAACCGAACAAGCCCAGCGGGCTTCCTGTGTGCCGCAGGATTAGTTCCAGGACGTCCGCGTAGGCCTCGTCGCCCGGATGCGTCAACAGGACGTCGGCAATGCCCTTTTGCAGGGCCAGTTCGGACAAGGTTTGCCGCAAGGTTTCTTCCGTCCGTTTTTTATCGGTGATGTCTAAAAATACGGTGGAAAAAAACCCTTTGGCCGGGCTTCCCGCGGTTATGGCGAGATGTTTTCCGATGGGAGGGAAAAAACTCTCGAAAGAAGCGGCTTCGCCCGTTTCCGCAACACGTGTGTAGATATCGAGAAAGGGGGCCGATCCCGTTCCATACAGTTCGGAGGCCAGGGATCCCGCGGCGCGATCCCTGGACAGGCCGGTGATGCGTTCATAGGCGGGATTCACGTCGAGAATCCGGTAATCCACCGCCCGTCCGTCTTTGTAGACGATTTGGTCGAGGCAACAAGCAGCCGCCATGTTTTCGAAGATAGCCCGGTACCGTGCCTCGCCTTCCCTTGAGAGGGCCATGATCCGGCCTTGTTCGAAATGCGACCGTATGCGGGCGACACATTCCCTGCCATCGAACGGCATGGTGATGCAGTCCACCGCGCCCAAGCGAAATCCCTCTTCGATTTCCGCGGCCTCGATGTTGCGCCCGGCCGAAGCAAGGAACACAACGGGGATGTCGCGCGTTTCCTTGCGATTCTTCAGGCGGCGGCATACTTCGAGTCCGCTCATGTCCGGCAGGTCCGTTTCGATTGCCATCAGGCCAGGACTATACGTGGACGTTATCCGTAACGCTTCCTCCCCGCTGGATACTGTTTGCACCGAAAATCCTTCCGAAACAAGGATATTCGAGAGAAATTGCATCGGTTCCGAGTCGTGACCGACGATCAGGATTGTATTTGCGTATGCCATGAAAAAAGCCTTTCCCTTGGAACGCCTTTCATAAGCACGTAACGGTTGAAGTCCAGTTTGTTGCGAAAAGGGATCCCCGGAAAATAGGCGATCGCTTCTTCCGTGAAGTAACCGCGATCCTCGATTTCATGGGTGGTAATGCAGAAGACGGCTATAGCGTTGTGAACAGGCGCCGTTGTCGCGTCGGGCCGCCGCACGGGATCGATCATGGCCGGTTCTCCGCGAGGCGCAGGGCGTTGCGTCCGGCGAGGGCGCTGCGCGCGGCGTCGAGGAGGGGTTTCATGCGGATCGGTTTCGCCAGCACGAACAGGGGCGAATAGTTCATCGTTTGGTCCATCAATTCGCTGTCCGGATAACCCGTGACGACGATGACCGGCAAGGTGTCGTCGAGTTCGCGAATCGCGCGGATGACCTGCACGCCGGAGCCGCCCGGCATGACGAGATCCACGAACGCGATGTCGGGCGCTTCCCGTTTCATTTCCGCGATGGCCTCGTCGGCCGTGGCCGCCGGGACGACCCGGCAGCCGGCCTGTTCGAGCAGAGTCGTGAACGCCTTGCGGATCGCCTCCTCGTCGTCCACGACCAGTGCGCGGGGCGGGCGGGCGGCCAGCCGATCCCCCGCCTTGCGCCAGAGCGCCGGAACCCGCCCGTCGGCGGCGCCGGCGTCCTCCGGAGGCGGCGCTAAATCCCCGTTGTCCGTTGCGTCGTCCTCGCCGGCGATGCCGGGGCTGAGATAGTTTTCTCCGGCCCGGATCGTTTCCAAAGCCGCCGGCAGTTCCTCGAAGGCGCGGTCTTCGATCATGAAACCCGACGCGCCCGCCATGAAGGCGCGCAACGCGAGACGGCTGTCGTTGTGCCGCGAAATCACGAGGATCCTCGTGGCCGGCGACCGTTCGACGAGCGCCCGTATGGACGGCACAAGGTTTGCCCGGGCCATTCCGTGGGACAGAATCACCATGTCCGGATGTTCCTGTTCCGTTAGACGCAGCATCTCGCCGGTTTCGTTCACGGTCCACTTCAGGTCGAAGCCCGCGTGATGTTCGATGGCGCCGTGCATCGTTTCGGCGGACGCGCCGGCGAAGAGCAGTTTACAGGTCGCTTGGGTTGTCATTTTTCCGAATGCTCCATGGAACCGCTTTCGTTTCCGTTGCCGGCCACGCCACCGCGCGCGCACACACGGCGTTGCGCCGTCCTGCTTTGCAATGGCGCCGGATGGCAGCCGTCCGGCCGCTCATCAAGCAATACTATACTATACAATAAACGCCGGCGGTTGGGTATCAGAAAAATCCTGATACCTGGACTTTGTGCATGACCGATGAGGATACCCGTCAAATGAGGTCGTACACCGGACCGGTGAGTCCTGTAGGGATGGTTTGAGAAGATCCGGAAGAAAGCCAAAAGACCGTCCCTCCGGGATTTCGTGCCGAACGCCGTCTCATTCGACCGATTCTGAAAAAAGTATAAACGCCTTGAGGCTACCGTGTTCTCGAAGTCGTGAACGTCTCAGAATGTAACGCCGATTTCCAAATCGGCTTGCTGAAATACAAAATGCCGATCGGCATCTTGCCGCTTTCAGGCGTGTTGGCGAGTCTGAACCCGTTATGAGCCCGAAATTCTCACCACAAAGAATGCATGGATCGCGTGGAAGCCTCGCGATGGCCCAAGACCCCTGCGTGTTGCGCGCGGTATCAGAAGGGATGATGTGACGAACCATCCGTCACGAACAGAAGCCCCTTTTCCACGCGCGTAATTCGTTCATTCGTACACTTTTGTGATCCTTGCGATCCTTGCGGTTGTGAGAGATTCGGATTAGGCGCGCGGTTTTGCGGATTTGTCCGGACAGTGGTACTATCGTTGCGATCATGACATTCCGGCAAGTGGGCGGAATGGAACATCGTTCACATCGAGACAGTGGTCCTTGACGGGGCCGCAAACGGTATCCCGTGCCGGTGGGCGCAGGTGTTATCGCCGCGCACGACGGGGATTTTGCGGAGTCGGGCGCCTGTCCGCCCGGTGAAAAGGCGTATGTGCGCGTGGCGGCCTGCCCCCTCGCTCGCGATGGGTCCGAAAATGGATAGACTCTTGAGGATTTTTAGCGCGTTATTGGCAATGGGCCTGCTGGCGTTGGCGGTCGGCTGCGGCTGCGGCGTATCGAAGGACGCGAACGTAATCCGCGTGACGCGGAACATCGGCGGGCGCGAGGGGTTTCGCCGGCATTTCGACGGGTGGAAGGCGGCCTTTGAGAAGAAGAACCCCGGCTGGATCATGGAATTGATCGATCTCGGCAACATGGAAGGAACGGAATATTATAAATCCCGCATTGCGACGGACGATCTGCCGGAAATCGTCATGACGTGGGAAATGACGAATTTCCTCGCCGACGGCGGGCACCTGGTTCCCCTTCCCGACAGTTATTACGAAAAGTTCGGCATCGCCTTGCCCGCCGCGTACAAGGGCAAACGGTACAACACGCAGTGCGGCCTCCAATTGCAAGGCATCGTCGTCAATAAAAAGATGTGGGACGACATCGGCGTGACGGAACCGCCCGCGACGTGGGATGCGTGGTTCGCCGCGTTCGACCAACTCAGGGCGAAGGGTTATAAGCCGCTGGTGTTCGGCGGGCGCGAATGGCCGGCCTCGATGCCGCTGTTCTACGCCATCGCGTCGGATCTGTACGATCGCGCCACGACGCCGGAAGCCGGGACGCCGTCGTGGACGATTCGCCGCGACAAGGGGGAAATCTCGTTTGCAACGGACCCGATCATGCCGAAGATCATGGAGACAATGATCCGGCTCGTCGAAAAGTACGTTGACAAGGGCGCGCTCAGCGACGGGTACAACGAGGAGCAGCGCGCGTTCTACGGCGGCAAGGGCGCGACGTGGATGATGGGTTGCTGGATGGCCGGCGACATCGAGCCGAACAAGGTGGATTTCGACATGGCGTACTGGCCCGTGCCGTCGCTTGTCGGACGGCCTCCGGTCTTCATACGGACATCCGGCATGCAATCGGGGTGGGCCGTCACGACCTCCGCGACGGGCGAAAAACTCGAAAAGGCCATGTCCGCCATGGAACTGTTCTACGATCCGGAGGTCTACCAGTTGTTCCTGGACGGCGAGTGCCAGTTCGCCGAGGCCGCCAAAGTGCCCGTCAAGGGACCGAGGAGCGATTGGCCCCCCGCGCAGCGTCTCATTGACGACATGCAGGCGAACCTGAACAAGTATGGCACGACGCTGGGATACCATGTCGCGCTCGACGATTTGCCCCCGCCCACCATGACGCTTATCCTGGCAAGGATCATGCAGGAAATCGTCGCCGGCGAACGCGACGTCAATAAGTTGCTCAAGGCGCTCGACGCCGAATGGGACAGCGCCCGAAAAGGGACGTGAAGACCCGCGCGCGTTTCGCCATCGGCACGGCGTGCTGCGGGTTGCCGTTCCCGTTATCCGTGGCGAATCAGGAGCCGAAATAGGTCCGGAGCGCATCCACGTAGGCTTCGGCGAATGTCTGCCGCCACGAGGGATCCGCCAAGTTTTTCCGGTCAATTTCGTTGGTGATGTTGGCGGATTCGATGAGGATTTTGGTCGGGATTTGGGTATTGCGCAACACGGCGGGCACGTAAACGCGCCCTCCGTCCTGCCGGATTTGTGAACGGATCCAATCGCCTTCCAGGTGGCGGCGGATGCGTTTCTTGCCCAGGGACTCCATGACGTCCTCGGCGAGATTGCGCGACAAGGCCTCGTCGCGCCGGCGTTCCGCCGCGCTGAAGGTCACGGCGCGGCATTCCCGTGCCTCCCTGAAGCGATCGTAAATGCCGCCGCCGGGTTCCTCGCGCGGGCGGCGGTAATTCGCGCCGGGCAGGTAGATCATCGTCCCGCGCAGGCGTCCGTCGAACAGGGCGTCGGTATGAAAACTCGTGAAGATCATTTTGCGGGGTTCGACGCCTTTTGCGGTTTCGGCGCGAAAGATGGCGTTTGCAAGGTACCAGCGCAAATTCGCCGAAATTTTCGCGTCCTCGTTTTCATAATGGGGAGTCGTCAACACCACCACGCGATTGTCGGGCGAGAACCGCCGCGCGTCGCTTGTCGCATAGCCGCGTTTCAAATCCTTCGTGGTGACGTACACTTTCGCTTGCGTTTTTGTTTCCAGTAATTGTTTCACGCGGCACACGATGTCATAGTTGATGGCGTATTCGTATAATCCGGAGGCGGCATGTTCGGCGCCGCGGTCGCGTCCGCCGTGTCCGGCATCCAGCACGACCACGACGCCCTGAAGGTCCTTCGAACGCAGGCGGTCCTTGCGCAGCCGCTTCGCTTCGACGATGGTCTCGTCGTATTCCTGGCGGTCCTTGTCTCCCCGGGGCTTGTAGCGGTTGGACAACATGTCGAGGGGAATCAGAATTTTCTGGCCGGCCTGCATGTCGCGCACATCCTTGATGCCGCTGCGGCGTTGGATGACGTCGCAGGCTTCCAAGACGGCGTTATGGCCCTGGATATCCGTGAAGCGCACGACGACGGCCGTATACAGCGCCTCGCCGGACTTCAGGCGATAGACGGCATAGGGTCCTTGGGCATCCGAACCGTAGGTAAGTTCCGCGGCCAGCGCGTCCAGGTTTGCGGGCGCCTCTTCGGACGCCCGGGCCGTGTCGCCGGTGGTTCCGGCGGATTTTGCGTCGGCTTGCGCCTTCATTACGTCGAGCAGCAGTTCGGCGGGAATCAAAACACGTTGCCCCTTTTCCAGCACGGTGTTCGCCGCGTGATTGCGCTTGTCCGCCATGACCACGCGATAATTCGTGCCTTTGCCCGTCACCCATTCGCACAGCGCCCAGAGTGATTCTTGGCCCTCGCGCCCTTCGCACAACACCGTATGCCACCAGCCCGTTTCGTCCACGGTGTCCTGCCTGAAAATGGACAACAGAACCTTCCGCCGCGTTTCCCCGTTCAACTGATCGAAACGAAGAGCAACCGCCACGCGGTCCTTGTATCGTTGCGCATCCTGCGGATTGGAAAGGTATCGGGCGAAAAAGGCCGCCGGATCCGCGCCTTTCGGCGGACGGCATTCGGCAAACAATTGACGGCCATCGCGCAACACGCCCACCAAGCCCGGTTCGACCGGCGCGTAGACAGGTTCGCCCCCGTGCGCTTCCACCGCGCACAACGCCACGACCAGACAAAAAGCGTATACCCGCACAAAAGGCTCCCTCTTATCCTTTACAACGATGGATTGTAGCCTATTATTTTTTGGAACACAACAGGTTGTATGTGGCCCCGGATTGGATTGTAAAGAACGCGGCAAGATGCCGCGTCTACGGCGCCGACATTTTCTTGATGGAAAAACAGGAGACAAGGCATGACACAGACGACACGGTGTTTCGTCCAATCGTCGCCGCAGGGGCGAGAAATGCGTGCGTCCGCTACGGATTTGATTTGCCGGACGCGGTTTTCCAATCCTCGAGGGACCATGGTTCCACAATCGGCAGCCGGCCTTCCTCGATGGCCGCGCGGCAGGCGTCCATCCATGCGCGGGCTTCCTCTTTTCCCCGCGCCCTGGCAAGGCCTTCGTAAAGCGCGGGTAATTCGGCCGGTGCGATGCGGAACGATTTGCCGCCCCAGTCCCACGTCGTCGAAGCGATGCGATGGACCAGCCGGGCGGGCGTAAGGTGGCGCGCGAGACGGCGGCATGCGATGAGTTTCAGTTTCAGGGGACCGGGGGAGGGCGGTGTCACCACGAAATCGCCCGAAGCCACCTGGGGCATGTCCATACCGTCGCGGCGTTCGGCGTCATAGGTGCGCGCGATGATTTCCACCATCCTGGCCTTCAATTCCTCCGTTTGCGCGAGGGTGAAGGTGTGTGGTTTGGCGACGTTGATGAAGAATTGGAGGTCGCGGTTGACGCCCAATTCGTGATACCCGGAAAGCCATTGCGTGAGATAGGCGTACACTTCGCGCCCGCGATCCTTGCGGTGGTGCCGGTCCGGCAGGAAGATGGGGCCGCCGCGGAACGGGCGCACAATCCAGTTCGGCGCGCGTTCATGCAGCAGGCGCAGGTTGGCGTGTTCCGCGCGGGCCACGTCGCTGTATGCGCCCTCGTGCTTGGCCACGACGAATCCAAACACGAACCGTTTCCGTTTCGCGTTGAACGCCTGCAGCCGGAAAATCAACTGATATTTCCCCTCCTGAAACAACTCGAATACGAGCGAGGTCACCGCCGAGGGGCCCATCACGTCCTGGATAGTGGGAAGGATGAAGCGGTCCGGGCCACGCAAGGACCATTCCGTCGCGCTGGCCAGCGTTTCCAGTTTGTAAAACCGCTGGATTTCACGGCCCCAGAAATCCAGCATCGGCACAAGATTCAACCACTGAATCCGCGGACCGGCCGCGTCGTGGATTCCGCCGCGTATCCGGCGAGCGTCCGGCGCTTTCTTTCTTTTGGACATAGGCAGCATTCCTGAATCGGTTGTTGGCCGCGGTCATTGTACAGGAAACGGCTTCTCCATTCCTTGTTTCGCGCGATGCGCGGGTGATAGCATAACGATGGGCATGAACACTACGTGGAGGCTTTTCCGATGAATCGTTATGTCGCTTTGGCCGTGCTGGTTGCGGGATGGATAGGTATCGTTTCGGGCGCCGCGGCGCGCGGGGATCTCGGCGGCGGATTGTTGGGCAATCTGCCGCTGCTGAAGGATTTCACGGCGGCCCGCCAATCGAGTTTCGATCCGTCGGGCGGAAACGCCGACGGGCGCCAAGACTGGCCCATTCAGCCGGGCGAAACGCGGCCGATGGCCCTTATCGAAGGAGCGGGCGCAATTACGCACATTTGGGTGACGATCGCATCGGACGATCCGAGGCACCTTAAAAACCTCGTTCTGCGGATGTATTGGGACGGCGAGGAGCATCCGTCGGTCGAGTCGCCAATCGGCGACTTTTTCGGGCTGGGCCACGGCAAATATTACCAGTACGACTGCCTGCCGATTCAGATTGGAACGAGCCATGCCCTGAATTGTTTCTGGCGGATGCCCTTCGCGAATGGGGCGCGGGTGACGGTGACGAACGACGGCCCGGTCGCGTGCGGCGCATTTTACTATTACGTGGACTACGAGCAATACAAGAGGCCGATGGCGGACGCCGCCTGTTTCCATGCGCAATACCGGCAGGAATACCCCTGCACGCCGGGCCAGAACTACCTGTTGGTGGAAGCGAAAGGGCGCGGGCATTACGTGGGCTGCAACCTTTCGATCCACAACCGCGCGGACGGATGGTGGGGCGAGGGGGACGACATGATCTATGTGGACGGCAGCGAGAAGCCCGCCCTGCACGGCACGGGATCCGAGGATTACTTCTGCGGCGCGTGGTGTTACGGCCCCGCGTTCAGCAACCCGTATTTCGGCTGCCCGCTACGCGGGGAACACGCGCGCAACGCGTTGTGGAACGTCTACCGCTATCACCTGGCCGATCCCGTTCCGTTCACGACCGATATTCGTGTGACCATCGAACACGGCCATGCAAACGATCGAAACGACGACTTCTCGTCGGTCGCGTATTGGTACCAGACCGAGCCGCATGTGCCGTTCCCGCCGCTGCCGGCCCCGGATGAACGGCTGCCGGGCGAGGCGACGGTACACGGCGAGGCCGGCGCCACGGAAGCGGAGGAACTGGCAACCGCAATCGGCGCGGAAGAGGTGGTTGTGCAGCCGATGGGCGGTTACGGCGGGGAGTGGAGCAACGGCAGCCATCTCTGGTTCCGCCCGGACGCGCCGAAGAACTACGCCATCCCGGTCCCTCCGGCCGGGGAATCCGACGCAGGCGCCTACAAGGTCGAACTTTGGTACACGGGAGCGCCGGATTACGGGACGTGCGAACTGTGGGTGAACGGCGAAAAGGCGGCGGCGTGGGACGGCTACGACGCGGGCGGCGTCGTGCGGCGCAAGATCGAATTTCCGATCACGCTCAAAGCCGGCGCGAACACGATGGAATTACGCATTACCGGCAAGAATGACGCGTCACAAGGCTTCATGGCCGGCCTTGATTGTTATCGCATCTCGCGCATGTAACGGCAAAAGACGGGAGGGTTGCGAAATGCCGATGCCGATCAAAATCCAGGAAACGGATTTTCCGGGTGTGTTGTTCATCGAGACGGGATGTTTCCACGACGAACGTGGTTTTTTTTCCGAAACGTATTCAGCCGTCATCTGGCGCGAGGCCGGTTTCGCCGAACGCTTCGTGCAGGACAACCTGAGCCTGTCCGTCAAGGGGACCATGCGCGGACTGCATTATCAGTTGGAACCGCACGGCATGGGAAAACTCGTTCGGGCGATCAAAGGCGCGGTATACGATGTCGGCGTGGACTTGCGCAGGGGATCGCCCACGTTCGGCCGTCATTTCGCCGCCACGCTGAAGGAAGGCGACAACCGCTGGCTGTGGCTGCCGTCCGGGTTCGCGCACGGGTTCGTGGCGCTGGAAGACGACACGATGGTCTACTACAAATGCAGCGGCATGCACGCCCCGGAGGCGGAGCGCGCCCTGCGATACAACGATCCGGCGCTGGGCATCGCGTGGCCCCTCGCGCCGACGGTCGTGTCGAACAAGGACGCGCAGGCGCCCCTGTTCGCGGATGCAGAATACAATTTCACGTTCTGAAACGGGAACGCTTCCCTGAAGGACGGCGAAAATGAATTTGAGACGCTTTGTCTGGCGAAACGCGTTGCGCAACAAGCGGCGCACGGCGCTGACGATGCTGAGCATCGGCTTCTCGCTGTTTCTTTTGATGATCCTCCTCACCTTCATGGGGATGCTGTTGAACCCGGTGATTGAAGACGACTCCGCGCTGCGCCTGCTGACGATCCGCACCACGTCGCTCGCGGACATGATGCCGATTTCGTATCTGGACAAAATCAAGCGCGTTCCGAACGTGACCCATGCCGCGCCGCTCCAATGGTTCAACGGCACCTACCGCGATCCCAATTACCAGTTCGCCAATTTCGCGACGGATCCCAAGGCCATTTGGGAAATCTATTCCGAACAGAAAATCGCGCCCGAACAGGTCGCGGCATTCATCGCGGATCGCACCGCCGCCGTCGCGGGCGAGGATCTGATGCGGCGGTACGGATGGAAGATCGGCGACCGGTTCACGTTGAACGGCAACATCTTTCCGGTGGACCTCGATCTGAAAATCGTGGGATCGTTTACCGCGCCCATCACCCAGAACATGCTGTATTTTCATTACGACTACTTCAACGAGGCCATGGGCGGCCTCAACCAAGCGGGATCCTACGTCATTAAGGTGGCGGACGCGGCCTCGGTGCCGCTCGTGAGCGAGGCCATTGACGCCATGTTTCGCAACACGCCCGCCGAAACGAGGACGCAAACCGAAAAGGCGTTCGTCCTCGGATTCGTCTCCATGCTCGGCAACATACAACTGATTATCCTGTCGGTCGCGGGCGTGGTGGTGTTCACGATGCTGCTGGTATCGGTGAGCACCATGGCGATGAGCGTGCGCGAACGGTTGCGCGAGGTGGCCATTCTGCGCACGATCGGCTTCTCGCGCTGGACCGTCATGGCGCTGGTCGTCGCGGAGGCGATCTTCGTCGCGCTGGCGGGCACGGGCATGGGCATCGCGCTGGGCGAATCGCTGCGATTGATCGATCTGGACCGGATCACCCAGGGTTTCATCCCCAAATTCGATCCAAGCCTGTCCGCGTATCTCTCGGTACTGGCCGCCGGCATTGCGATCGGCTTGATCTCCGGTCTTTTGCCCGGATGGCAAGCCACGAATACCCCCATTACAAGCGCCATGCGGCAATTGGAATAAACAATGGAATAAACAATGGAAGAAATTCGGGAGTCAGTGGTTGGTGATGGGCGGTTGCTGGTCAGAAGTCAAGATGGCGATTTCCAACTCCCAACTCCTAACTCCTTGTCAAGGACAACATGCTTATCCCCATCAAATACAACATCCGGTACTTGGCGGCGCGCTGGCGCGGCACGATGATTACCGCCGCGACATTCGCCCTCGTCGTGGCGACGTTCATCATCGTGATGTCGCTCGCACAAGGCATCGAACGCGCCCTGACCACGACGGCCAATCCGCTCAACGTCATCATCATGCGGTCGGGCGTGCAGGCCGAGGGCCAGAGCGAGATCGGCATGGAACAATACCGGATCGCCCGTGGCGTGCCGGGCGTTGCCACGGACGAGAACGGCGACACCATCACCGCGCCCGAAATCCTTGCCATGGTGAACAAGCCGCGATACAACGGGAAAATGACCAACCTCCAGATACGCGGCGTCGAGCGGATGGCCTTCGTCCTGCGGCCGGACGTCCGAATCGTCGAGGGACGCATGTTTCGTCCGGGACTGCGCGAGGCCATCGTCGCCCGTACGATTTCCAACCGGTTCCAGGGCTTCCGATTGGGCGACACGCCCCGGCTCGGACGCGGCCATTTCACCATTGTCGGCATTTTCGACGCACGCGGCACGGCCTACGATTCGGAAGTGTGGGCGGACGCCCGCGAAATCATGCAGGAATTCGACCGGGAACGGTACAGCACGGTGGTCGTCCGCGCACGCGACGAGGACGCCGTCCAGCGCATCAAGGACTACGTTGACAAAGATCCCCGCCTGAAACTCATGGCGAAAGACGAGGCCGCCTACTACGCCGAACAGACCAAGACCGCCCGGCCCGTGCGCGCGTTCGCGATGTTCCTCGCGTTCACCATGGCCATTGGCGCGTGTTTCGCCGGCATGAACACGATGTACGCCAACGTTGCCAACCGCGTCCGCGAAATCGGCACGCTGCGCATCCTCGGATTCACCCCCGCGGCGGTGTTGGCCAGTTTTCTGATCGAATCCGTCTGCCTTGCGCTGATCGGCGGCGCCGTGGGCTGCATCGCCGCCCTGCCCATCAACGGACTCGCCACCGGCACGACCAACTTCGACTCCTTTACCGAGATCACCTTCCACTTCACCATCACCCCGCAACTGATGTTGCGAGGCATGGTCTTCGCCGCATTCATGGGTCTTTTCGGCGGATTCCTCCCCGCATGGTCCGCTTCCCGCCAGCCCGTCCTTGCCGCCCTCCGGCAGGTGTAGCGACCGCTGGTTCGACAAAAGGCCTCGCGTCCTTCTGTCACATTCCTGAACGTGTGCGAAAAAGGCGTGGGACAGGCTGTCGAGCCTGTCCGCAAAAAAGGCGTGGGACAGATTGTCCAGCCTGTCCGGCGGCGCACGTTTCCCCGGAGGATTCCGCGTCTGTGGTAATGGTAGAAGAGTCTTCCAGACTCTTGTGCTTCGCCACCGGGATGCGGCAAGGATGCCGCGTCTACGTTTGAACGAACGCGCCATGCTGAAAAACGCGGACGGTCTTCACCCGCCAAGCGGCATTTGCGTGTAACGGCCTTCGGTAATTCTTCGGGTATGAAGTCTATACATGCACACGTCCAACAGTGTAGAGTACTGCGTGTTGGTGGGAGTGGTCGAAGAAGTGAAGGTGTTTGATGGACGGCGCGAATCTGGACAGTGAACTGTCGAAGTTACGGATTGACAAGGAACGCAAGCGGGCGCGGCGCAATCGCGGGCGGCGGGTTTGGGCCGTGCTTGCCGCGGCGGTGGTTTGTGCGGGCGGTGTTCTCGCGTATGGGAAATGGTCCGCGCCCCTAACGGTTACGACGGCGCGGGTGGAAGTCGAGACGGCCGGTTCGGGCCGGGGACCGGCGCTGGTTACGGCGAGCGGCTATGTGGTTCCGAGACACAAGGTCGAGGTCAGTTCCAAGATCATCGGACGCATTCAGGACATCCGTGTAAAGCGCGGCGACACGGTCAGGCAGGGCGACGTGCTGCTGACCATTGACGACGCGGAGTACCGGGCGCGATTGCAGGCGGCGGAGGCCCAGGTCGAGGCCATCAAGGCCCGCCTGGCGGAACTCGAAACCGGGTCGCGTCCGCAGGAAATTGCGGCGGCCGAAGCGGCGGTGGCTTCGTCGGAAGCTTCGCTGCGCAACGCCGTCCTCGATTTGCGCCGAATCGAGGCGCTCGAAAGGCAGGGCGCGATCGCGCGGCAGGAACTGGATCGTGCCCGCGCCGCGCGCGACATGGCCCAAGCGCGCCTCGATGCCGATCGCAAGCAGGCTGAACTGGTCCGGATCGGTCCGCGGCGCGAAACGATCGAAGCGGCGCAGGCGCAGTTGCGGCAGGCCGAAGCGAACGTCGAGGCCGCCAAAACGGAACTGGATTACACGATTATCCGCGCGCCCATGGACGGGACCATCCTCGAAAAACTGGCGGAACAGGGCGAACTCGTGACAAACATGAATTTCGGCGGCACGCGCGGCGCCAAGAACTCGGTCGTCTCGATGGCGAATCTCGGCGACTTGCAGGTCGAGGTGGATCTGAACGAGAGCGAAATATCGAAAGTGGCGCTGGGCCAGAAGGCGGAGATCCGGCTCGATTCGGTACCGGATCGCGTGTTCGACGGTGAAGTGGACGAAATTTCGCCGCAGGCGGATCGCCAGAAAGGCGCCGTCCAAATCAAGGTCCGGTTGACGAATCCGGACAGCGCGGTCAAGACCGAATTCAACGCGCGCGTGACGTTCCTGGGCGAACCGCCCGCCGACGCGCAGGGCGTCGAGGCGCGGCCCCGCCTCCGGGTTCCAAGATCCGCCGTGGTCCGAACCGGCCCGGATCCCGTGGTGTATGTCCTCTCCGAAGGCCGGGCCAAGGCCGTGCCGGTCAAGACCGGCCCGGAAGGTGAAAACGGCGTCGGGATCGAAGAGGGGCTTTCGGGATCGGAAATTGTCATCACGGGACCGATGGACAAGATCGCGGACGGCGCGCACGTCGCGGTGGCTGAAAAATGAACGACACGGGAAGGCCGGGCCGGCCGATTATCCAGATTCGCGGTCTGCGGAAAGTATTTGTCCACGGCGAGGCGGAGGTGGTGGCGCTGGACAATATAGATTTGGATGTGCAGGCGGGGGAATTCTTGTCGTTGATGGGTCCGTCGGGATCGGGAAAGTCAACGTTGCTGCACATTCTCGCCGGTATTGACCGCCCGACGAGCGGCGAATGTTGGGTGTTGGGCCGCGACATCGGCGATCTGGGCGAAGACGAACTTTCCGAATGGCGGAGCGATCACATCGGCTTCATCTTCCAGTCGTTCAACCTGATTCCCGTGCTGACGGCGTTTGAAAACGTGGAAATGCCGCTGCTTCTCACCGATCTGTCCCGGAAGGAACGCGCCGAACATGTGCGGACGGCGCTCGACATTGTCGGTCTCGGCGATCGCATGACGCATTACCCGCGCCAACTGTCCGGCGGGCAGGAGCAGCGCGTGGCGATTGCCCGCGCGCTCGTGACCGATCCGGATCTCATATTTGCCGACGAGCCGACCGGCGACCTCGACGCCCGTTCCGCCGAAGACGTGTTGAGCATCCTGCGGAAACTCAACCGCGATTTCGGCAAGACCATCATCATGGTCACGCACGATCCGAAAGCCTCGACCCACGCAACCGTCATCCGCCACCTCGATAAGGGCGAAATGCTGCCCTGATCCGGCAATTCCCATGCAACAGGTGGATTTACGCGACGGCCAATCCGGCCAGGCGCCGCGAAACGGCCCCGTATCCCATGATGCGGGCAAGCGCCAGGGGCGTCAAACCGTCGAGATAAGGCGCCGGGACCAGCGGATCGGCGCACGCGTCGAGCAAGAGATCCGTTATCGCCGCGTTGCCGGTGATCGCGGCCCAATGCAGCGGCGTCAAGCCCTGCACGCATGCGGCGTTCGCGTTGGCGCCGGCATCGAGGAGCATCCGCGCAATATCGCTGTGCCCATTTCGGGCGGCCTTGTGAAGCGGCGTCTCTCCGATCGAATCGCGCAAGTCGGGATCCACGTTTTCCGACAACAACGCTTCGACCACGCGGCCCAAACCCAAGGCCGCCGAACGATGCAGCAGACTCGAACCGGCCAGCCCGCTTTCGCGGTCCGCCCGTTCCAGCTGAAGCATCAAGGACGTCAGAACGCCGTGGTTGCTGTGTTCTGCGCGGCTCAAAGGCGTCTCGAACGCATCGTCCATCGTGTTCAGCCATGTATTCGTCATTTTCCGTTCCTCCGGGTTCACACAATCTACTGTGTTGGGTCCCGAGGGTGTCCGGGTTCCGCGTCCCGGTCGCGCCCAGTGACACTCTTTGCATGAAAGAGAGCAACCGCCATGCCGGGAAAACCGGGTGAAAATACCGGCAAAATCCAGTAAAACCGAACCGGAACCGCGTCCGGATTCGTCAAAATGACAAAGGACTGCCGCTTCTGAAAAAGCAAACCGGAAATCGGCTGGCAAAAACGGCTTTTCGCCCGTCAGATTCTCCAACTTGACCTTTTGTCCTTGAACGTTGGGGGCGGATCTGACATCGGGGCGCTTGCTGTGCTAATCTGTGCGCACGAGGAATCCGGACCATGAATCTCCAGTGGGTTGACGAGAAATGCCATGCGCTGGCTGTGCTGAAGCAGCAGGGACAGCATGAGGGCGCGTTGGCCGTCATTGGTGAACTCGAACCGCTGGTTCCGGGCAATATTCCGCTGCTTTCGCTTCGCGCGCAGCATTTGGCTGCGTTGGGCCGGAACGACGAAGCCGCGGTCTGTTGCGAAACGGCGCTCGCGCGCGTCCGCGAGGCGCAGGAAGACTGCGCCGCGATGCGCGATCTGCTGAGCGCGGAACAGTTGGACCATTGGCAGATGGTGCTGGAGGCGCTCGAACAGCCGATCGCCGCGCTCCGGGACAAACTCAAACCCAAACCCAAACCCGCGCGGGACGATCGCGAGCAATTGCAGCAGGTCGTCGAATCCTTGCGCCGCGAACTGCAACTCGTGCGCGGCATGGCCGAGGAAGCGTCGGATTCCGAGCGACAACTCGCCTCCGAAGTCGAGCGTTTGCGCGCGGAGGATGAGGCGAAGAAGAAGGCCCTCGAGGAAGCCCGCCGCGAACAGGAAGCGCTTCGGCAGTCGCTCGAGGCGCGCGAAGAGGCCTTGGCGGCGGCCGAACGCAGCAACGCCGAGCGCGAAGCCCAGGTTGCCTTGCTTCAATCCGAACTGGCGGCCCTCGGCGAACAGGCCCGTCGCACCGTATCGTCGGAACAGGCGCTGTCGGCGGAACTCGAACAGGTGCGCGCCAACGAACGCGCCAAATCGGAGGCGCTCGAACACGCGCGCGGCGAGTTGCAACAACTTATGCAGACGCTTAGCGAGCGCGAGGCCGCCATTGCCGAAGCGGAACGCCGAAGCGCGGAGCGCGAGGAAGTGCTGGCCCGGCTTCGCGGTGAAATGGACGGCCTGCGCAATCAGGCGGGGGATGCAGCCCGATCCGAGCAGGCGCTGGCGGCGGAAGTCGAGTCGCTCCGCACGAACGAGGCGGCCAAGGCCAAGGCGCTTGAAAATGCGCGGTTGGAACTCGAATCGCTCAAGACAGCCCTTCAGGATCGCGAAGCCGCCATTGCCGAGGCCGAGCGCAAGAACGCGGAACGCGAACGGGCAATGGCCGCATTGCAGCAGGAACTCGGCTCGCTGAAATCGCGCGCCCTACAGGCCACGGAATCCGAGGAACGCCTCCGGGACGAAGTGGATCAACTGCGGGCCACGGAAACGGCCAAGTCGCAACTGCTCGAGGGCGCGCGCGCCGAACTGGACGCGCTCAAACACGCGTTGGCGGAACGCGAAACGGCCATTGCCGAGGCCGAGCGCAAGAATGCCGAGCGGGAACGGTTGCTCGAGGCGTTGAATCGCGAAGTCCAGGGACTGCGGAATCAGGCGGCGGGCGCGGCCAACGCGCAGGAAGCCCTGTTGCGCGAGGTGGAACAGTTGCGCGCCAACGAGACGGGCAAGGCGCAAATGCTCGAGGCGGCGCGGGCCGAACTGGAAAGCGTGCGCGGGGCGCTGCGCGAACGCGAGGCGGCCGTGGCCGAGGCCGAGCGCAGGAATGCCGAGCACGAACGGCAAATGGCGGCGTTGCGGGCGGAACTCGACAGCGTGCAGGAACGGACGCGCAAGGCGGCCGATTCCGAACGGCGCCTGCTGGCCGAAATTGAACAACTGCGCACCAATGAGCGCGCGAAATCGCGTGAACTTGAAGACGCCCGCAAGAATCTCGAATCGCTGGAACAAACGGTGCGCCGGCAGGAAGCCGCCGTCACCGCGGCGATTCAAAGCAATACCGAGAGCGAGGAGGCCATTGCCGCACTGCAACGCGACCTCGCCAAGACCCGCGCGCTGGCCGAAAAGGCGGCGTCGTCCGAGCAGCGGCTCGTGTCGGAAGTCGAGCAGTTGCGCACGAACGAAAGCGAAAAATCGCACGCGCTGGGCGACGCGCGATCGGAACTTGAGCAACTCCGGGCGGCATTGGCCGAACGGGAAAGCGCCATCGGCGCGGCCGTGCACAGCCGGCAGGAACAGGAGCGCGAATTGGCCGCACTGCGCCGCGAACTCGAGGAATTGCACACGCATGCGGCCGATGCGTCGAGTTCGGAACAGGCGTTGATGGCGGAGATCGAACAATTGCGCGCCAACGAGCAGGCAAAAAGCGGGGAACTGGAACAAGCCCGCAACGAACTGGCCGCGCTCAAGGAGTCGCTTGCGGCGCGCGAAGACGCCGTGGCGGCGGCCATGCGCAGCAGCGCCGAACATGAACAGGCCATGGCGGTGCTGCGCGAGGAATTGAATGCGCTGCGCGGCCAAGCCGCGAAGGCCTCCAGTTCCGAGGAAGGACTGCGGGCCGAACTGGATCAACTGCGCGCGCAGGGCGACGCCAAGTCGCAGGCGCTGGACGAGGCCCGCGCCGAACTGGAAACGCTGAAGGGCACGCTGAACGCCCGCGAAGAGGCGATTGCCGAAGCGCGGCGCGGCCAATCCGAACAGGCACAGGCCATGGCGGCGCTCCGGCAGGAATTGGAGGGCTTGCGCGCCTCGACAGCCCGCGCGTCCGATTTCGAGCGTGGCTTGCTTGCGGAAATCGAACAACTGCGATCGAACGGCGACGCCAAATCGAAGGCGCTGGACGAGGCCCGCGCGGAATTGGAAACGTTGCGCGCTTCGCTTATGGAACGGGAAAAGGCCGCCGCCGCCGCCGAACACAGCCGCCTCGAACAGGAAAAAATTACCGAATCCCTTCAGCAGGAACTAACGCAACTGCGCGCGCAAACCCGGAATGCCTCGGCGTCCGAACAATCCCTGATGGAAGACCTTCAACAGATTCAAAGCCGCGAGCAGGCCAAATCGAAAGAACTCGAACGGGCGCGCGCGGAACTCGAAACCCTCCGCCAATCGCTGCAGGCGCAGGAAGAGGCGCTGGCGGCCGCCCGGCGCGATCGATCCGAACAGGATGCGGCCGTGGCGGCCATGCAGCGGGAGCTGGACCGGCTTCACGGTGAAGCAGCCAAAGGATCGGACGACGAGGAACGCCTGGTACAACAAATGGAAGCTTTGCGCGCCGCGCAGAACGCCAAAGCGGAAGAACTGGACAAGGCGCAAGCCGAATTGGAACGCCTCCGCGACCAACTGGAGAAAAAACCGGAGGCTGTCCCACCGGCGGGTCCACGGAGTTACACGCTGCCGCCTGAATCCCATCCCGCCGAAGCGCCCGCGCGCCGGGGCCTATGGCTTGCCCTTGCCGCCGCTTTTCTCGTGCTGGTTGTTGCGGGCGGAGGATACCTCCTGTTGAAAGGACGGGCGCCCTCCGAACCGGTTTCCGCGCCCATCGTCGCGACAACGCCTTCCCTGACGCCGGAGCCGATCCCACCGCCCGCCGAACCGGCGCCGGTGGTGGACGAAAAACCCGCAGCGCCCGTGTTGCCGGAAGCGGACAAGCCGCAGGGGCAGCGCACATTGGTGTTTCCCAACAACCGTTCGATGGGCCAGTTGTTCGAACGCGATTGGAATGCCACGGGCGCCAAACCATGGAAACCGATAGGGCGCGCCGAACGCACCATCACGATTCCGGCGGGGAAAGTCGTTAAACTGGTCGTGAATCAGAGCGACAGCAAGGACCTGTCGCCGCTGGTTCCCCTTGGCCCCGATGCCCTGCACACGCTTGTGCTTATCGGCAACGATGTGACCGACGTCAGCATGGCTTCGCTGGCCGGCATGACCGGACTAAGACGGCTCGATGTCAATTCGAGCGGCGTGACGGATGCGGGGTTGAAGCACCTCGCGAACCTTTCCAACCTGCGCGAACTCAGCCTGGCCGGCCTCAAAATGACCGACGAGGGATTTTCCGTGATAAACCATTTTCCGTTGCTCGAATCGCTGAGCGTGACGGATTGCGCGATTACCAACGCGGTCCTTCCGCACGTGAAAAAACTGACCGGTTTGCGCCGGCTGACCATTTCGGGGACGAAGGTTTCGCAGGAAGGGATGACCCTGCTCAAATACGACATGCCCAAATGCGAAATCACCCCCTGACTTTCCCCGCGCCGCCGGTTATTCAACCCGGCTCGCCCCGTCGGCTGGCGAGGACAGAAACGTTTGGCCTTGCAGGCCGGTCCGTTGCCGGTAATCGGCAATCAAACGTTCGCAAAATGCGGGCGCGGCGTCGGTCTCGACTAGGCAGATCGTGCATCCGCCAAAGCCCGCCCCGGTCATCCGCGCGCCGTGACAGCCGGGCAGCCCGCGCGCAATCGCTGTCATCGCGTCCAATTCCGGGCACGTGACCTCGTAATCGTCGCGCAGGCTCTCGTCCGAGGCGTTCATGAGTTCGCCGAGCCGGACCGCGTCGCCCGCGCGCAGCACGGCACAGGCCGCCTGCGTGCGCGCATTTTCCGAAATGACATGCCGCGCGCGGCGGAAAACAATATCAGACAAGACCCCGCGACACGCCGTCAACTCGTCCTCGTTGAAATCGCGCAAGTGGGTTCCGGGACGGTTCAGGGTTTTTGCCATGCCCGCCACCGCCTCGCGGCATTGCGCCACGCGCTCGTTGTATTTGGACGATGTCAGGCCGCGCGCCACGCCCGTGTTGGCGATGACGAACGTGGCCGACGCAAACGCGACCGGCACGAGTTCGTACGCGAAACTTCGGCAATCGAGAAACAGCGCATGTCCTTTGCGGCCCATGCGCGATATGAACTGGTCCATGATGCCCGAACTCAGGCCGAGAAAACGGTTTTCCACGCGCTGGCCGAGCCGGGGCGCCTCGGCGCCTTCGACCCGAAAACCGCCGAGGGCCTCGAACATGCACAAGGCCGCCATTTCGAGACTCGCGGAACTGCTGAGTCCGCAGGCGATCGGCACGTCGCCGGCAATCAGCAACTCCGCGCCGATCAGCGGCAGCCCAAGCGCGGCGACCTCGTCCGCCACGCCGACGACGTAATCAATCCACGGCTCGTCCGCGTTGCGCGCGCGATGGTCCAAGTCCGCTTCGATGCAACGGTCCAGGTTCGCCGCGAAGGCGTGCAGACGCCGGTCGGCGCGCCGCCTGGCCGCGATGACGGTCTCGTGCTCAATGGCCATGGGCAGCACAAACCCGTGATTGTAGTCTGTATGTTCGCCGATGATGTTGACGCGGCCCGGCGCCCGTACCACGACCTCCGCCGCATGGCCAAAGCGGTGCTCAAACTGTCGTTTTACGTCGTGAATGTGCAGACTCATGGTTGATCCCCGGATCGGCGGCCGTTTTCAGGCCTCGAAAAGCACGCCGGCGCGCGCCATGGATTTCCATGCACCCCGCCGCCTCAAATGATGGTCTTTTCCGTGGCGGCGTCGAAATAGTGGACCTTGTCCATCAGGACGTCTATGACATACGGCTTGTTCACTTCGGGCTCGATGTTGGATTTGATGCGCGCCGTCAGCGACTTCCCTCCGATGCCGATATAAAGGTAGATTTCCGATCCCATCGGCTCGACCACCTCGACGTTCGCGGTGATGCTCGAACCCGGAACGGGTGTTTGCGTAATGTTTTCGCGCACATCCTCCGGACGAATGCCGAGGGTCACCTGTTTTCCCACATAGGACTGCAACGCATCGCGATGCGGCGGCGCCACTTCCAAATCGAGGCTGCCGCCAAGGTCGCGGAACCGCAGGGAACCGTTCTCGGCCGACAGGCGGCCATCCACCATGTTCATCGGGGGACTGCCGATGAATCCGGCCACGAACTTGTTTACCGGCTTGTTGTATAGCGTCAGCGGATCGGCCACCTGCTGGATTACGCCGTCGAGCATGACCACGATACGATCGCCCATCGTCATGGCTTCGACCTGGTCGTGCGTCACGTAAATCATGGTGGATTGCAGCCGCGTGTGGAGTTTGCTGATTTCGGCGCGCATCTGGACCCGCAGTTTGGCGTCAAGGTTCGACAACGGCTCGTCGAATAAAAACACCTTCGGCTGGCGGACAATGGCGCGGCCCACCGCCACGCGCTGACGCTGGCCGCCCGACAGGGCTTTCGGCTTGCGATCGAGCAGGTCTTGGATGCCCAAAATTTCCGCCGCCGCCTGGACGCGCGCCTGGATTTCCTTTTTCGGATATTTCCGCAAAATGAGGCCGAACGCCATGTTTTTATAGACGGTCATGTGTGGATACAGGGCGTAGTTCTGGAACACCATCGCGATATCGCGGTTTTTGGGCGGTACGTCGTTGACAATCTTCCCGTCAATGTAAATTTCGCCATCCGTAATTTCTTCGAGACCGGCGATCATACGCAAGGTTGTGGATTTACCGCAGCCCGACGGACCCACAAGCACCACGAATTCCTTGTCTTCGATAACGAGATCCGCGCCCTTTACCGCCTCGACGCCGCCCGGAAAGACTTTCCGCACCTTTTTCAGTTCGACTCTTGCCATGGATGTTTCCGCCTCCTTGCCGTTGCCAGCCCGCGGGAAAACTTGAGACTCGTTGCATCATATAGCAGGTTTTTCGATGGAGTCAAGCCGTTCTGGGACAATCCAACGTGGATCCCTCATGCTGGTCGTGGGACGGGGTATGCGTCATCGGACCTTGTGGACTTCACCGGAATGGGGAAATCTTGCGGGCTTGTCTCGTCCGCAAAATCCGCTACGGAACGCGGCAGGATGATTTGTCTGCCGGTCAGCGCCGGATGAGCCGGGCGGGCGAAACCGAGAAATCAATGTTCTCCACGATTGCATCGAAAAAGACGTCCAGCATGATTTCGTTTCCCCGCGGATAGAAATGGCAGTCGTCCCAAAACAGGGTTTCACCGGGAAAATGGTTGGGCTCCGCGGCGATGATGGCGGCCTTGACGTCGGCCAGCGGCAGCTCGTTGCGCGCCGCGACGCGCCGGAGGATCGTGTTTTCCGCTTCGCTGGCCTGATGGCGGAAAATTTCCGAGAGCACTTTTTCGGCAATCGTCCGCGCCTCGTCGTACCGGCCTTGCCGGTACAAGTCATGGACGGGCTGGTAGCGCGCCTTGTCCCGTTCGCAAAATTCATGGGGTTTCAGGAGATTCGAGGGCGCCGTGGAAAGAATCAGGGGCACGCCGCGCCGTCGGCAGAGCGCGGCCATCATTTCCAGATTGTTTTCGAGCGATTGCATCCGATCGCCGAGCAGCCCGGCGTCGTAATCGTCGCGGCAGGGCTTTTCGTCCGCGAGTTGCGGCCAGCGGCGCACCAGCAGCCGCCGGTTTTCCGGCTTGACCAGTTGGCGCGAGCGAAGTGTCGTAAGATAGTTGCGCATCAACCGGTAGACGGCCAGGCGTTCCAGCAGGTTCTGTATCCGCAGCGTGCCGAAGGGAACGTACCGCATCTGCTCGATTTCCTCAAATTCATTGTGCCCTTCGTAATAGAGGATGGCATCGGGATCATAATTCAGCACTTCGGCCATCACCGGCAGCAGGCGGTGGCTCCCGTACGAACCCGCGCCGCAGTTGACGATCTCGAACCGCCAGCCGTTTCCGAAATGCTTTTCGAGCCGTTCGCGCAAGCGCGACAAGCCCGGCCCGGGAAATCCCGGAAAGGCCAGCGTTTCCATTTGGACGTTCAGCGCCTCTTCGACGCGCCGGTAGAACGGCATGCCGTTTTCATCCTGCAAGAGCAATACGCAACTGCCCCCGACCATGAAAATGCGGCGCACGCCGGGGTCCTTGCGAAGACGGAAGCGTTGTTCGTGGAAGGTCAGGAGTTTCACCGGATTGGTGATCAGGTAGTTCGCGTCGTTGGGATCGGGAACGAACACCCGGCTTTCTTCCGTGAAGCCGAGTCCATAGTCCGCGACCACCGGGCGAATCCAATGTTCGGCGATTCGGCTTCCCGCTTCGACGATCCCCAACAGCGCCAGCGTGCACAATGCGATGACCGCGGCCGTGCGCCCTGCGGCGCGGCCCGGACTTCCCGCTTTGTGCGCCGAATCGTCCATGGGGCGGGATCCGTTAGAACGCCTGCTTGGGGGGCGGCGCGCCCAGCGCCTCCGTCATTCGTTTCATCAAGGCCGTGAAGAAGGCTTCCTGGTGCGGGCCCATCCAGGACATGAAGCCCGTTTCGTAGTCGCTGGTCGCCTTCGGTTCGTTGTAGTATTTGTCCGGCGAGATATAGCCGATGTAGGCCGCGCAGAAACTCGACGTCCAGAGGCTGTATCCTGCGTCGTCGGCGGCGCGTTTCCATTGCGCGCTGATTTCGCCGCTGAAATCGGCGGGGATTCCCACCAGAAACAGATCGCCGACGCGCGCGGCGTGCATCCAACCCTCGATGGGCAGTCCCAAGACTTTTGGAAGCAGCGGCGACACGCGCAGACTGTGCGACAAGCGCATCTGGAACGACGGCAGTTCAATCGGGATGCCGATGGAGGCGACGTCCACATTGGTCTGCCACTTCAGATCGTGCAGGTTGGCCATGACGAGTCCGGCCAGTTCTTCTCCCATGGCCTGCGCCCGTTCGATGTCGGTCGGGCGGTCCGGCGCCACGGGACCGGAACTGCCCAGTGCGCCGCCCAAATACGCGACCGTCGTGTCCGGCATGGCCTTCTCGATGGCCGACTGGAGGAAACCGGGATACTCGGCCGTGAATTCGACGAACCGCGAACCGACGACGGTCGGATGGGCCGAGTAGTTCAGCAGGATGCAACGGCGGCCGCCGGCCTTCTCCACCACAAGGTAACTCAACCGGGAATCAACGGGGCCCTTGCGCGCGCGGTTGCGGATATATTGCGGCGCATCGAAATGGCCGTGCGCCATCCGGGCGGTTTCAAGGCGGTTGTACGCCTCGACGATGGCGTCGGTAAAAGCCGCCGTCAGCATGGCGGGCGCCTTGGGATTGTACAGGCCGCCGACGAAAAACGCGGCCAAACCCTCTCCAAATCCGCCGGGGCCGTCGTGGGTATGGCTGGCGCCAAAATAAAGGTTGTTGGCCGTCAGCGGCGTCTTTCGCGCCACCTCCTTGCGAACGGCCTCGGCAATGTTCGGCGGAACAATCAGCATGTCCGCGCCCGCGATGACGACGACGTCCTCGCCGTCGCTCAAGGCAATCGCTTTTACATGCAAATCGTCGTGGATGCCGGTGGCCGTTTTTTTCGGCTTTTCGCCGAAGAGGTATTCCTTGATGTTGTGCCGCGCACCGTACCCGGCCAGAGGCATGCCGGGTTCGAGGTCCATCCGCGCGACACCCCAACCGGCCTTCAACGGTCCGGGCGTGTCCGTAAGATGGTTCAGCCGGGCGTTTGTCTCGATAGCCGCGAGATTGCGCGTGTAATAGCCCGTTCCCTCGAAACCGGACGTATACACCGGCCACGGACCGACAAACACCACAAACAATCCCGCCAACGCCAGCGCCGACACGCCCATGCCTATCGCAATCTTTTTCCAGAGACGCATAACGGTTCCTTTCCTGTGCCCAATGCCCAATGCCGCCATTGTACTCTTTTGCCCCGCATTTGCGTAAGCGGACTTTTCCCGGGAATTATGGTTTTTCGGCGCGAAGGCCCAAGAGCCGGGCCGCATGCATGCCCGCAACGGCGCCGGACGACCATGCCCACTGCAGATTGTAGCCCCCGGAATCGCCGTCAATGTCCAGTACCTCGCCGGCAAAATGAACGCCGGGCATCCGCCTCGATTCGAGCGTAACCGGGTCCACCTCGCGGACATCCACCCCGCCTGCGGTCACTTGCGAAAACATCCACGATTGCGTGCCCGTGCAGGGAAGGGTCCACGCTTTCAGGACGGACGCTATGCGTTCCGTTTCTTTGGCGTCCAGCGTTCCGCACGGCCGTTGTTGCGCTTCCCGGATGTTCGCCGCCTGCAGCAGGACGGGTATCAGGCGCTTGTGGATAAACCCCACGAAACTGAACGCGATGGATTTTCCCGGATCGTTCGCCGTACGTTCATTGATCAGGGCCGTCAACGCCTCGCGCGACAACGCCGGAAACAAGTCAATCCGCAGATGCGAGGCGCGCCCGCGCGTCGTGGCCTCCGAAAGGACCCGACTCAATTGAAGGATGGCCGTTCCGGAAATGCCGTACTTCGTGAACAGCAGTTCGCCGCGCTCCGTCTGCGCCGGGCGATCCGACACCCACGCCGCTGCTTCGCCCTGAAGGCTCACGCCCGCGATTTGGTCGAGGTAGGGCGCGTCGAGACGGACTTGGACCAGCGCGGGAAACGGCTCGACAAGGGCATGGCCCATCGCCCGGGCGATTTTGAACCCGCCGCCGTTGGAGCCCAGATTCGGGGAGGATTGCCCGCCCGCGCACACCACAACGCGCGACGCCTCGAAGATCCGCCCGTCGCCGCACACGCACCGGAGTCCCCCGCGCCGCCGTTCGACGGCATGCACGATGGTGTCGCACACCTCCGCCACGCCCCGTTGCGCCATCTCGTAACGGAGCACGTCGAGAACGCTCGACGCCTGCCGGCTCGCCGGGAACAATTTACCCGCGTCTTCCTCCTCGACCCTTACCCCCAGCCCATCGAAAAAGGACAGCGTTTCATCCAGTCCGAACTGGCCAAATACCCCGTTCACAAACGACGGGTCGGCGCCGTGATAATGTGACGCGTCAATCCGCCGGTTCGACAGATTGCAGCGACCGTTGCCCGTGGCCAGCAGTTTCCGGCCGACCCGCTGCATCCGCTCCAGCACCGTGACGCGCGCCCCCCAGCGGGCCGCCATGATCCCCGCGGTCATCCCCGAGGCCCCACCGCCTATGATAATGATAGGATCCATGATCGCTCCCGCGCGTCCGCTGGAAAGGGCGCTGTTCCCTTGGAGCGTGTACGGAAAGGCGGCAGGACAGACTGTCCAATCTGCCGCGGGCGCTTATACATTTTCAGATCGGTCGAATGAGACGGTGTTCGAAACGAAGTCCCGGAGGGACGCCTTGAAAATAGCCCAGGACGCCAGTCCTGGGATCTCGCGTCGGCGTCGGGGAAGTCCCGTAGGGACGTTTGAAGCCGCTCGTTCCGTTCCCTATGCATCGCTCGCCGCATTCGATCCCGTGCTGTTTTACCTTTGGTCGAAAACACACAATGGTCAAATAGGCTTGCATGGGTATGCGCCATCATGCTTTCTTTATACTCCGTTTCACACGTCCCTACGGGACTATCGTTTGGTTTTTTCCCCGTGTCCCAGGAGTTCCTCCTGGGCTACAGTCAAACCGTCCCTACGGGACTATCGTTTGGTTTTTTCCCCGTGTCCCAGGAGTTCCTCCTGGGCTACGGTCAAACCGTCCCTACGGGACTATCGTTTGGTTTTTCCCCGTGTCCCAGGAGCTCCTCCTGGGCTACAGTCAAACCGTCCCTGCGGGACTAACCTGCCCTTCACACGACCCCATCTGAGGGGTGTCCTCATCGGTCATGCATAAAGTCCATCGGACTAAAATGTACAAACTTCAAGGACAGACTGTCCAATCTGCCGCGGGCGCTTATACATTTTCAGATCGGTCGAATGAGACGGTGTTCGACACGAAGTCCCAGAGGGACGCCTTGAAAATAGCCCAGGACGCCAGTCCTGGGATCTCGCGGCGGTGTCGGGGAAGTCCCGTAGGGACGTTTGAAGCCGCTCGTTCCGTTCCCTATGCATCGCTCGCCGCATTCGATCCCGTGCCGTTTTACCTTTGGTCGAAAACACACAATGGTCAAATAGGCTTGCATGGGTATGCGCCGTCATGCTTTCTTTTACGCGCTCCGTTTCACACGTCCCTACGGGACTATCGTTTGGTTTTTTCCCCGTGTCCCAGGAGTTCCTCCTGGGCTACGGTCAAACCGTCCGTACAGGACTAACCTACCCTTTGCACGACCCCATGTGAAGCAAAGAAACCGGCGAAGAAGCAGGACCAACCTGCCCTTCGCACGACCCCATGCGAGGGGTGTCCTCATCGGTTATGCATAAAGTCCATCGGACGAAAATGTACAAACTCCAGCCTGCGGGTAATCACTCGCGGCTATTCGTGTTTTTCCCATCCGGGGAAATGGAATACTTGCGGCGTCTTGCGAAGAATCCATCCCCGCTACAAAAGCCGCCCCTTCCCGGCGAGGAGGCCTGCCGTGTCGAATCGCATGGCGTTGCAACAATATCCCTACTACAGAGGACGCCTATTCCCGAAGGGGGGCTGAAGATCGCCAAAACCGGAAGAGCCTCCTTTTTTACCGCGCTGCATCGCGCTGCACAAGCCAACCGAGCCCATCCATGAGCATCTTGATGACTTCCTCGCCCTTCTCTTCGCGGTCGGGATGGTTGACGGGATACCAGCGGATTTCCTTGGGTTCGCCCAAAGCCGCAAACAGGGCCTTGCCCGATTCGGGAATGACGACGCCGTCCTTGGAGCCGTTCTGCATCAGGACGGGAATACCCGCGGTCGCGGGAGCGTGAACGAGGGGTTCGGCCGGCGCCAAGACAAAGGCCAGCAGCGGTCCCGCCAACGGCAGTATCCAGCCCGGCAATTCGCGCCGCACTTCGGGCGCCTTGGACAACAACCGCAGATTGCCCCCGCCCACAACAAGGTCGGCCGCCTTGATGCGTTTCTCCTGGGCGAGCAAGGCCGTTCCCGTAATGGCCCCGTAACTGGCGCCCACCAGATAAATGCGATCGCGGGCGATATCGGGACGGGTCACGAGATAGTCAATCAGCCGGCGCGCATCGTGGACGGTTTTCCAGCACCGCGCACGAACCGCCAGCGCCATGGTCGTCACTCCGCCCTCGACTTTGCGCTCGCCCCGCATGTATTGGTCGAAACAGATCATGGCGAATCCGGCCTCGTTGAACGGCGTGCAGATTTTTTCCACAAATTCCTTTTCCTGGTGGCTGCCGTGCAGAAGCACAATGACAGGTACCGGCCCGTCCGCCGAAAAAGGCAGCGTCAGGATGGCCGGCACGCGCTCGCCGGGCCGCGCGTCTATTTCGATGCGCTGGCGCCGGTAACGCGCGGGCGTTTGTTGGCCAAAAGCATTGACCGTCCCTTCGACGGGTTCCGGTTCGGAGGCATACGCATTCAACGGCGCATCGGGATCGTAGCCCTCGTAAAAATGGCGATCGGCATGGATTTTCAGCGCCATGAAGATTGCGACGGCCGCACCAACGGCCAAAACTGCGCCAAGGATCAATCGTTTCAACAGGTCTTCCTCCGTGTGCTGCCGCCCGCATGGAACCGGACCGGCGAGATCCGATAGTGAATCGGGATTGACGGCCTGTATAATAACCATGGAAGGGACGGCCGGCAAACATGTCGAACGCACGCGGCGTCACGGCGCCCACAAACTGTATTTGGAATTTCCCCCATGGCTGACCGCCTGATGCACGGGATTCTAATCGTTCTTGTGGCGGTCGTGGCGCTTTGGATGCGATCCGCCGCCCTGGATCGGCAATCCCTCTGGTACGACGAAGCCCACTGGGCAAAGCCGATGATGGAGTCGCCCAGCCTGTCCGCGTGGATGCTGCGATCGGACGACGCCAACCGCGACATGGTCCCGTTTTATTTCGTGCTGGAATATTTCTGGTACCACCATGTGGCGGGAACCGTCGAGGGAATGCGCTGGCTGAGCGTCCTCATCGGGATGGGTGTCGTCCTCATGACCTATGGCTTTGGCCGGGAACTTTTCGGTTCCTGGGCCGCGCTCATCGCGGGATGCTGCTGTGCGTTGTCCCCCTTGCAGATTTACTACGCCCAGGAGTTGCGTCCCTACGGCTTGATGGCCCTGCTTGGACTCGTGTCCATGTATGCGTTGTACAAAGCATTGTACCGGGGGGGCAAGGGGTGGTGGGCGCTTCACCTCGCGGCGAACGCGCTGCTCATGTGGACACATCTTTTCGGACTCTGGCTGATCGGCGCCGAGGGCATTTTTCTGCTGGCGCGCCACCGCCGCCCCTTCCGATGGCTCCTGGGTTGGGGGGCTGCGAATGCCCTGCCGATGGTTCCGCTCGGCGTGCTCGTGCTGACGTGGAGCAATCCCGGCCAGCCGCCGCTGTACGCCCATTGGACGGAGATGGCGTCCGCATGGCTGTGCATGGATGCGTTTTATCTGGCCACCTTCGTGTTTTACCGGCGTCTGAGCGCCCCGTCCGATTTGTTCGCGGGTCTGCCCCCGGTTTCCCTGCCTCTTTTTGCACTATGCTTGATTTTGCATTCGGTAATTGCCTTGGGGGGCGCATTCGCCTATCTGTGCCGTCCACGGCGGGAAGGAGACACGGCGCTGTTTCTTGTGGCATGGTACGCGCTACCGGGCGCGCTGAACGTGCTGTTCAGTTTGTTGATCGTGCCGGCGTTTCAGCTTCGCTACGTAATTTACAGCGCGCCGGCGCTTTATCTCATGGCGGGGGCGGGCATCGCCGGCCTGCGCAGGCCCGGTTTGCGTTTGATGCTTGCGGGAACCCTGATCGTCTCCATGGGCATCGCGGGTATCGCCGCCGCGTTCTGGCCGGTCCGATCGGAAGGACGGGCGGCCGCTCGTTTTATTCAGGCGAACATCAAGCGAAATGAACGGATCCTTTGGCATCCCGCTTTTTCGCAGGTCAATTTCGAGGCCAATCAGGATCCCGCCCTGCCCCGCGTCACAGTCGAACAACAAGCGGCGCTCCACGATGAATTCGCGGATATCGAAAGCGCCATCGAAAACGGTTCCGGCGTCTGGGTTGTCCATGAACTCTGGAACGCGGATTGCGCGATCCCCCGCGCGGCCATTTTGGAGCGTTACTTGGCCAATCGCCGCATCGCATTCGATAAACGCCTGTTTTTAGGGCGTTGGGACACGGCCGTCTACCGCTGTGCGCGCCTGCCCGAATTCCGGCCGTTCGACGAGCCGGAAGAGATGGCGCGTCTGTTGAAAGGAGCTGCCCCCGGAACGAACGACCTTGCCCTGCGATGGAATCTGTGCCGCGCCCTGATGAAGGGGGGCCATTATACGCTTGCGGCCGCTTTATGCCGCCGTGAACTCGAAGCGGCGCCGGACGATCCGGCGCTTGCCGCGGCGATGGAACGGGATCTGGTCCGGATCGGCTGGAACGACTCGTTGGAAAAGCACGGACAGCACACGGATCACTATGTGGGGAAATGGGCGTGGGCGCTGGCGCGCGCGCTCGAAATGGCCGGCCCGGACGCCGCCGCGGTTGATGAAATGGCGCGTTTATACCGGCGATTTCCAAACAACGACGGCGTGCATGCGGCATGGCGGCGCGTCCTGGAATGCGCCGCCACGCAATCCCGGCCGGAAGAACCCTACCGGCTGGACGACCATTTTCATGACGCCGTGATCCAGGATATTTCCGGCATGCCGCCCGCTGAATCCGGCGTGGAGGTTCGCACCCATCGAATCGGAGATCGTTCGCTCTCCTGTCTGGCCATGACCACGCCCGCCGCGTTGCGCTTCGACCTGACAATTCCGCCGGAATCGGCGTTCCGCGCCTTTTTGGGCGTTGGGAAAGGCGGCATGCCCGTGGCTTTTTCCGTGGAAGCCGCTGAAAACGATTCGACGGGCCTTGTATGGTCGGCATGTGTCGAAGAGGCCGATTCATGGATCGAGGTGTCTGTTCCGCTTCATGCCCATGCGCATAAACGCATGGCGCTGATTTTACGGGCGGACTGTGAATGGCCCGGCCAAACGGCGCTGTGGGGAGAACCCGCGTTATCGCGAGCACGGGACACGCTTGCCCGGCCATGACTTGAAAAGCAGGCGGGAACGGGGACTTCTGGACCGATCGCAAGGTTGATTGCGTTTGGATAGATCTTTAGACTACCCCTCCAAAACGGGCAAACAAGGTGCGGTTGAACGGGTGCGCGGGACGCACCCCGGGAGCAATGGACAATCATGGATGAAATGCTGGTCAATATGCGCAATATCCGATTCATGCTGTATGAGGTATTGGATGTTGAAAGCCTCTGCCGTTTCCCCTATTACGCGGATCACTCGAAGGAAACGTTCGATCTTGCGCTGGAGACCGCGGATCAGATGGCGCGTGAAGTCTTCTGGCCCGCTTTTCAGGTCATGGATCAAGAAGGCGCCCGATTCGACGGGCGGCAAGTTTCCGCGCCGCCAGCCATGCACGCGATTTGGCGGCAATTCCGCGACGGCGGGTGGTTCGCACCGGATGTGGCCTACGAAAAGGGTGGCCAGCAGTTTCCGCTGACGTTGTATGCGGCGGCGTTCCTGTTGTTCAACAGCGGCAACACGTCGGCCTGCATGTATCTAGGCGGCGCGAGCGGCGCGGGGCGCCTCATTGAAAATCACGGCAGCGAACAGTTGAAAGACTGGTTCCTGCTCAAATTGTATTCGGGCGAGTGGGGCGGCACGATGGCGTTGACGGAACCGGACGCGGGCACGTCGCTCGGCGACATCACGACAACCGCCCGGAAAGCGCCCGAGGGGGATTATTACCTGATCAAAGGGATAAAGCGGTTCATATCGTCCGGCGATCACGACCTTGCCGAAAATATCGTCCACCCGGTGCTTGCGCGCATCGAGGGCGCTCCGCCGGGCATTAAGGGGATCAGCCTGTTCATCGTCCCCAAGTATCGCGTCAATCCGGATGGCACACCGGGCGATTTCAACGACGTCGCGGCAACGGGACTCGAACACAAGATGGGACTGAAAGGCCAAGCCACGGCGACGCTGGCGTTCGGCGACAAGAACGATTGCCGGGGCTGGCTCCTCGGCGAACCCAACAAAGGCCTGTCGTATATGTTCGAGCTCATGAACACCGCACGGGTGTTCACGGGCATTCAGGCGGTCGGACAGGCCTCGGCCGCGTACCATTGCGCGTTGCGCTACGCGAACGAGCGCCTGCAGGGTCGCGAAATCACGAGCAAGGACCCCACGACGCCCCCCATCGCCATCATCAACCATCCCGACGTGCGCCTCATGCTGCTCAGGCAGAAGGCGTTCGTGGAAGGCTGCATCGGCTTGATCCTTTACTGCGCCAACAAGGCCGACATTCGCAAGGTCACCCAGGACCCCGAGGAGTACCGGCGGGTGGACCTGTTGCTGGAATTACTGACCCCCTGCTGCAAGGCGCACGGCGCGGACGGCGCATTCGATTCCATTCGCACGGCGATGCAGTGCTTTGGCGGGGTCGGCTACTCGGAAGAATTCCCCATCGCGCAAATGCTCCGCGACAACAAGGTTTTTTCCATCTATGAGGGGGCGAACGGCATCCAGGCGCTCGATCTGCTTGGACGCAAAGTACCGCTGCAGGCGGGCGAGGCTGTACGCATTCTGATGGGCGAAATGGCCGAAACGATTCAGGAGGCGGATGCGCTGGATCCCCTGAAAGACATTGCCGCCAAGGTGCGCGAGACGCAGGATGCCGTGATCGCCGTGACGATGCAGTTGGCGGGCATCGGCATGTCGGGCGACATACCCCTCTATGTCTGCAACGCCTCCGATTACCTCGAAATGTTTTCGCGGCTGGCCGTCGGTTGGCAGTTGCTCATGCAGGCGGTTGTCGCGCAAAAAGCTCTAGACGCCGGCGCGCAGGAACAGGCATTCTATCAGGGCAAGATCGCCACAGCCCGATTCTACGCCAACCGCGTGCTGCCGCATGCCGTCACCACGGCGAATATCCTCAAGGCAAACGAACGCACGGCGCTGGATTTCGATCCCGCGTGGTTTTGACGCAAACCGCCGGGTGATTCAGCAGTCGGCGGTTGGAAAAGCGTCAAGGACTTTACGCACGGATTGCCGCCCTTGAAGCCCCTTGTGTCCCTGAATATCTTGCCTTGGACACGGCCTTTCTTTCGTCAAATGCCGAATCCAATCGAAGGAAGTCTATTCATAACGCAGGGCTTCGACGGGATCCACGCCGGAGGCCTTCACGGCCGGATATACCCCGAAAAACACGCCGACGGTAAAACTAAACACGAATGCCGTCATGACAGACCACATCGAGATGAATACCGGAAGGGAGGGATACATCAACCGTAGGATCAGGGTGCCGAACCATGCGATGCCGATGCCGACGGATCCGCCCAGCACGCTCAAGGTTACGGCTTCGATCAGAAACTGCAATCCAATGTCGCGTCGTTTCGCGCCGACCGCCTTGCGAACACCGACCTCGCGAATGCGTTCACGCACGGACACAAGCATAATGTTCATGATCCCGATACCGCCGACGACCAACGATATCGCCGCAATGCCGGCCAGCATGAACCGTAGCATGTCGAATATCTTGCCGAACGCGCCCAGCAGACCGTCCTGATCGTTGACGGTGAAATCCTCGTTGTAATCGTGCGCCGCCGTGAGAATCCGGCGGATGGATTCCACCGCGGGCTTGATGTCTTCCGGGCTGCGCGCGGACGCGATGATTTCGAACAGGGTGTTTTCACCGCCGTAGAACATTTCCTGGCCGCTGGGCAGCGGCACCAGCACGATATCGTCAAGGTTGATGCCCATCATCATGCCTTTGCGTTCCATGATGCCGACAATCACATGTTTCATGCGATTGATGGAGATCCGCTCGTGCAAGGCCGGCTTGTCGCCGAAGATAGCCTTCTTGACATCCTGTCCGATGATGCAGACCTTCATGTTTTTTTCGATGTCCTGCGCCGTGATGAAGCGGCCCTGCTGCATGTGCAACTGGCGGATGTCGGCGAAGTCCTCCATCACGCCCAGCATGATGCAATTCCGTTCGAGATTGCCGTAACGCAGTTGGGCCGTGCCCAGGACATTGCCGGATACCCCCCTGATGCCAAACGCCTTGCGCTTGATTTCCTTCGCGTTTTCCGTCGTCAACTTTCGGAAACTGCCCGCGTTGACCACAATCATGCTTGACGTGGTCTCCTGCTTGCCGGGCGAGATGAGTATGATGTTGCTGCCCATTCCGGCAAATTCGTTTTCAACGTATTTTTGCGCGGCCTCGCCGAGCGCCACGAGCAGAATGACCGACATGACCCCAATGATAACGCCCAAAGTCGTCAAAAAAGAGCGCACCTTGTTTTGCGAAAGGCTGCGCAGGGCGGTCAATATGCACTCGACGAGACTCATGATTAGTCCAGCGATTCCACCACGCGCACCTTGACGCCATCCTTCAATTCTTTCAGGCCGACGGACGTGATGACCGTTTCCCCCTCCTTCAATCCGCCCAGCACTTCGCGCGACAGCCAGTTTCCGATTCCCACCTCCACTTTTCGCTTGATCGCACGCCCGTTTTCAATGACATAGGCTTCCTCTTCACGGATAAGAGCCTCGGCGGGCACGAACAGCACGTCGTCTTTTTCCTGGGCAATGATGATGACGTCCGCGGACATGCCCGCAAGCAGTTTGCCCTGGCCGCCTTCAAGATGGACGTCTATATCGAGGGTGCGGCTCAAATCAATGTTGCGGCTAATCGTCGGGGAAATGAAATCCACCACGCCGATGAAATCTTCTCCACGATAGGCATCGAAGCTGACACGCGCCTTTTGGCCGACTTTGATTTCCATGGCGTTGGCTTCGTCGAAAGGCGATTTGACGTAAAATTCCGAATCGTCCACCAATTGGACCAGCGCCGTCGGCGAACCAACCGACAAGCCGGAAGCGGCGCCGCTCGTCGTGGCGCCGCCCGCCATGCCCGCGCCGCCGGCGCTCGCCCCGCCCAATCCGCCCATCGCACCGCCCAAACCCGCCCCAAGCCCACTCCCGACCACTTCGCCGAGGTCAACGAAAACTTTCGCCACCACGCCGGAAAAGGGCGCCCGCACATAGGCTTTGTCCCGCATTTCCGTGGCCAACCGGAGGGCCGCTTGCAACTGTTCGATCAGGGATTCGGCCGATTTGATTTCTTCCCGGCGCACCAGCGTTTCTTTTTCGGCGGCCCTTGCGGCGACGTCCGTTTCCTTGGCCACGCGGTACATGAGGCCGACTTTGTCGAAATCGCTTTGCGACACGGCCTGCCGGTCCGACAGGGCTTTGACACGATCGAAGTCCGCCTTGGCCACATCGAGTTGCGCTTCCGCCTGGACCACACGGGTCCGCGCGATTTCCTCGTAGATGGTGGCGGCGATCTTGACCTGTTCAAGGCGCGACTGGCCCACTCGGAGATTGGCCTCGGCCAAAGCCACCTGGGCGTCCAGTTCGGCGTGATCGAGTTCCAGCAGCACGTCGCCTTCCTTGACCCGGTCGCCTTCCTTCACGTGCTTTTTGATAATCTTTCCGATGGTGCTGGCCGCGACCATCGAATCAATCTTCGGCTTGACCGTGCCGGACGCCATGGCGGTGATTGTCTGTTCGACATGCCCCTTTTTCAGGACCGTCGCGGTGACGTTCACGACCGGCTCGCGCTGAAAGTAGTACACCACCGGCGCGGCCAGTACGGCCAAGGCAATCAACCAGCCAACGATTTTAGTTCCCAGTTTCTTTGCTCGTGTGTCCGCCATTCGTCTTTTACCAGTTTTCCGTCCCGGAAGGTCATAATGCGCTGCGCATGTTCGGCGACCTCACGCTCGTGAGTCACCATGACTATCGTATTTCCGTTGCGATGCAATTCCCCGAAAAGGGCAAGAATGCTCTCGCCGCTGGCCGTGTCCAGATTGCCCGTCGGCTCGTCCGCGAAGAGGATTGACGGTTTGTTGATCAAGGCGCGGGCGACCGCCACCCGCTGGCGTTGTCCGCCGGACATTTCGTTGGGCTTGTGATACATGCGATCACCCAAGCCGACGGCTTCCAGCGCCTCTTGGGCCCGGCGCGTCCGCTCCTTGCGGGCAACGCCGTCGTACAATAACGGAAGTTCCACATTGGCCAACGCCGTCTGTCGAGAGAGAAGATTGAAATTCTGGAAGACAAACCCGATTTCGTGATTACGAATCTCGGCCAACCGGTTGTCAGACAATTCACTGACCAGGGTGCCGTTGAGGGTATACGTGCCCGACGAGGGTCTGGAAAGGCAGCCCAAAATATCGAGCAGGGTCGTCTTGCCCGAACCGGAAGGCCCCATGATGGCGACGAAGGTGCCGCGCTGAATGGAAAAGGAAACACCCTGCAACGCATGGACGACGGTTTCGCCCATGTCGAACGTCTTTTTCAGATTCTCTACGCGAATCAACGAATTGGCCGCTTCGGATAATCCCATAACCCTCACTATAACATTTTTTTCATAGAATGTGACAGGCTCAAGCACAGCCAAGTTTCGTTTTTTCTCTTGATTCGCCTAATTGGGGGGAATAGTTGACTTTATCACAATAAAAAGCATGGGGGAACGAGGAGGTTGACGCCATTGCCGATAAAAAGGTTCCCGCCCAACCACAAACCGATCGGAAATGCGGGTTGGAGACTCTGCTGCCTGTAATACCCACCCGGCTGCCAATGTAAAGTATAGGGTAATCGGGTTGTTTTTGCCCGGCAAACGAAGTGCCGGCACGAAAGACTGTATTTTTTTCAAATTGCGCCGGCAAACCATCCCAAGCACGGAGGGAACTGTGAGAAATCCGATAGATAGAAAAAACGTCGCCTTCCAACGGGAGGCTGTTTTTCGTCCGATGACATGGCCGATCGTTCCGTTTGGGTTGAACAGAAAGCGACGCCATTCCGATCGATTCTCCCGCCCTATTTTTCTTTCGTTTCATTGGACAAATCATTTCTTCTTTTGCGATTTCCTCGCAAGGCAGGGAAAAGCCGCAACGGAAAAAGTCTTATCCCTGACCGCAACATCACGACTGGCCAAAATTGGGGCAAGTATAGCGTCTCTAGTGTTTCCGCTGCAAACGGACCCAACAGGTTGTGTTTCAAATCATGAAACCGCCCCATTCGCCAAGTGGTCTGATATTTGGAATGGATCTTTGCGCAAGATTGACCTTGAACGTTCCGGCATATTACCATTACATTCACTCAAGACTTTGCATCCGGAGCGTATGCGCACGGTCAGCGTGAGCACAAAGAGAAAGCACGGAGGTTTCATGCGCAGGTGGATATATATTTGCGGAGCCGTTTGGCTGGTTTTGGCAGGAGCCGGCTGCGGTGTCCGTTCGGCGAATGTTTCTGCCGAGGTGGAAAAACCCGGCGCTTCACCGACCGCCAAGTCGAGTGAAGAAACGGTGGTCATTCCGGTTCAGGCTGAATTGCCCCAGCGGGGGGATATCAGTTCCCATTTCGAGACGACCACGCGCGTGGATGCCGAGAATCGGGTCCAAGTCGTGGCCGAAGGCGTGGGCGAATGCGTAAAAGTATTGGCCCAAGAAGGCGATCAGGTCAAGGCCGGCCAGATTTTGGCCGAACTTGACAAGACGGAGGCGTTGGCCGTGCTTGGCCAGACGGAAGTCCATGTGCGCCAGAGCAAGACAGCGCTTGAAATAGCCGAAAAGAGCCTTGCCGAGGGTATCGGCGCGAAGGCCGAGCGGGACAATGCCCAGTTTGCCCATGAACAGGCCCTTGCCACCCTCAACATGCAAAAGGTCAATCTCGACCGTCTGACCATCAAGGCGCCCATCAACGGCATTATCACCCGCAAGAACATCCAGGAAGGGCAGGTGGTCGCCACCGGTGTGCCGGTCTTCAGCATCGTCGATCCGGCCAGTTTCATGCTCGTGATCGCCCCCCCCGAAAAGGAACTGGCCCGTTTGCAGGTCGGCCAGATTGCCAAAGTCAAGGTGGACGCCCTTGGCGAAGAGGAATTCGAGGCCACCGTGCGGCGGATCAATCCGGGCGTGGATCCGTTGACGGGAACCGTCAAAGTGACCCTGGATTTCGATCCGGGAACGCGCGAGAAATTGCGCGAGGCCGCATTTTGCCGTGTTCGTCTCGTGATGGAAACCCATGAAAACGCGCTGCTTGTGCCCAAGGATGCCGTCGTCGAGGAAAACGCGCGCAAATATCTGTTCATCGTCGAACCGGCGCAAAAAGAATCCGAATCCCATGCGGCGGACACATCCGCGGATTCCCCGGACGAACCACCGGACGAAACCGCCATGGACAGCCCTTCCGAAGAAACGGTTGAGGCGTCCGATCGGGTGTATGTCGCGACACGGGTGGAAATCCAAACCGGATTGGAGGACACCAAGTTCGTGGAGGTTCTTTCGGGAGTCAGCGACGATTCGCTTATTGTCACACTCGGCCAGCACACCTTGAAATCCGGCAGCCACGTCCGCCTGACCAACGCAACGGACGAAATTTTGTCCAAAGCGGGTTTGAGCGCGGAAGAAGCCCTGAAAATCGCGAAAGAAAAACGAGCCAACGAAGGACCCGTCACGAAACCGGTGTCCAGGAAACGGTTTCGATAAAATGGCCGCTGGAAATAACCGATGAGCGAGACGTCCGCGAAGCCCAAATACCGCCTTGCCATCCGCCGGCCGGTGGCCATCTCCATGATCTTTCTAACCATCATCGTGTTCGGTTGGAAATCGTATCAGCTTCTCCCCGTGACACTCATGCCGAACATTTCGTACCCGACGCTTACGGTGCGCACGGAATACGAGGGCGCGGCCCCGGAAGATGTCGAAAAACTCGTGACCCGACCGCTGGAAGAAGTGCTCAGCATCGTGACGGGCCTTGTTGAGATCAGCAGCGTGTCGTCGGCGAGCGTATCGGACATTACGCTTGAATTCATCTGGGGCACGGACATGAACATCGCCCTGCAGGAAGTCCGCGACCGCCTCGACCTATTCGATCCACCGAAGGAAATCACTGAAAAACCCGTCATTTTGCGCTACGATCCCTCGCTCGATCCGATCATGCGCGTGGCGATCACCGGTGCCGATTTTGCCGATGTGAGCGATCCGGATCGCCGGGCTGAATTGATAAAAAAGGACCTGACAAGCATCCGCGAAGCCGCCGAGCGGCATGTCAAGAGCGATCTCGAAGCCGAAACGGGCATCGCGCAGGTGCTGATCAAGGGAGGCCGCCAGCAGGAGGTCCAGATCCGGGTTGACGCTGAACGGCTGAAGAATCTGGGGCTTTCGCTACAGGATGTCGCCAACAGCCTTGCCCAGCAGAACATCAATCTTTCGGGCGGCCGCCTGCGCGAAGGAAAAACCGAGTACCTTGTGCGCACGCTCAACGAGTTTCGCGACATCGAGGAAATCCGCGGAAGCCTGATCGCATCGGCAAAGGGCCAGCAACTCCGGCTTTCCGACGTGGCCGAAGTCAACATCGGCGAGAAGGAACGCGAAACCGTCGTCCATATCAACGGCAAGGAAGCCGTTGCCATGGACATTTTCAAGGACGGCGACGCCAACACGGTGCAGGTTTGCAACAAACTGAAAGATATTCTCGGTTTTTCGCGGGAAATGTCTTTCAGCGAACGCTTGACCGATCTGCTGACGCAACTTCAGCAGAGCGGCCAGATGCAGGCCACGCTTGAGCGGGCCGGATCCCGTGAGCAACTGGCCAAGACCATCAAGTCCCGCTTGCCCAAATCCGCCCAAATGACCATGGTAACCGACCAGTCGCGTTTCATCAAGGGATCCATCAAGGAAGCGCAGGATGCGGCGATCCAAGGCGGCATGTGGGCCTTGCTGGTCATTTTCCTTTTTTTGCAACGCCTCAGCCCGACCGTGATCATTGGAGTCGCAATCCCGATTTCGCTGATTGCCACATTCATTCCCATGTATTCGTTTGGGATCACGCTCAACGTGATGTCGCTGGGCGGACTTGCCTTGGCGGTCGGGCATTTGGTGGATGATTCGATCATCGTTTTGGAAAGCATTCATCGTTGCCGGGAGGAAGGCGACGAGGGCAATGACGCCATCGAGCGGGGTATTCGCGAAATCATCGGGGCCGATATTTCGACGACCATCACCAATATCGTCGTATTCCTGCCGATCGCCTTCGTCGGGGGCATTGCAGGGCAGATTTTCGGGCATTTCGGCTTTACCATGACCTTCTCGCTGGCCGCCTCGCTCATCACGGCCCTCTATCTCGATCCGATGCTGACTTCCCTGCATTGGGGACGCAAAGAGACCGGCTCCGACGTTTTATGGGTGCTTCGCGGTTATCATGCGTCGCGCCAACAAGGCATGGGGCGCGCGGCCTCGTTTGTGCGCATTATCCCCTTGGGGCTGGCCGATGCAAAGGAATGGTTGGCGGAAACCACGCGGGATATTTTTGGTCCCAGTTTTGCGACATTTCAGGCGCTGCGCACAGGCGTCAGCCTGCGGAAACTGCTCCGGGGATTGGCCACGTTGCTCGTGCTGCCCGTAATCGTCACATTGTACCTGTTGCAGATTGCCCTGAAACTTGTTTCCACGGTGCTCATTACCATCGTCTTCGCCTTGTCGCTCGTTCTAATGGCGGGGATCTATGCGGCGGCCTTGCTGTTCCGGGTTATTCTCTGGCTGCCATTGAAAGCCTTCAATGCCTTTTTCGCCGTGTTTCGCGCAGGCTATGCACGGCTCCTCAAGGTCTCGCTGCAATTCGGGCCGGTCGTCCTGCTGATTGCGGCGCTGATGGCGGCCCAATCGGGTTTTCTGCTGACCCGGCTTGGGCGTGAATTGATCCCCCCCCTAAAACAGGGCGAGTTCACCATTCGGATGGAAGCGCCGCCCGGCACGCGCCTTGAAGAAACCGAAAAGCGCGCCCGGAATGTCGAACAGGTCCTTCTGGCCAATCCTAATGTCGCCTCGGTGGGTCTCGAAGTCGGCCTCGAAAAAACCAGCACCAAGGGCGAACGCGGCGAAAACATCGCCCAGTTCAATGTGCTTCTCAAGAATCCCGAAACGGCCACCGAGCACCAGGAACGGATCATGTCGGAGTTGCGCGATCAGTTGGTCGCAATGGCCTACGAGCAATTTACTTTCAGCCTGCCGACGTTGTTCAGTTTCAAGACGGCCGTCGAGGTTCAGGTACGCGGCGACGATTACCAGGAACTGCGGCGCGTCGGCACGCGGGCGCTCGATGCCCTACGCGACATCGAAGGCCTGAAAGACGTGGAACTGAGCGTGAAGAAGGGCTACCCGGAAATCATTATCGAGTTGGACCGCGATCTGCTTGCGTCGAAAAACCTCTCCCCCATCCAAGTGGCGCAGCGACTTCGATCAGAAGTACAAGGCGACGTGGCCACACGATTCAGTTCGGGCGGTGAGAAAATGGACATTCGCGTGCGATCGGACCAGGAGCGCCTGCAATCGGTAAGCGATTTGCGGACCGTGTCCATCACGGACGGCACGCCGCCCATACCCCTCGAATCGGTCGCCAAGATCTCCGTGCAGGATGGTCCCAGCGAACTACGCCGCATTGATCAGCGTCCGGTGGTGCTGATTCGGGGCAATGTCGAGGGGTTCGACTTGGGCACTGTCACGCGGGAGATCGAGCAACGCCTGCAGAAGGTGGAAAAACCCAAAGACTACAGTTTTGTTCTGGGCGGCCAAAACCGCGAATTGCGGACCTCTTTCAGCAACCTGCAATTTGCGCTGATTCTTTCCATCTTCCTCGTGTACGCCGTCATGGCCTGCCAATTCGAATCGTTGATACAGCCGGCGTTGATCATGTTCACGGTGCCGCTGGGTTTCATCGGCGTGATAGACGTCCTCTATCTGCTGGACATCCCATTGAGTGTCGCCGTGTTCATGGGCGGAATCCTGCTCGTCGGCATCGTGGTGAACAACAGCATCCTGCTGGTGGATTATGCCAACCAGTTGCGCGAGCGGGGCCGCACGAAGCGGCAGGCCATCTATGAATCGGGCCAAGTTCGCCTGCGTCCGGTGTTGATGACCTCCCTGACGACGATTGTGGGGGCAATCCCCATGGCGGTGAATACGGGCCAAGGCACGGAATTGCGGCGCCCCTTGGCCATCACGGTCATTGCGGGGCTGACGATAGCGACCATGTTGACCCTTTTGGTGATACCCGTTATGTATGATCTGTTCAGCGGACGGGACCGGCGGTGAAATTTTCCTTGCCAGCGTTTTCTCTGCGGCATCCGGTTGCGGTGCTTATGACATTGGCGTCGTGTGTCGGCGTCGGCATCATCGCGTGCTATGCAATGCCGCTCAAGTTCCTGCCGGAAATGGATTTTCCCTTCATCGGATCCTTCATGCCCTATCCCGGGGCCACCCCCCAACAGGTTGAGCGCGAGATTGCCATACCGGCCGAGGGCGAATTCCGCACGATCCCCGGCGTCAGCCGCATTTGGAGTTCCTCAACCACGGACGGCTGCCGGATCAACATGCGGTTCGAAAGCGGCACGAACATGGCCACGGCCTCGGCCGAGGTGCGCGACCGCATCGAGCGACTGAAACTCAAGCTGCCCAAGGACGTGGACCGAATCCTTCTTTTCCGCCATAATTCGAACTCCATTCCGATCATGGCGTTTGGCCTGTTTCGCGCGGGGGACGAAATGGAGTTCATCCATCTGGTGCGGACGATCATCCGATCGCGTTTGTCCCGCGTGGAAGGGGTCGCCGAAGTCACCATTTTTGCCAGCAAGCCGGAACCCGAAGTCCTTATCGAGTTCGACCAGAACCGGCTCAAGACGCACAACGTGGCCCTTTACCAAGTGGTGGGCCTGTTGCAAACCGCGAACTTGAATATGTCGGTCGGCTCCCTGAACGATGCCGGCAACAAGTTCTACGTCCGCGTGACCGACGAATACAACCGTCCGGAGGATTTGGCCGAGATTGTCATATCGCCGTCGGGTCTGCGCCTCAAGGATGTCGCCCAGGTGAGTTTCCGCACCCGCGAGGCGGAAGGGCATTACGACATTGACGACAAAGGCGGCGCCTTCATCATTATTCGCAAGGAATCCGAGGCCAACGCCGTTCAAACTTGCCGCAATGTGCTGGAGGAAATCGGGCGCATCAAGGCGGACCCGGCGTTCGAGGGCGTCGAGGAAAAAATCTTCTTTGATCAATCGGAATTGATTCTGACCGCACGAGACGGCCTGATCCACGAAGGCCAAGCGGGCGGCCTATTGGCCATCATCGTCCTGTACATTTTCCTCCTGCGGATCCGCCCCACCCTGGTTGTCGCGCTGGCCATCCCCGTTTCGATGGTAACCGCCCTGGGCTACATGTATTTCACGGGCCTGACACTCAACATGATCACGATGGTTTCGATGATCGTCGCGGTGGGCATGCTGGTAGACGACGCCATCGTGGTGGTCGAGAACATTTTCCGCTACCGGCAGTTGGGCCTCGATCCCGTGACCAGCGCCATCCGGGGCACGCAGGAAGTCATGGTGGCCGTCACGGCTTCGACCATCACCACCGTCGTGGTGTTCATCCCGGTCTTTTACATGCAAAGCGGCGAGATGGCGGCCTACATGAAGCAATTTGCCGTGCCCATGACCGCCGCCCTGTTTGCGAGTCTCTTTGTGGCCTTTACGCTGATTCCGCTGAGCACCAGCCGCATGAAACAGGAAAAGCCCAGGAAACGCCGCGGGGAGGATTCAAGCGCATGGAACCGCTGGCGCCTGCTGCGATTCTTCCAGGTTCATCCCATTACCCGCCTGATTCATTTGTACGCGAAGATCTTGGATCTTTCCCTGCGGCGGCGTCTGGCGAGCGTGGTGGCCATCGGCGCCGTCATGCTCGTCACGGCCTATTTCCCCTATCGGCGCGTGGGCATGCAGGACATGCCCACCCTCGACCTGCGGGAAATAGATGTACGGGTCGATCTCGACCAAAACTTTGACATGGCCATGGCGACCGACGTGTTCGAGCAACTCAAGGACGCCATCAAGAAACAGCGCGACGAACTCGACATTAAAAACCTCTTTACCCGCTACGGACCCGGAGGCGGTTCCATAGACGTTTACCTGAAAAAACCGGAAGAATACCCGGTCGGGCAAAAACCCCCGTATTCGACGCAGGATGCGCTCAATATCCTCTGGCAACGCCTGCCAGCCAAGCTGCCCGGCGTGGACATTCAACTGGCAATGCCGGAAACCCGCCGCGAGGGCGAAACGGCCAAAACGGTGTCGGTGCGCCTGTCGGGCGACGACTCGCTGCGGCTTGCCCAATTGGCGGAACAATTCCAATGGTTGATGCGGTCGTTGCCGAACATCACGGACGTCAACATCGGCGTGCCGCGCACCAAGCAGGAAGTCCAGTTGCAGGTGGACGGTCCGCGGGCGGACAGCGCGGGGATCAATCCGTCCGTGATCGCCCGCACGGTGGATGTGGCCTTGCGCGGCAACCGCCTGCCGTACCTCAAACAGGGTGGGCGCGAATTTCCGGTCTGGGCCCAATTTCGCGAGGAAGACCGGAAAAGCAAGGACAACCTTGAAAATGTCGCCGTCATCGGCAAAACGGGCCTTGTGCCACTCAACCAGCTGGTCAGCTTCGGCAAAGCGGAAATTCCCGCCAGCATCGAACGGATAGACGGCCGCAACGTCATCGGGATATCGGGCAAAGTGTCCGTCAACGACCTGATGCAAGTCCAGCGCGAATTACGCCGCCTGATGGCCTCGATCGAACTGCCCACCGGCTACACCATTGACGTCGGAGACGAGTTCCGCGAACTCAACGCGAATCTGGCCAATTTCGGCACGACCCTTTCCATGGCCGTCATTCTCATCTACATCGTGATGGCGGCGCTCTTCGAATCCCTGCTGCTCCCCCTTTCGATTCTCATGTCCGTTCCGCTGGCCTTCATCGGCGTTTACTGGGGCTTGTACATCACGGGCACCTCCCTGGACACGATCGGCCTCATCGGATGCATTCTGATGGTGGGGGTGGTGGTGCGCAACGGGATCGTCATCGTGGACCACATCAACCTGCTGCGATCGCAGGGCATGACGCGCCACGAGGCCGTCGTCCAGGCCGGACGCGACCGCTTCCGCCCCGTCATGATGACGGCGCTCACGACCATCCTCGGCATTATGCCCCTGGCCTTTGAAAGCCGGTCGGGCGGCACCGTTTCCTTTATCAGCCTCGGACGATCCCTGGTCGCCGGCCTTACCACCGGCACCATCCTCACCCTGGTGATTGTGCCGCTGTTCTACACACTTATCGAAGACGTCAAAGACTTTATCGTGCACTTCTTCGGCGCTTTTCACCGGTTGCGTCCCGCACCGATGCCCGTGCCATCCAAATCCCCGGATTGATGACGGCGGCATCCCCGCCGACCGCCATTTACACAAAGCCCCCTGCTGCATAGATTCCCGCTGAACCAAGAAATCCCTTGCCCCTTGGAGATTCCGACATGCCCATGTCTTACCCCTTGAACTTTTTCATTGAACACTTGCACGGTATCCGTGAAAGCGGTATAATCAATACAGATACAGCGAAATCATAGCGACGTTTGCAGACAAGCCGACGGAAGATTTGTTCCACGGGAGACCGACCCGTCATGCGCGGCGGCTTCCCCCGGACAGTGTTTCCGCTGCCTTGCGCAAACTCGATTCGATCAATGCGGCAAGAAGCCTGAGCGATCTGAAAGCGCCTCCCGGAAATCGCCTAGAGGCGCTGCAAGGAACCAGGCGCGGATACCAGAGCATACGTGTCAACGACCGTTGGCGAATTGTGTTTCGCTGGTGCGGCGGCGATGCGCACGAAGTGCACGTCGTGGACTACCACGGAAGGTCGAATACATGATCCCCAAAAACCGAATCCCCACCCATCCCGGCGAGATCCTGCTCGAGGAGTTCCTGAAGCCGCTCGGCGTAAGCCAAGTGGCTTTTGCGGCGCATCTCGGCGTGCCCGTCCAGCGCATCAACGAACTAATCCGGGGAAAACGCGGCGTTACCTCCCAAACGGCATGGTTGCTGGCGAAAGCGCTCGACACCACCCCCGAGTTCTGGCTCAACCTCCAGAATGCCCACGACCTCGCCAAGAATAAGCCCGCGAGGGAAGCCGCGCCCTGCGGGATGAATGCGCACCCGGCGTGATGGCGCTTTCGCCTGGCCGTGGACCCTACGGCAGCAACTCCGACGCCCGGATTAGGTACGAACTCGCCTATCGCCAATCTGTCGTTCTGGCTGGATTTTCGGACTCTTATTGGATCCGTGAAGATCGTCTTGATCGGCCGAAGCGACCGATATTTGAACGCCCCAGTAGCCATGTTTTCTTATACTTCCCAGGCTCTTCGGACCTGAATAATTAAGTATGGTGTCCACGGAATTCCGGAATTCCCCGGAATTCAGGCTCACTGAGCCTTGCGCCGAGACGCCACTCGCGCTTCCAAGCGTGCAAACCAATCACGGCCCCTTGTTCCGCAACGGTCACGGACAGCGAATTTCAGCAAACGTGTCTGTTCATTGAGATTGCGCAGCTCAGCTTTCAAGGAACACACGTTTTCAGAAAACACTTTGAGGTCCCCACGTAAGTATTCTTTCAGCTTCTTTAACTCTCTTATTTCATTGTGTAGTGCATTCTGCTCATCTCTAGAAACGCCCAACTTCTTCGCATCGTTGTACAACTGCCGCATCTTTTCGGACGTTGATCTCAATGCTGAGAACTGCGCATCCCGCACATCAACGGCGTCATGAAGAAGTCTGTGAGCCTGATCCGCGACGCGCCACGACGAATAATGTAAACTGGTCAGAGTGTGAAAGTTACACGATTCCGAGGCTTTGCTGAGATGTATTTCGATATTACGACGGTGCTCCTCGACGGATGCCTGCACATCGTCACGTTTCATCTCGAACTCTTGACGCTTTATACCTGCGGCATCGCGTAGGTTCTCAAGGATAAGCAGGGCAATACTGGCTACTTCTAACGCTATGAAGTACTGAAGCATAATTTTCTATGCCCTTTTGGATCGCCTTACCCTTGTCCCACCAGTGTGCGCTCTCTCTGAGTCAGTTGTACAATGATACGTCAACGCGTGCGAATCGCAGTTAGACGCGAGGCGTTCGACGGCTGGGTTTATGCGGGAAAGCAACGAGCTGACGAGAATCCGTCCCTTTGCGTTGTACTCTTTCAGTTGGTCCGAAACATAAGGAACAGATTCACGCGCAGCCCTCCTGGCTTCCTCGCTGTGGTCATCGCTCGTCGCAACGTGCGTGAGGTGCACAAAGAGTGCCAAGAGAGCCTCCTTGTTGGTATGGTCTCTATCCAGTTCCGTTACGGCGATATCGAGGATCTTTCGGCATTCCTCTTTTCTCCTATCTATTTCCGCCAGCCGTGCAGTGTGATCCGCGTCAATCTTCTGCCCGATGATTCTCGCTTGCTCCCGAACGCGTTCGGCTTCTATGTCAAGTCTTTTGATTTCCAGCTTGTAGTCTAGTATTCGCCCCAAAGCTTCGAAGCCTTTAAAAAGAACAATAAACAGCGGGTGCGGAGGAAGCATACCATGGCCGGTAGACTCCACCATGGGCCGCGCTTCAACCGACGGAATAATATCCGTGCCCCGATGCCGTGAATTATCGCCACAATCGTCTCTTTTCATGAATTGATCCTCTTTTCTTGGCAAAGTTGCGGCCTCCCGACAAAAAGTGACGGTCGTAGGTCGGCCTCAATATTGCGTCGCCCGTACTGCAGATTCAATTCTGGGTCTTGAAGAGAATTCGTGGGTAATGTAGCAGTTTCAAGGAGCATCCAGCTATCGGAAGTTCGAAGTGCTCGAAATCGCTCTATTTCACACACTTGGGCATCTGCCAGAGCCAGAGATGACCCATGAATTCTAACGAAGAGGCTCAATTCTTTCTATTCGACTATTTCTACGCTCACGGCGACCGGGCCACGATCAGTGTGCTTCGCAGAGAACTTGACGGACTGTTGCACCTGAAGGTCGGTAAACTCCTTGTTTATCAACGACGACCAATGGAAGAAGACGTTTTTTGGAAACGCTGTACATTTGATAAAGCCGAATCCATCCAGGAGGGAGAGGATTTCGCCACAATACTCTTCTGACTTTCCCTCTGCTAGTTGAGCACCCGATATGCTCGGTTCGATTGACTCTGCGACCGGCGTCTGTCTTGGTTCTGCCTGAGTGGAGGTCAGAAGGATCGGTTCTGGGCTCGGAACAAGTCGCACTTCAGTTGCAGGCTCCTCTTTCGGTTCGACAAAGAGATTCTTAACCAGAGGATCCCCACGCCGCGTCTTGTCGTCGATTATCTGATGCATCATGACTGGGTAGGTCACTTCATCAAGAAGATGGATTGACGTCACGGTCTGCCTTTCTTGTCCCAAATCGTCAGTGAACTTGAAGTCCCATCCCAGAACCATGACTCGCGTTCCGAGAGAGTTAACCTTGCGCGCTAAAGGAATAAAGTCGGAATCTCCTGCTATAATTACAAGCACGTTAAACCGCTTGTAGACGGCAAGTTCAAAGGCTTCGAGAGCAAGCCAAACATCAATGCCCTTTTCAGCGTTTTGGCGCATGGGCAGGTAGTGGGTAACCACACCTTCTCCCATCAGAATGTCGTCGAAGACTCGTTCGACATAAAGCTTCTGGCGAGCATCGGCGACTCGTGCCGAGAAACGCCCTCGGAAGAAATGCGCATCGACGATATGGCAGTAACGCACGTCCACGCCCTCGGCTTCCGCAACGTGATGCCGAATGAATTCGTGAAGTCCCGGAATGGAGATACGTTTCTTCCTAGCATGAGTGTACCTATAGTAATTGCTAACATGAAAAAAGAAGTTTCCGTCATAAAACACTCCCACTCGCAACAACCGCGAATCAGAATCCGTCATGACATCCTCCTCCGGACAACAGGCTGTTCTGTATACCAAGACTGTGTTTTACAAAGAATCGCGCAAACAACGAAGCGACGAACGAAGCGAGGGAGCCTATCATGCAGCCGTTCAGCATGCGTTTACCCTTTTTCTATACGCTTAGGCGGTGGAAATAAATAAAGGTAGCAATTCGCTGTTATCCAGAACGCGAACTAACCGCATATTTCCGTGCACGATTTTATTTGCCCGCAACATAGCCTGCGACCTTTATTCATTTACGCCTACTTACAGCAGTTTCTCCCACAAGTCCCATTTCGCGCAATGGTCCACGGCGCGGGGGGAGCGGCCGGGCTGGGCGAGGCACGGGTGGTTGCCGGTTGGACAGTCAACATAGGTGGCTTGATACTTGACGAACTTGATCCGGCGGTCGTCCGCATCCCAAAAGCGGCAGGTGGCGCATTTGCGGACGGATACGCTATAGGTTCCCGATGCCATCCCCGTTCCCTCCATTGCTCGAATTTTCCATAAAACCCAAGACTGATTTTTTTATAGCGCCATTTTACTGGTTGTGTCAAGCATAAAAATCGGCAAGAATTCAGTACGAAGGGCACGAAGATCACGAAGAGGTTTGGGGTTTGGGATAAGTTCCCGATGCCACCAGAGTTCCCTCCGTTGCTCGAAATCAATGTAAACCCCACGACTAAGTTTCTTATAGCGCCATTTTACTGGTTGTGTCAAGCGGAAAGATCTATAGGGTCTGGGAATGAAAGAGGCAGGGGGTTGAGTTTTTTTCATTTTCTGTTTCTCCGTGAATATCTGCGATCATCTGCGTAATCTGCGGTTTATTGGTTTGATTATGGAGAAAAAATAGGGCATGATCGTTCCAGACTGTGGAATGATAAGGAGTTAGGAGTTAGGAATCAGGACGCGGAAGACCTGTTGGAGGGAAGATAATGCCGAGGAAAATAGACCCGGATGCGAATGCGGCGATCAAGCTGCTGGGGCTGTTTGGCCTGTTGTTGTTCAGCGGAAAGCGATATTCGCTGTCGGAGCTGGCACGGCGGTTTTCGTGTTCGAAGCAAACGGTGCTGCGGATGCTGGCGCAGATCGATCAGGCGTATGCCATCCCGGTGAAGGTGCGGTCGCAAAAGAACGGGCGGCAGCATGAGTATTGGGCGGAGGCGCCGCGGCGTCCGCTGAACGTGAGCCTGTCGGCGGAATCGCTGTCGAACCTGCTGATCTGCCGCGACCTGGTGTGCCATCTGTTGCCGAAGGATTTGCGCGAGGAGGCGGGTGCAACGGTGCGGCATGCGACGGCGCTGTTGACGGATTTCGATCAGCGCGGCGGGGTGTCGGACGGGCTGGCGGAGTCGCTGCCGAAGGGACGGATTGACTATTCGCGGCAGCAGGCGCACATCCAGATCGTTCTGAACGCGATGCGGAAACGGAAGATCTGCACGGTGGTCTATCACGCGGTGTCGCGGCACGCGACGAAGGAGTACCGGGTCGGACCGCTGCGGTTTGTGGGTTATCGCGACGCGTTGTATCTGAAATGCCAGTTGATCCCGAAGCCGGGCCAGGAACCGTACAAGGAACCGATGGTGCTCGCGGTGCATCGCATCGAGTCGGTAACGATGACGAACGAGACATTCAAACCGCCCGAAGGCGAGCACGAATCCGCGCCGGAGGTGTTCGGGTTCATCGTGAAGCAGCCGTTTCCGGTGCGTATTCGGTTTTCGCCCGACGTGGCGGAGTACGTGTCCGAGCGGACGTGGAGCGCGGACCAGAAGATTACGCGGCGCGCCGACGGGAGCGTGGAACTGAGGTTGTCGGCGGGCAACGAACTGGAACTCTTTGCATGGGTGCTGAGTTTCGGCGCGCACGCGGAACTGCTCGAACCGGCCGACACGCGGGACCGCCTGAAAGAAACCTTGTCGCTCATGACCGCCCGTTATGACCCTCCTGCAACGACAAAGAACTGAGGGGTCACGGAGCATGGCCGCCGAATGCGCGATATTGATCCACGGCTTGGGACGGCGGAAGAGTTCCATGCATCCGATAGAAGACGCCTTGAAGCTCCAAGGCTTCAACGTCGTGAACTGGGACTACTTGAGCACGCGGCAGACGATCGAGGAGTCCGCCCAGGCGCTGCACGAGTGTTATCTGCTGAATGAAAAACTCAACGCAAGGGTCCACTTCGTGACGCACAGCCTGGGCGGGATCGTGGTGCGAAGCATGATAAAGAGCCACGACACGCCGAAACGGGGCCGGATTGTGATGATCGCACCGCCGAACCAGGGATCGGCCGTGGCGAGGATGCTCCTTGACGATACGCCGCTGAAATGGCTGTTCGGACCGGCGGGACAGGAACTCATGTCGAAGGGGCGCCTCGATGCGATATGCGCGATTCCCCGCGCGGATACGCTGATTATTGCCGGCACGAAATCATTCGATTGGAAAAATCCCACGTCGTGGGTTAGCCGGGGCCGGTTGGCATTGCCCAACGACGGGACCGTTTCCGTGGCGGAAACGCGGCTTCCGGGGTTGGACAGCCCCTTGGAAGTCTATGACTCGCACACATTCATTACGCGGAATCCGTGTGTCGTGGACACAGTCGTGGCGTATCTGACCGGTTCGCAAACAGGCGGCGCTCCGAAAAAGACCGGCGCGAAGGGTCCGGCTGGCTCTCCTGAGTGGGAAGACGCAATTCCTTCTGCCGCGAAAATGGGCGGAATGCCCAATCTGAGCATGCCGACGCTGGGCGGACGGTTCTGGTGGGCCGATCTGGTCGTCTTCAAGGGATGGCGCGTCCAGCGCAACGTGCTGACGCGGACTTGCCGGCTGTTGGATCCCGACAATGTCCGCCGGGCATGGGGAAGCAAACGGGACGTGCTCAAGTCGTTCCATGCCCTTATCGAAGGCAAGGAATGACGCCCCGCGCTTTGTGCCGTACCTGTGCGAACAGACCGTGGGAGAACAATCCATCAACGATGCCTTGCGCGTAGCGCCGGCCGCGACGATCCTTCGCGGAAAGCGCGAAAAAGCCGTCAATCGCCCGATTCGTAGTGGACCCAGGTTTTCGACAGGCGGATTTGCAGCACGGTCAAGGCCAGCACGATGCCGAACAGGACCCATGCCATGGCGGACGCGTAGCCCATCTTCAGATAACGGAAAGCGTGGTTGAACAGGTTGTACGCGTAGAACAACGTCGAATCCACCGGTCCGCCCTGCGTCATCACATAGGCCTGTGTGAAGATTTGGAATGTTCCGATGAGTCCCATGATCAGATTGAACAAAATATAGGGACTCAGCATGGGGAGGGTGATATTCCAGAAACAACGCAGCGGTCCCGCGCCGTCCATGCGGGCCGCCTCGTACAAATGCGCGGGAATGCCCTTCAATCCGGCGAGCCACACGATCATGCCCCCGCCCGCGCCCCACAATCCCATGACGATCAGGCCGGGCTTCGCCCAGTGCTGATTCTGCAGCCATGCCGGTCCCGCGATGCCGAATTGGGCCAACAGGGCGTTCAGGATTCCCTCGTGTGGATTGAAAATCCAAATCCAGAGTATGGACGCGGCAACGGCGGGCATAATCGCGGGAAGGTAGAAGAAGGTGCGGTACACCGCCATGCCCTTGATTTCGTGGTTGAGCAACATGGCGATGGCGAGGCTCAGGCCCATGCCGAGCGGGATGCCCAAGGTCATGTACAGCGTGTTCCACAGCGATTTGTAGAACAGGGGATCGTGGAAGGCCATGTCGGCGTAATTTTTGAGCCCCACGAATTTCGGCGGCGTGAACACGTCGTATTGGCAGAAACTCATGAGCAGCGAAAACAGGATCGGTCCGCCGCCGAATACGGCGAAGCCGATGAACCACGGCGCCGCAAACAGATAGCCCGCGTGGTATTCGCGGCGAAAATACCCGCGCGCGCGAATCGATCGCCCGAAATGCCAGTACATCAACACGCCGGCGAATACGAGCAGGACAATGTACGCGACGACGACCGGCCTCCAGGAAAGGACCGGATACGGCGGCGGATTGAATATGTTGTCCAATTCGGCCTGAACGACTTTCGCGCCGCTTTCAAGGGCAAGCCGGGCGTTGCGCCGCAGATCGTTGGGGTCGAAACGCTTGTACAATCCGTTCTCCATCGCGCGGACGTGCTCGTTCCACAACAGTTGGCTTGCAGGCGTGCGCGGGCGGTACTTCGCAATGGGAAGCGTTTCGACGGCGACGCGCTGGGCGTCCTTGAATCGCTGTTCGATGGTGGCGTCGCTGTAGACATAATGTTCGGCGGCCCATAGATTGATGTCGGGACGACCGCACAAATAGGGAACATATACCGTCCCGCTGGCGCGGGCGAATTGGCGTTGCGCGTCGGCCCGGATCTGAAACGCCCGTTTCGACGCCATGAACTTGATGAATTCCCATGCCTCGACGGGATGCTTGGCGCCTTTCGGAATTACCCACGACCAGCCGCCTGACCAGCCCATGCGCGGCTTGCCTTCCGGCGCGGGCGGCAGCGTAACGCCGAAACGCAGATCGCGGCGGGACGAGGCGATGTATCCGATAAACGGTTCGCAGTCAATTTTCATTGCGACCTTGCCCGACATGAACGGGTCCATGCCGGTGCTGGGCAGCGAAGTTTCGAAGGCGCTGACCGCCTCGATTCCGCCCATCAGGTCGTAGAGTTCCGTCATGAAGACGAGCGCGTCCACGATCTCCGGGGCATCGAGCGTGCAGGTGCGGCCGTCCGGACTGATGAATTCGCCACCGTTCAGCCAGCCGTAGAGATAGAGCCATGCGTTGCCGTAATTGGGGATGAAGCCGACCTGGCTCAACCGGCCCTGCGCATCGAATTGCGTGAGAATGGAAACGCATTTTTTAAGTTGTTCCCAGGTCTGCGGCGGGCCAGGTCTGGACGGATCGCCGGGCGCGACGCATCCGGCGGCCTTGAGCGCCCCGGCATGCTTGTCCAAGATATCCTGGTTGTAGTAGAGGATGCGGTTGTCCGCCGTCGCGGTGATGGCATAGACCTGGCCGTCATACTCGGACTCGTCCCAGCATGCGCGATAAAACAGGTCCTTGCGCAAGGTCAACGGGTCGCTCGGACGCTCGGCCAAATCGCGATCCAGGTAGGGTTGCAAGGATTCGAGCGCACCCATCTGCACCCAAGCGATGACGGCGAATCGCGGGAACCAGACCACATCGGGCGGATCGCCTCCCGTAATTGAGCAGAGGAGCCGCTGCGGATCCCCCGTCCGATCCAGCGATGCCGTCTGGCCCATAATCACCCGAATCGGCGTGCCGCCGTCCGAACCATTGTGACGCTGCTCGAATTCCTGGATCAGGTCCAGCGCCAGGACATCGTTGTCCGTGCCCCAGTAATACAAAGTCACCGGTTCGACGGCATGGGCCGCACAGGCCGCCGCCATGAACGCCACAACAAAGACGATTGTCTTCAAAAATGAAACTCCCAAGCCGGCGGACAGCATACCATGTTCGTTCCGTTCCGTCATCCGCCACAGGCGGGCCAAAATCGGCCGGGATTCAGTGAAAAGCGGCCGGTCGCCTACCGGTCTGATGTGCGTTCGCCCCGCGTTTTGGATAACCGGACCAACAGCCAGAGAAAAGCATGGACGCCGCTCCCCTTCAGGCGCCTTGCAAGGAGCAGCGCCATCGCGGCGGGGAACGAGGCCGGCATAGGAAGCAAAACGCGGTTTGGAAGCAGGCAGGCGGCCTTGCACGGGCGCGCCGCCCCGGCCATGGCCATCAGCCGGGGACTGTCAAACAGCACGATCAGCAGGTCGAACCGTTCGCGCCGTAGACGCCGAATCCATTGCAACAACGGCCACGGATTGCGCAGCGTGTAATGAGCCTCGCCGGCCTGGATAACGTCCCGCGCCAAAGTTCGTTCCGAATCGTTCAACGGGTATCCCTGTGGGACAACGGCGCACAGGCGGGCGTCCGGTTCGGTCGCGGCCATGGCTTCAAGCGCCGATTCCAGCGATCGGCCCGGACTCCAATACACGGCTATGCGGCGCGCTTTGTTCATGAAGCCAACCGCTCCAAAATGCGCGGGTAATGCCTCGCGACAATGCGCGGCCAATCGTACTCCGATTCGGCGCGGACACGTCCCGCCGCGCCCATCCTTGTCCGCAAGGCCGCATCGTCGAAAAGCCGGCCCATGCATTCGGCCAGCCCCGCATCGTCTTCCCGGTCGAAAAGAAAACCGGTCTCGCCATCCACGACAATGTCCTGAAGCCCCCCGACTCGGCTTGCGCAAACCGGACGCCCCGCAGCCATGGCTTCCGCCGCGGCCATGCCGAACGGTTCGTCCCACGCCGACGGGACAATGCAGATATCGGCCCGGCCGTAAAGATCCCGCAGGGCTTCGGGCGCCAGCCAGCCGGTCGCCTTGAACCCCGGCGGCGCATCGGGCCAGTCCGGGCGCGTGACCCAAACCTCGAAATCGTCGCGATGCCGTCTCAGGCGAACCGCCGCACGCATGAGGCAGCCCAGGCCTTTGACCGGATCTTCGACGCGACCGGTCATCAACGCCACCATCGGACGGTTTTCAGGTTTGTTGCATACCGTAAACTTTCCCGCCTCCACGCCGCCGGGAACGACGAACACGTTTTCGTTGAATCCACCGAAGAGGCGCCGGGTCATTTCGTTGTAGACGACAACGGCCCGGCAGTTTCGCAAGGCGGCGACGAGCCGCGCATGATAACCGGGCATAAACGCGCGCGCGGCCCAGTAGTCGCGCCCCCATGCGAGGAAACGCCACGACCTGATTTCCGGCGCAAGCGACTTCAGGGCGCACCGGCGGCATATGTCAGGCGTGCGCAGATAGTCGTAGGGGCATGGAACGCCGTCCTTGAAGCGTCGCAAATCGCGCGGACAAAACGGTTCATACGCATAGAAACGTGCGATGGACGGATAATGGGCCAACGCCTCCATCACATACGGTTTCAAGAAATACCCGAAGGTGAAAAACACCGCGTCGGGGCGCCAGGCGTCCACCGCCTCGCGAAACCGCGCCGGAACGCGTTTCCGGTTCATGGCGGTCTCGTCGAAATCCAGCCGGGTCGCGGGAAAAGGCAGCGCGGCCGGTTCAAAGCCGGTTCGTTCGCGCGATTCAACATGGCGCGCCGCGAACAAATGCACGTCGTGTCCGAGCGCCTGAATGCCCGCGCAGGTATGGAATACGTCCGCATCGGCCCCGCCCTGCGGCGGCCATGAAAAAAGCAAGTCTGCAAATGCGATGCGCATGGGTGCATTTCAACACATCTGCGCCGCGAAACACAACGAAAAGATCCGGCAAAACGTGTACGAAAACGACGTGCGACAGGCTGTCCAGCTCATTTCTCTTTCCGATGGAATTATTCGTCGAGGACAACGAGATCCAACCCCGTCATTCGTGCAAAGCATTCGAGTTCGGGCATGACGTCGCCGTGAACGGTTCCCCAATGCTGAATCAGCCCCCGCTGCACGATTCGTTCGAACAGCCGCTCCACGCGGCCCGAAATGCGCACAAGCATGTGGGCGTAACCGTCCATCAGACGCGGGCCGCCCTCCTCGACGCCGCGAAACGCCGTCGCTTTGAGGTTGCCGCATTCCGGCGTAAGGTTGAAGAATGTCATGGGGCCGGGCTTGGCGCGGTAGGAAAGCCACGCGCCCGCCGGTTGCGACGGATCGAATTCGAGATCGCGCGTCACCATGAACGTCGCGGGATCCCCGAAGGCGGGTTCGCCGTAACCAGGATGGCCCATGAGAATCGCGCCGGCGTCGCGATCGATCGTGAAGAACTCGTTGAACATGCCCGGACGATTCGCGAGACGGCTTGCAATCAATGCCGACAGAATTCCAGGCACGTCGGCTTCCATGCCCACGATACAACCGAGTTCGCCCAATTTTGGATGGGCAAGGTGCGGGCGAAATCCAAAACGACGGTAAAATTCGGGATGGAAATCCTCGATGGCGATACCGGACAGGTTGTTTTCTTCGGTTAGTCGCACCATGGCCAGCGCGTGCCGCGCGGAAGCGCGGAGTTCGTCGTCCGTCACGCCCGTAATGGGACACAACGCGCGCAGATACGCCTCGTATTCGTCCACGTCGTTGTCGGATATGCCGTCCACGAGACGCGCATATTCTTCGACCGAAACGTGCAGCAGTTCGACGCCGAAACGTTCGAGCAAATGAAACGCGTCGGCCCATGTGGACATCACCATCTGGCAGGGCGCCGGCAGCATGGCAATCCGTGTGCCGCGCAGTCCGCTGCGAACCGCGGCGGCGGCGGCAAACGCATGGATGCGGCGCAGGGTACGCGGGTCTTTTTCGCTTCCGAAGACGCTTTCGTAAGCCCAGCCAAAGCGGCGGAAGATGTTCGAGCATTGCTGGACGCTCACCGGGCCGCTTGCGCGCAGCCATTCTTCGATGTGGTAGTGCGGCAGGAGACGTCCATACGGATCGTGGGCCCACAGCATCACCGGCACGCGGCGGGCTTCCTGGATGAAGGCGACGACAGGCCGGTCGTTCGTCCAAATGATCGGACAGAACAGGATTGCGTCGAGATCCTGGGCATTGAAAAACCGTGCCGCCGCGATCGTTTCCTCGACAGTGTGCAACAGATCCGTCGCGACCACATCGGCTGTTTCGGAAAGCGCGGCAGCGGCGGCGCGGCAATCCCGGCGGACGAGGTCCAGGAACCCGGCATACGGGCCTTCCTTGGCGTCGCAGACACCCGCGTCCCACCACGAATCGCCTGCCAGAAACAAAAGGCCTATTTTGGGCTTTTTCATGCCGCGACAGCCTCAATTGGGGTCCGGTGCCTACACTCCGGCGTTCAAGACCTGAGACACGGTATCGCGCAGCATCTTGGGCGAAATCGGCTTGCTGAGCACGGCGGCAACCGGCAGATCTTTCGGATCGAAGATTTGATCCGACTCGTTCAGAATGGACGAAAGAAGAATGATGGGGATTGTCCCGGCCAGTGCGTCCGCCACGCGATACCCCGAATCCAAACGCTCCATGATGATGTCGAGAATGATCAGGTCCGGGTTTTCCGTCCGGGCCATTTCCAAGCCGGTTTCACCGCTGTCTGCGGTAATGACATTGTATCCCGCGCCCCCCAGTACCGTCGTGCAGAAAAAACGGATATCGGGATCGTCGTCAACTACGAGGATGGTCTTGCATTCCGCCATGGCGCTTCACTCCCCGGGAAAAAACCCGTCATAAATCCGGGGTGATTATGTCACAGGGGCAAGACAGGCCGCAAACCCGGCGGCCGCGGACCGAAACGACAACGGCCGCCCAAACGCTTCCCGCGTTCCGGCGGCCGTTGTGAAATTCATTGGTGGGCGACCACAGGCTCGAACTGTGGACCTCCGCCGTGTGAAGACGGCGCTCTAACCACCTGAGCTAGTCGCCCAATGCCCAAAATGCTAACACAAGGGCGCAATAACGGTCAAATGCCTCGATGCGGCAGGCGCGGATCTTGCTTTCACGGGCGGCGGCATAGTCTAATGACGCCCGTGCGTTGGGAACGGCGGAGGAATACTCATTATGCCGGCTACGGGTGAGCCATGGCCGCACGGCGCGGCTGGTTATGTGATCGATTGCGCGCGGCACGTCATCGAAACGTTCGGGGCGCGCGATCCGGGCAGCGAGGGCGAACGCCACGCGCAGGAATTTGTCCGGGATGAACTGATCGCCTGCGCCGACGAGGTTCGCATCGAGCCGTTTCGCGTGTCGCCGAAGGCGCTTATGGGATTTCTGCCGGTGTCGGGCCTCCTGTTTCTCGTGGGCATTTTCGCATACGAGTCGTTTCCGTCCGCCGCCAACGCCGCCTGCGTGCTGGGCGTGGGGATTGTCGCCCTGCAGTTCAGGCGATACTGGCGCGTGCTCGATCCCTTTTTCCCAAAACGCACATCGCACAATGTTTACGCGATCCGGCGCGCCTCGGACGATTGCCGGCGGCGGATCATTCTGGGCGGCCATGCCGACGCGGCCTATGAATGGCGCTACAACCTCATGGGACGCGGCGTCCTGTTGGGCGTCATTTATTGGGCCATCGCCGGCGTTTGTTTTGTGTCGCTCCTCAATTTCCTGCACCTCTTGCAACCCGTGGCGCCGTGGTTGTCCTTCCCCGGTTGGCACGGTTTGGAATGGGCGCGATTCGCGTTCGCGCCGGCCTGCGTTCTGGCCGTTTTCTATTCGCGTTTCTCCGTCGTGGCGCCCGGCGCGAACGACAATCTGACCGGCACGTTCGCGGCCGTTGCCGTGCTCAGGCATCTGCATGCCATGAACGTCCGTTTCGACCACACGGAAGTCTGCTGCCTGGTAACCGGATCCGAAGAGGCCGGCCTACGCGGCGCCAAGGCGTTCGCCGCGGCGCACAATCGCGAGTTGAAGGAAATCCCCACGGCCTTTCTCGCGCTGGACACCTTCCACGACACAGAACACTTCATGGTATACACAGGCGATCTCAACGGCACGGTGCGCAACGACGCGGCCTTCAGCGCGCTGGTGCAGGAGGCGGGAAAAGACTGCGGTTTCGATCTTCCCGCCGGGACAATCCGCATCGGCGCCACGGATGCGGCGGCCTTCACACAGGCGGGCATCGCGGCGACGGCGCTGGTCGCGATGGACCCGTCGCCGCCAAGGTACTACCACACGCGCCTCGATCATTGGAACAACATGGATCCGGAATGCATCCGGCGCAGTTTGGCCGTCGCGCTGGCCGCGGTCGAACGATACGACCGGGCTCCCGTTTGAAGGGAATTGCCACAAGCGCGATCAATCGTTTTCGGCGCCGCGTTTCAGTCCCAACCGCCGCCAGAGCCGCGCATGGGCGATATCGTCGAAAAGCGAATAGGCCACGGGCGTCGCCACGAGCGTCAACAGCAGCGACAGCGACTGGCCGCCGATGACGACGCTGCTGATGGTACGGTTGGCCGCCGCGCCGGTCCCGCTCGAAATCA
>Ga0208825_1000113_pt1 | contig 81877 bp, 60 predicted proteins | sample AD_UKC113_MetaG_FD_184450 | JGI IMG/M metagenome (GOLD analysis project Ga0208825, IMG submission 184450) | Active sludge microbial communities of municipal wastewater-treating anaerobic digesters from Hong Kong - AD_UKC113_MetaG (SPAdes)... | ecosystem: Engineered > Bioreactor > Anaerobic >...
AGACCAGCTATTTTATGTCTACCTCACCTAGGTGGTCTTGTTGTCATGCGTTTCATTAACGTCAGGAGCCTAAAAAAATTTCTCAAAATTTTTATTATAAACTCTTGACTTTAATTAGCTGGTCTTTTTATTATCCGGTAATATATGAGCAATCTTTCCTGTAAACCGAACATTCCCATCCACAGAACTTCCTGCCATTTCGAAAATTCTCCAATTTTTTTCTTGCATATTTAGCAGATTCTTTTTAGTTACGCCACCAGAAACACTAATTTCTCCCTTATATTCAATAGGATTAATAATCTCAGCTTTAACATTCTTCATCCATAAGGTTTCACTATTTTGCCTATTTATTGAATCAATATCATATGCCAAAATTTGTCCCATCTGTGAAAAAACAACAAGCCACTCTAAAATAGACATACAATTTGAGAACCCACTTCCAATACCTTCAAAAAGAACATCTTCTTTTTCTCTTGATACAGTGCATGTTATTTCATCATCTTCTATCTTTATTCCAAAAATATTATGTTTCATTTTCTTTAAATGCTCAGAAAAATAATTATAGGCATTTTTTTCTAAATTTTGCTTACAATCAACTGGTTTAACATTAATCTTTTTAAATTTCAGTTTCACAACCATACCTTCGACAGCTACTTCAAAATTTGCCTCATTTAAAACAATTTCTTCTTTTCTGATTGTCAACGGAATATCTCTTAAATCCTCAATAGCACCTGTTCCGGATTTAATTTCAAATGCACACAGAAACATATCATTTAACGATTCGATTTTTCTCTCATTTATCATGTGATTTTCAACATACATAACTGATAATATAATTCCGTCAATAGTACTCAAATGTGGTTTTAAAGAACATCCCATCTTTTCAGACCAACTATTAGTATGTATAATTTCTGCTTTTCCTGATTCTCCTCCCTGTTTTAGTTTATAATTTGTACGCTTATGACCTGCTCCAAAATATCTTGTTTCAAAATCTCCCAAAATTTCATCAGCAAACATAACCATAATCTCCTTTCTTTCGTAGTCCTATGAAAGAATACAATTTATAAAAGAAAAAAACATCCGTATTTCACGAATATTTTTTTGCACAAATCCACATTTATAATAATTTTAACTTAATTGCTTCTCGAACAATACCAATTCTACTATTCACTTCCAATTTTCGGCATATATTAGAAATATGACTCTCAACAGTTCTTCTACTAATATACAATTCTTGAGCAATTCTTTCATTTGTATACTCCTCAACAACATAACGCAAAACATTTAGTTCTGCCTCAGTTAACATTGGATTAGCATATTGTTCCATTAAAAAATCAGGAATAACATTATTACCTTTTCCCACATTAATAATACAACTTATTAATTCTTCATACGAAACCTCCTTTCTCAAAAAAGCCTTTACTCCCATATCCAATGCTCTTTTATGTAAAATTTCTTCATAAAATCCCGAAATTAGAATGATTTTTATTTCTTTATCACGTAAATGCTTAATTTTTTCAATCAGTTCAAAACCATGTATTCCTTTTAGCATTAAGTCCATAACTACAATATCAACATCTTTATATTTTAAACATAATAACAAATCATTAACTTCTGTATATGCACCAACAATTTCAAAATCAGCTATTGTTTCCAACTTGGCTTGTAGCCCCTGCAATACCAATGCATGGTCATCAATCAATGCAATCTTCATTTTTTACTTCTCCTTTTAAATCGAATGGTATTTTCATTGATATAACTGTTTCCGCTTCAACCTCCATTACTATTTCTCCATTTAATAACATCACTTTTTCCTTAATTAATTCCAATCCAAAATGTGGTTCTTTTTTTCCTTTTTGATTCTCAAATTTACCATTATCTCTAACTCTGAAAAAACAGTATCCCCCTTCTTCCGTAACTTGTAATTCTATCTCAGTTGCTTTTCCATGTAAAATACTATTATTAATTAACTCTTTAATAGAACGCAAAATAAAATTACTCTTTCTTAACGAAAATCTAAATTCTTCTATTTGTATATTACATGTTATTATCACAGGATGTTTTTTTTCAATTTGATTAATTACTGCAAGCAAAGCACTCTTTAAACCCATTTCCTGTATCATTAAGGGATAAATATCCGAACACAATTCACGTAAATAAAAGATAATTTCATCCAATATACGTAATATTTCTTTTTTGTTAATTTTGTCCATAGCTTCAAGTGTCTTCTTTGAATAAATAACATCTTGTATTACTGTGTCGTGAATATATATTGAAATATTCTCTCTCTCTTCTTCTACCGCCCCAAACAACTGTAACGAATTCATTTGTTGAGTTTTCCTTTTCATCGCAGTCAAAAATTCATCTATCAAAGGCATAAAAACCAACCAAAAGAAGAAACAATATATAATCAAAATTTGAATCGGAACATATTTGCGTAAAATAATCAACACCGCTACTACCATTGTTATTACAGTTGACAAAATCACATAAAAACCACGCTTCGAAACTTTATATCTGTTAGGCACCAATTTGGAAGTGATAAGCAAATGAAAAACAGCCATAATAGGTAATATTATAAAGGGCACAACAAGTACAAATGGTGCATCCCAACGAATTGGAAATAAATATAACAAAAATAATGGTACAAAACTAATCACACAAATCATTGGTATATTAACATTCGATACAAAAATTTCTTCTTTCATAACAGTTCTTCTATTATTAACAAATATAAATAATAATAATAATGCTAAAATACCAAATATTCCCTGAGCCAAATATTCAGATACTAGATATGGTACATCTCCGAAAATGGTAACTATACATACTATTGTATTAAAAACCCCTATTATCATTTCAAACATATAACTATTTCTTTTCTCATATATAATTGATTTCTTATATATTTTCAAAAACAGATCGATAAAAAGTGGAAACATTGATACATACAAAACAGTTATCAATCTAGCTATATCTACACCCATACTTGAAGGAACAATGGATATTATTAAAAAAATGGTTATAACAATAAAACAATAAAACAACGTTCCACTAAAGCCCACATTCTTTTTATTCACATAATAAAACAAAAATATAAAACCTATAAAGCCGATAATCCAAAACACAACATATTTATTTATCGTTATTTTTTCTTCTTCTAGCTTTACCTCCTGAACTACATTCTCTTTTATTATAGAAATACTTTCTATATTTTCAACAAGAAGCCACTTTTTCAATAACCTATTATCTTCTGGCGCTTTATTATCTATAGCAACTATCTTATCGCCTACTGACAAAACAGAATTATATGCACTTCCATCGTATTGAATCCTTTTTATATACCAATTCCCTTCCAATTTCTCTGCTCTAATTCCTACATAGTCATTTTCATTTACAATGTTAAAATAATATATAGATAATATCAAAAAAAGCAAAAACAAGAACGCATTTATTATCCAATATTTTTTTCTCCGTCCTATTATATTCATCACTACACCGCCAATAATTTTTTCAAAATTTAGTCTATAATCAACCATAAATTATACTGCATAGAATATGTATTATCAAGTATTTTTCCTATAGCAAAATTTGTTTAAATTTGTATTAAATTTCGAATTCTTAATTTATATGATAGCACACATCAAAAATCTGGATTTTCCCTCAAATGATATGTGCCATCCTACATAATTCTTGCTAATTATAAATTTCTGGACTTTGATTCTATTTTCCTATCCTTGTCTGCATCTCTCTCTTCCCTCTTCATCTGCGCTACCACCGATTCCAATCTCATAAATTCATCCAGCATATCATCACTATACCGATAAACAACACCGATGGAATCAAGCTTACTTATAAATCTCTGAATAGCCTCCTGCACGCTGCATTCTGCAATTCCAAGCCATTCAATCTTTTCTTTATCCGTAAGTAATTCGTAGCGTTCCTTCGTCATATCAGATACGACGTAATTCTGTAAATCCACATATGCTTCTTCCGTAGCTTCATAGAATTCGTTTACTGGCTCATAGGACGATTCGACTACCTCTGGCTCATTGATATCATCATAAAATTCTTCTTGTAGCGTCACATCCGTTTCTTCCTTGAAAACTTCAACTACAACCGGCTCTGACACTACAACATCCACTTCAGGCAAATCATCATTAATCCCCCGCAAATCCGCCTTAGAAATTTCCGCTTCGACACATGACTCTGTATGCTCATCTGTCTCTGCTGTTCTATACTCTTCAACCTCATCATAACCCTCGCTCTCCACATACGAAATATCACTTCCTTCAAACTCCGGCACATCCACCATATAAAGATTTTCCACATCCACATCAAGCGGTATTTCCATATGTGAAAAAGTACTCTCACTGATACAGCGGTTAATGGTTGCACATTCCCTTTTTGCTTCCTTTCGCCTCTCCTTAAGCTCCGCCAACTGTTCCCTATAATGAGCTTCGTGATACAGATAAACAGTCACATCTCCATCCTTTTCATACTGATACTTGTAGCGGGCATGCTCCTTATAAAGCTCCTTCTTTTTGCATCTATATTAGCAATCCTCTGTTCCGCCGTCTGCTTTGCCCGGAATACATCCTCCCAACCGTTTATACCCTCACGGTTTAGAAAAAGATACTCCTCCTGCAACTCCTTCATACGGATAAGGTCCTGCTGATACCTTGTGTACTTGTATTGAAATCGGCATTTCTGCACCACACACATACGATACAGCTTTCCATAATACCGCTGTTGAAAAGCATTAGCCGGTTTCTTATGCAAAACATAGCCCGGATGATATACTGGCGGCTCCACATACTTATAAGTCTGCTCCTGTTCATAATAAATCTGCAAATTCTGCACTGAAAATTCTTCATCCAGCGTATCAAGTCTCCTGCTGCGCCTCATCCCTTCGGCTTTTACAGAAATATGGACACCGACTTTAACCTTATAGCCAAGCTTTTCCATAAGAAAAACAAATTCATCAAAGCTTTCCGCCTTATTTCTGCAATACTGCATATCCCCAGTGATAAAATCGCCCCAGCTCTGCTCCTTTTCCCACTGCTTGCGGTTCATATTCACAGGGTCTTTGCTGTATTCTGCCGCAACAATGGACAAACCATATTCCTCACACAGTCTGTTGGTTATGGGTTGTATCACATTCTTCCAGTCACCTCTTTTATAGCTGTATTTCCTACCGGTAACCATATTTACACTGTTATATACAAGATGCCCGTGAAGGTGATCCTTATCTGTGTGAACACTGAATACACCCTCATATTCACCACCCAAAAACTCCTCTGCAAATCGTCTGGTAATCTCATACATCTGCTCCTTGGTTCCTTCTCCCGGCTTTAGGGATATGATAAAATGATACCCCTGCCTTCCTCCGGTCTGCCCAAACATTTCCTTTGTGCCTATCATCTGCTCATATGCAAAATCCGGCAGGCAGTTAATACCGCCTACCAGACTTCCCTTTTCCGTCTTTGCCTCATTACAGATATAAGCTAAGGAATGCTTCAGATGTGCAGCTACATTCCCGTGCTCTGCTGATTTCATACACATAATCTTTGTTATCGCCATAATCATCGCCACCTTTCCACTAACTGTTTCAACAGCTTAAGCACCTCTTCCAGTGCCCGTGTCATCTTAAGCACATCCACATTTCCAAACCACTTTGACTCATTACAATGCTTTGCCATCTGATTAATGTTTGTGGCAATTCCGCTAATCTGACGAATAAGGTTTCTTCTGTCCTCTGCGTGGGTTGCATCCACCCCACCGTGAACAATTAGCTCACGCAGATACCTACTCTCATTCATTCCGGCAGCCTTGGCATCCTCCGACAGCTTGCGAAGCTCATATTCCGACAGTCGGAAAGTCCGGTTCTGCCTTGCCATACTCTTTTTTGTTATCTGTTTCTCCATATAAAAATCCTCCAATCATTCCAATCATTGCTACACTCCTTCTGCTCACAGAAATCTCCTTTAACGCAGTGAACAGAATTTCTTTCAGATAAAAACTGCTGCAAGATACGGAAATCGCAATGCGTTTCCAATCTTGTTAGGGGACAACCCCTAAAACCCCGATATAAGTAGCTATTTATTACAGAAATTCATCCTTACAGATGTATTTCTGTAAAACAAAAGGCAGGACTACCAGTGAAAATGTAATACACTTTCTGCCAATATCCCGCCTCTTGTTATACAAACCGTTATACGGATAAAAGGGCAATAAAAAAACTGTCAAACACATCCGGCTCATCTGAACCATTTTGTTTCACAGTTTTTACTTATTTTTGCTATTCTGTTTTACGGTTTGTTTGACAAAACTTGTCGCCTGCCACTTCCTAATCTTCCTCATCATCTCCAAACAGAGCAGACAAAGAAGCCAATGCCCCATCATCCAGCGGCTTATCAGACAGCTCCAGATTATTTTCCGGTGATTCCTCCACAACTTCTTTCACCAGTTCTGTTGGCTCTGCTGGTGTCTTAGACTGCACAGGCATCATATTCATCCCTTGCATCTGCATCATGGCAGGAACAGCCACATATCCACCTGCCTGCTGTCCCATTGCACTGATAATGGTTGCCAAAATCCTTGTAACTGCATCCTGCATGATTTGCTCATTGTCCGCCTTACTCTGCTTGGCAAAATCCCTGACAAACTCCTGCATAAGCTCCATGGTACTCATCTCCTCCCGAAATCGGATTTCTCCACGGGCAAAACACAGAATCGCCCACTTTACAGCCTCCGTCAGAGAATCATAATACTCACCCTCATAGACCACTTGATCCAGCCACTCCATGATTTCCTTATCCTCCCGGTTCTTATCATTCAACCGGAATGCAATCGTTCTTGTTGCCATAGACTACACCTCCAGATTCTGTGCTAAGTACTGATAACCGAGAGCATTGGCACGGACATCTGTGACATATCGCACATTTTCCCCGGTACAACTGCCAAAACGCCTCATAACTCCGGCTCCTCCACCAACATACACTACATTGGTAAAATCAAAGTCTATTTTCAATTCACGAAGCTTTGCTTCCACTTCAAGGGCATATCTTTTCAGCCCTGCATTGATGGTATCCATAATGGATTCCTTATTCTTGGCAATGGCTTTGGTATCTCCCGTTTCAATCACTTCATTGATGATATACTCTGGCACTTCCTTACCATACTTTGCTATGCACTCCTTCTGAATACGGTCAATGGCTGTAATCAGTCCCTGCTGATAAGTATGGCACTCGTCAAGGACGGGAACCTTATTCACCACCGACATAATATCCAGTGTCCACGAACCACAATCCACCGCTGTCAGTCTGTCCATGCCTTCCATTCGGTTGGCAATCGCCGCATGGCACTGTGCAAATACCCTTACCTTGCCAAAATGCACCACATATCTGACCCCTTCATAGTGAAAAGACACTTTGTCATTGGCACGAAGATAATTCTTAAATTCCTTCTTCTCTTTTCCATAAAGGGTAAGCGGAACACCCACCGCAAGATTTACCTTTACAGTTTTCGCTCCCGTGCGTCCTTTTAACTCCTTTGCAATGGCAGCCAGTGTCAGAAGATAATAATTTTCATTCTCTGTCTTGGTCTCCTGCTTACCCATTCTGCCCTGACCGATAACAAATTTTCTGCCTCTAAATTCAAGCAGGTTATCCTTGGTGGCTGGCATTGTCTGCAACTCCGTAATTCCATTCTCGAAAATGATATTTGGCGTTTTAATGGAACTCCAGCCGTGGTCAATGGCAATCAAAAACTCAGGAAGTACATCCATATAATTTCTGCCTTCTGCATTATTCAAGTTACTTTCTTTTCTCATAATCTCTGTCATAAATACCTCTTTCTCCGGCAATCCGGGTGCCGGTCCCTTACATAATCTTTTCCTACTGTAAAAGGTGGCAGCCAAGCCACCACCTTCCATAAAAACAATTCACTAATGATACTGATACACAATATCCATAAGTACCGTTTCTTCCGCCACGGTCTTTGCCTGCTCCCTTAACTTCCACATCTCCATGGTGGAACCGGGATGCTCCGGCGGATGCTTTCTCATATGCTGACTAATCATTACATCCAACATTTCATAAGCTTCCTCATTGACCTTATGCGCCGTCCGATTAGCACAGCCAAGTCTGGTAAGCGTCCGAAATCTTCCTTTGTGATTTTCCTTCATATAGGATAACCACAGCAGTCCGTACTTTCCCACTGCCGACAACTTCATGTCAGCAGGGATAGTCAGTAACGGATACAACATACCGTCCTTTTCCACATAGGGAATATCTATTTTCCCCAAGCTTGTCGCCTCCTCTCTCAAATATTCTGCCTAACGATAGCAACGGAACTCATAGAACACTACACTGTTACCTTGATAAATTCCGGCACACTCAATGTAAAAAAAAGGTTCTACTTCCAGCACCATCATTCCAGCTATGTAATCTGCAATCTCTTCCTCACTGCAAAGCCTTTCCCCACTAATGGTGGAAGCAAGGTTTAGATTTGTTTCCACAAATACGGAATAGTAACCACAACCATCATAGGGATAATACTCGTTGTATTCTTCCTGCGTAATCTTCCCTTCTGCAAGCAACCTGTCCAGATTTTCGGGAAGTGTTATCATTCCTGCGGCTTTGCACTTCTCTACCGCAAGCCTAGCCACACGGTCTGCATCATATCCAACATACTCTGCCTCCGATATGTTGAAGGTAATCTCCAAAACCAGACTTCCGTCAGCAGGATTGCCTCTGTCATCTGTGGCAGGTGGGGTACCCTCTTCCGTAGCAGGGGCTTCTGTGGATGGTGCTGTCTGCTCCGGCGTGGTTGGTTGTGTTTCTGCCGGTGGTGTCGTAGGTTGAGTGGTAACAGTTTCCGGTTCACTCGGAGCCTCTGTGGTTGATGACTCAACATCCACTTCCTTTGTATCATCATCTGTCGGTCCATTTGAAGTTGAAACTTCCACAATAGAACCCTCTCCACTCTGCTCCTCAATCTCAGATGTTTCGACCTGCTCTGCCTCCACAGATGCATCAGAATTTCCTATTACATTAAACTCAGCTTCCAAACTTACATCTGCTTCCAAATCCTCTATCTCATCCATTTCAGAACTCTCTACTTCTGAAACAACATTGCACACCACATCTTCTTTCTGTTTACCGGAACATCCCGAAACCATCAAAACACTCCACAACACCAACATAAACCATATTTTCTTTAACATAGAAATCGCTCCCTTCTGATACTACTGTGGTACTGCCGCTTTTACAAAAATCAGAAAGACCCTTGCCACCAGTACAAATAACAACAAAAACAACTTTGTTCCATAAAGAACTGCCTTTAAAATAAAAAGCACACTCTTCAAAAGAAACTTCACTACTGCAATTAAAATGCTTCCTAATCCCATACAGGACCTCCTTTCCGGGCATTTCCCCTACAAGTGACCAAACTTAAGGAAATGCCATCACTACTTGCTCCAATGCAGCCACGCATCGAAAGGATAAAAAAATTCACCATCCCAAACCTGCTTCTTACCGAAGCCTAAGCTTAAGATGGTGTAGTCCATACCCATTCTTGGTTTCATATTCAGTTTTGCTGGTGCCTTTCTCCACCAATTTTACCGTAACTGATTAAAAAGATATATTTGGACTAACCTCTGAAACGCCCTATTTATAAGGCTTTCTTAAGCTTGTCACTATTATATCTCAATCCCCAGTTTCCCAACGTGATACAGTTCTTCCGGAAACATTTAACTGTTCTGCTAATTGTTCCTGTGTAAGATTCTTTTCTTTTCGAAGCTCTTTAAGAAAGCTTCCGACTTTCTGCTGGTCCATTTGATTCCTCCTTTCATCAATAGATTAGTTTATTTCGTCCATAACAAACACGACACAAAGCGAGAAAATGTGTTTTTTTATATAGACACCTTTGTCTAATCCCTTATTATACACAATTATACACTAAAGTTTTAAAAATAATGAACATATTTTACACTACATGCTAACAGGAATGATAGTCTAATGCTATAACATGAGATACATATATAATAATAAATAATTACTACCCTTAATATATTATTATTGATATAATTAAGATAGCATAGATTGATAAAATCATTCATTTATCAACTCCTATTTATACATAATTCATCACAACTCTTAACACGAAGGGAGGAAAACACTTGATATGGTCATTGTCTATTGGATAATTTTTATTGTGGGTGTACTGTACACTTTTGTATCCCTCATTATTAACGGAATCTCCGGAGCATTGCATATAGGACATGGTGACATTGGTGGACACGTTGACGTTGGTGGACATGTCGACGTTGGGCATGTTGATGTTGGGCATATTGATGCTGGTCATATTGATGTTGGGCATGTCGATGTTGGCGGACATGTTGATGTTGGTCATAACCACTTGCATGTTGGAGACTTAGTTGGTCATTCGGTAGATGTAAATGGCAATACTCATTCCGGACACCACGTTAGTACACATCATTCACTTTTTTCATGGTTTTCGGTATTAATCAACCCACTTGTTGCCGTATCATTTTTAACTGTATTTGGTGGAATCGGTATATTAGGTACTGAGTATTTTAAATGGACTGCCGTATTGGTATTTCTTATTGCATTAGCCCTGGGTGTAATTGTTTCATCCTTGCTTTACAGATATGTAGCTATACCCTTATACAGATCCGAGAATTCCAGTGATGTATCAAGAAAGGATTTAATAGGTATTCCTGCTGAAGTAGTTTCCCCTATAATTAAAGACGGGTTTGGTAAAATAAGATACGTTGTAAAAGATTTAAGGCATACAGCTCCGGCTAAGCATATTGAAGGTAAACCGGTGGAACAGGGAAAACGAGTAGTGATTTGCAAATTGGAGGACAGTATTTTTTACGTTTCAGAAGTTGAAGAAATTTAGCAGTTGGATCAAGGAATAATTGGAATATAATTGAATTTATTTATGTAAAGGAGAGGATCATATGTCAGATTTTTCATTAATTCCAATAATACCCTTTCTAATAGTAGCTGTAGTTTTCATTTTAATATTCAGTCTTTTTTCAATGTATCGAAAAGTACCACAGGACAAAGCATTGGTAGTCACAGGATTTAGAGGTAGAAGAGTAATCACCGGCGGTGGTGGAATTGTTATACCTTTGTTGGAAAGAACAGATATTATTTCACTTGAAAATATGCAGATTGATATTCGTATTGACGGTGCATTGACATCCCAGGGTGTTGGTATTTTAGCTGACGGTGTTGCAGTTGTCAAAGTTAAATCCGATAAAGAGTCAATACTTTCAGCAGCCGAGCAGTTCAACACTTCAAAGGGTTTAGATCACATGCTGGCTGTTATATCCAAAACAACTCAACAGGTTCTTGAAGGTAAACTTAGAGAAATCGTATCAAGAATGACTGTTGAGGAGATTTATAAAGACAGGGAAACATTTGCTTCACATGTTCAGGGAGTTGCAGCAACCGAGCTGGAGAATTTAGGACTTGAGTTAAAAGTTTTGACAATCAAGGATATAGCCGATAAAAACGGATATTTAGAAGCCCTTGGAAAACCAAGAATTGCAGAAGTTAAAAGAGATGCTCAAATCGCTGAGGCTAATGCAACAAAAGAAACCAAAATTAAAACAGCTGAAGCAACCAGAGAAGGTGAAGCTGCCAGAATCCAGGCAGAAACCCAAATCGCTGAAGCTAACAGGGATAAAGAGCTCAAAGTACAATCCTATATAAAGGATCAACAGACCGCAAAAGCAGAAGCGGACTTGGCTTACGATATAAAAGCAAACATAGTTAAAAAAGATGTAGCTGAAACCGAGATGCAAGTTGAAATCGTAAGAAAACAAAAAGAAATTGAGCTTGCCGAACAAGAAGCCATCAGAAAAGAAAAAGAACTTGAAGCCACAGTTAAAAAACATGCTGATGCAGAAAATTACAAAGCTACAAAAATTGCTGATGCAAACAGATATAAGCAAGTTGCTGAGGCTGAAGCAAGGGCACGTGCAATAGAAATAGAAGGTGAAGCTAAGGCTAAGGCAAAAAGGGCTGAAGGTATGGCCGAAGTTGAAATAATTAAAGCAAAAGGTGAAGCGGAAGCTTTAGCTATGGCTAAAAAAGCAGAAGCATTTAAAATGTACAACGATGCGGCTGTCACTCAGATGATAATTGAAAAATTGCCTGATATCGCTCAAGCAATTGCAAGTCCTTTGGCTAAGACCGAAAAGATTGTAATCGTTGATAACGGAAACGGCGACGGCAACGGAAAAGGAGCATCCAAGGTTACAGGATATGTAACCGATATAATGTCACAGCTTCCGGAAACAGTTAAGGCTCTCACAGGTTTGAATGTTCTGGATTTATTGAAGAAGGATTCTTCTAAAAAGGTACAGCCGGTAAGGGAAAGCGAAGCCAACTCCGACGATTCTCAATCTCTTGAAGAAGTTAGTGCAACTAAAGAATAATAAATAAAATGCTGTGGGCCCAAAGAAGCTAAATCAGTTTCCCGGGCCCACTTTTAATTTGCCAAATTTCATCAATATTTCCTATCACTCTTTTTCAACTTTTGTGCCAATTCGTTTAAGTCATTTCCCTTTAAAGCGCCTTCCAATAACTGAGGTAAAAGCGTTGGAGTGCAGGCAAAGCAAGGTATTCCGATATGGGCCAGTCTTCTTGATAGCCCTCCATCATATGAAGGTATGCCTTTATCGGATAGAGCCAGAAGGCATATTACCTTGACTCCCGACTCATGCATCTCAGTTATCCTTCTTACAAGTGAAGCTTGATTGCCCCCTTCATAGAGGTCAGAGATCAATATAAAAAGAGTCTTTTTAGGATCTGTTATAAACTGGCTGCAATATGCCACCGACTTGTTTATATCAGTACCCCCTCCCAACTGGATTCCAAAAAGCATATCCACAGGATCATTGCCGCATTGCTCTGTAAGATCCACCACCTCTGTATCAAAGGCAACTATTCTTGTGTTAAGTGCCGACATGCTTGAAAAAATGGAACCGGCTATGGATGCATATATGACCGACTCGGCCATGGAACCGCTCTGGTCAATATCCAATATGACATTCCATTGGTTTGAACGCTTTGCACGGTCAAAGAAATAAATCCTCTCGGGAATAATCTTATTATATTCCTTGTTATAGTTTTTGAGGTTACGGTTTATTGTGTACTTCCAATCTATACTTGAAGCACTTGGTATAGGTGAATGATTGCGTTTGTTTAATGCACCCGTTACAGCTTTCCTGATGTCATTTTCCAGCCTCTTGTTTATATCCTCAACAACCGTTCTTACCAACTGCCTGGCAGTTTCCTTGGTCCTTTCAGGGATTTTTCCCTTTAATGCCATAAGGGTAGCTACCATTTCTATATCAGGCTTTACATTCTTTAGAACCTCAGGTTCAAAAAGCAGCTGCTTCAAGCCCTTTCGCTCAATTGCATCAGTCTGAATAACCGAAACAATATCCTCAGGGAAACAAGTTCTTATATCGGTAAGCCATTTTGCCAATTTAGGTGAGGAATGGCCTTTTCCTGCCGAACGTGAACCTTTAGACCCCTGACTTGCCAAGTCTCCTTCATCACCCGAAGTTTCATCATAAATTGAGGCTAAAGCTTCATCCATAATAAGCTCATCCTGGTCCAGACAAATGCCTTCCTTTGAATATGTATCCAACATTTCACTGCCTTTTTCACCTAAAATCAGTCTCCATCGTTTAATAAGCTTTGTATCCATCATCATATATCTCCAAAATCAAATTCGTTAATATCTTCAAGCACTTTTTGTTCCTCTTCTTCAAGCTCCCTGTTTAAGATGTCGCTGGCTTCTTCGCCTCCAACACCCCATATCTCACCTAATATTTCACAGACGTTTCTCTTTTCTGAAGGACCAAAGCTGCTGAAAGCCCTTCTTAAAAAGACAAGAGCACGTTTAAATCCATCATCCTCCAAAGATTCTACATAAAGAGATATCTGCTCCCATAAGGCAGTTCTTGCAAGGAGTGCATATTTATTCCTTAAAGACAATCCCTCAAACCAGCCTGCTCCAATATCAGCTTCAATCCCGGGTGAAAGTCTTCTGGTAACCTCAGCGGAAAGTCGGTCGTTATCCATAAGATTTCTTTCGAGGAGTATGGAACAAGCATATCCTGAGAGCTTGGGGTTCCTGTCGTCAAGGCTTGCAAGCTTTTTAAGCTCTTCGAGCCATGTCTCTTCATTCACCAGATTATAATGTTCTAAAGAAATGGAGTTTAAACTGTTTATTGATTCAATTACACTCTTAGCCGCTTCGTTATCGCATCTTGCAGCTTCAACCAGCAGCAAGGCTCCACGCAAAAACAACTGGCTAAGAAGTGGAATAAAGTGGCTTGTATCAAACTTCCTTATGTCTCCATAACTTATAACAATTGCCAAATCTTTTGCTGCAGCTGCAATCTCATTAAAAGCTCCCGAATCCACTGCAAGTCTTTGAAGCTCTTTCCTGGCCATTTCCATTGCATCGACCAGTCCGCACATGCATGCCTCCCTGATAACTGCGGAAGCTTCTTCAACCCTCTCGCATTTTTCCAGCATATCTTTTAATGCATAAGCTGAAGCAAGCTCTATAGTCTCTCCCTTTAGAGTAGACTCAACCAACTCAATTTCAGCCTCAGGTGTCCACCTTAAAGTCCAGGCTTCCGCCCATGTAGCTGACTGCTGAGCACGGGGCTTATATTTCTGAAAGCTCACTCCCAAAACCCTTAATCTATGCAGAAAGAATGACCGATTTAAATCAAGGTAGGCGGCATCCTTTGATTGCACCCTTCTGTTTTCCCTCAAGTCCAGCTCAATATCCATTGCAACGGCGGACCTGTATTTATCCAACTTAAGCCTTTTGAGCTCCCTGTAAAAATCATCCTGTATTGATGTTCTGCTCACCCCTTCAGGTAAAGAACCTATTCCAGTCCCAATCTCAATACGGGCAACCGCTTCCGAAACTGCAGACAGTTCACCATAACCAAGGCAAACAACAGCTGCATCCCTCAAATCCTTCAATACAGGCGCCGTTCCCCCTCTCATGGCTGACACTGCATTAGCAAGCCTCACTCCCTCAATGACTTCTGCCGATGAGCGATGAGTACCGCTTTCCCTCATGCTTCCTGCAATCCCTGATAAATAGAGTGCCGGAAGTCGCTTTAGGTCATTTCTCCTCATACAGTTCCACATGTATTCAAAATACTGAGGTGCACTATTACCCGCACCATAGCCTGATCTGGAAGAAAGCTTGTAGTATGAGTAGGGCATAAGTGTCAGCTTGGTTTTTACCCTTGGAAGGCTTTCAAACTCTTCATCAGTCATTGGTGGCAATTCCGGTCCAAGCACTGAAGAATGGTAAGCCCCTGTTACTACAACCACTTTTTGGGCCGAATGGCCTTTATCTATAGTTTCCCTGATTTTCTTTCTCATATAGGCTTCCCTGACAAGATTCTGAGCCATATGGGATGGCGATTCTTTAGACAGCTCCCTTAAACCTTTTCCAAACTCATAGACTCCCAGCCTGTATGAATCCGTTGAAAGGTTATGCTCAAAGTTTCTCTCCCAGTATGATTCATGATCCTCTTCCCCTGCCGCTTCTGCCCATTTCTCATAAATACTTTCACCTTGAGGCTGTACTTCACTGTCACCTATATCCCCTGTTCGCAGGTATTCGAGGGTTAAAAACACATCAGATGGCAAATCTATAAACTCTGCAAGAACACCGTTATTGTTTGCCCATACCAATGCCTGGTATTCAGGTGAATATTCAGCCATTGGGTATAAAAGGGTCTTTATTGGCAGCTCTTCGGTGTATGCAAGCACTGCAAAGGGCGGCTTAGTACCCGGTGCCGTAAAATATTCTATTTGGGAATTTGCATCCGAGAGGCCTTCAATCAATACTGCAGTGGGCTTCACTTCATCTAAAAATTTAAGAAGGTGATAAGCCCCGCCTGGAGACAAATGCCTTATACCGAAAAAATGAGGCGTGTATTTTTGCATTCTACACATTCAACTCCCTACATGCATTATAAAGGTCCCTCCACTCGGCTCCACGCCTTTTTAAAACATTATCTATATATTCACGCCATACAAGCTTATCCTTTTCCTCGTCCTTTACAACTGCTCCCTGCAGACCTGCAGCCAAATCATGGCTGGTTATACTGCCATCCCCAAAGCTTGCAGCAAGTGCCATGCTGTTTGCAAGCAATGAAATAGCTTCAGCTGTTGACATAACACCACTTGGCGACTTTACTTTTTCCTTGTTGTCCAATGTACTGCCGGTCCTTAATTCCCTGAAAATAGTAACAATCTTTGCCACCGAATCCTCGGCAGGAAGGGCAGCTTGAAGCTCAAGATTCTCAGCTAATTCTCCCACCCTTTTCCTTACTATTTCAATTTCAGTATCTATGTCCCCCGGCGTTGGCAGGACAACTATGTTGAAACGTCTTTTTAGTGCCGCTGACATGTCATTTACGCCACGGTCTCTGGTATTGGCCGTTGCAATAAGATTAAATCCCCTTACAGCAGGTATTTCAAGCCCGAGCTCCGGCACGGATATTCTTTTTTCTGACAATATGGATATCAATGCATCCTGAACCTCCGATGCACATCTGGATATTTCCTCAAATCTTACAATCCCGCCTTCCTCCATACACTTTAAAACAGGACTTTTTACAAGTGCCTCCATAGACGGGCCATTGGCAAGAAGCATTGCATAATTCCACGAATACCTTATGTGTTCCTCGGTTGTACCGGCTGTTCCCTGCACCACCTGGGTGGAATTTCCGTTAATCGCCGCTGCAAGATGTTCCGACAACCAGGACTTTGCCGTTCCTGGATCACCGATGAGCAAAAGTGCCCTGTCAGTCACAAGGGTAGATATTGCAATTTCTACCAATCTCTTGTTTCCTATATATTTAGGTATAATATCAACACCCTTAACCTTGCCTCCTGTTATGTATGTTAGTACCGACTGGGGAGACATTTTCCAGCCTGCAGGTATTCTGTTCTCTTCTGCTGAAATTAAAGCCTCTATTTCCTTTTCATACTGTATTTCAGCAGGTAACCTTAAAACACTATTATTTGACATACATTATGCTCCTTCATTATTAATATATTTTCTTCAATATTATTGTCTTCGTAATAATCTAAATTAACTTCTTCAAATATTCACCCGCTTCAATGAGCTTAAATGCACTATCATGATCGCATTTCTTTGCATATTCCAAAATAACATCGGCATTTTCAGGGGGTAAAAGCTTTATCAATTCTGCAAGCTGATCAATGTAGTAACCAAGGTAGTACCTTTTGCTTTTTATATTAAAGTCCAACAATTCAATTACAACCTCTGCAGCTTTAGGATATCCCGCTTGTATAAGCCCCTTAACCTTAGGGATCGCTTTATATAAATCACGGCCGTTGTCCTTTTTAAGACATTCGAGAAGATGATTTATCGTTACATCGTCTCCCCTGCTTGTTAGCAGAGCGGCAAGATCGCTTTCACCGACTTTAGACAATACAGGTGCCCACCTTGTATCAACTGCTATACACCCCTTATCTATGCTGACCGGCTTAGTGTTGGTTGACGGATCAGCGGCCGATATAACCTTTACCGCATTTAAATTACAAAGTCTTCTTAAGCTACCGATAATGATTTTTGATTTGGCAGTATTTCCACCGGTCAAAAATCCTGAATATGTCTCAAACACCTGAGCCGGAGGCTTTATATATACGGCTGCTTCAAATGCATAATTTAAATAAAGGCCATTATGTTCATTTCCTGCCTCAGCAAGCAGTTCATAAGCATTCACAGTTCGCATTTTTAAAAGCAGTCCTGCAGCCATTTGGGCTAAAGTAGGATATTGTCCAAAATCTACATCCCGAAGCTTTATCCGGCTTAGCTCCCCGGTGTGCTCCATGCACTTTTTTAAGAACTGGAAAATACCCTCATCTTTTCTTCCTTCCATACATGAAAGCACATTATAAAAGTGCCCAACTTCCTGCTTATCAGCAGGTTCATCTTTTGGAGAGTCTCCCGATTTTAATACTGCAAGAATATTTTTTAAGCCAACTTCAGCTTCATTAAGAAGATAATTTACAATCTCCCTGGAAGGATTTACCTTCATAGTTTTCAGTACTGCGGTCTTATCCTTTCCCTTGAATATTTCAATAAGCCTGTTTACAACTTTAGACGCATCTACAATCTCTGCCGCTTCTAAGGCAGCTTCTCTTATTTCCTTCTTCTTATCCTTTGTGAGTTCTATAAACATATCATCAAATTCGGGAAAATTCTTTAGTATTTTTATGGCACTGACTCTTACAGCGGTACTTCCCTTTTCGTTTGCCAGGAAAAACAGCTCTTTTTCTTCTTCTCCCGACAAATCCCAAATCAACTCAAGTATTCTGGCATCACCTTTTCCGCCTTCAAATGAAAAATGTTTCCTTAATACCTTTGCAATACCCTTTCCATATCCTTTCAGTATTTCAAATGCCAGGTCGGCCACTTCATAATACTGCTCATTTAAAGCACTAATCAAAGGATATAAAAGCCTTAAATCACTAAATATCCCCTCTTTTTGAGCCTCACGAATTATTTCCAATCTTCCCTGTCCTTTATTAAGAAGGGCATTGGCCACAGGCTTGAGCCTTCTAAATGAAATATCGGTATTGACATCGAGGCATTCCGGTTCAATATCTTTGAAATCTCCTTTAATACCCGTTTCACCCTGAGTATACAGCACAGCATTTACAAGTCCTGCCAGCTCCAAAAGCTTGTCAGACGCTTTCCCATCCTGGGGCTCAATAAGGGCTTCAAGCATGCCGGAAATCCTAGCAAAAACAGGTGCAGTCTCACCGGCTTTCTTAAGCTGAGGTAAAAGCTTTTTAAGCCTAAAATCACCTATTGCAAGCTCCGAGCCTGCTATCATAAGTCTTCTGACCTCACCTTGCAAATCATATAGTAACGAAATACTCATATTCTCACTCCATTTATACATATTTCCGGAATTCAGCAAAATCACATTAGAATCCAAGCCTTATAATTCTGTTGTCCGTTATCAAACTGAGGGGAGCTGCAATCAATCTCCTCTTATCCATATCATGCCAAAACCTTAAAAGCATAACCTGATCCTTCAACATTTGAGGTTTTAAAAGCTTTAATATGTTAATGCCTTCAGGCAAATACTCATTTTCCGGTTTTTCGAGAACCAGCCTTTGTCCTGCCTGATCTTCTATAACAAACTCATCATCCACCATTCCAAACCTTGAGAATCTCAAAAGCATGACAGGTGATTTATCACTTAATGGATTTTTTATTTGATTTTTAATCAATTTGACAGCTTCAGAAAAGGATTCTTTTGCAAAGGATCTTATCTTTAGAAAATCTTCCAAGCATGCATCTCTCATATCGTTGTTTTCCCAACGCACCCTACAATTGAGATCTGTGGTAGGGTATGTGTAAAGTTCTTTTATCATCAGTACTTTTGAAACGGAATCATCTTCACGAATATATTTAACAGCTTTGAAGGGACGGAAATTGTATGTATTGTACACTTCACCGGAAATAAGGTTAAACCATATTCCGTTATCCACATATTCACCTCTAGGTATACTTGTGAATGACGTAAATGCAAGCTGTATTAACTCAATATCGTTTTTGACAAGTCCCTGATTTTTAAGTTCATTAAGTTGCCACGTATAGCCAAGAGATTCCTCTATTGAGGAACTGGAATCAGGTGCTAAGTCACCCGATTCCAGCTTCTTTAAAAGATGCTCCTTCCCCTTTTTGCATAACGCATATAACCTGCTCAACAAATCCGAAGCATGGGTATAAACCTTCTCATGATTTTCATCTTCCGTAAAAAGGTATATAAACTCTCTCAAAGCTGCCTGAGAGCCCGAAAGATAATAATTTCCAAGCTGTTTTGCCTGATCTTCTAGAAGAGCAACAGTTTTCTTATTTATGGTTCCAAGGCCGTTTTGAACAATGCTGCAAATGAGCTTTTCTAAAATCTCAAGACCTTCAACCTGGGTTTTTATTTTTTTCTTAAGTGCGGAAACGTTTACCTTCTTAGGCTCAGGCTGCTCCTGTTCTTTTTCCTTTTTCTTCTGTTCCTTTTTTTCAATCTTTTCACGCTTTTCCAAGATATCTTGAGGAACTTCCGCTTTTTCAAAGCTTTTGCCGCTTACATAGGCATACATAAGTCCTAATGCATGCTTGCACGGAAATTGCCTGCTAGGGCATGAACACCTGAAAACAGGACTTTCGGGCTTTATAAAGTCCGCAGATGTATTGTAATTGCTGCTTCCGCTTCCAGAACATTCACCGAAAATAATGGTCCCATCTTCCGATATGTTAAGCTTAACAAATTTGTTTTTCTTAACCAATCCCCACCCGTTCGTTACGGCACTCTGGTTAGGGGCTAACTGGTTTATATATTCTTCGTTAATATTAATCATAACAACCCTGCCTTTAATTTTATTCTACCTTAACCCAACCTTTTTTTATATTTTCCGTCATAAACTTATTGAGCAGCTCAAATATCTGCTCCCTGTTGTTTGATACCCTCATATCACGTTGAAGAGGTTCCTTCCTGTCTGAGCTGAAATTGGTATAATGCAGTACATATGCCGGGTATCTGTCGTCAATCTCTTCCTTGTTTGTTTTCCAAACAACAAACTTCTGTACCATGAGCTTGCCCTTGCTCTCTTTTTTATAGACTTCCCTGAACTGAAGCTCGCTTTTAGGCAGCTCCGCTCCACTGTCTTCCTTCCCCAATTCAGGCAAATAAGTGACATCCGATAATTGTGAGAGTCTTAAGTTTTGCGGGTCAGCGGTTTTATCATGTCTTAATCTTACAAAAATGGGATAAATAAAGCTAATGCCTTTATTAAATGACTTGAGCTTATATTTTCCATCACTGATTTCAAGCATTGGGTTTGTTATTAATGTATTTCCCGATTCAAACAAAACATCATTGTAGCTTATTTCAATTATCGTTTCAGGTTTAACCATCCTGAATGCCACATGATTGGAATCCGTTTCAATATAGTCGGAATCAATCACCATGTCCGACAGCTTAGAGAGTAATTCTTTTTTAAGCTCTTCACTAAAGCCGTTTCCTGTCTTTCCTACAATCTGATACTCGTTATCTCCCGTCATAAGTGCAAGAAGCAGTGTCCTTATCTGGCCTTTACTGTCACCTACACCTTCAGTGTAGCCCACTATTACAACATCAATATTATGCTTTGGCTTAATCTTATATACAAGGGGAAGATCTGATCTTACAACAAGACCTTCGGAGCAATCCTCCTCCACCCACTTTTTATATACATCCTTCAGCTCAGCTTTGGAAGCTGCCTCTTTATATGCTACAGGCTTTACATTAGCACCATCCTTAAATATTTCAGAAAGCTTTTCATGTATTTCATTGTAGCCCTTAACCTTTGGGGAGGCACCATCTATCTCAATAATATCAAAAGGTGCCAGTTTAAGCTTTCCTATTTCCGCCTCCTTTGCAAGTGTGGACAGCACATCAAAGACCCTTGTTCTGCCTTCGTCCTCGCAAAGATAAAGCTCGGCAGGAATTATTGCAGATGATATGCCTGCACTTTTTAAAAGCTTTCCGGCTTCCTCGGTACATGGAAGACCATATCTTAGAGTCCCGCCTGTATTAACAATAAAAGTGTCTTCGCCGTTGTAAAATATAACACTCATTTCACCGTCATATTTTCTTGTGATATAAAATTTCTCTCCTGCAACCCTGAAATCTATTTGCTCAGGGTTTATCGCTATAAAGTTTTTACATACATTTTTCTTGTAATCGGAAGCAACCTTTGCAGTTGCCTCATCAACTGCATTTACTGAACCCTCTAAATAGCCGTAGCTTTTATTGAGCTTGGATTTATCCAGTATCATACCTATACCCCCTTAAGTTCCATGTTTGTGAGATGGAGTATGAGGCAATACTTATCTCCATCAATCCGACCTTCTAAAAATCCCCTGTAAGGCACTCCTCCAGTTGTAAGAACAACAGGATCGATACCCTTCTTTCCTCCTCCAACAAACATGAGGGAGTTGGACTCATGAAGGCTCTTTGCCATATCATACAGATAATCATATGTAAGACCGTTAACATGCTTTATCTGATATTTTCTTGTAAAAACGAATTTTCTTATTGCCTGTTCCTTTGGAAACTTTTTACCCGTCCATTGAAGGGGAATTTCTCCCAATATATTGGCTTCCGTCTTTGAAAGATCCCTTCTCAATTTCTCGGTACCGTCAGGGTTCTTTACAACTTCAACAAGATTAACCCTGTATACTATTTTATTGTCCTTGCCTATGTATAATTTCTTTGTCCCGCTTACAAATCTGCCTGTCCTTTCCATATCTATTTCGGGATCGCCTTTAATAATCTCTTCCCCAAGTTTCACAAGGTCTCCGTATTTTTCTACAAGATACTCCTCACTTATTTCCAAAAGACCTTTTAATATCTTCACAGTTTTCTTTGGAGACCCATCCTTCAGCACATAATTTATTTTGCTTTTTCTAGGAGTATTGTCCATGCCGACTACAGCGTCTCTCTTTTTCTCGTTAGATATATTTAATGACCTCATATATTAAGTCCTCCTCACATCATACTAAAGTCGATATCCAGTTCTTCGGAGAATTCTTCGTCCTCTTCCACCGCATCCAAATAGCCGGCTTGTTCAAGGCCTATAAAGGCAAACTCGCAAGGCGACCCCACCAGAACAAATGCTTTTCCGTCATTTTGGAGTATGAATGCCTGACTGCTCTCATATCCGTCACGATAATTGAATGAAAATGTATATATTTTATCTGATATTTCTTTAATAAAATCTGGATTTTCGTCTGCTCCACAAAGTTCATAAACTGTAGTTATCTGGTAGTCTAAAAACTCTTCTACTGTCACTGTTTCCGCCAACTCGATTACACCGGAAAAACTTGATGGAATAAGAGTTGCAGGATTGCCGTCACTATCTACTGCAACAAGTTCAGACCTTTCTACCCATTCATTTGACTGGTTTAAAATCCCTAGTCCTATGCAGCCTTTCGGAATTATGGCCGTACCTGATTCATCAACGCTAACCAGCTTGCATTCATTTCCGTCATCATCCAATGCAACAGTCTCCGTCCATCCATAAATCTTCTTTCTATCCACCTTATCTGGAGAGAATGAATATACACTGTCTCCCAGTTTAAACTGAAGTTCCCTTGCCATTACTTGGCCCCCTTTAATCTCGCATGATATATATTATTTTAGCAGTATGAACTGCAGTCTGTAAATAAGAGGTAGAGGAATTTACCCTTGACAATACCTTTTACAAGACTGGTATAATTATATATAAATTTATTCATTATTCATGCATATTAAATGCGATAAATCTTTTACAGTTATCTTCTGCTAATTGTATGATTAAGAACGTATTTAATATACATATAAATCTATTAATTTTTCATACAGGAAAGGAAATTTATGAACATACAGATATATGCCTTAAGAAAATGCTTCGATACACAAAAGGCGGAGCGGTATTTCAAGGAAAGGAAAATAAAATACCAGTTAATAGATCTTGCAAAATACGGTCTTAGTAAAGGTGAATTTGAGAGCGTAAAAAAAGCTGTAGGACTTGCAGAGCTTATTAATGACAAATGCAAGGAATATGAAACATTAAACATGCAGAGGCTTGGGACGGGCAAAGTAGCTGAAGAAGTACTTTTTAAAAATCCCAAGCTCTATAGATCTCCAATAGTAAGAAACGGAAAACAAGCAACCGTTGGATACAAACCCGAAGTTTGGAAGGATTGGGAATAAGGCTATGGGCACCAGCGACTCCTCTCAATACCCTGCAAGCAAATCATCCAAAGTATCCCTTCTCCTAATAAGCCTGTCTGAACCATCTTGGCAAATAAGGACTTCCGCTGGTCTAAGTCTTAAATTATAGTTGGAGCACATGGAATATCCGTAAGCTCCGGAATCTAGAACCGCCATAATATCCCCTTCAATAATGTCATCAGGGATTTCTCTGTCCTTTGCAAGTATATCCCCTGTCTCGCATATATTTCCAACAATTGTTGCAGTGCTATTTTTCCCTTTATCAAGCAATTTTCCGTTCCTTAAAAATTCAATTTCATGATATGAATCATACATTACCGGCCTCATGAGTACATTAAATCCTATATCCGTTCCTACGTACCTCTTACCGTAGTTTGTTTTAATGCTGTGGACCGTTCCCAATAAAACACCGCACTCGGCAGCAATATACCTTCCCGGCTCTATTTTTATTTGTACTTCTCTGCCATAATCCTTCATCCATTCAATTAATATACTTTCCAGCTCATGTGATACCGAAGAAATGTCAAGTCTCTTTTCCTGACTTTGCTTTCTATAAGGTATTCCAAAGCCTCCACCCATATCGACAAACTCAAGATCCGGAAACTTTTCGGCAATAGCCAGCAATGATTTAACCCCTTCTATATAAGGCTTCCCGTCTAAGAATAAGGATCCTATATGTTGGTTAACTCCTACAATCTTCAGTGAGTATTTTGCCGCTATTTGCTTTACTTCCTCTATATAAGAGCTGTCAATTCCAAACTTTGTTTTGTTTCCTGCCGTAACTACTTTTTCATGATGGCCCGCACCTACTCCGGGATTGAACCTCAATGAAACCCTGCCTCCCTTATTTATTTTCCCGAATGTCTCAAGCTGGGATAATGAATCCACACTGACAAGTACGCCGTTATCTACGGCAAATTTCATTTCATCAGCAGATACATTGTTGCCCACATAAAAAATTTGAGAAGGCTTAAATCCTGCCTTTAGCAGTACATAGATTTCTCCCGGAGACATGGCATCCGCATTGAGGCCCTCATCCCTTACAATCTTCAAAAGTTCTAAATTGGAATTGGCCTTAATTGAATAGTTTGCAACAAACCAGGGATACTTCAAAAAGTTTTTCATTTCCCTGCATCTGTTTCTAAGAGTCCTTTCATCGTATATATAAAGAGGGCTCCCATATTTTTCGATGAGCTTTTGCACATCAACACTATTGTAAAAATCGTAATCAAACATTTCATTTGAATAATTATTGTTCATTTTCCTTATCTCCTTCCGCTCTCAATTCAACTCCTACTCCCAGCTGTGCAAGCTTAATTTCATTTTTCAAAGAATCCTTTATGAGCTCAACCAACGGCTTGTTTTTAGAATAAAGGCAGGTATCATTCTCACTTTCGGTTATGCTTCCCGTTAAGACATTGGCAGAATCTGCAATAATCCTGATTTGGCCGGGAGCTTTGGCTTTATGATGAATTATAGTCCCATCAATATCAAGCTTTCCCGATGCTATAGCCACCACCTTGACTCCTCTTTTCACGGCATTTTGAATCTCATTTATAATGTAAGCAAACTCATTGTCGCTCATTGATATATATACTCTTTCCTTTGCTTCATCAATTATGTTTTTCATTTTGTCCAGTATATGCTTAAATCCTGTAATTGTTATATATGGTTCATAGGGCTCCGGACCTTTAGGGCATTCCCTTTTTATGATTTCTATAACCTCTTCCATATAACTTAAAACATTTTTACAATATTCATCTACCGGCATGGATATATAATGGGGGACGCTTCTCTCCACCAGGTATGCAGCACCCTTTTCAACAAGAGCCGCCAATGCCTGGTACGCATTAGCCCTCGGTATCCCTGTTACCTTTGCCGCTTCATATCCTGTAAGCTCACCTTCCCTGCAAAGGGCTATGTAAAGCTCGGATTCATGCCTGGTTAATCCTGTTTTCATAAGGCATTCTATTAAATTCAATTTCATCACCCTTGGCAAGATAATAGTAGTATTAATTACTACTACTATCTTATCAAATATATATTCAAAATGTCAATAATATATGGCAAACATAGAACTTTAGTAATTAGACCTTTACCTATAGTAAATAATATATTATAATTAAATTATCCCATATTCTCTATATATTTGTATAAACTTTACGTAATTAATGATTAAATTTGAGCATGACCCTGCAAACAACCAATGGGGTCAGGCAAAAATACTTGATTATTCCTGCTTAGAAAGCGGCATTTATGAAGGATATAGCCTTTATATATCAAAAGGAGGGTATTTAGCATACTCTACATCAGACAGCAAAGGAACAAAATGGACAAACATCAAATCTCCAAGCCCTTTGTCTCCCTATGACTGGCATCATGTAGCAGTAACTTATGGTAATAATTCAATTAACTTGTATGTCGATGGCGTTAAGGTTAATAGCATAACATATACAGATGGATATAAAAAACCGGCAGGTAAAGTTCATATCGGAAGTCAGTTAAGGAAAAACGGAGAAGTTTACTGTCCTTACACAGGATTATTGGATGAGGTTTCATACTATCATGATATATTGACTGACAATGAAATCAAAAGAGATTATGAAGCATTTAAAACTAGATGTATTGTTTCCGATGACTCAACAATAGGCACTGTTCCATACTCTGGTGGATATTATGCATACTCAATGATTAAAACAAATACCGCACGTCTTTATAACTATGGAGTTTTAGAAATGGTAACCACAACTAGAAAAGCATGTCCTGTGTCAATGCTTGTCGTTTCTTCAACAAACTATGCTGAAATATTGGATGCTGCGGGTAACGTAATTTATACAACTGCAAGAAAAATATATGTAGTAGGAACACCGGAAATGAGTGAAAGAACAGATACATATTATGAAAACATTCCTGCAGATATTTTATCAAAGGCAGTTTATGTCAGAGCATATTAAGCTTATTTAAGTATACTCAAAAACAAGACAAGGGTGTTGCAAAACTACTTAAAAAAGTAGTCGAACAACACTCTCTTTTATTGCTATAAAGTAAAACTGACACCGAAAATCCATTTTTTATATTAATTTTCCGTATCGCTCCTAATTTGGAGTACACTTAATAAACCTATATACTTTTTCGGAAAAACTAAGCCGATTTTACTTGATGAAGATCATTGCAACAGCCCTTTTAATAATGGTATCTACAACTACCTGTGTTTATTCATCTATAAGCTCTCTTTTTTTACCCTTTCCATTTTTCAATTGCCCTATAGACTTCAATAATTCTTTATAGTATTTGGGATTACTTCTTACATATAAATCACCTCAATATTATATATCTAAACTAACTTTAGAGTCTTTGACACCTTTTTCTCAATTTCCATAACAATAAATGTTCCCACACCTATTGCAAATATCTTGAGCCATATATCGCCTGAAAGAGGTGATGTTTTAAATGCACTGTTCATAAACGGCAGGTATATGAACGCCCATTGCAAAACCGCCATTACGAAGATACCTAAAAATATAAACTTATTTGAGAAAAAACCTATTTTCAAAAGACCTACATGCAGTGAACGGCTATTTATGAGATATGCCGCTTCTATAACGATAAAAACCGTTACGGCTGTAGTTCTTGCTGTTTCTATGCTGCTTCCCTTTGCCAATTCATAATTGAACATTAAGAATGACGCTGCAAGAAGAATTATACTCACAATACCAATCTTCGCCATGAGACCTTTGGTTAAAAGGGGCTGTGCGGGATCCCGCGGTTTCCTCTGCATTATACCCGGTTCATTAGGCTCAAAAGCAAGCATAAGTCCAAGGAAAACTGCTGTGGTCATGTTAATCCATAAAATCTGTGTCGGGGTTATAGGTAGTGTTATACCGAGGAAGATGGCCAGAAGTATTACCAGGCCTTCACCTAAGTTGGTTGGAAGGGTCCATGTAATAAACTTTGTAAGGTTGTCAAACACTCCTCTTCCTTCCTCAACAGCATTTTCTATTGTGGCGAAGTTATCGTCCATGAGTATCATATCTGCCGAATCCTTGGCAACTTCAGTACCGGTAATACCCATTGCAATACCGATATCCGCTTTCTTTACCGCAGGTGCATCATTTACACCGTCACCTGTCATTGCAACAACATGACCAAGTGCCTGCAGCGCCTTAACAAGCCTGAGCTTCTGCTCGGGAGTAACCCTTGCAAAAACATTATTTGAAGAAGCCACATCCTTTAATTCATCATCACTTAACTTTTCAAGTTCAATACCTGTATAAACCCTGCTTTCCTTGTCTTTCGGAGCAATCCCAAGCTGCTTTGCGATTGCCAATGCAGTAACAGCGTGATCTCCAGTAATCATTTTTACAATTATACCTGCTTCATGGCATTTTTTGATGGCAGCAATAGCTTCTGCCCTAGGCGGATCTATCATGCCCTGCAGACCTAAAAATGTAAAACCGTCCTTTAAATCATCCTCAACTATTTTTTCATTTGATGTAACCTTATATGCAAAAGCAAGTACTCTAAGACCTTCCGATGCTATACTGCCATAAGCTTTTGTAACATCGGAGCCTGCATCGCTTATTTTCCCTATTTTTTCCATAGAACCTTTCAAATAAAGCCTGTTTTCACCGTTTTCCATCTTTATAAGTACAGCCATATACTGTCTTTCAGACTCAAAGGGTAAAACCTCCAGCCTGGGGTTGTTTTGTACAAGAAGGTTACTGTCAATACCTGCTTTGGCCGCACTTACAAGCAAGCTTATCTCAGTGGGGTCACCCTGTATTTCGCAGCCATCGTTTTTGAAATTAATTGAACTGTCATTGCAAAAAACACCGCACTTTAAGCACTCCAACAGATTTTGATCATCATCGATATTAATGGCCTTTCCGCCAAATAAAACACTTCCATCCTTGTTGTAGCCCTGTCCGGAAACTTCGTAATATCCTTTATTCGTCCATATTTTTTTAACTGTCATTCTGTTTTCCGTCAGTGTTCCTGTTTTATCGGAGCATATAACGGTAGTACTTCCAAGTGTTTCAACTACCGGTAACTTTCTTATAATGGAATTCTTTTTCGCCATTCTTGACACACCTATGGCAAGTGTAGCCGCCAACGCAGCAGGAAGTCCCTCAGGAATAGCACCTACAGCCAGTGCTATTGCCGCTTTAAACATTTCAAGCCAGCTCTCTCCTCTGAAAACGCCTACAGCAAACGTCACTACCGCCAGGGCTCCTATTATGTACATCAACTGCTTACTGAATCCCGCGATCTTCTTAATAAGAGGTGTTTCCATCCTGACTGTCTCCTTGAGCAAGTCGGAAATCTTACCTACTTCTGTTTTCGTTCCAGTAGACACAACAATTCCATAGCCCTGACCGAATGTTACAAATGTAGACGCATAAGCCATATTCGTTCTGTCACCTAAAGAAACATTTTCCTCAATAGTTTTGTCGCTTTTCTCAACAGGAACCGACTCACCTGTCAAAGCAGCTTCCTGTATTTTTAGCTGATTTGTCTGAAAAAGTCTCAAATCTGCCGGCACCTTATCTCCGGATTGTACAAATACAATATCTCCTGGAACCAATTGTTTACTGGAAATTTTCATTTTCCTTCCGCTTCTGATAACTGATGCTTCCGTTTCAATGGTTTCTGCAAGGGATTCGAGGGCTTTTACTGCTTTTGCTTCCTGAGCAAAACCAATAATGCCGTTTAGAATGACTACGGCAAATATTACCAATGAATCCACATGTTCTTTCATAATCAGAGTAACAATAGCTGCAAAAAGCAAAACATATATCAACGGCTGATTATACTGCCTTAAAAAAATAATTAAAAGGCTATCCCTTTTAACTTTTGCAATTTCATTGGCTCCGTATTTTTTAATCCTTGCAGCAGCTTCCTCATCTGTTAACCCTTTTTCCTTACTGGTTGTAAGTACTTCTTCCACCTGGTCGTCAGGCATCATAAAAGCATTTTGTAAGTCGGTCATATTTACATCCTCTCTATTCTTAATAAATTCTATGTTTCCATGCAACCGCCTATTACAGCATAATAGCAATACAATATAGAAATAAAATCTATAAGTATAATACTATTTTCTTCTAATTGATTCAATATATTCTTAAACAAATTGTTAGTGCTGCAAGAGTAGAATGGCATGTACTACAATACCGACAAAAAAAGAAAAGTCCCATTCAGGACCTATATTAAATACACCATTAATCTCACATTTAGCAGAAGATAAATGTAAGATTAATCATATTTAATAAAATAGACAATTAAAGTTATAGAATCAGTTAGCCATAGTAAAATTATACCAGACTTTTTACCAGTTTATACATAAAACATGATAAAATACTGTTAAATAATAATTACAATAAAAATCGGTTGTACTATTTTATCGAGTTTTAGTATATAATAGAAAAAAAAGAAGTTTTATTTCTATCATTTATATTATCATGAGATTAAGTGTATAAATTTTGGAGTTTTATTATGAAGTCGGAAATGAGAAAGGCAAAAATTAAAAAGCGTAAAGAATATCTTTCCATAATGCTTATACCCCATTCTCAGGATAGAGTCAGGGTTATAAAGATATCGTCCTTTTACTTTAAAGTCTCTTTGCTGTTTGCTGCATTGCTCATTTTTGTTTCAGGTCTCATAGTAATGAACATTAAATTATCAAATCGAAATAAATCACTTGAATCACACATAGAAGGTCTTTCCAGGCTAAATGTAGAGCAAAAAAATATGATTGATGAAAAGGCAAATACCATTAAAAACCTTGAGGAAAGAGAAAAGTCAATTAATGCCAAAATCGACCAATTTACAGAAAAATATAAAGATATGGCAGAGAAATATTTATCGGGCGAATCCCGCAGCAAGACCAGCAGATCGGACGACAGGACAGAAAGAACATTTGTTGATGACATCTCAATATTAAAAGATAAGTTGGATGAACTGATAAATGAAAAAAGTCTTCATAGTGAGGATATATCGGGGTTACAACAAACAGAAGAAAAGCTTAAGAAGTACATGGCTACCATACCTACCCTATGGCCGGCTTCAGGAAGGGTCAGTTCCAACTTTGGACAACGCGAGGACCCCTTTAACAGTTCGGAGCGGTTTCACGCGGGTATTGATATTGCTGCTGATTATGGCTCTGATATAAATGCTGCAGCAGACGGCACTGTAATAACATCGGGTACTCTTGCCGGTTATGGCAAAGCAGTAATTATATCCCATGGAAATGGTCTTACTACTCTGTATGGACATATATCTTCAGCTATCGCCAAAGAAGGCCAGAAAGTAAAAAAGGGTGATCTGATAGCAAGAGTTGGAAGTACAGGCAGAAGCACAGGACCTCATCTTCACTTTGAAGTCAGGATCAATGATACTCCTGTTGATCCCTTAAAATACCTAGATAAGAAAGACAGCAAGTAATTATGAGCATTTTTAAACACAATATTATACTAAAGGAGGCCCAAAATGTTCGGCAAAAAGGAGTTTGATGCAGTTGACAGATTTGATACATTAATAGGTGCAGGAACGGTTTTTGAAGGAAATATAAAATCAGACGGTACAATACGTATTGATGGAAAAATTGTAGGCGATCTTACCATAAACGGGGATGTATACATAAGTCCCGGTGCCAATATAAAAGGAAACATAAATGCAAACAACATACACAATGCAGGCACAATTGAAGGGAACATACAGGCTAACGGAACATTAAGACTCCTACCCACATCCAAAATAAACGGTGATATAACTGTTGTAAGCTTCATAGCTGATGAAGGAGGAGTTTTTAACGGCAAATGCATAATGAAGACGGAAAATAAAAGTGCCAAATCATAAATTAAAATGGGGCTGTTGCAACGGCCCCATTTTAATTATCTATTGCAAAGTAATGTCATATATGACAAATATCACACCATATTCTCCCTTGTAATATTCTTTACCCATTTAAATTTCATATAGTGCTTGTAAACAGCCGGTATCTTTACAAATTCGTCGAGTGTGAGAATAAATGCAACAGCCAATACGGGCAGCTTCAACAAAAATGCACCTATCATTCCTAATGGAACAACCACACACCAAAGAGTTATTACATCGCACCACATACCGAACCGGGTATCTCCACCTGAAGGGAAGATTCCGGCTATTATCGTAGAGTTGAGGGAATTGCCGATGATATAATAAGCTGCCATGAACATCATGTATTTCAAATAATACTGTGCCTGCGGTTCAAGTTGAATGAAATATAGAACAAGCGGAGTTATGGCAAGTATCACTAACCCCGAAGCTACACCTATCAATATTGAAAAGCGAACAAAACTGCCTCCTGCCTTTTTTGCTTCTTCAAGTTCATTTCGTCCAAGCATACCGCCTAATATGATACCGACGCCAGCGGCAATACCCCAGCACAGGCTTGCTATTATACTGCGTACTATGCTTGCAATGGAATTAGCAGCCACTGCATCAGAGCCGAGATGTCCCATTATCACAGAATACATCGTTACACCGCCACCCCAGCCAAGCTGGTTTATCAGCAGAGGAACGGTATATTTCCAATAGTCCTTGTGAAGCTCTTTGTTGTTCAAACGGAACATAAGTCCGATATGGAGAGGAGGACAGCGTTTTCTCGCCACTGCGATGATGACCATTATCGTTTCAAATACCCTTGAAAGAACCGTTGCAAGTGCCGCACCCTCTACCCCCATTTTAGGAAAAATACCGATACCGAAAATCAGAAAACTGTTCAGTATAATATTCAACACCACAGAAAGCGAACCTATTACAGTGCTGAGCTTTGCTCTATCACAAACCTTCATCATTCCAAAGTATGCCTGTGTGAAGCCTGTCAGCAGATAAGACAGAGATACCATCCGCAAATAATCTGCTCCTTTTGAAATCAGGATGCTGTCGGAAGTGAATATTAACATAATCTGTTTTGGAAAAAAAGCAGTGCCCAGTGTGAACACAAGCCCCACAAGCAGAGAATATCGCATTGTTATTGCGAGTACTTCTTCCGTAGTTTTATTATCGCCCTTGCCCCAGTACTGTGCCGCAAGTACGGTCAGTCCGAACACGAATGCACCAAAAAACAGGCTGAATACAAAAGCTATCTGCCCTGCAAGAGATGCTGCCGAAAGTGAATCCTGATTGAGAAAACCAAGCATAAAAGCATCACTTGCCGTGACAAGCGATGCCATAAGGTATTGAAACGCTATTGGTGCAACAATACCGGACAGTTTTTTATAAATTGTTTTATCGTATACCATACGTCTCCTTTATATTCAGCAAAATTTTCTTTCGTTGAAATACTTTTTGAAATAATACATTTATCAATGGCATTATGTTAATTTTTTCAGCCATCTCCAATTAACAGCCATATTATTGACAGCTATATTATTATGCCTTAAATACCTAAATAGCTGCCGTTTTGCTTTAATCTGCCATCCTTCAGCATTTCATCAACTATTTTATCCATATAAACTTTTATATCCTCATTAACTCTTTGAAATCCCAGCTTCTGGCATGATACTGTTGCCACCTGAGACCTTTCCAAACCGAATGATTCTTTTATAGAGCTTATTATAGCCTCAGCAATTTCTTCCTTTGAAATAAGCTCAATCTTTCTGCTGGCAGAAGGTAAGTCGCTTCTATCCCTTACTACGGGCACTTTCATTGAAGCACACCATAGAAAATCGCCATTTATCACTATCCTGCCATCCCTTGACAAAATAGCACAAGCGTCATTTACAGATCTCTGGATAGAGCTTCCTGTCTTAGTAAGCTTTGAATTACTAATGACTCTTCTTGTAACTTCAAGAATATGAACCGGGCTTTCAACTTTAACTATTTTCTCAATGTACGGCACAAGCTTTTCAGGTTTATATATTTCTTCCTCATCAATAAACGGAATTTCTGCTACCACATATCTGTTTACAGTTTCCTCTTTATTTGAAACGCTGTTGTCAGATCTTTCAATAACAATTGTATCGGCAACATCTGATTTATTCTTTAGCCCTACAACTTTAGCTTTCTCAATTGCCTCTATAAGCCTTTTCAATTGATCCTTGGGATTTCTGAACCAATCGGTACTCCAGACCCTAATTATATTCCATCCCTTATCCTCCAGAACAGACTGCCTGAGTCTGTCTCTATCCCTTGCCGATCTGGCACTATGGTAGGAAGCTCCGTCACATTCTATTCCAAGGATGTATCTGTTGTTATCTTTTGGATCAACTACAGCCAGGTCAATATAGAAGCCCGCACATCCAACCTGTTTCCGTACTGAATATCCCAAATCTGTTAAACTCTTGTACACTTCTTCTTCAAAGGGTGAATCGGATTCCCTGCCGGTCTCTATAGGTATATTTAAATTACCGTCCCTTGCATAAGTAAGGAATGTCTTTAATGCTTTTACACCTCTTGCATTGGTCCTTGAAAGATCTATATCCTCCGGTGCAAGGTTTGTAAACACTTCACACCTTAGCCTTGCTCTACTTATTAAAACATTGAGCCTTCTTTCTCCGCCATCATTGTTTAAAGGTCCAAAGTTCATGGCCAGATAGCCTTCTTTTGTTTTGCCGTACCCAACGCTTATAAATATTACATCCCTTTCATCCCCCTGTACATTCTCAAGATTTTTTACAAAAAACGGTTCATGGGGATGCATATTGAAGAACGGCTCAATTGACAGATCTTTCCTTCTCAAAAGTTCTATCTCGTCTATTATGGCCTGCATCTGTGACATACTGAAGGCAGCAACCCCCAGTGTCAGCTCGGGGCTGCTTTTGAAATGCTCAATCACTCTCTGGGCTACAAGCTTTGCTTCCGGCAAGTTAACCCTTGTGTTGCTTCTATCATAAGCCCCATCCTTTACAAAGTTATATACAAGTCCCATTTTTTTGCTTGTATTATGGGGACTGGGGAATACCACCAGCTTGTTGTCATAAAACTCATAGTTCGAAACTGCTATAAGAGACTCATGGCGGCTTCTGTAGTGCCATCTCAGCATTCTTTGAGGTGCCTTCTGTGCTTCAAACAGAGCAAGTATGCTTTCTACATCTGCCGTTGAGTAATCATCGTCATCTTCTCCCTCAGGAGTTACCGTCTGTTCAAAAAAGCTTGTTGGAGGCATCTGCTTGCTGTCTCCCACAACAACCGCCTGCTTTGCCCTCATCAATGCGCCAAATGCCTCTACCGGCCTAACCTGGCTGGCTTCGTCAAATATAACCAGATCAAACCTAAGCCCTTCAGGGGGAAGAAAATTGGCAATGGATATGGGGCTCATCATAAATACAGGCTTTATTGCCTGAATGGCATTACCTGCTTTTAACATCAGCTTTCGAATAGGAAGATGCCTGGACTTTTTCTGAAACTCCCACAAAAGCACTCCTAACTGGCCGGTGTCTCCGCTGCCCTTGGGCATGTTGTCCCAATGTTTTTTGGCAAGCCTGATCTGATTGTGCTTTATAAGTAATCTGTCATAATCCTGAAACCTTTTTACTACGCTCTCGTGTTTATCCTTTGCAAACTCTGCAATAGCAGGCCTTTCCCTAAATGCTATGTTTAAAAGGCATTCATACCAGTTATGCTGAAGTATTATATCAAGGCTCGTTCCATGTGGTTCGACATTAAGGGAGTAATCTACCAGCCCCTCTAATGACTCCTTTATCAGAGCATCATTCATATGGTTAAAAACAACCATATCCTGGGTCTTTGACAGATTTCCCTTCCACAAATCAATACGGTCTTTTTGAGCAGTAAAATCAATTTCCTTCAAATCGCCTGAAGGCGGAAAGGACTTAATGGTATCAAGCTCTAAAAATATTGAAAGGTTATTCATAGAATCAATAAACTTTCTTAATAAGCTTTCCAGCTTATCTGTCACAATGTCCTTGATTGCCAGCCAATAAGCTCTCTGCATGATTAGATCCGAAGGAACCGTCCCATCCTGAACATTCCTGTATAAGGAAATTATCCAGTCGGCTTTTGTCTTAATATCCTCCCAGCTCGACTCTTCACCTTTAAAGAGGCTACCGAAGAGAGACTTAATGTTATCCTTTTCTCCATCTATTATTTTAATATTTATTTGATACTCTATAATTGCATCACAAATTGAAATCCATTCATTATAATTTTGAGGAAGTCCATTTTGGCAAAGCCCCATTAAAGTTGACTTTGCCCTTCTGTATTTTCCCGATAAAAACCTCCACCACTTGCCTCTATATATGTTCAATATCTGACGTACCTCGGAGACATTACTGTTCCATGCATGAGGGATTATTGTGTTCCCATACTCTTTTTTAATTTTTTGTATCATCAATCCTGCATTAATGGTTTTATTTATCTCATATTCATTTATTTTCCATAGTTCATTGTTTATTTCAATTCCGGCTAAATCAGGTGCTTTAGATAAATAGGAAACTGCCGCCGCCAGTTTTTTTGCAGTATCAATGTTGTGAGGTGCTTCAAGATTTAATAACCTCGCAGTATTCTCACTTTCGGTAATCAATGCATCAAGATTCTTTTGTGCATCACTAATAAGCTCATTGAGTTTGGGTTCTTCAGTGGGAAGATAGGATTTTCTCTTACTTCCCCAAAAGGGATGCTTTACAGGCATTCCCATGGCCTTAAGATGAGCATCATAATCCTTTACAAGGGATTCTTTTCTAATATAATCATCCTTTTTCCAATTCTCAATATCTCTAAAATTGATATTAGGAAATGTTAAGTCGGGATATTCTCTCTTTAACCGCAAAAATGCACCGAAAAGCTGTATGGGTGTCATATAGCTTTCTCTTACGGGAGTGTTTAATGCTTCGCTGTATGCATTGAGTTTATCCCTGCTTTCTAAAAGAATGTTTCTTTCAGAGCTTATATCGTCCAGCTTAGGTTCACCCAACCCATACACTCTCTTTAGCTCAGCTAAAAGTGCCTTTTTATTTGATTTCTGGCTGTGAAGCTCCAAACAGGCATCCCCTAAGCCTATTTTATCCAATCTCCTTTTAACCACTTCCAAAGCAGCCATCTTTTCCGACACAAACAGCACTTTCTTACCGGCATCAATGGCATCAGCTATTATATTTGTAATGGTCTGCGATTTTCCTGTACCGGGTGGCCCTTGTATAACAAGGTTGTGACCTGCTTGAACATCAGTCAACGCCAATATTTGGGTACTATCGGCATCCACAACATGGTTTATTTTTTCAGGACTTAAAAACTTATCAATTTGCTCGTTCTCTGAAATTCTGTTGCCATCATCCTTAAAACCTGATCCAAGCAAAGCACCTAAAATACTGTTGGCATCAGGCTTTAAGTCATCAGGCCATAAATCCGGATCAAGATCCTTATACATAAGGTATTTACCAAAAGAAAAGAATCCAACACATATAAAGTCAGATTCTATTCTCCATTCCGGAAATCTTTGGATAGCCTGGCCCATACTTTTCATATACTCCAAAATGTCCAGGTCTTCAAAATCCTCTAAAGATGGAATTGTAATTTTATATTCAGTCGAGAGCTTTTTAACAAGGGACAGATTCTCTTGAATTTCTTCGCCTGTATATCTGAGCCTGAAAAGCTCTCGACCATTAGTTCTTACCAGTTCAACAGGTACAAGTATACAGGGTGCACAAAGCTCCTTGCCGTTACTTCCGTCTTCTTTATACCTGAGCATACCTAATGTAAGAAAAAGGTTGTTTACTCCCTGCTCTTCAATAAAAGTCCTGGCAGCATAAAATGTGTTTAACAGCCTTGTTTGGAGCTCCTTTTCAGCATATGGTGTTTGAAGCCTGTTATCCTTTAAAGTCTCTTGCTGAGAATCCTGTTTTGATTCTCTTTCTTCATCCTGACGAGTCTCACTATCCTTTTCAAGCCTAATTCTGTAAGGTTTCTCCTTTTCTGATTTATCCTTATCAATGAATTTATCAAATCCATCTTTTGCAGGATCAAACAGCAATGACTTTTCTTCTTTTACAATGATATTATATATCTCTATCGATTGCTCATTAATTATTTCAACGCCTTTTGATTTAAGCGGTCGATAATTTAAAAAAGGATTCTTCAAGCTTAAGTCCAACAACTCAATTCTTGACTCTTCAAGCTTTCTTCTTACAGCTTCTGCCACTAATGTCACTCCCCAAAAATAAGGTTATATTATCTATAAATTATACTACATGTTGGGGAATGATTAAAGAATTACGGCAACAAATTATTCAGTTTGCATATAACCAAATTTTCGTGCCAGTTTTATTATATCCGACATATTAACGGTACCGTCTAAGTTTATGTCACATTTCTTATCAAAGCCTTCATCATTCTTAGTTAAGCCAAATACTTTAGCTATAAGAACAACGTCAGCCATGTTAACCGACCCGTCCTTATTGATATCTTCAATAATTGATTCATTTATTAGCTCTGAAACATCAAGATAATATGTAACCCATGACAATGCTGCATTTAAATTTATTTTTACTTCATTGGTAGACCAGGATTCCACATCATCTACATAACATTTCTGTGCTGGTGCACGATTTTCTCTTAGCTTTCTAGCAATTTCATCCTGACATCCCGAGTTTGGCCCACCTGTTAGAAAACCTGGCGGTACCGGAGGAAATGACTCGTCATACTGATTACAGAAAAACCTATGGTGAGGATTCTTTAACGTATTTTCTCCATATCCCGACACATATGACTTAATCATTGGATTACGTCCTAAAAGATAATCCATGCACTCAACCATTCCGTTAAAATACTTTTCATCACCGCATAATTCATATGCATACGCCATTACAATTGCTTTATTAATAATATAAGAGTTGGAATCTATTGGATATCCTGTTATTCTATCATCATTACCGAAAAATTTATCAATATACTCAGTTTCAACTAAGGGTATCCTATAACCTTCTTTTTCCTGTATCTCAATACAGTCATCTGCTGCCTCCCTTATACTTGCAACTGCTTGAGGGAACTCCTGCCCCTTATGAAGAGCAAGTGTAAGAGTGCCCAATCCCCCTGTAGCACATCTGTCAAAGCACCCGCTCAAACCTTCAAATTCACCTGTAAGTACAACGGGCATCTTTTGGCTTTCCTCATAACCTTCAAGATCTGTAAGATATTCTTCTTCTCCGGTTGTAACATACAATTCACAAGCGGCCCAGTAGAAGTCATCTTCAACATAGTTATCGCCATATGATAATGAACCTTTCTCAGCACTATATGGATAGAATATTGCCGGATTTGCCTTGGCAGCCTCGTAGGCTCTCTTGGAAGCATTCAAACATTTAGCGGAAAATTCAGCATCAATGTCTTTCCATATGCGTGCAGCCTGGGCAGCACATGCAGCTAGATTTAGTGTTGCCGCTGTTGTGGGAGCATAGTATAACCTTTTCTCGGTATCCTGATCAGGGCGGATCGCCAATGAAGTCCAATTTTCATCTCCCACCTTATGGATTGCCATCCCTGCTCTGTCATATCCTTCAGGAATTTGCATCTTAAGCATCCATTCCATTTCCCAGCGTGTCTCATCAAGTAAATCGTTAATTTTGTTTCCGCTCTCAGGAATATTCAGCCTACCGTCACCAAAAATATCATCTACACCGTATTTTTTACTGTGCTCATATTGGTTCTGAAGTATCCACAAGGTTAAACCGCCATTTACCATATACTTGCCATGGTCTCCCGCATCATACCAGCCACCGGTAGCATCAATGCTTTTAGGCCCTGTATAGTCTTTCACAGAGGCAGGTACAACTATATCTTCTTTATGTCCTGCCGGCCTGGACCAAACACTCTCCACACAGTACGGCATTTTTATCTCCAAACCGCTTCTTGCATGATAAAAATATTTCAGTGCATCATACTTCATATTTGTATATATATATCAGTTCCTATGTCAAATGGAAAACTTTCAGCATTTCCTGCTACCAGATAGTAATCTTTACCAGGTATTGTATAGCTGGAAAAATCGATTATTTGAACATATTCACCTGCTGCATGGTCTGGTCCAAATACTGTTGTATTTCCGGAAGCAACAACATTTCCATCCTTATCCATTAAGTCCCATTTTTGAGGTTCTCCTGGGGTGCCATAAACCTTCAAAACAGCCTTTTTTGTTGCATTAGGAAGATACCCCAACTGATTGACACGGATATCCTTAACAAGCGGTGTTGCCGTGGGATTTGGTGTACGACATGTATAATCATCCAATGACATGGATATAAACTTAACTTCAATCGGTAGAGATAGAGAATTTATCAGCTCTCCCCCAAGCTGGAAAGCAAACTCAGCATCTTTATATGTTTTGTCAGCAATAAAAGTATCTTCCACTGTAAATACCTCGCCAGCTTTAATAGAAAATGTATTTCATTTGTTATTCCAAACTTCTTCATATGGCTCACCGACGTCACCTATTTTTACATAAATCTTGGTATCCTTATCGGCTGTTACAGAGAATTTAACTCTATACTGGTAGCCCGAATAAATGGTTAAATCTCTGTGTCTTATCTGTACATCCCTTCTATTAGTGCCCTTGTTATCGATATGAACAACAAAATTTCCATCCTTGATAGAGGCAGTAGCATTAGCTTCATCAGATTGGCTCAATTGCCAAGGCAGACTTACACCTCTTTTAAAATCTGTTGTTTGAAGCATTTCTGCTGCATTGCATGATACCTTTAACACAAGCATCACCAGAAACGTCAAGCCCATTACAACTAACTTTTTATACATATAAATTCCCCCTTACTTTATTTATATATAAAGTTTATATTTAAGCTTAAGTATTGTTTATTATATAATTCAAAGACATTGTCCCAAAATGCAAAAAAAGTCGAATAAATGCTAATTTCACATTTATTTTATCAATTCATAAAATTCAAATCAATTGCATAATTGGTTAATAAGTTACAATTATTGTTGAAATAAAAATAAAAATAAAAAGACATTTGCTAATATTTAATATCTAGGAAATGTCTGTTATAATAGCATTTAAAAAATTAACAACAAATGAGTAATAATGTATTTTATATAAAGTTGATATATTTATATTTAAACTTAAGTCTCGATCACATCTCCAAAGCTTAGAGCCAGTTTAACTATATCAGACATATTAATTACACCGTCATTATTTAAATCACATTTGTTATCAAACCCGGATTCACCATTTGATAAGCCGAATACCTTCGCCACCAATACAACATCTGCCATATTAATTGAACCATCTTCATTTATGTCCTCAATAACTATATTAGGAGAATAATTTTCTATTGAATCAATAAAAAATGTAACCCATGCCAATGCTGCATTCACCAGATTCGCTCAAATGCCAAGGCTGACTTACTCCACCCGTAAAAAAACAATTGCATAATTAGTTAATAAATTACAATTATTGTTATAATAAAAATAAACATAAAAAGACATTTCCTAATATTTTTAATATCTCGGAAATGCCTTTTATTATGGTATATTTATAAAATTATACAATAAATAAGTATTAATCTATCTTAATTTTTGCAAATTTTCTTTTTCCTACCTGAATTACATCGCCATCTTTTATTTCGATATCTCCATTGGCCTGATCATACTTTACCTCGTTAATCTTGAGTGAACCCTGTGAAATAAGCCTTCTCGCCTCACTATTGGACGGTGCAAGTCCGGTTATTGCAAGAAGCTTTGGTGCCCATATCTTGCCGTCTGTAAGATCCGACGACTTTATAATTACCTCTTCAATATCATCAGGAATGGCACCTTTCTGGAATACCGATTTAAAGTGCTCTTCAGCCTTCAATGAAGCTTCATTTCCATGATATAGAGCCACAATCTCCCTTGCAAGCTTCATTTTAAGATCTCTTGGATTTACCGTATTGTTATTAAGCTGCTGTTTCATAACCTCAATTTCATCGGGGTGAACATCTGTAACCAGCTCATAATATCTTATAATCAACTCATCAGGAATTGACATTGTTTTTCCGTATATATCATTAGGCTCTTCATTGATACCTATATAGTTGCCTAGACTCTTGCTCATTTTCTTTACGCCATCGGTACCTTCAAGTATGGGCATGAATAAACCTATTTGCACATCGTTTTGGCCGTATTCCTTCTGGAGTGTTCTGCCCATAAGTATGTTAAACTTCTGGTCGGTTCCTCCAAGCTCTACATCTGCCTTAAGCTCAACAGAATCATAACCCTGCATCAAAGGATAGAAAAATTCATGAATGGATATGGGAAGATTGGATGTAAATCTCTTTTTAAAATCCTCCCTTTCAAGCATTCTTGCAACAGTGTATTTTGCAGAGAGCTTTATGACATCAGCAAAGTTCAATGGCTCCAGCCATTCACTGTTGAACCTCACAATTGTCTTTTCCTTGTCTAAAATTTTAAAAATCTGCGACTTGTATGTTTCTGCATTTTTTAGTACTTCTTCCCTGGTAAGCTGTTTTCTTGTTTCGGATTTTCCTGTAGGGTCTCCGATCATACCTGTATAGTCACCGATTATTATAATCACCTGATGACCAAGATCCTGAAATGCTTTGAGCTTTCTCAGCACTACGGTATGTCCTAAATGTATGTCCGGTGCGGTTGGATCGAGACCTAATTTTATGATAAGAGGTTTATTTTCCTTCTCCGATTTTTTGAGTTTTTCCAAAAGCTCATTTTCACTGATTAATTCAGCAACACCTTTTTTTATAATTTTCAACTGCTCATTAACATCCATAGCTTAATAAGTCCTCCCGAAATCATATGTATTAAATAAAATCAATTTCTCTATATTTTATCACTTAAGCCATTTAAATTCCAGTATTTTTCCCTGAAATTAATCATTCTCTGTATCTATAGACCTATAACCTGCAATCTGAATTAATATGTCTAAAGTCAACAATCAATTGCTCACGTATTCTTTTTAAGCCTTCCTTTATAGCCCTGGCCCTTATCTCACCTATTCCTTCAACAGTATCAAGTTCATCTGAAGAAGCTTTTAAAATACCCTGCAGATTCATAAACTTTTCTAAAAGTTTATTCATAATGGCCATAGGCAATCTGGGTATCATGCTCATAATCCTGAAGCCTCTGGGTGTGACATTCATGGCAACTGTGCTATCTTTGTACCCAAGCTTAGTGTATATGTTTGTCAGGTCTAAAAGCTCATCGTCATCAAACATCCTGATGGTAGCCAGTATATCATCTGAAGTTTTTGTCGGATCATTTCTAACCATATAATCTTCTATAACCATGCGAGCATCTTCTTCAACATTAACAAGCAGTTCTTCGAGCTGCATCCTTATTAATCGTCCTTCATTTCCAAGCTCGCAAATATACCTGTCAACTTCATCCACTATCCTCATAACCATTTCCGTTCTCTGTATAACATAAGCTACATCATCCAATGTAACATTGTCTTCAAACTCAAGCACACTTAAATTTCCCAATGCATTGATGAGTACGGAGTTATATTTTTCCAGGGTCTGAAGGGCTTGATTGGCTCTTGCAAGCAGCATGGACGTATCTTTGAGCACATACTTGCAGTCTCCTTTAAAAAGAGTAATGAGACTCCTCCTCTGGGATATGCATATTACAATTTCTCCTGTCTGTTTCGCTACCCTTTCCGCACTCTTATGCCTTGTACCTGTTTCATTTGTAGGAATAGAGGGGTCGGGTATTAAAAGTGCGTTAGCATATAGAATTTTCTTAGCATCCTTGCTTATTATTATTGCACCATCCATTTTGGCAAGTTCATAGAGATGTGCCGGCGAATATTCCTTATTGATATAAAACCCGCCATCAACAAGGCTCAAAACATCATAAGAATCACCAATAACAATTAGTGCTCCCGTTCTCGCCTTTAAAATGTTTTCCAATCCATCTCTCAAAGGTGTTCCCGGTGCAATAATCTTCAAAATCTCCATAAGCTCGTTATCTTTCAATCTGTCTTCCCTCATTATTCCATCCTCCTATGGCTTAACCGCCAGGTTATTTGAAATAATTTATAAAAGCAAATCCAATGCTTCTTTTACATTTTCAACTGTTTTTATTTGTATACCTTCAAGTTCCTTCATCTTCTTTATCATATTTTTATTTCCGGAAGGAATTATACATGTTTTAAAGCCTATTCGCTTAGCTTCCATAATCCTTTTATCTATATGGCTTACAGCCCTAACCTCACCCGTAAGGCCTACTTCACCGATCAAAACACTATCCGGATCAACTATCCTGTTTCTGAAGCTTGAAGCTATTGCTATTATTAATGCCAAATCACAGGCAGGTTCATCAATTTTGATACCGCCTACAACATTTACATAAGCATCGAAATTGCCAAGCTGCATGCCTACCCTTTTCTCCAAAACAGCCATAAGCAATGTTATTCTGTTATAATCGGTACCGGTTGCCATCCTTCTAGGCATACCGAAGTTTGTGGGGCTCACCAAAGCCTGTACTTCAATAAGCATTGGCCGAGTTCCCTCAATACTTGCCACCACCACCGATCCCGGAACATTTACCGGTCTTTCAGCCAGCATAACCTCTGACGGATTATCTATCTCAGCAAGGCCTGTATCCCTCATTTCAAAAATGCCCAACTCGTTTGTTGAACCAAACCTGTTCTTAACAGATCTTAACACCCTGTATGTCATATGCCTGTCGCCCTCAAAGTACAAAACAGTATCCACCATATGCTCTAAAACTCTTGGTCCTGCAATCGCTCCCTCTTTTGTAACATGCCCAACAATGATTATGGATATTCCGTTGTCCTTTGCAATTCGCATAAGTTTTGCCGTTACTTCACGAACCTGACTTACACTTCCCGGAGCCGAAGTTATATCCTCGCTGAACATTGTCTGAATTGAGTCAATAATAACCAATCCGGGCTTTTCTTTTAATATCACCGATTCGATTATATTAAAGTTTGTTTCCGACACCATCAAAAGCCTGCTATTATTCACAGAAAGCCTGTCGGCTCTTATTTTTATCTGACCTATGGATTCCTCACCTGAAAAATACAATATATTTGAATCAATGACTATACTGTTACATATCTGGAGAATCAGTGTAGATTTGCCTATGCCCGGATCCCCTCCAACAAGTATTAGAGATCCCTTAACCAGACCGCCTCCCAAAACCCTGTCAATTTCCTTGAAGCCAGTATGATAACGTTCCTCTGCCTGAGAATTGACATCATTAATACTGACAGGCTTTATATCTCTGATATCCGAATTGGCATTCTTATATCCGCTTTTAATAATTTCTTCGACGAATGTATTCCACTGACTGCAAGCGGGACATTTACCCAGCCAGCCTGAAGACTCGTATCCGCATTCCTGACAAATGTACACTGACTTATTTTTTGCCATCCAAAACTCCCTCGCATCAAAATTCTATAGTATAATTATCGGCATTCAGGCAAAAGAATATATAGGTATATATTGATTTTTACCCGAATTATTATACCACAAATATTTATAATATTTTATTAAATATTTTCAATCATTAAGCACAAAATAATAAGGTTGAACCGAATTGTTCAACCTTTGTTTATCATATATTATACTGGAGGAATAAACGTTGTCCATATTTAACAGCTTTTTGTATCTATCAACTCAGATTATTCAAATTCTGATATTTATAGCAGGCTGCTATTACTTCGGTATATCAGTTTTCGGTTGGATAAAAAGGAAAGAGGATTCATGCAAAAATTATAGCCCTGTAAAGAAATTTGCATTGGTTATTGCTGCTCACAACGAAGAACTGGTTATTGCACATATCATAGACAGCTTGAAGCTGCAAAATTATCCAAAGGAGCTCTATGATATTTTTGTAGTCGCAGACAATTGCACGGACAATACGTCAAAAATTGCACAAGAGCATGGTGCAATCGTATATAATCGTACAAACAATGAGCTAAAAGGAAAAGGCTTTGCCCTCGAATGGATGTTTGAAAAAATATTCGAAATGGAAACAAATTATGATGCCATCAGTATATTTGATGCTGATAATATTGTTTCCTCAAATTACCTGGCAGAAATGAACAAACAGCTATGCAAGGGACATAAAGTCGTTCAAGGCTACATAGACAGTAAAAATCCCTTCGATTCATGGATAACATGCTCTTATTCAATAGCTTTTTGGCTTTCCAACAGGATTTTTCAACTGCCAAGGTACTATTTGGGCTTAAGCTGCGGTCTTTGCGGTACCGGCTTTTGTGTTGAAACATCGGTTTTAAAAAAGATAGGCTGGGGTGCCACATGCCTTACCGAAGATCTTGAATTCACCATGAAGCTTGCTTTAAACGACATGAAGGTGGCCTGGGCACATAATGCCGTTGTTTATGATGAAAAGCCTCTAACTCTAAAGCAATCCTGGAACCAGAGAAAAAGATGGATGCAAGGCCACGCCGACTGTGCCTCAAGATTCTTAGGTGCTTTGTTTAAAAAAGCCATCAAGGAGCAAAACCTTGTGGCTTTCGACTGTGCATTATACCTTTTTCAACCAATCAGGTTTATATTCATAGGTTTAATTACTGTCATGATGTGGATACAAATGCTTTATCCTACATCACCGTTTTTCAGTCTCAAATACGTTTTCCCGGTCGAGGTCTGGAACATCTTTGTAATTCTCCAATTTTTTTACGGACCCCTTGTTATACTTTCTGAAAAAAAATTTAACGCCAGAATTATACTGGGTTTCATATTATACCCATTTTATTGCCTGACATGGGTACCCATTACAATTGAAGGTTTTTTAAGTAAAGATAATAAGGAGTGGGACCACACTGTCCACACCAGAGAAATCACCATCAATGATCTGGAGGAAGCCTAAAGTTTCTCTTTCCTCCAGACATAGTAATATTTATATTTATAGTTTGAATCAAAAAGCCTGCCTGTTTTCACCGTTCACTTTTATTCTATAGTATCTATTCCCGTCTTTGTAATTTTTGTAATAAATATAATCTCCCAATATCTCAATATCGTTACTATCTTCCACAAAATCGTCGCTTATTTTGATTTTTTCCGTTCCGTCAATTTTTACTTTATAAATGCTGTTTAAGTCACTTTTATTTACAAAGTATATCCATCCATCCAATATATGCTCGTTATGAGCGTACCAAAAATCCACATTTGTATTATTGTTGGAGACTATAAATCCTGCAGGCTCATCGCTTATAATATCCACACTGTTTAAATTATTCAGATCTGTTTTCTTTAGCCTTGCACCCCTGTCAAAATTAAAAACTTTATATAAAAGATCATTTCCTTCAATAAATATCCATGATACAGCATCATCATGGTTTAACTGGATCTTTCCCTCGCCTTCCGATCCGACCTTATGGATTTTATAATCGGAAATATAATATATGCTGTTATTGTCGGTGTCAATCTCATAAACTCCTGTATTGCTGAGCTTTGTCTTTGATGTTCCGTCTGTTTTTACTTTATACAGAGTGTTATTATCATCCATATTTATATAATATATGTAATCTCCCATCATGACTATCTGGTAAGCCTTATCCCGTGCAATTTTAAAAATATTGCTGCCATCATGGTTTTTACTCTCTATACCTCCATTAGGACTGATATAGTAATACTTATCTTCCGTTATAACAGTATTCTTTCTTTCTCTGGCCGAAAGATCAAAAAACTTACTATCTTCGGTACACTGGGGGTAAGCATCTCTATCCCAACTGTGGTCCACTCCCATTTGTTTATCCGATATATTAAAAAACTGGTGGCTAATCAAATCTTCATAATCAGATACCGGATCGTCAGCAGTGACATCAACATGATAATAAGCATTGTTTATCCTGACAATGTTCCATGCGTGCTTCCAGTTTCCTACATCAGGATTCACCGAAGCCAATGTACCGTTTAATGATTCAAAATCCCCGACAACCATAATGCATTCAATTCCAACTGCATTGAGCAAGATCTGAAAGCTTCTGGCATAACCGTCACAAACTGCAACTCCTTTGATTAATGCACCATAAGGATGATGCGACTCATCGGGCAATGTGTCTTTTACAAAATTTTCCTGGTCATATCTTATATTTGCCACCAAATAGTCGTGGAATGCCAATTCCTTTTCATATTCGGTCATTTCCGGTTTAATCACAGTATTGACTATCTCATTGACCTTTCTTGATAATTGATCATACTTTTCAAAAATTTTATTAAGATCGTCCCCGTCGGAATCAATCAAATACAATTTTTTAATGGAACTCATGCTCTTTAAAACACTTATATCTGTTATGGGATTGCTCATGAGATTGAGCACCTCTAACTTTTTTAGATTCTTGATAGGTGAAATGTCAAAAATCTCATTTTGTCTCAGTTCGAGTCTTTCCAAATCGGTTAATCCGCTTAAAGGAGATATATCTTTAATCTGATTTCCCTGCAGCATCAATACCTTTAGACTTGTTAATCCCTTTAAATCATTGATATCCGATATAAGATTATACGGAATATAAAGATAATATAAATTTTTAAGTTCCGAAAGCTTTTTAATATCACTGATCTTGTTATATGCCAGATTAAGTTCCATCACAGAAGATAAATACTCTATCCCTTCAATGCTCTTAATATCCTTTTCTGAGGCATCAAGATTGGTAATTTTCTTCACATCAATGTTTAATATATCTCCTACAGGCTTATTAATTTTTGATCTTATAACCGCTTCAAGATTGCTGTCCGGAAAATTTATCACTTTAGGGGTGGTAACTATGACCAATTTATTTTTGCTGTCCCACTCTACATCAGTACCGAGACTCTCTGCCACAAACCTTGCAGGAACTAAAGTCCTGCCGTTTATTATCATAGCCGGGGCATCAATTGATGTTACCTTGCCGTTTATAAAAGCATTCTTCTTGTTTATAGTCAGCTCAACAGTTATTCCATCTTTAATTCCCGTAACGGTTTGTGTTTTGGCATTCCACTTAACCTCAGCTCCTAAAGACTCGAATATGGCTCTTAAAGGTACAAGTGTCCTTCCTGAAACAATAGAAGGTGCCACATCAAGTTTCAGTTCCTCGCCATCCACAACAACTTTTATTACATTTGCATTTTTTAAAGAATTATCAGCAAGAGCATATGTATTGATAATAAAGAATGAACAAAAAAGAGAAACAATAATTGATACTAGTGATAAGCCGAGCTTAAATTTTCCAAATCTATTGGGCATAGCATTTTCTCTCCTTATGTCTACAAATTAATCATTCCTATTCAGTTTATCATCTTTTAAATATTCCTACAATAATAAAGAAGAAGCCCCATAATCAGTGCTAAAACTTGAATTGAAGCTTCCTCTTATTTATTTACCAATGATTACTTATAGTATTGAGCTTTTCTCCGTTACCTTTTTTGTAAAGGTAAGATTTTCCCCATCGAAGTCAACCACAACACTATCTCCCGATTTAATCTTTCCTTCTAAAATTTCCTCCGCCAGCTTATCCTCAACATCGCTTTGAATCGCTCTTCTTAACGGTCTTGCACCATAAATCATGTCATAGCCTTTGTTGGCAAGATGATCTACCGCTTTATCGGATACTTCAAGCTTGATATCGTTAGATTGTATCCTTTTTGTAAGGCTATCCAGCATGAGCCTTACTATTTGCTTGATATGTGTCTCTTCTAAAGGATGGAATACAATTATCTCATCAACCCTGTTAAGGAACTCAGGTTTAAATGTATTCTTCAATTCACCCATAACATTGTTCTTCATGTCCTGATAGCTCTTGGACTTTTCTTCATTAGGCGATGCAAAGCCAAGTCTTTTCGGTTCGGTGATCATTCTCGCACCAACATTGGATGTCATTATTATTACAGTATTTCTAAAATCCACTGTTCTTCCCTGTGAGTCTGTCAGACGTCCATCTTCCAATATCTGGAGCAATATATTGAACACATCCGGATGTGCCTTCTCCACTTCATCAAACAAAACTACCGAATAAGGCTTTCTTCTCACTTTTTCAGTAAGCTGCCCACCTTCATCGTAACCTACATATCCCGGAGGTGAACCTACCAGCCTTGATACGCTATGTTTTTCCATGTACTCAGACATGTCGATTCTAACAATAGAGTTTTCTTCTCCAAACAAGGCTTCGGCCAATGCTTTACATAATTCTGTCTTACCAACCCCTGTAGGTCCAAGGAAAATAAATGATCCAACAGGTCTCTTAGGATCCTTAAGTCCTACTCTTCCTCTTCTAATAGCCTTAGATACTGCCTTAACAGCTTCCTCCTGTCCGATAACCCTCTGATGCAGTACATCTTCCATCTTCATAAGTCTTTCAGTCTCTTCTTCCGCAAGCTTCTTGACAGGTATACCGGTCCAACTGGCAACCACTTCAGCTATATGTTCTTCAGTAACAGTATCGGTCTTAACCTGACTCTTCTGATACCATTCGTTCTTAGCCTTTTCCAGCTCACTCTTTAGCTTTTGCTCTTCATCCCTTATTCTGGCTGCCTTCTCAAATTCCTGTGATCTTATGGAATCTTCCTTTTCTTTCCTAAGCTTCTCAAATTGCTCCTCCAGCTTTTTAAGATCGGGAGGTGCTGTGAATGATTTAAGCCTTACCTTTGAACCGGCTTCATCAATCAAATCTATGGCTTTATCCGGAAGGAACCTGTCTGTTATATATCTGTCGGAAAACTTGACAGCGGCAACAATTGCTTCGTCAGTTATTTTTACCCTATGATGTGCTTCGTATTTATCACGAACCCCTTTTAATATTCCTATAGCCTCTTCAACCGTAGGCTCTCCTACTGTTATAGGCTGGAATCTTCTTTCAAGGGCAGCATCCTTTTCAACATGTTTTCTGTATTCATCAAGAGTAGTTGCACCAATAACCTGTATTTCTCCTCTTGCAAGGGAAGGCTTCAAAATATTGGATGCATCTATGGCACCTTCTGCTGCACCGGCACCTATAATAGTATGCATTTCATCTATGAATAAAATAACGTTTCCTGCTTTCCTTATTTCTTCAAGGGCCTTTTTAAGACGCTCCTCAAATTCTCCCCTGTACTTTGCACCGGCAACCATTGACGACAAGTCCAAAGTTACAACCCTTTTATCCTTAAGAATTTCAGGTATATTACCTTCAACTATCTTTTGTGCCAGGCCTTCTGCAATAGCAGTTTTTCCCACTCCCGGCTCACCGATAAGGCAAGGATTGTTCTTCGTTCTTCTGCTGAGGATCTGTATAACCCTTTCAATCTCGTTATCACGACCTATTACAGGGTCAAATTTACCTTCTCTTGCCATTTCTGTCAAATCTCTACCAAATTGATTAAGTGTAGGAGTGTTTGAATTGGCACTATGGCTCTTAGGCTCTCCGGCAGCACTCGGTGCTTCTTCTGTGAGCATCTTGCTTATCTCACTGATAAGTTTCTGAGGATCAACCCCTAAATCTATAAGTATTCTAACAGCTACACTTTCGCCCTCTTTCATAATACCAAGAATCAAATGTTCCGTTCCTATATAATTCTGACCCATTCTTCTTGCTTCCTTAAAGCTTAGCTCAAGAACTCTTTTGGTCCTTGGTGTAAATCCTAAAGGCTGTTCTCCTGTTTGCTCTCCTTTACCTATGAGTTCTTCAATTTCTCTAATAACTTTTTCTTCAGTTACTCCTTGACTTTGGAGAACTCTCGCAGCAATTCCTGTTCCTTCTCTTACAAGACCAAGCAAAAGATGTTCTGTTCCAACATAATTATGACCAAGCTGCATAGCACTTTCCTGAGAATGGGTTATAGCTTTTTCTGCCTTTTCTGTAAATCTACCGTACATTCAAATCACTCCTTTGTCTTGTTTAATTTTTTGCGGATTATTTCAGCTCTTCCAACATCTCTTTCCAATTGCCCCGTAGAGTTCGGCAAAAGCACTTGCAAACTTCCGGGCTTTATAACATCTGTCAGCTCATTTATCGTCTTAATATCTATATCCTTTATAATTCCCATATCTATTCCAAGTCTAACATCGGATAACAACTTATAGCTTTCTTCCGATGTTAAAACACGAGCATTCTTTATTATACCAAGAGATCTGAATATTTTATCCTCAAACATGAATGTGTTCTGCTTATAAAGGTCATCCCTCAATGCTCTTTCCTGATTGATAATTTGCCTTGTTATATTTTTAATGTTATAAACAATTTCTTCTTCCGACTGACCTAATGTAACCTGATTTGAAACCTGGAACATATTTCCCAATGCCTCTGTGTTCTCACCATACAAACCTCTCACTGTTACACCAATCTTGCCGCATGCTTCCAATATGCCTTTCAAGTATCCCGACATTGTAATTGCCGGCAAATGCATCATTACAGATACTCTTATTCCAGTTCCTACATTGGTTGGACAGCTTGTGAGATATCCTATATTCTCATTATAAGCATACTCAACCTTTTCACTGATCATATCATCGGTTTTATTGCACAAATCAAAAGCTTCATCAAGCTGCATGCCCGGAAACATGGCCTGTATCCTTAAATGATCCTCTTCATTTATCATAATACTGACCTTTTCATCCTTGCTTATTATTGCAGCACTAAATCTTCTATTATCCGTAAGCTCTTTACTGATCAAATGCTTTTCCACCAAAACCAATTTCTCAATATTGCTTAATTTTTGAAGATCAAAAAACAGGAAATCTTTTGATGAATTATTATCTTTATTGAATATTATTTCTTTGATCTTATTTATAACAAAAATGCTTTGATCATAATCCATTCTGACCGGAAAAGGATATTCATTAATATTTCTGGCCATCCTCACTCTGCTTGTCATTACAATATCCGACTCGGGTATTTTTTTAGCTTCATTTCCGAACATAAACTCCCCTCCCATTTCAGTATAATTTGTCTATATCATCCATATTAAATTCAATTAATATTTTACATTTATCTCTGCTAAATGTAAGATTAATAACATATTTTATATAAGTACCTCAATATATCGGCATTATCGTTTGCAATCTAAAGTACAATTATTCCAGACTTTTAATCTTATCCCTAATTTCAGCAGCCTTTTCATACTCCTCTTTTTCTATAGCCTGCTGCAATTGTGCCTTTAGTCTTTCAATTTCCTTTGATATGCTATGGGTCTCAGCCATCAGCTTAGGTGACTTACCATGATGTTCAATGCTTCCATGAAGCCTTCTAAGCAAAGGTTTTATGCCGTCTCCATACATTTCATAACACTTTGAACATCCAAATTTCCCAACTTTCTGAAACTCATCGTAACTCATGCCGCATTTATCACAAACCATCTTTACATGTCCAGGATTGTAATAAGGTGAACCGCCTCCCATACCGAATAAACCCTTTAGAAAATCATTTACATCTATTGTCGAACCAAAGCTTAGATGTCCCTTTTCCTTTGCACACTGCTTACAGAGATGCATTTCCACTTTTTTATTGTTGACAACCTGGGTAAAGTGTACACTAGCAATTCTCTCTTTACATTTTTCACACATCATAATTAACACCACCTTAATATAGTATAATTATTCCTTATTTCCCGATGCTGTAATAAGACTCATTAACATATTTTTCAAAATCACTGCACGTAAATAATCTCTATCCTTAGGATTTACACTGCTTAAAGTCTTGTCGCTTATTGCTGCTTTTATAATCAGGCCCTCTTTTTCAGTAACCATTTCATATCCTACAAAATTGTTTATAAATATTTCCGCATTTTGCTGTGATATACTATTTCCCATTGATGATATTATATGCATGAGATATGCACTCTGATTAGTCATATTGATTCGCCTAATTCGAATATGACCTCCACCGCCTCTGCGGCTTTCAACATAATATCCTCTTTCCGTTGTAAACCTGGTATCAATAACATAGTTTATTTGAGACGGCACACAATTAAATTGATTCGCAAGTTCATTTCTCTGTATCTCAATAACACCATTCATTTCGATCATTAATTGTTTTAAAAACTCCTCAATTAAATCACTCATTCTCGCCATCCAAATCACCTCATTGATTTTGACTATCTTTGACTATTAATATTATATCCAATCTTTATGGTAAATTCAAGTTATTAGACGAAAAATTTTTGAGACAAGAGGTTGGGAGTTAGAGGTTGGAAATCGAAAAAAAGGATTCAGATCTCTCGGTTCCTGAATCCTTTCTTATTATCATATATTTTATTCAAACTGTATTTTATTCAAAATCATCAGAATCTGCCATATTCTTTTTAGCTTCCTCAATGACCTTTGCACTTACTGGTGGTGGTGCTTCTTCGTAGCGTTCGAACCACATTTTGAAATATCCTCTGCCCTGTGTCATTGACCTAAGGTCTGTAGCATATTTGAACATTTCAGCCTGAGGAACTTCCGCAACTACCTGCTGGATGCCCTTATCCTGCGGATTCATTCCCAATATCCTGCCTCTTCTTTTGTTCAAATCACCGATGATATCCCCCATGTAGCTTTCCGGCACATATACCTCCAGATGGTAAATAGGCTCTAAAAGGACAGGATTCGCCTGTACCAATCCTTTTTTATATGCGAGATGAGCAGCAACCTTAAAAGCCATTTCCGATGAGTCTACAGTGTGATATGATCCGTCTACTAAAGTAGCCTTCAGATTAACAACAGGATATCCTGCAAGAACCCCTTTTAATATGCTCTCTCGTAAGCCTTTTTCAACTGCAGGGAAATATTGCCTTGGCACGGCACCTCCGAATATTTTTTCTTCAAATATAAGATCTTCAGTATCACCATGTTCGAACTCAATCCAAACATGCCCATACTGACCATGACCGCCTGATTGCTTCTTGTGCTTTCCTTCAACCTTTACCTTTTTCCTGATAGTTTCCCTATATGGAATCTTCGGATTGGTAAGGTCTACAGAAACATTGAATTTTGCCTTGAGTTTACTTACTATTACATCAAGGTGCTGTTCTCCAATACCTGAAATTATTGTCTGATGAGTTTCAGTATTAAGAGAAACTTTAAAAGTAGGATCTTCATCCTGAAGTTTATGCAATCCCGAACTTATTTTTTCCTCATCGCCTTTGCTCTTTGGCTCAACCGCCATTGAAATCGCTGGCTCCGGAAATTCAATTTTATCAAGTATTATGTTCTTTCCGGATTCACATAATGTGTCATTTGTATTGGTATATTGCAGTTTTGCAACTCCACCGATGTCACCGGCAATAAGTTTGTCAACAGGTATATGTTTTTTCCCTCTCATAACAAAAAGCTGACCAATTTTCTCAGCTTTTTCCGCTCCTGTGTTATATACTGTTGAATCAGTTTTTAAAGTTCCGGAATATACCCTCAACATAGATATTTTACCAACAAAAGGATCGGCAATTGTTTTGAAAACAAGCACCGACAAAGAAGACGCAGGATCAACTTTTAATTCAATTTCCTGATCGTTTGTGTTTTTTGCTTTTATCACTTCTTTATCCACGGGGGAAGGCATATAATTTACAATTGAATCCATAATATATTGTATACCTAAATTGTTTATTACCGAACTGCAAAAGACAGGAGTAATAGATGCGTCTGAAATACCTTTTTTAAGACCTTTTAATATTTCGTCATGAGTAAAATCTTCACCGTCAAAAAATTTATTCATTAAATCTTCATCAGTTTCTGCAACAGCTTCCGCTATCAAGTCTTTTATTTCTTTAACTTTATCGGAAAGGTTTGCCGGAACCGGTATATCTACAAGCTTATCCTTTTCAAACTTTTTTGCCTTAAGATCAATCATATCTACATAGCCGGTAAATTTTCCATTTTCCATTATTGGAAGTTGAATAGGAATAACGCTTTTGCCGAAAACATCCTTCATTTTATCCAACACACCAAAAAAATCCGCATTCTCTTCATCAATCTTGGTTACTATAAACATTACAGGGATTTTCTGTTGCTGTGCATAATCCCAAGATTTTTCCGTTCCAACAGCTACGCCACTTTTACCGGAGACAAGAATCAATGCACTATCGGCAACCCTTATGCCCTGCTTAACCTCCCCTACAAAGTCAAAATATCCGGGTGTGTCTATCAAATTGATCTTTGTATCTTTCCATTCGCAGGGTGCTAATGCAGTGCTTATTGAAATTTTCCTCTTTATTTCTTCGGGGTCATAATCACATATGGTAGTTCCATCTGCAACTTTTCCAAACCGGTCCAAAACCCCGGTATTGAACATGATAGCTTCAGCAAGAGTAGTTTTTCCTGAGCCGCCATGACCCATAAGACAAACATTTCTAATCTTATCACTTGTATACTCTTTCATAAAAATACCCCCTTAGATTTTTATAAAAACAAAAACGCATTGCGTCTTTTGTGTCCCATTGAGGTAACTAAAGCCAGTCCTTATGCCTATACAAATTGTAGTTTTTAATTTTAATACTGTAAAAGCCGGATACTGCCGTGTATACAACGATTATAATGTTATTTTTAATCTTAATGGTGTCCGCGAGAAATTGTGGCATAGATTGCACCATAATTTTCTAGACATCAACAATATAAATACATCACTTGACAATAAATATGTTAAACTCATAGAAATAATGCTATATTAATAATTATATATTATAATTTATTAAAGTCAATTAAAGTATCCATTTTTATCTAGTGTATTGCCCAAATAATTTCTTGACAATTCTGGTTTTAGTATTGTAAATTTAAACTAACAATCAAGCGGAATTGAACTTTTATTTATGCAAATTATACAAAAAATACGATAAAAAATGTTTTTGAAATATCTTCATATTTTGGAAAGGATAGATATGCTATGGTAATAGTAATGCGGCCTGGAGCTAACGAGGCTGAAATAAATGAGGTGTCTAAAGTTCTTGAATCTCTCGGACTTGGCATCCATATATCAAAGGGAACGGAAAGAACTATCATTGGAGTTATTGGGGATAAGAGGCTTTTAAACGATGTTCCCCTCGAGTTGATGACAGGCGTGGAAAAACTTGTTGCCATTGCAGAGCCTTATAAATTGGCCGGTAAAACATTCAAGCCCGAGCCTAGCGTCATAGATGTCGGAGGAGTTAAAATCGGGGGTAAGGAAATTGTCATAATGGCAGGCCCCTGTGCCGTCGAGAATCGCCAGCAAATATTAGAGGCAGCACATGCAGTTAAGAAATCGGGTGCTCAGGTATTAAGAGGAGGAGCTTTCAAACCCAGAACCTCGCCTTATGCTTTCCAGGGGCTTGAGGAAGAAGGACTTAAGTATCTTAAAGAAGCAAAGGACGAAACAGGTTTGCTTCTTATAACCGAAGTTACAAGTGAGAAAGCTGTTGAATCTGCTGCAGGATTTGTAGATATTTTTCAAATAGGTGCAAGAAATGTTCAAAACTTTCAACTATTAAAAGAGGTTGGCCGCTCAAAGAAACCTGTCCTACTCAAACGCGGTCCATCCACTACAATTGACGAATGGCTCAATGCAGCTGAATATATAATGAGCGAAGGCAATTATGATGTTATATTATGCGAAAGGGGCATCCGCACATTTGAAACTGCAACAAGGAATACCCTTGACATAAGTGCTGTTCCTGTTTTGAAAAGTCTTAGCCATTTGCCTGTATTCGTAGATCCAAGCCATGCTGCAGGAAAAGCACATTATGTTCCATCTTTGTCAAAAGCTGCAATAGCTGCAGGTGCTGACGGACTTATAATTGAAGTTCATCCAAATCCGAAATGTGCTCTATCGGATGCTGCACAACAACTTACTCCTTCAGTTTTTGACGATTTATGTAAAGATATTTCTAAAATTGCCGAAATACTAGGGAGAGAGTTTAAATATGACAAATAAAAAAGTTACAATAATAGGCCTTGGACTTATAGGCGGTTCACTGGCAAGAGCTCTTAAGGAACGAGTAGGAATCACCGACATAACCGCTGTAAACAGGTCCTTACGGTCAGTTGATGCAGCACTTAAAGATAAAACAATATCACGTGGATTTAGCGAATTAAACCAATACGTGTACGACTCGGATATAATATTTATTTGTACTCCTGTAAGACGTGCAATAGAATATATTGAGTTGTTGAAAGATAAGGTTAAACCCGGCTGTATATTAACAGACGTCGGTAGCACAAAATCAGAGATAATATCATATATTAACAAAATGGATAATCCCCCTTTATTTATAGGAGGACATCCGATGGCCGGTTCAGAAAACACCGGTTATGAAGCAGGCTTTACCCATTTATTTGAAAATGCATTTTATATTTTGACACCAAGTAAAACAACCACAGATTATTCAATGGACCTTTTGACTAAGATTGTTGAAAAAATTGGAGCTATACCTGTTAAAATAGATGCCAAAGAACACGATAGGGCTACAGCCTGCATAAGCCATGTACCTCATATTATTGCTTCTACACTTGTGAATATGGTAAAGTTTATGGATTCAGAGGATGGCAAAATGAAACTCTTAGCAGCAGGAGGATTCAAGGACATTACAAGAATTGCATCTTCAAGTCCTGAAATGTGGGAAAATATAGTTTTGAGCAATAAAGAGCAAATTGGAGGAATTTTAGACGCATATGTCGAATTACTAAAAAAGTTTGCGGCATCCATGAAACACGATGATTCTGAAGCTATTTTGGACTTTTTCAGATCGGCAAAGGATTACAGGGATACATTTTCAAGTCGCAAACGGGGATTATTTACCCCAGAATATGACATATTGGTAGACATTGTTGATGAACCTGGAATTTTAGGTGAAATCGCCACATTATTGGGTAAAAATAAAATAAATATAAAAAATATGAATGTTTTAAACAATCGAGAATTCCAACAAGGCTGCTTAAAGGTTACATTACCTGATCCCGAAAGCCTTGATGCTGCACATAAGATTCTCGTTGAGCACGGTTATAAGGCTACTTGCATTTAAAAGCCATATTATAGCAATAAATAACTTTGTTACTTTGCAATTTTGGCATTGTCATGAGAAATTGTGATGTATCGTACAGAACAATTTTAATAAGCCATCGCTTACTTGACATCAGATAGCCAATTACTAAAAGAACGGGGGAATGCAAAATGTTGATCGAGCAAAGAGATTCTCTGAGGGGAGAAATCACTGTACCAGGTGATAAATCCATATCCCATAGAGCCATTATGTTTGGTGCACTTGCTAAAGGTACCACTGAAATCGAAGGCTTTTTAATGGGAGAAGATTGCCTAAGCACCATTGACTGCTTTAGAAAGATGCAGGTTGGAATTGAAATTCTACCTGGCAACAAAGTAAAGGTTCACGGCAATGGTTTATACGGCTTAAAGCCCCATCCGGCAAATTCCCCTTTAAACACTGGTAAGTCAGGTACCTCCATAAGACTCTTACTTGGTATACTGGCTGGTCAACCATTCAATTCAACTGTTATAAGGGATGAATCTGCACAGAGAAAGCCTGTTGGAAGAGTTGTTAAACCGCTTCGTCAGATGGGAGCAAACATAATAGGAAGGGAGGATGGAAATCTCTGTCCATTAATAGTATCTCCTTCCAAACTTAAAGGAATTAAGTATGAGCTTTCCTTTGTCAATAATGAAATCAAGTCTCCTGTTTTGGTTGCAGGGCTTTATGCCGAAGGTGAAACAACTGTTGTACAGAAAGTAAAAACAAGGGATCATACCGAACTCATGTTGAATTACTTTGGTGCCGACATCAAGGTTGATGGCTTAACAGCTACAAGCCATAGAATAGAAAACCTTTATGCCCAAAAGGTTGAAATTCCGGGAGACATATCCATAGCTGCTTATTTCATTACAGCCGGCTTGCTCACTCAAAACTCAGACATAACAATTAAAAATGTTGGATTTAATCCTACCAGAACCGGTTTTATTGATGTATACAAATCCATGGGAGCAAAGATAGAAATATTTAACGAAAGAATGGCAGGTAATGAAAAGGTTGCCGACATAAGAGTTGTCTCATCGGATTTGAATGCTTGTGATATTGAGGGCGATATCATTCCACGTCTCGTAGACGAGATACCTATTATTGCTGTAGCCGCAACAAAAGCTAAAGGAACTACAACAATAAAAAATCTCAAAGGCTTTAAGATCAAAGAATCCGGCAGGGTTAAGGCCATCGTTACGGAGCTTTCAAAAATGGGAGCAACTATACGCGAAACTGACGACGGCATTATTGTTGAAGGCGGTAAGCCATTACGCGGAACTATTATCGAAAGCTACAACGATGCTTCCATTGCAATGTCGATGTCCATCGCAGGTCTTATTGCGGACGGTGAAACCATGATTAGAAAAGCACAGGTAGTAGATCTGGCTTTCCCGGACTTCTTCCCGCTTTTAAACAATTTATAGAATTAAGTAATAAATTATGGCATTTGTTCGCTTTTTACAATAAATCAAAAAAGTAAAATAAAAAAGTAATCGGTGATTATAAATAAAATTTTACAATCATCGGTTACTTTTGTTTATAAATCTCATTAATTATTACTGTTCATAACCTAGGCTATTAACTCTAATTGCCTTTTTTTCTATTTTCCCTGTTAAAATCAAACTTCTCATTAAGCTTATATCCTAAAACCATAAGGCCATCACTTAAGTGGACATTTTCTATGATGACATCATACGGTAACTTGAGATCCATCGGTGAATAATTCCAAAGTCCTTTTACTCCTAGCTTCGCAACTCTTTCTGCTACTGCTGGTGTTTGCTCAAAGGGTACCGCCAGCATTGCAACATCAACATAATTCTCACTAATAAAGCTTTCAAGCTCATCCATATGCCTTATAGGAATACCTCTTATCTCTGTACCGATTAAATTGGTATCAATATCAAAAATACCAATAATTTTGAAGCCTCTTTTTTCAAAATTGGTATAATTGGCAAGTGCTCGCCCCATATTACCTGCTCCGATAATTATAGCCTGATAATTGTTATTCATCCCAAGAATATTTCCTATTTCATTAAACAAGTATTCGACATTATAACCATAACCCTGTTGTCCAAAGCCTCCAAAGCAATTTAGGTCCTGTCTTATTTGAGATGCAGTAATACCCATTCTGCTGCTTAGCTCTTGAGAAGAAATTCTTTTAATATCCATCTTCAGCAAATCAGCCAAATATCGGTAATATCGCGGTAAGCGTTTCACAACTGCAAGAGAAACTTTTTTCTTTGAGTCCATCTTTACACCTCAAAAAATTAATAAATAATGTAATTCAACCATGCAAATATGATTATATTCCATTGTTATTTTTTTGTCAATATTGTTGACTAGAGTTTAGGCAATCAACTAACATATCCATTATTATAAATTGCTTTATATAAAAGAAAAATTGCTGTAACAAAGGAATTTTGGTACAATTCTATATAAAGAAAATGACTAGATAGAAATTAGGTGTATATATGATAATTTTAAACTGCAATAATATTTGCCACTCATATGGCATGAATACAGTATTAAAGGATATATCCTTTAGTATACATGAAGGTGATAAGGTAGGAATAGTTGGCGTCAATGGTGCCGGTAAATCTACCCTGCTTAATATAATAAACGGAGAAATTCAGTGTGACAGCGGTACAATAAATATCTCCAAGAATAAAAAGATTGGATTTCTTCATCAAAACACCGGCCTTGACAGCGAAAATACAATATTTGATGAAATGCTCTCAGTTTTTGACGAGCTAGTAAAAAAAGAAATACGTCTTAAAGAGCTTGAAAAAGAAATCAGTAATGCCTCTGAAGATAAATTGGCTGCATTAATGAAGGAATATTCAAGGCTATCGGATGAGTATTCCATAAACGGCGGATATGAATACAGAAGCAGAGTACGCGGAGTTCTTAAAGGTCTTGGCTTTAATGAAGAAGAGTTCGATACAAAAATTCACATATTAAGCGGAGGTCAGAAAACCAGACTTGCTTTAGCCAAATTGCTGCTGTACGAGCCTGATATCATGCTCCTTGACGAGCCTACAAACCATCTGGACATTGAGGCCATAATGTGGCTCGAAGGCTTTTTAAAGGCTATGAAAAAAACAGTCCTTATTGTCTCTCACGACAGATATTTCCTCGATTCGGTGACCACTAAAACGTTAGAACTGGAGAATAATTCATCTAAGCTGTATAATGGCAATTACACCCAGTATATAAAGCAGAAGGAAATAGACAGGGAAATTCAACAACGTCATTATGAAAATCAGCAGCGTGAAATTGAGAAAATGGAAGCCTTTATCGCTCAGCAAAAGCAATGGAACAGAGAAAGAAACATAATCGCTGCAGAGAGCAGACAAAAGGCCATCGACCGCATGGAAAAAATTGAAAAACCTAAAGACTTACCCGGAAAAATTAATATAAAGTTCAGAAAAAGCATGATAAGCGGAAACGATGTATTATTTGTGGAAAACCTGTCCAAGTCTTATCCTGGAAAAACTCTTTTTTCCAATATAAACTTCAAGATCAGAAAAAATGAAAGAGTATTTCTGCTTGGTCCAAACGGCTGCGGTAAATCCACTTTGGTAAAGATACTTATATCAAAACTGCAAGCTGATTCCGGAGTAGTAGAATATGGCCATAAAGTGCAGGTAGGTTATTATGATCAAGAGCTTTCCGATCTTGATGAAAATAAAACAATTTTGGAAGAGCTGATAGACTCAAATAACGACCTTACTCTTACTCAAATAAGAACATTGCTTTCTTCATTTCTATTTAAGGGTGAAGATGTGTTAAAACCCATTTCAGCTCTAAGCGGCGGTGAAAAAAGCAGGGTGGCTTTAGCCAAGCTCATATTATCATCATCCAATTTTCTAATACTGGACGAACCTACAAACCACCTTGATATTAATTCAAGAGAGGTTCTCGAAGATGCTTTGGCAAATTATGAAGGTACCATACTATCCATATCACATGACAGGTATTTTATCAATAAACTGGCAACAAGAATCCTTGATATGGATAACTGTTCTCTTTTGGATCTCGAAGGTGATTATGACTTCTTTATAGATTATAAAAATAAAATAAAAAAGTCTTCTTCGGATGAATCAAATAAAGCCCAGATATCACAATCAAAGCTTGATTATAAAGCCGAGAAGGAAGAAAGGGCCAGAATAAGGAAACTGGAAAAACGGTATTCTGAAATTGAAACCAAAATAGCAGACACTGAAGACAGATTAAAAGTTATTGAAAAGGAAATGTTTGATGAAGATATCGCTTCGGACCATTCCAAGCTTACAGATCTTCTTAACGAACAAACAAGTCTCAATAGCCTGCTTGAAGAACTTTATAACGAATGGGAAAGCATTTGTAAAGAGCTTGGACTATGATCTATAATCATAAAATTCAACATTCAAGATAAAGAAATAGCATAATTGACTTAAGTCAATTATGCTATTTGATTATATCTCAGATTAATTGTATCTTAGATTGATAGCTAATTAATAGCTTTTTCCAAAGTTCTGAGCAACGATTATTACGTCTGACATGTTTATAACTCCGTCTTTGTTCAAATCTGCTTCAGGTTTAGCACTAGCATCCTTACCGAAAACTCCGGCAATAGCTATAGCATCAGCCATGTTAACAACTTTGTCACCATTTACATCGCCTGGATAATTGCTGCCACTTGATGGTGATGGTGATGTAGTCTCACCTGGATTTTGAACTTTTTCATCTGGGAACAATGTTGCAAACGCACCCATAGCCATACCTATTTCAACTTGATGCCAATATCTGTGATATGTAAACTTAGGACCTACACCTGCATTATATGCAGCTTCAAGTTTTGCGTAATCTGGGTCTTTCTTGTAATCAGGACGCATATCTATGAACTTCATACCGTTCTTAAGCTCAGCACCCTGTGCATTTTTACCAGACCATCCAGATGGAATATAAACTGTCTGATCGAAGAAACGTGAATAGTCTCCTCTTTGCTCTTCTTTAGTGAAACCTTTATCGCCATCCTGACATCCTAATATTACACAGTCAAGGAGTGATTTAGCTATATCATGTGCTTCTTTATCATATGTATGCCATTTCTGAGTACCTGCTGCATAATGAGCCAACAAGTTTGCAGTTGAACCGGCTACACCTATGTCTTGTCCCATAGCTGTGATTGTAACATGAAGACCTGAGTTACCTGTGTATTTTCCATCCCAGGTATCTGGTTGACCTTCCCACTCAAGATCTGATGGGACTTCAAATTCACCAGGACCAGTAACCTTTATGTTTGGTTTTACCCATTCTACCCATTTCTTTAATATATTATATGCTCTTTCATCACCAGTTTCATAGTAGTACTCAGCTGTACGCTGCAGACCCCAAACCTGGAAACCATACCATCTGTTACTTGGTGGATCGTGCCATACTGGCTGCCAGTCATATGCCATTCCATAGAAAGTAGAAATACCTGATGGATATGAATCATAACTGTCATTCCATGAGTTGTTACATCCACCGGCTATAGCACCCTCAGCTGACTGTAACCATTGGATCATTTCCAACTGTCTGTCCAAGCTCTTTGCCCAGTCTGAAACTGCACCTGAAGCCTTTGGCTTTAATTCAGATACTGTTGATAATGCATATGCAGTCATAGGATTCTGATATCCCTGATGGCTCGCACTGCTTCCTTCTTTCCATGCCCAGCCTTGTGAAGTTGTAGGAGCACCCCATGCACAATACCATGAAATGAGGTAATGCATTGAGTTTTTACCGTCTCCTGCAGTACTTGTAACTGAGGTATCCTTAGCTATAGGCTTCATGTATTTGTCATACATTACATATCTTAAATAGTCACCCATTTTAGCAGCTCTATCGTTCTGCTTGGAGATTGAGCTTAACTTTCCTTGCTCTTTAGCCCATTTAACAGCCCAGTAAGCAGCTTGTACAGAACGTGCATCAGCATCACTTGCAACGGAATAACGCCACTGCTGAGCATATGAATCCTGTGCTATGAACAATGATCCGAATCCGCCTTTTGAAGTGTTACCCCATTTAAATGTTTCCCAACATGGGAATGGAACAGTTTCCCAACATGACTCCTGCTCACCTCTCTGGTAGGTGTTTATCTGAGACACTCTGCTGGTTCCGTCACCATGGTTACCGTATTTGTACCAGTTGTCTACGTCTAAAATCCAGTGCATAAGATACATTGAATCTGTACCGTATGCGGACTTGAGTGCTGCATGAATACCATCCTTACCTGTTGGAGCGTTAAGATTCAACGGTAATGGATAATCATCTGGCAATGCACCTCCAGGAACAAATGCAGCACACTTGCTTGGATCGTAATCTCCTAAGTTTGGCTGATCCTTGTCTGAAGGAATGTAATACTGCTCGGTAATATCCCAAGCTTTATTGTATCCTGTCCAGTCCCCTGAGAGTTTACCATACATAGCTTCAAACCATACATAGTAGCTGGCAGTTTCTGAAACTGTCTCATGTCCATAGTCAGGTGCTTCAACCATCATTGTTTCTATTGAGTGATATGGAACACCTTCCTGGCTGAAGTAACCGTTATTCTTATTGTTTACCTGCTCATGTAGTTTAAGGAATGCGTCCTCATATGACATTCCTACTGAGTAAGCATCTGCAGCAAATGATGTAGTACTTCCCAAATTTGCTGTAGCAAGAGTGCTAACTGTCATAAATGTACACAAAGTGATTGATACGTACTTTTTAGTCTTTTTTAACACTTGTACTTCCCTCCTAATTAATAATATTAACTAATTTTTGCATTATAAGATTAGTCTTATAGATTAAGGTTGTCCCTCCTTTCGTAGGAAATGAATATTAAAGCAACCTCTAATTAATCATTTCTGATTTAATGAGGCTACATATGCAAGAAAAATTATGTTGAATAGGATTGTTATTATTTTGCATCACATACTGGCATATTTTCTGAATAATAATATATCCTTATTTAATTATAAATTATAATTTTTTTATTCAAAATAGACTATCTTGTTTAAAATTGTATTATGTTGTTATTTATTTTTCTTTAAAAAAATGGGATAATTGCCGCAAGCCGCACAAAAATACCTATTTGAGCGGCCCTAATATGAAAAAATAATTTTTACAAAAATTTTATATATAATTTATATAATTATTATATTAAATATATTTCAGCACTAACCTTTTGAAAAATACTCTTTGATCCCCTCTTTTATTGCAAACGCAATTTGATTCTGATATTCTTTGCTCTGCAACTTCTTCTCCTCTTCAGGATTTGATAAGAATCCACACTCAACAACAACTGTTGTTGTTTTACAATCTTTAAGAATTATGATAGGTTCCTTTTTTACCAAAGCGGCTCTCTTATTTGACGGATCCAAATTTTCCCCAATGGATTTTTGAATGCTCATAGCCAGTTTCTGACTTTGAGGCATATTGGGCGGGTAGAAAGTTTGAGCACCGTAATATTTTGTTTGCGGAAATTTATTCAAGTGAATGCTTACAACAATATCTGCACCTGCTTCATCCATCATCTTTTTCCTTCTCAGCAAGTCCTGCTTTCTCTTTTGAACTATGTTTGTAGTACCCTCAGCGTATTCAAGCTTATCTTCTTCCCTTGTAAGCATCACCTTATAGTTTTCTGCTTCCAAAAGCTTTTTAATTTCGAATACAATATTGAGATTAATATCCTTTTCACTTATTCCGCTGTAATCACTTACTGCTCCAGGATCTTCACCGCCATGACCGGCATCGAGCAAAATTATCTTTTGAGTATCACCTGAATTTACCGCTGATGTCTTTTCTCTGCCCGGATTTAAAGTGTATAAAGCAATTGCGAGTACGAAAATCATTCCAATGAGCAAAATATTGTTTTTCTTCATTATAATTATCATAAATTACCACCTGTAAATTTAATTTCTGTATAAAAATATTCCATATACTGTTTGTCATATTCGTTTATTTTTATACCTTCAGCAAATATTATGAATGTTTGCAAAATTACGATGCTCTAACATAATTATGCAATTGATAAATGTAAAAGATTATTCTTATTTAATAGAGATTGGATTTGTATATTTTAAACAGCGGTGTTATAATTTCTATGTTCTGCAACATATCTATAAAATTTCTCATCAGGAGAATTAATATGAACGATAACACTCTTAATGAAAGGGTTCAGCAAATAAAAGCATCTACTACTGAGATTAATAAACTTGTTGAGGAGTATAAGCCATTTATAGCATCATGTGTTGAAAAGATGACAGGACGTTTTGTAAGATATGGTGAAGATGATGAGCTTAGTATTGCACTCTTGGCATTTGTTGAAGCAATAAAAGCATTTGATATTTCAAAAGGGAACTTTCTAGCATTTGCACAAAATGTTATAAGACGAAGACTTATAGATTACTTTAGAAAAGAGAACAAACACAGTAAAATCGTTTCAATATACACGTATGACGATTATGATGAAGAAAAGGAACAAGATCTAAGCATCAATGAATCCCTTGATAAGTACTCTCAGGAAAATGTAAGTGAATACAGGCGTTTAGAGCTTCAGGAACTAAAAAAGGAGCTTGCTTCATGGGATATCTCATTTTTGGAATTAACCACTGCTTCTCCTAAATCCGAGAAAACGCGGAAATCCTATAATGAAATTATTCAATATATTATGGGAAATCCTGACATACTTGACCATATTAAAAACAAAAAGCTTCTTCCAATAGCTGAGATAGAAAAAAATACGAAGATACCCCGAAAAACTATTGAGCGATCACGAAAATATATATTAGCAGTTATAATAATTTTAACAGGCGATTATCAATATGTTAAAGATTACCTAAACTTGGAGGTGATTAAATGAAAGCACTCATAGTTGATATTGAAGGAAAATATGCAATAGCAATGACAAAAAAAGGTACCTTTATTAAGATAAAGAATTCAGATAAATATACAGTGGGCTATGAAGCATATCTTCCATTACCGATATTTTTTAATGCAAAGCTAATGGCAGGTATAGCCTCCGCAGCAATATTTCTTATTGCAGTTGGGCTGGGTATTTTCTTTTACACCAACCCTTACAGCTATGTGAATATTGACATTAATCCAAGTATTCAAATAACTGCCAATATCTTTGACCGTATTATCAAAGTCACTGCTTTAAATGATAGTGCACAGAAGATAATAAATGATTTATCTGTCAAAAACAAAGCTTTGGATCAGGGAGTTGAGCAAGTGGTCAGCAGTGCGGTAAAAAACGGTTATCTGCAGGATGAAAACACAAATGCAATAATGCTTACAGTTACAAGCACAAACGACAACAAGAACAAACAATTGCAGGAAAAAGTTGCTGCAACTGTTGAAAATAAAATTAAATCAGATAAAATCGACTCTGAAATTCTTGTTGAAGAGGTTACTGAGAAAAGTCGCAGCGAAGCTATTAAACAAGGCGTTTCTCCCGGCAAGCTGAAATTGGCTCAGCAGCTTACAGAGTTAGATCCGAAACTTAAAACTAAAGACGTGGTAAATAAACCTGTTAAGGAAATTTTAACATCAATTCGCCAACATACAAAACCTGAAAAACCCGACAAGAAAGATAACAAAAATATCGATAACAAGGATAAAAACAATAATAAAAACAGTAACGAAAATAAAAATAATGATATCAAAGAAAGCAAGAATAATAAAAACAATAATGATGCAAGCAATGACAAAAATAATAAAAATAATAAAAATAACAACAAAAACCCAGATAGTCATATTAAAAAAGATACAGAAAAAAATGCAGACAAAGTTAAAAATTCAACACCTGATAATATGAAACCAAAACCAAATGATAAAGACAAAGATAAAGACAAAACACAAACAAACGAAAAAAAGAACACCAAGGAGGATAAAGCAAATACCAACAAACCTGCAAAAGAGGCTAAGGATAATGTTGAAAAAAAACAAAAGACTACTGACAAGAAAGAGCCAAATATCAAAAAATAAATTATTCAATATAAATTTTTGACCTACCCCAAAAATTAATATGTACCTTCCGAATGTATATAACACAATTTATTAAGGAGGTATATTTATGAGAAAAGTTTTATGTGTTTTATTGTCAATTATGCTTGTTTTTACAAGCGGAATCCTTACATACGCAAAGAACGATAAGAAAGATGACAAAGATCCCAAAAAAGTAGCCGATAAGGTAAAGGGACCGGAAGAAAAGAAGAAAGAGAAGCATGAAGAAGATATTATTAAAGAAAAAATCAAAAAAGCAATTAAAGATCTTGACGACATGAAAAAGCTCTTGAAGGAGCTGCAGCACCTTTACAAAAAGAATAAAAAGGATAGGACATTGATATTTTTAAATGGTGAAGAAATTGATACGGGAGATGCTCCTCCAGTTATAAAGAACGGAAGAACTCTCGTCCCTGTAAGAGCTATTTCAGATGGTTTAAAAGCGAATGTATCATGGAATCCCAAAACCCAAACGGTAACTATTACAAGACCGGTATACAATGATGTATATGGAGTTAAGAACATGACTGTAGAAATTGTTATCGGTGCAAGTACAATCAAAGTAGACGGTGCCAATGTTCCTGCAGAAGTGCCAGCTTCTATTATAAATGGTAGAACTTTCGTTCCATTAAGACTTATTGGAGAAATATTTAAAATGAATTTTGATTGGGATAGCGAATCAAAGACAGTTATTATTGTGGAAAACACTACAACAATAACAGTTTCAAAGGAACCGATAGCAACAGCAACACCAATTCCAACAGCAACAACGATACCGACACTATGCCCCTATTGCAATAGATAATTTTATAAAAAAGCTACCTGTCTTCACTTTTTGAGAGCAGGTAGCTTTTTTCAACCTTTAATGTGGTACTTAATTATCCTTTATTTGCTTAAGTTTAAAATAAACAACTCCTAAAGGCGGTACCGTCACTAAAATAGAATTCTTTTTGCCCTGGCATTCAATTTCTTCCGAAAGGAGGCCGCCCTTATTCCCTTGATTGCTTCCTCCATAAATTTCCGAATCGCTGTTAAATATCTCTTCATAATAGCCCGCAACAGGCACTCCCATTCTATACCCTGTATGAAGAACCGGTGTGAAATTGCATATAACTATAATCATATTTCTCCAGTCTTTTGCTTTACGTGCAAAGCTGATTATGCTATTATCCGCATCACAGCAATCAATCCACTCAAAGCCTTCATTACTGAAATCTACTTCGTGCAAAGCTTTTTCTCTCTGGTACAAATGGTTTAGATCTCTCACGAAATTCTGAAGCTTCTTATGCATATCATATTCTAATAGGTGCCAGTCCAGACTGCGTTTATAATCCCACTCTATAAACTGACCGAACTCATTCCCCATAAACAACAGCTTTTTTCCGGGATGTGCAAACATATATGCATAGCTTCCCCTGAGTCCTGCAAACTTTTGCCAGTAATCGCCGGGCATTTTATTTATCATTGAGCATTTGCCATGTACCACCTCATCATGGGACAACACAAGAATGAAATTCTCTGAAAAGGCATATACAGAAGAAAATGTCAGTTCACCTTGATGATATTTTCTATATATTGGGTCTTTACTGATATATCTTAAAAAGTCATTCATCCATCCCATGTTCCATTTGTATGAAAATCCCAGACCACCTACATAAGGAGGCTTTGAAACCAATGCCCAAGAGGTAGATTCTTCAGCAACCATCATTACATTGGGGAAGTATTTAAATACTGTGGTATTTAACTGCCTCATAAAATTGATGGCATCAACATTTTCTTTTCCACCCCATTCATTGGGCACCCATTCCCCTTCCTTCTTTGCATAGTCCAGATAAAGCATGGATGCAACAGCATCAATCCTCAAACCGTCGATATGGTATTTTTCAAACCAAAAAACAGCATTGGACACTAGGAAGTTGCGTACCTCATGTCTTGAATAGTTAAATATATGTGTTCCCCAATCGGGATGCTCACCCTGCCTTGGATCATAATGCTCATATAATGCGGTTCCGTCAAAGCGTGCAAGCCCATGACCATCCTTGGGAAAATGTGCAGGAACCCAATCCAATATAACACCGATACCATTTTCATGGCATTTGTCAACAAAATACATAAACTCTTCCGGTTTGCCATATCTGCTTGTTACAGAATAATATCCTGTTATCTGATATCCCCATGATCCATCAAATGGATACTCTGAAATAGGAAGAAGCTCAATATGTGTAAATCCCATGTCCTTTACATACTTAATAAGTGAATCGGCCATTTCAGTGTATGTAAGAAAACGCTCACCGTCTTCCGGAACTCTAGCCCATGATCCGAAATGCAGCTCATATATTGATACGGGTTTTTCAAAAGTACTACTGCTGCTGCGTTCTTTTATCCATTCATCGTCATGCCATTGATATGATTCAAGATTGTATACAATAGATGCCGTACCGGGTCTCAATTCTGAATAAAAAGCATATGGGTCTGCCTTTAAATATATTTCTCCATGGGGAGTTTTTATTTCATATTTGTATATTTCACCCTGGGTAACACCGGGTACAAATATCTCCCAAACCCCTGAAGATCCTCTGCATCTCATCTGATTTCTTCTGCCATCCCATTGATTGAAATTTCCTACAACACTAACTCTTTTTGCACATGGAGCCCAAACCGCAAATAAAGTTCCAACAATTCCATCTATTGTCATTACATGTGCTCCAAGTTTCTCGTATACCTTGTGATGGTTACCTTCATTAAAAAGGTATAGATCGAAATCAGAAATTACAGGCAAAAACCTGTATGGATCATACATGAAAAAAGTATTTCCACAGTCATCCTCTATTTCATACTTGTATAAAAAGAAATCCTTTTTGTCCCAAACAGTAACTTCAAAAAAACCATTCTCATTGATCTTATCCATCAGGTAACTGCTATTTGTCTCTTCATCAATGACCTTGACGCTTCTAGCATTCGGCAAAAAAGTCCTTATTGCAAATCCCTTCATTTTTTTAGAATCATTTTCCACCCTATGAATTCCCAAAATACCATAGGGATCTCTTGATTCTGCATTAATAATCTCATAAATTTTTTCTGTATCAGTTGCAATATTCATTGACAATACCACCTTTTTCTACAGTTTATTATCCAATCATACAATTTTTATGCCTTTACCTCATAGATTATAAAGAATGTTCAAAATGTAAATTCTCTTTTATGCTAACCTTATTTCGCCAAAAAAATTCAAAATCCTCTTATTTTATTATATTATTAAATATTTATTAACAATTAATATATAATTTTATTTCAACATCATTATTATATTATCCAAGCTTACTTATTATTTATCCAGTTTGTTATATTTCCCACATTGTTGAAAATTAATTCATACCGATATAACAGCAAGAATTCTGAATACTGAATTCTAAAAAAGCATATAAAAAAAGGGCTTCCCATTAATGGTGCCCTCGAAAAATTTATTCTTTCTGTATCATTGCCATTGTCTTATCATATACTTTAGTTCTGTTTCTTCCCTCCCTCTTGGCTTGATATAGTGCCAAGTCTGCTGTCTTTATCAAGTCATCCTTGTTATCGCTGTATAATGGAAGAGCAGAAACCCCTATACTGCAGCTAATTGACGGTATGTCAATATCACCGTATGGAGGCATGTACGCTTTTTCGACAGTCTGTCTTACCCTTTCCGCAATATCATATGCAATCCCAATTTCAGTTGAGGGCAACACTACAACAAATTCTTCTCCACCATACCTGGCAACAAGATCCGTTACTCTTACTTCTTTTACAACCAGCTTTGCAAAAAGTGCCAAAACATGGTCTCCTGCAAAATGACCATAATTATCATTGATCCTCTTAAAAAAGTCTATGTCGAGAATCATTATACTAAGGCTCTCTTTAGAACTTAATGCTCTGTCAACTTGTTTCTTTAAATAATCAATAAAGTAACCTCTATTGTAAACCTTTGTAAGGTTGTCATACTTGGAGGTCTTATCCAGAGTTGATATTTTACGTCTGCTTTTAATCAGTGTTTTAGCTATCTCAGTATAAGATTTTATTTTTTGAATCAATGCATCATCAAATTCATTTTCATATTGACTGTAAAGCTGAAGAACGCTCTGAGGTGAGTCGATACTTACAATTGTAAGGCAAACATAACTACCATGCTTATATTCATTAAGCTGATATGCACATTTAATCCCGTTCTGTATACTTGCAATCCTGCATTCCCTTCCTGTACGTATAACAGGACAGCTTCTTGGGGACATATTGCAAAGCGGTACTTTCTCATGTCCAATCCTTTGCCAGGGATTTTCAACACTGATATCCATACCTTCCACAGGAATAGTATTTTTATAAAACAATGTAATATTATTAACCGATACAGTACGACATATAAACTCGTACATTCTTTCATAAACTTCTCTTTCCGTCTGAGCATTATGAATTGAATCGGTAAAATCTTTAAAATTTTTAAGCTCTTTTATATATGTCCTTTCTATAGTAATTCTGTTAAATATTATACCAAGCAGAAAAAATATAATAACTGTAGAGATAGATACAAGCACAACAAAAGGCACATGTAATGCTATATGATTGGTTTTATACTCATCCAAATAATCATTTATAAACATAAAAGCTGCTGTACCCATTGATAAACATAAAGCAATAGATATGATAAATATGAGTAAATAGCTTATTTTTCCTTTTTCAGGTGCTCTGTTTTTTGCCAAAAATGTTCATCCTTTCTCTAATAATTTGTTGTACTTTTATTATATCGGAATTTTTACTGGTTTATTTTATAGTAATACTTCAGCAAAATTTTAACAGATGTGAAAAGGCCCATTTATCAGGCCTTTTCACATCATAATATAATACCTAATAGATTAAATACGATTAATCTTTTTCATTTATATCTGCTAAATGTAAGATTAATAACATATTTAATACAGATATTATATTATTTGAGGTTAAATACCGACTCATCTGAATATCCAAGCCTCTTTTTTGTTATAGGATCAAATGCTTCCAGTTTTCCTGTCACTGTATAGCTCGAACCCGTTACATTGTTTTTGAAATATACATTTATTTTAATCTTCTGTTCCATCGTGTCAAATTTTACATTGTTTATGGTTACATCCCCAAAAGGCTTTCCGCCCAAATCGGTATAGGAATATGTCATCTCTTCCATAGCAGGAGCCATTCCATTTGTTGTATCAACCTCTATACGGTCAATCACACTTTGAGGATCTACAATAGTATTGCCCTTTTTAACCTGTAATGTCAAGTCATAGTTAATAGGCCTTATATCATTGAGCTTGAGATTGTCTGTGCCAATTGTTACACTAAGGTTCTTTACGTTTCCTCCACTGCTCATTGCACTTAATGAAGGCTTGAGGATCTTTACATTATTGAGAACGAAAGTGTTTTCTTCCATATCACGGGTATTTACCACACCCGACTCGCTTGCACGCAATGTAAAATCGTATCTGGCACTGTTTAAATTTTTAAATTTCATAACAAATGCAATTTCTTCCGCTTGATTAGGGCCAAGTCTTATTTTATTGGGATAACCCTTTGCATCCAGACTCAATATCCAGGACTCTCTTGCTTTAATATTTTTGTAATCGTTTGTCGGTTGAACATCCCACAAACTTGAGTTAAAGACTGACGTTAAGTCATAAGTTTGAGTCTTTGAACCATTATTGGCTACCAAAGCCTTCACAACCAGATTATCCTTTCCGTTCCAACCATTGTCATCGGTATCATCAAAGTTTACAGATACCTTTGACATCCATCCTATTAGGTTGTAACAGAACTTGTAATCCTCAACAGCCTTACCTCCGGACCTTACAACATTTTTGGTAATTCCGCATCCCACATCGTTTGTAGTAATTACAATTCTTCCGGCCGGTCCGTTTGTGCTTTCAACGTTCCTTACCACCATATTGGGGTATAGAGTACCGTTATTGGGATCCTGAATATTCAGTATCACTTCATCTGTCGGTAGAAGATTGGATATATATCTGTTATCGTCATTGAGCCATTCCTCACCATCACCTAACATTGAAATCTCACTTGTTTTATTCATTAATGACGGTGTAACGGCACGACTGGATTTTTCAGGATCTATTGTAAATATATTATCAAACAATGGATGCATTTTTCCGTCTTTATAAACCGGAACCTGGGCATATTTAAAATTGTTGCCCGGACGTATGGATACGAAATCAACCTGATCTGTAAATCCGTCTCCGGCTTTTATCTCCAATCCAAGACAATTCTCCCACCATAACTGGCCTCCGGCATTTAGGAAAGCCTTCATCTTTTCTTGAATATCGGCTGAATAAGTAATTTTACCGTGAGATGCCTGGAACAATAAATCATAGCTCTTAGCTATTTTTTCAGGAGTAAGATTCGGATCGTCAATGGAAACCTCCCAATATTTGAAAAGCTTGGACTTTGTGATGTTCTCGGAATATCCTACAACCCCTGTTCCCGTGATGTCTGCTTCAAGATCTGTTTGAGCTTTGGCAATACTCCTTAAGTCATTGAAATATGTAGAAGGATCCCAGTATATTGGGGTTGATGAATTTTGAACCGGAGCATTTGGCATCTTTGCAGAATTGTACTTTGCAGTATCCGCAAATTCGTACTTGTTATAAGCCGGAGGATATGGGTTAACCAGCTCCCAATCCATGGGTTTGTTAATATTTCTGTCTAAGAGCTCCAGCAAAGTAAAATCGGGATTCGGGTCATTAACCTCCTTATTGTTTATGGAATCCCAAGAAGGTGCAGGAAGTGTCAAAATACCAACATTTACCTTCCTCTTTTTCATAGTAATTCTCGGCACCTGGATGGTTTTACCCGGTTCAGGTTTAATGAAATTGTTTTCTTTTTGATTTAACGCATTATATATGAATGTGGCAGCTTCAGCTCTGGTAACAGGATTCTTTGGATTTAAGTATCCGTTCTGATCTCCCTTCATAAGGGATTTCTCCAAAGCAAGCTCAATAAAATATTTAAAGGAATCGGTGATTTTATCATAGTCCTTGTCTCTGTAATTATTTAATTTAGCAGCAGGCTCACGATCGGGATCAAGCACAAAGACTTTTCCGTCCTTATTGTAATCAAGACGTCTCGCACCGATTATAGCCATTGCAAACTCTTCACGTCTTACTTTTTTATTTTCTGCATATTCCTTTGAGCTGAATGCTTTACGGGTATTAAGATCGATTTTTGACATCTTTTCCTTGAAGAAATAGTTATAATAGGTCTTCATGTACTGGTAAGCCCAAAAATCTGTGGGTATATCGGATATCTTAGTATAATTTTCAGGTTTGAATGAACTGTCATTTTCAGCAATTGAATATTTCATCACATTGAAGGTCATGTATGCCACATGCTCTCCAATAATCGATTCCTTCGGCATATATGTATCATTACCCTTACCGAATATAATTCCCTTGCTGGCCAACTCCATTACCTGAATATAAAACCAATCTGAAAGCTTTACATCAGTGAATGCTTTGGAATAAGTTACCTTATTTATTCTTATTGCCGATATTGAAGCCATACCACGTTTCGCAACACAATTGAGTGTAAGCTTGCCGTCGTCCATGACCTTTACAAGGTATGGTCCTTTCTTCTCCCATCTTTGTCCCGACTTCTGACTGTCAACGGTATCTATAACCGCTCCGTTGGCAATCACATCAAATACCTGCTTGTTTTCCTTCAAAATATCGGATGTATAAAGATAAACCTCATACACGCTATTTTTATTCACATTCATGGAAAACTCAATATTATATCCTTTTATACTTGTATTTATAAGCTTTGATAGTTCACCATCCAACTGGGGCTGCTCTTCAAAGGGATCAAATGCAAACCAGTCTATAGAATTTAAAATACTTCCACCTGAGTTGTCAACGAGATACAAATCATGAATGCCTGTTACTTTATAGCTCAATGGGCTTTCATAACAACCGATTTCATTTGTCATACCTGTGGAGTAAATAGTACAAATGGTAGTACCATCGGGGCTGTCCACCTTAACATCAAAAGAACCGTTAATATTGTTAGCAAGGCGTGCTTTAAACTTTGCAGGCCCCTCAGTGCCAAAATCCATGGATTTATATAAATAATAGTTGCTTCCGTTTGAATCATATTCTTTCGCTTTGACAGGATCAAATGCACCCTTTGTGAATTTAAACCAGTTCAAATTGCATATACCGTTGTCCCTCTCACCTGTAAATATAAGGAATACCTTATGCAACCCTTCTATACTTCCCGTAAGACCGCATGAAACATCCACATAATTCTGGAAGCCACCTGTATTTTTTACACTGCACTTTCCTACAAGCTCTCCGCTCGGATGGTCAAGTCTCACTTCAATATTTCCGCCCTCGGTTTCAGTAGCAACACGTGCTACAAATCCCTTTGTTCCTTTAGGAAAATACAAGAAATCATAACCTGCAAAATCGCCATTGCCGATGTAAGCAAGGCTCTTTCCTCCATCAACATCCTGACAATCTTCTATAGTAAGTCCGTTATTTACTGTCAATGTCTCAGCTTCTATTCTTGTTAATGCATTGACCTTTCCACCTTGCTCGGCGGCTGTTGAAAACTGTGGCTCCTTTGCCATTACCGTTAAATTGCTTACAGAAGCTTGTTTTATAAATGTAGTACCGTCATAATTAACATCATCTGTGCCTGAAAGATTGATACTCATAACAGGAGTTGTAGTCCTTGTACAATATGGACTAACCTTTGTTGATGCTGTGTCTGCAAAAGCCGGTATACCCGTTGCAAAAAAGACAACTAGCATGAACATTGAAATACATCTTTTTACTCCACTACTGTTCATATTTTTATCCTCTCCTTATTCATATATGTTAAGCCATAGGCTTATAAACACATGAACAAAACCCCATACCTTATTATTTTATCAAATATGGAAGATTAATGAAAGCACAAAATTATGAACACTTTGTATACATAAAGTAAAGAAATTATTAGCACCGAACATAAACTATTTTCAGCTTCTAGCTGATATGATAATATATTGGCATAAAGATTTTGGAGGTTTTCAGTTTGAAAAGGGTAGTTCTTTTTTTATTTTTTATTTTTGTGTCATTTGAATTTGGTATGCCTCATCATGTGAAGGCCGAAGAAATTCTAGAGAAAATTACTTTGGAAAATTCATTAAAGCTATTCAATGAAAGCATGAATTTATTTTATGGAATGAAAAACATTGATAAAAATGATCCCCTTACATGGTTTTTCAGCAACAATATTGTACGAAACGGCAATTATTATTCATTAAACACCGATATAATAAAAAATGCTATAAACAATGAGAATTATAATAATTTATTTATCGTGTACGGAAGCGAATACAGTGTCCCCGATAACAATCGAGTCTATTTTGAGGGTAAGCTTCAACCCCGGTATCTGGGCTTCAATATAAACGGAGACAGCCACGAAAATCCTGACTACCCTTTCAACAGTTGGTCGGGCTGGAAAATACCCGAAAGAATATTTATTAAAAACCCATGGAATAATATAGAGCTCTGTAATTATTACAAACTCAGTAAAAACAGGTTTTCCGGCTTCGAAATAAAGTTATCCCGTCCTGATAAAACAGAATATATCGGAAATCTGGAAAAAAACATTCAGCTTGGCCTTGATTTGATCTTTGGTGGCAAAACAGGAAAAGACATATTGGTTAACCCTAATAATTTTGCAGATACAATGCTTTACGATGCGGGTACAAAACCCATTGATCCAGATACAGGAAGAGCCGGGTTATGGTCTGACTTTCTTTATGTCATTCAGCCTCCTACATATTATTCCTGGGGATATGGACATATTTTTAAATCTAATGGAAGTGGTTTTGATTACATGACTATTCCAATTGCTCCTTTCGTACTTGTTAAGGATAACATTTCTGTACATCTCAATTCACTGCCGTCAATCTCTATATATGAAAACACAGAAGCCACTATTTCTGCATATGCCACTGCCGATACCGATAAAAATATTAAAACTTCCGCACATTGGCAGGGTTTTGACTCCTCAGGCAAAACTGTATTTGATGTAAAGAATCCTGAATTTACTATTGAAAACGGTATTAAACAATCAACAATCAAAACTCCATTGTTAAAATCGGGAAAATACAAATTCATGTTAACCGTTAACGATCCATCAGACCCAAATCCTGCGGAAAGCATCTATACAGATAACACAGTTGAAATATTGGTAAATGTTATTCCAAAAACCTCCATTAAAGGAAGTGTGACATTGGATTATGATGTCCTATCAAGAGACTTTAATCATCCTTTGAATAATGGCCATAATATAACCGCTGAACTTCATTTAGCTGAAACCACCGATAAGGTCAAGTATACATGGATACCTAATACTACAAACGGTGCTCTTGACATAACAAAAAATGACCCTCAAAACGTATTATCCGGATTTAAAATCACAAATAATCCACAGGAAGTAAACTCCAATAATACAACAGTTGTGAAAGCACCTGTTGCAACTGCAAATATAAATAGGAAATCCCTCGGTGACAACCCTGGATGGATTTATGCACGGAATCTTGTAGACCTTATAGCTACACCTGTAATCAATTACTCCGGTTCGGTGACAAGGGAGTTTAAAAAGGAGATATACGGAATTGTAAGCTATACTGAATTAGGAGACGAAACATCAGGTGAAACAAGACAAGTGCCAAACTTCGGTTGGTTGTATGACGGCGGAGGCAATACAAGTGCTTTATTCAGTCCTCTTGGAAATGAACCTATAACAGTTGTTGCACATGTGTTCAACGGCAGAGCTAATCTTTCTATACAAAGGAAATTCAGGGAAGAATTTGCAGCTAATGAAAGCACTGTAACAAAGAAAAAATTGTACTGGGTAAGCCAGCCAATCAACCTTGATGTACACCGCTGGATGAAGCATCTTACAAGCAGCGGTGCTGTAAAATCCCTTGAGGCAAGACCGGGTCAATTTGACAGAGTATTTAAAGGCCAGGAAGAAGCGGAAATTACATATAAAATCGATATACCAATAAGCAAATACTATGAACTTGACAGGAAAAATGCCAGCAACCGAGAACCTACAAGCAATAAGAACTATCCCCGTGTACAATTTGCTTTCGATAGGGATTACGACAACATTCTCTATCCTATAAAATCTGGTTACTACTTTAATCCTGCCGGAAAATACAGTGTTACTTTAAAAACAGTAACATACAAGAATCGTCGCGAGCTGACCCAGAACCACAAGGATTTACTGGAATCCATACAGAATTCTTTCCGTTTTTCTTCGAATCTAATATATCAGGAATCAAAGAAGAAATACAACTTGAATCTCAACAGAACAGACAGTCTGATTAACATAACAAAAAGCCAAACACAATCAACATATGAATTGATTCCTCATTCTCCAAATGAGAATGGCATTACCCATGAACTATTTAGAGAAATACTTGAAGGCTGGAACGAATCAGGCACATTAGATTCATACACCAACTATAAATACAGGGAATTTGTAAGTGATTCCAATGCCCCTATATATAAAGTAACAGAAACTACAATTCTTACCTTTGAAGTAAACAAGGACAACAAAAAGCTTTATACAGACTATGATATGCCTGAAGGAAACAACTATTGGATGCAGGCAAGCTTTAATGATTTTACTTATAAGGGCATGTACATTAAGGGAACAGGCGTGCTGGACAATATTAACATAAGCGTCGTTGATTCGGCATACAACGACCAGTTCAGCAGTGAGAATTAATACGCAATTTTACATGCCTAGTATGATTAAATTGTTATTTGATAAGTTAAAGATTATTGAGGGAGGACAGAAAATGAACAGAAAAATTACATTAGCAATTACAGCATTATTATTATTTTTTATGTTTCCAGCAACCGCAAATAGCGACTCATTTATAAAAGTAACTGTAAATGGAAAAACAGTAGAATTTCCCGATGCCCAGCCATTTATTGATGAAAGCGGCAGAACCCAAGTACCTGCAAGGTTTGTAAGCCAAGCATTAGGCTGCACCGTTGAATGGACTGCTTCCACAGCGACAGTTACCATCAAAAAAGGTAACGACACCGTCAAGTTAAAAGTAGGTGAAAACAAAGCTTTTCTAAACAATGTTCAAAAAACCCTTGATACAAAAGCTCAAATTAAAAATTCCAGAACTTTTGTGCCATTGAGATTTGTAAGCGAAACTTTAGGTGCCAATGTAACATGGGACGGTATAACAAAAACTGTAATTATAACCACCACAGCTGCATCAACGTCACTTCCCGAAGGCAAGGAAGTCATAAACGGGTTTGTGGTAACAAGATTTTCTCCTTCCGGCTTACAAGTTGATGGAGTTGAGAATAAACCGGGATATTCAGAACTTACCATAATGATCGATTTTTATTCAGGAGATGTACAGGAAATGTTTAAAGAAGCTGAAAGTATACTTTTGCAAAAGTTTGACAAAAAGCTTGTTGATGAAGTGATGGCATATGCAAAGCAGAAAACATCAGCTAGATATGTGTTGGAAAGAAAGTCATTTTATAGCGAAAACAAGGAAATAATGGTCAGTGGTCAGTATAATGGTCCTCTTGTTTTCTACGTTTTTTCAAAATAGGAGGCTATAAACTTCCGTATAAACCTCCCTTTAATATCTCGAAATATTCCTTTATTTCGTTAAATACCTCTTCCATGTTAGTCATTCTTTCAGGATAGCTTTTAAACATGTTGATATACTTGATGTTCATGCCTTCCATACACATTATTACCAATTCCACTGCCTTATCCCTGTCTATGCCATCCCTGAACTTTGTCTTATCTATATCTTTAATAAGTATGGGAATGTTTTGATCATAAACTTTCTGATATCTTTCTATTATTTCACTTTTAAGTTCTTGAGGTATATTTAAAAATGATTCCACTGCAATAACTCCTGTTAAAAACAGGTAATATCGATCTTTGAAAACTTCGCAAAACTATTGAAACTACTGGACTTCAAGGCGTTTTTGCGATATACTGTATGTAGAAAAATACTACATAT
>Ga0208825_1000114_pt1 | contig 81365 bp, 57 predicted proteins | sample AD_UKC113_MetaG_FD_184450 | JGI IMG/M metagenome (GOLD analysis project Ga0208825, IMG submission 184450) | Active sludge microbial communities of municipal wastewater-treating anaerobic digesters from Hong Kong - AD_UKC113_MetaG (SPAdes)... | ecosystem: Engineered > Bioreactor > Anaerobic >...
CGGGCGGCCGGGGAAGCGCCGGCACGGACGGGAATCCGGGTTCGGCCGGTTATCCCGGTTTGTACAACGGCGGCAACGGCAGTTCGGGCGTTGCCGGTTTCGGGGGCACCCTTCCCGGCGCGGGCGGCAGCGGAGGATTGCGTGGCGATGGTCTTGACGGCGGCACGCGCGGTACCGGCGGCGCTCAGACTTCCAGCGCCATCGGCGGCACAATCGGCAACCGTGTGGATATCAAAGTACCGGTTGATCTGGGCATTTTTGGCACAATCAATATTCCCATTTGGGTCAAGGTGGGTGTGGGCGGCGCAAGCGGGACCAGCAATTCCGGCAATTCGGGCGGCCCCGGCAACGATGGCGGCCTCGGCCAACCGGGCAACCCCGGCGGCACTGCAGAATATAGCAATACGACGCTGGCAAACACGCTTAATCTGGTCGCCGGCGCGGGTGGCGGCGGCGGCGGCGGCGGCGCGGGCGGCGGCGGTGGCGCGGGCGGCGGCGGCGGCGGCGGCGGGTCCGGCGGCGGCGGCGGCGGCGGCGGCGCGGGATCCGATGTAGGCGGCAGCGGTTGGCTGGGCTGGGGTATTGACGCCATTTTAAGTATCATCGGCGCGGGTTCCATTTCCGGGTCCGGCGGCGGCGGCGGCGCGTCCGGCGGCGGCGCGTCCGGCGGCGCTCCTGGCGTTGCAGCCAGCAATGGCGGAAACGGCCAATCCGCGGGCACCTTTGGCAACGCATCCGGCGGGTCCGGCGGCGCGGGATCCGGCGCGTATCGCGGACTTGGCGGCGGCCAGTCCACGGCGGGCGGCAACGCCAGCCAAGGTGGCGGCGGCGGCGCCGGCGGCAGCGGCGGAACGGGCGGAACGGGCGGCAGCGGCGGCAGCGGTGGTTATGGCGGCGCCGGCGGTGGCTCGTTCATTTTGGCCGCACGAGGCAATCTGCGCATTGTGGGAACGCCGACCTTCGACGTTTCGGCGACCGGTCCCACGACCGGCAGCGCCGGCAACCCGGGCACACCCGGCCAAGCCGCTGTTCCTGGAAGGGATGGCGGTACCGGCGGCGCCGGCGGCACGACCCAATTGCCGTCCCTTGTCGCAAGCGCCTTGGGATCTGAAATGGCCGGCCTGCTCGGCAAGGGCGGAAACGGCGGAAACGGCGGACGGGGCGGCGACGGCGGCGCCGGCGGCGCCGGCGGCACCGGCGGTGACGGCGCCCAAGGCGGCATCGGCCTGCCGGGCATGATCAAACTGCAAGGTTCGATCATTTTCGTGAACAGCGATACCACGGTCGTCTGTGACAACGTCAACGGCGCGACAGCGCCGCGGCGCAACGGTTTCTTCAGCCGCATATCGAACATGTCGCAGCAATTGTTGATTGACAACAACCCGTCGTTTGCCAACATTTCCATCAACAAAGGCACAACGACGAATCCAACCGCCATTAAAGGCCTCAATTCATTCGACAATGACACATCGCACCCGATTATCGGCGAATTGCGCAACAATCCGGGCATCCCGTATCCCAAGGCCGCGACGGAAGGGTATCTCAACGACGTCGAGGGCGGTTTCTGGAACCGGGACGAAGTGGTCGGGCAATTCCCCCACACCCGCAAAGTCGAGTTGATCCGTATGTCGGGCGTCTATGACGGATATGATCAGATTTACATTCGCAACCATGGACCGGGCGTCGCCGAAGAAGTCGTCATTCGGGTCGGCGACAACAGCAGCGCCGAGTTGATTCCTCCCGAGCCCGGCTCCACGGTTCCGGGAAGCATGTCCGAAGGCAGCATCTTCACCACGACGGTGGCCAGCAATGTGACCAACGTGGCGCTCGGTGGAAATCTGGAGGTATCCGCTCTTCAATCGCGGCCGGTGACGCCGAACACCACGGTATCGCTGACCGTCTTCGTAAGCAAGAGCGATGGCCCCCCCGCTTATCAGTGGCAAATATTCAATTCCCTGACCGGCAATTGGGAAAATTACATGGGGCCCAATTCAAACACCTATCAGATCCAGTTCTATATCGGCTGCGTGCTTCCGCCCGCTCCCGAACGTTATCGCTGCATCATAACGGACAACACCCAGCAAGCCTTGGTGGGCCCTGCCATTCTTACGTACACGAACATTCCCATTGTCGTCACGTCGGAAATGGCCCCCATCAATATCCGGGTGGGCGCGGATTCCGATCCGGTAATTGTGACGGGCACCGGTGGAAACGCCAGCGCCTACACCGGCTTCGGAACATTCAACTATGAATGGCAACGCCTCAATCCGGTGAGCGAAACATGGGAAAACCTGGCGGGCAATCCGGGCAACTTCGTAATCGAGGACAATCAATTGCGGCTTGTAAACGCGCAACTGACCGACAGCGGCACCTACCGCTGCGTCCTTCATGACGGCGTGGAAGAGGGGTGCTCGGCGGCGCCAAGCGTTGCCACGAACAGTTTCGATGTCAGCGTTTTCGAAACACTTTCAATCCGGATGCAACCCCAAAGCCAGGAACTGCGCGTCGGCGAACCGTTCCTTCTGGCGGTGGACACGCCCGTCGGCCTTCGAGACTTGGATTATCAGTGGGAGTTCAACACCGGCCCCTTGGAAAGCGGCACATGGGTTGTTCCAAACCCGCCGCCCCCCAATGGGCCCAAATACATGTTGACGGCAAGCGCGGCTACCGCGGGCTATTATCGGGTGCTAATCACGGAACCACTCGGCAGTTCCATGTACTCCGACGTGGCCCAATTGTCGTTGTTGCCGTTTGCCATCGCGCGCGAACCCGAAGACGTCTTCGCCTATACGGACACGACGGCCAACGACCTGACGATGGAAGTCGTCACGTCGGACGCGCGCGGCACGGTTGATTACCAGTGGTTCAAGGTTTCACCGATAGGAAAATCGCTCATTCCGATTCCGGGCGCCACAACGAACGTGCTCACCTTGTCCGAACCGACAGCCGGCGAGGAACTTTTCCAATGCCGCGTGCGCGACATGAACGGCGAAACGGTGCTCTCCGAACTCATGTCCCGCGAGGCCAAGGGACGCGTGGCGGCGCCCTTCGTCATTCTTAAAGGCTTGGAAGACGTTCCGAACGCCATCATAGGATTGACGCATACGTTCACCTTGGAGTCCACAGGAGGATTGGACGTGCGATACACATGGAAGAAAGACGATGTGGTCATTCCGGACGCGCCCAATGCGCCCAGTTACATCGCCGGACCGTTGACGGCGGCCGATGCCGGACGGTATTCCGTCGAAGTGAGTTTCATCGGCGGCACGGTTTCCTCTTCGGCGCTTTTGTCGTTCGGCAGCGAAGTGCCCGCGACGACGCGTTGGGGCATCGGGATTCTCGTCGCATTGGTCGCCGGCATGGCGGCATGGGCGTTCGGACGGCGGGCAAAATGGCGCCGCCATACGCTGATGCTGCTGGCCATGGGCCTTCTGCTGGCCGCGGGACACGCCCAAGCGCAGGGAGCGCCCGATTTCGACAAATTGCTGCTCGATTTCAAAGCGGACTTGTCCACCCTGTTCACGACGAACGGCGTTGACACGTGGAGCGCCGGCAGCTCCCCGGTCTATCAACGCGTGCAGGGCCAGCCGGGGTTCATCGGATACGATTTGACCTTGGCCATTCACGGCGGCAACGGTATCGTGACCGTGGATCATTTCTCGATGGTCGAAACGCTGGTCAACACCGACGCAACCTGCACTCCGCCCCTGAACTCGATCAATCCGAGCATCATTCCGAACATCAAATCGGCGTTCAACCTGTCCAAAAACCAGGTGCGAAACGTCGAATTGACGATTCAGAATCTCTATGTGCACATTGACCGCGTCAGCGTGTCCGGATTCGAACTGAGCAACATCGATCTGCTGGTGCCGGCGGTTTCGACGGGCATGACCAATTTCCTGATGGGCTTCCCCGTGGACATCCCGAGCCTGTGGTCGAACAAGTTCCCTCCGGGCGATGACGGCATCCTGCGCGAGGCGCTGGATCCGCACAATCCGCAGATCTACGACTCGACGGGCGCTCCGGTCATTTACGACTTGGAAGACTGCATGCAGAATCTGGCCGCCGTCTGCATGACGATCGGTGACGAACGGACCATCAACTGGTATCGCGGCCTGTTCGGCAACCTCTGCCTAGGCGTGGTCCAGAACCTCATCCCGAAACTGCTGGAAGGCATCGGCAAGAAGGCCATGGAAAAGAACATGACCGAGGCGGAGTTGATGGACCTCTTCGCGGAAGCAAAGGCAGCGCAAGGGCCGAGCCTCGGCGATGCAAAAGCCTACTACATGATGACCGGCTGCACCAACCAGGTCATCAACGTGGACATCAACAAGCCGGGCACGCTCGTAAAGGGCCGTGTGACCATCTACGGTTCGGACATGTGCGCCGCGCTCAACGACGCCATCTCCAACTTCCAATGCGGCGCGTATCCGTGCCAGACGGCCCGCTTGGCGTCCACCGGCGATTTGAACGGCGACGGCACGACCAACCGCGCCTCGTTCGCCGCGAGTCCCAACCGCGGGAAATGGTTCGAGGCCGAAGCCGCCGACTTTCCGGAAATCATCGTCCAAAGTTGGCCGGCCCAACCGGCCTCGCCGACCTTCCTCGGCACGATGAATTTTGTGATTGACGTGGATCACACCCGCACCGGAGCGGCCAATTACCGCTTCCGCGCCTATCAGCGAAACACCCCCACCGATCCATGGACGGAAATCACCAACAGCGTCAGCGGTTCGTACAACACAGGCAATGGACAGTACACGTTCGGCATTGACGTTGACTTCCTGCGCTTCCGCTATTACAAGTTCTCGGTGGAGACCGGTTGCGGCACGGGCATGAAGGAATCATCCATGTACACCGTGGATGTGCCCGCGCCGATCATCTCGTTCGCGCCGGGTCAACCCCAGGACCGCTGTGTCCGGCTCAACGATCCATTTTCCTTCTCGGTAAATGCATCGGTTTCGCAGGGCACGCTGTCGTATCAATGGCAGCGGAACAACGGCGCCGGCTGGTCCGACATGTTGGGCGCCACGGGCCTGACCTACAGCAAGTCTGCGGCCAACAACACAACCGATCCGGCCCAGTACCGCTGCAAGGTCACCAACACGCTCACCTATCCGGGCGGTTCGGCGTCGTATTCCGAATATTCCCCCTCGGCACGGCTTCGTGTGCTGTATTACTACACCCAGCCAAACCAGTACATGTCGGTTCTGCTGGGCGGCACGATAACGCTGTCGGTACGGCCTGCGGGCGGCAACGTGGCGAATCCCGAACCCTTCGTAATCCCCGACACGGAGTATTTCGCCCAGTACACTTACCAGTGGTACAAGGACAACGTGGCGATTTCCGAAGCCGTCAATCCCACGGCCGTCACCCAGCGCTTGGTGATTGAAAATGCCCAGATGGATCCCGTGCCCGGCGACTCGGGCGAATACCACTGCGTGATCAGCGACAATTGCGTCGCGCAAGGGTACGCCTTTACGCCGAAGACCGTTGTCACGGTCACCAACACGCCGATCATCATCAACGAGGCGGACCAGCCGGTAGGCGGCGGCCGCCTGATAGGCGGCGATCCGAAGACCTTCGAAGTGTTGGCAAGCGGCGGCGAACCGGGTCAGCCGCTGATCTGCGAATGGTTCCGCGCCGTGGATGCGGCCGGCAATGGCGCGGTATCGGTGGCGCCTCCGCGCGATATGTCCTATGTGGACGGGGTTGTGTTCCTCTCAACGCTCACCGTGGACATCAACACCGGCGATGAAGCGGGCTATTACTTCGCAACGATAACGGACGGCAGCCAGATCGTCTCATCGGTGCCGGCCCCGCTGTTGGTGGGAAATCCCCTTACCGTAGTCACGCCCCCGCAGGGCGGAGTGTTCCATAAGGGCGATCCCCACACGCCGGAACTTTCCGTGACGGTTTCCGGAGGCGTGGGCCCCATCACCTATCAATGGTTCCGCGACGGATTGCTGCTGCCGGTGAATTCGCCGACGTACAACCTCAGCCCGTTGGCGCTCTCCGACACCGGTGTATACACGGTCAAGGTCCGCGACGTCGGAACCGGCGACGGTCCGCTTTACCAATTGAAACCCACCTATGCCAGCCCCACGGGCGTCTATACGTCCGATCCGGTCGAATTGAAAGTATACCGGCCGCCCCTACTTAAGGCCGAAGGCCAGCCTGCCCACCAGACAGGTCCTGTGGGTTCGGATTACTCCTTCTCGGTCAACGTCATTGGAGGCGCGCCCGAACTCGATTACCAGTGGTTCAGGAAATACGCCACTGGAACGGATCCGGTGGTCGGCACAGGCCCAACGCTCACGATCGCCAACGCCCAAGCCCCCAGCCAAGGGCTTTACTATTGCGTCATCCGCGATCAACTGGCCTTTACCAAGAGCCAGGCCGGATCGACGCTGACGTCGGTTACCGCCCGCCTGACCCTGACCGGCACGGCATCGCCGGGCGGCCCGCTGACAATCGTGAAACAGCCGGACAACGTGTCGGTGCAAGTGGGCAAACCGTTCTCCCTGAGCGTGCTGGCGAGCGGCGGCGTCTCGACCGACTACACGTTCACATGGACCAAGGACGGCCAGCCCATTTCCGGCGAGAATTCGGGCGCGCTCGCGCGTCTCGCCGCCACTCCGGAAGACGCCGGCATCTATCGCGTCACGGTGACGTGTGGCTCTGAATTCGTCGTCAGCGAAGAGGCTGAAGTTTCCGTTATGCCCGAACCGGCGCTGCCGGCAACCGGCGCATTCGGCATCGCCGCGCTGATGGGCGCTTGCCTCTGCGCCGCCGTCGCGCGCCTGCGCAAACGCAGCTAGGACAAAACGCGGCCAAAACGGCCGCCAGCCTTCGGGTTGGCGGCCGTTTTTATTTCACCCACCCGCAAATTGAACACCAGATCCATAGAATCGAGGTGGAAGATGTTCTTTTCCAGTACGAGCAGGTTTGCACCCTGATGCGGCTCGAAACTCGAATATCATATAATCGCCATCAACACCGTCGGCAACAGTGCCCCAGACAACACTGCGGCGGCGCGAATGTGATTTGCGCGGGGCGGCGGTTCGGAAGATACTGTCCCGCAAACGAGGTGAAATAGTCTGTCTTTTGTGATGGGGCTTGAGCGATTGGAAAAGCAGGTCATCTCCCGAAAGCGGGTCGCCGACCACGGCGAGGTGTTGACCGGGAAGCGCGAGGTCAACGCCATGCTGGATCTGGTCAAGCAGGAAACGGAGCGGATTGACTCCCGATTTCTGGAACCGGCCTGTGGCAATGGGAATTTCCTCACCGCGATCCTGGAACGGAAACTGGCCGTCGTCGAGAGACGCTACGGGAAAGCGCAACTGGATTTTGAACGCTACGCTGTCTTGGCTGTCTCTTCGATCTACGGTATCGACATCTTGGAGGACAACGTTCGTCAGTGCCGCCATCGGCTTTATGGTGTGTTCGACTGCGATTATTATTCCCGGTTATTCAGAAACCGCACCAAGAACAAATGCCGCGAGGCGGTTCGATTCATTCTCGACCGAAACATCATCTGGGGCGATGCGTTGACGCTCAAGACGGTTGGCGAAAGCACTCGTCCCATCGTATTCCCCGAGTGGTCGCTGGTCAATGGAAGCATGCTCAAGCGGCGTGACTTCACTTTTCATGGGCTGCTTGAACATGAAGGCATGAAAGAACTACCGCTCTTTTCCGATCTCGGCGAGGACGTGTTCATTCCCACGCCGGAGAAGGAATATCCTCCAGTTCATTTCCTGAAGATTGGAGAATCCCCGAATGAACGCGAATGAACGCGAATTGATTTTGAAGGATGAGGTGTACGCCATCGTCGGGGCGGCAATGGAAGTGTCAAACGAACTGGGTTCGGGATTTCTGGAAGCTGTCTATCAGGAGGCATTGCAAATCGAACTGGAAGAACGACGAATTCCTTTTGTGACGCAAACTCCGATCGTGATCTCTTACAAAGGACGGAAACTTCAAAAGGAATATATCCCAGATTTCATCTGCTACCGACAAGTCATTGTGGAAATCAAGGCAATCAAGCAACTGAGTTCGGTTGAAGAGGCGCAACTTCTCAATTACTTGAAGGCGACAGGAAAACCGGTGGGCGTATTGCTCAATTTTGGTTCGCCAAGAATGGAGTGGAAACGCATGGCAAGGACAAGGAACGCCGAATGAACGCGAATGAACGCGAATTATCTGAAACTATTGGCGTTCGTGCGCGTCCCTTTGCGGATAGCTACAACCCGGATGTGCTTTCGTGCATCGCCAATCTGAGCAGCGACGAGGTATTTACGCCGCCGCAACTGGTGAACCAGATTCTCGACCTGCTGCCGCCGGAACTCTGGAGCGACAAGAAAGCCACGTTTCTTGATCCGGGCTGCAAATCGGGCGTGTTCCTGCGCGAGATCGCCAAGCGGTTGGACAAGGGACTTGAAACCCAGATTCGCAACCGACAGAAGCGAATCAACCACATCTTCAAGAACCAACTCTACGGACTCGCCATCACGGAACTGACCGCCCTGCTGTCGCGACGATCCGTGTACTGTTCCAAGACCGCCAACGGAAAGTATTCCGTCTGCGATGCCTTCGACAAGCCCGAGGGCAATATCCGTTTCGCGCGCGTGGAACATACATGGGAAAATGGCCGTTGCACATTTTGTCGCGCGAGCAAAAAAGAATATGACCGTAGTCGGGAATTGGAAAGCCACGCCTACGAATTCATTCATGCCGACAAGCCGGAGAGGATATTTAGAATGAAATTCGACGTGATTATTGGGAATCCGCCTTATCAGTTGAGTGACGCGGGAGACAGTACCGGAGCATCCCCGATTTACAACAGATTCGTCGAGCAAGCGAAAAAACTGAATCCTCGCTTCCTATCCATGATTATCCCTTCTCGCTGGTTCGCCGGTGGTAAAGGCCTTGATGAGTTCCGGGAGTCGATGTTGAATGATCGACGTGTTTCCCATCTGGTTGACTATCCTATCGCATCCGATGTTTTTCCGGGAGTAAAGGTTATCGGAGGTATATGCTTCTTCCTATGGGAGCGCGACTACCAAGGTCCATGCTCTGTTACGACGCACATGAACGACACGGCAGATACCATGACGCGCCCATTGGATCAATTTGACACCTTTGTCCGATTCAACAGAGCCATCTCCATTCTGGAAAAGGTCATCGCCAAGAAATACCAGCCATTATCCGTACAAGTATCAAGACAGAAGCCTTTCGGCCTCCGGACCTTTGTTAAACCCAAAAACAGAGGTGCTATTACGCTGTATGCAAATAAGTCCGTGGGTAAGATACCAAAATCCGAGATTACCGTTGGCTTAGATATGCTGGATACATGGAAGGTCTTCACGTCCATGGGTTACGGCGAGGGCGGAGAGGCACGTGAGTATCCTCGAATGATAATGGGTAAACCAATTGTCGCTGCCCCACCAAGTGCTTGTACAGAGACATACATTGTAGTTGGTTCATACAAGTCTAGGAACGAAGCCGAAAATTTGGCTTCGTTCATCCGAACGCGCTTCTTTCGCTTCTTGGTCGGCCTGCGGAAGAACACGCAACACATTACAAAGGATCGGTTTGCCTTCGTTCCGCAACTTCCCATGACAACGAGATGGACCGACGAGAAACTATACGCACATTTTGGGCTTACAAAAACGGAGACGGATTTCATCGCTACAATTGTTCGCCCGATGGAGGCCAGCGATGAGTAAAAAACCGCAAATGAACGCGAATATACGCGAATCGAAGAAGGCATCGTGCAGTTCGGGATCCATTGGCGTTCATTCGCGTTCATTCGCGGTTCAAGATTTCTTCCCGCCGCGCCCGGCGTCACGCCCGGCAATCTACGCGTACGAGGACACAAACCCGCAGTATGAGGGACTGCTGAAGGTGGGCTACACGACCGTGGACGCTCAGAGCCGCGTGGCCCAGCAGTATCCGACGAAGAAGCCCGGCCAACCGCCCTATCGGATCGTTCTGGAAGAACCGGCGATGCGCAACGACGGGACGGTGTTCACCGATCACGACGTACACCGGATGCTGAGGATCAACGGCGTCCGGCATGAGGCGGGGGAATGGTTCCGTTGCGGCGTGGATGACGTGAAGGCGGCGATCATCGCCGTGCGGACTGGTCAACTGAACGAGGAGAACCGGTCGCTGGATTTCAGGATGCGCCCCGAACAGGAAGCGGCGGTCGCAAAGACGGCTGCCTACTTCGCCGGTTGGCGCAGGGACAAGGGCAATCGGAGCAAGCCGCCGCACTTCCTGTGGAACTGCAAGATGCGATTCGGGAAGACCTTCGCCGCGTATCAGTTGGCGAAGAAGATGGGCTGGAAGAAGGTGCTGGTGCTGACGTTCAAACCGGCGGTGCAAAGCGCATGGGAAGAGGACTTGAAAAGCCACGTGGATTTCAGGGGCTGGCAGTTCATTGCCTCGCGGGACCTGCCGCCTGCAGGAGCGCCGAAAGCCAAGCCGCCGTTCGTCTGTTTCGGGTCGTTTCAGGACTACCTAGGCCGGAATCCGAGCACGGGCGGCATCAAGACGAGAAACGAATGGGTTCACGCGACGAACTGGGATTGCGTGATCTTGGACGAATACCACTACGGCGCATGGCGGGAAAATGCGAAGGAACTCTTCGAGGCTGAAGATAAGAGAGAAGCCGAATTCGGCGAGGGCGAGGGGGTGCAGTACTTCGACGAGGAGATCATGCCGATCACAACGAAGCACTACCTGTATTTGTCGGGCACGCCGTTCCGGGCCATCGCGTCGGGCGAGTTCATCGAGGAGCAAATCTTCAACTGGACGTATTCCGACGAGCAGCGGGCCAAGCAGGATTGGAAAGGCCCGAACAACCCCTACGCCTCGCTGCCCCGGATGGTGCTGTTGACGTACCAACTGCCGGACGCGATTCGGGAAGTGGCCATGCAGGGCGAGTTCAACGAATTCGACTTGAACGTGTTCTTTTCCGCCGAGGGCTTGGGCGACCTGGCCCGGTTCAAATACGAGGACGAGGTCCAAAAATGGCTGGACCTGATTCGTGGTGCGTTTCTAGCTACGAGCATCGACAACTTGAAGCAGGGTTCCCAGAAGCCGCCGATGCCATTTTCGGATGTACGGCTGCTGAACGTTCTCTCGCACACGTTCTGGTTCCTGCCGAGCGTGGCGGCGTGTCACGCCATGCGGAATCTACTGGCGAGAAAAGTCAATCGCTTCTACCATGACTATAAGGTTATCGTAGCGGCGGGGAGCGCCGCCGGAATTGGCGTGGATGCCCTGCCGCCGGTGTTGGACGCGATGGGCGATCCTCTTGGGACGAAGACCATCACCCTGTCTTGCGGCAAGCTGACCACTGGCGTGACGGTCCGGCCCTGGACGGGCATTTTCATGCTGCGCAACTCTTCAACCCCGGAAACCTATTTTCAGGCGGCGTTTCGGGTGCAGTCGCCCTGGACAGTGCGCAACCCGGACGGCGCGTCCCCGAACACCGAACAGATCATCAAGGAAGAGTGTTACGTTTTCGACTTCGCCCCGGATCGCGCATTGCGCCAGATAGCCGATTACAGTTGCCGATTGAACGTGAACGAGTCCAACCCGGAACAAAAGGTCGAGGAGTTCATAAGTTTCCTGCCGGTTCTGGCTTACGACGGTAGTTCCATGAAACAGATTGACGCCGCTGGCATTCTCGACATGGCGATGAGCGGCACAACGGCCACCCTCTTGGCGCGGCGCTGGGAAAGCGCGCTGCTGGTGAACGTGGACAATGAAACCTTGAGGCGGCTAATGGACAACGAAGACGCCATGAAGGCGCTGATGAGCATCGAGGGTTTCCGCAATCTGAATCAGGACATTGAGACGATCATCAACAAGTCCGAGGCGGTGAAGAAGGCCCGCAGGGAAAAGAATGACGAGGAGATGACGGAGAAGGAGAAAAAGGAACTGACCGAGGAGGAAAAGGAATTCAAGAGCAAGCGCAAGCAGATTCAGGAGAAACTCATCAAGTTCGCCACCCGTGTTCCGATCTTCATGTACCTGACTGACTACCGGGAACGGTGCTTGCGGGATGTCATCACGCAATTGGAACCCGGCTTGTTCAAGAAGGTCACCGGCTTGAGCATGAGGGATTTTGAGTTGCTGGTCAGTTTAGGCGTTTTCAACAGCGCCTTGATGAACGACGCGGTGTACAAGTTCAAACGCTATGAGGATTCCAGTTTGAGTTACACCGGGATCAACAAGCACGAAGGCGAGGATATCGGTTTGTACGATACGGTGCTGAGCGCGCATGACTATCACACGATAGTCGAAAACGTGGCCGAGATATCGTAAGACAGGCTATGTGTCCGGCCCATGTTGTCCGGCTTGCCGCACTTCACCGTCACGATTTGCCTTCGCGGCGGGACGCTCCGCGCGCAGCAGCCGTCCGCGCTCGCGCCGGCGAGGATCCAGGGCTTGACGAGGTTGGAACGGAATTCGCCGGCAATACAAGGGCAAACCAGACCAGGAAAATGTAAAGCGTGTAGATCATGGCCTGTTCCCAGAGGGGAAAGGAATACCGGGTGCCCAACGACGCGCTCCACGAACTGCCGATATCCCGCCCTTCCGCCATGGCCGCCGCCTTCCATTGCGGATACACGAACTCCCAGCGGATGAGAAAATACGCGGATACCGCCAGCACCGAAGACCACATTAAATACGGCCAGAACAGTTTTCCGTGATCGAATCGAAGACCGTGCGGATTGTTTGCCATGAAGAAGCGATCTTTCAGCAACAAAACGCCGTGGCAGGACAATCCGAAGATGAATCCGGCCGCCACCATCAGCGCGGCTTTCTCATGGATATCCGTCCAGCGCACCGACCCGAAAAGCACGGGGCTGGCATCGGGAAAGATTCCGACCATGCTGATGCCGGCGCATCCCAGCAGCAGTAGAAGAGTGCCCGTAACGGCGCCTCCCCGTGAAATGGCGACAAAGCGGCGATGGTAGTAAAAGACCAGCGGGACCATCAAAATCCCCCACGACACCATCGCAATCGAAAAGATCCACCACCATTGCGGATTGTGCTTGGCCTCGAAACTCCCCAGAAAACTGAAGGTGTGCGTCATGATCGAAAACTTGTGATCGGCGGGAAAACTGAGCCACGCCAGGAAAATCAATCCCCAGAAATAAACGGATACCGCCGTTAGGTACAGTTTGAGTTCTTCTCGATGGAATCCGCCTTTTACGCAGCGAAACAACGTGTCCATTTCATACTCCCATTTCAATGACGATTCCCGTCCCGCCTTGAAGCGTTACTCTTCGCTTTTCACCGTGGGCGCGGGCACGCTCTGAAGGACGTGGTTGACGGCTTCGGCGCAGGTCAGACCCTTGGCCACGAAATCCGGTTTCAGGATCAGGCGATGTTCGAGACAGGCCATCGCCATGGCCCTGATATCGCTGGGAACGACATGGCCCCGTCCATGGAGGGCGGCATGCACGCGGCTCGACAGCAACAGCGCCTGCGTCGCGCGCGGTCCGGCGCCCACGCTGATCGCCGCGTGGTTGCGCGTCAGGCGCACAAGCGCCACCGCGTACCGGACGATTTCCGGGCACACCTCAATGGCCCCCAAGGACTCGCGCAATTCCGCCAAGCGATCCGATGTCAGGACGGGTTGAACCTCCCCGCGTTCCAGCAAGGCCTCGGGCGCATTTTTCGTCAGCGTGCGCTCCGCGAGCATGCGCTCGTCGTCTTCGTTGGGATAACCCATGTGGATTTTGATCAGGAACCGGTCTTTTTGCGCTTCAGGCAGCGGGTATGTCCCCTCGGATTCGATCGGATTCTGGGTCGCGAACACGGTGAAATTGGGAGACAGGGCATAGGTTTGGCGGTCAATGGTGACTTGGCGCTCCTGCATGGCTTGGAGCAGCGCCGACTGTGTTTTTGCCGGAGCGCGGTTGATCTCGTCGGCGAGAAGGAAGGTCGTAAAGATGGGTCCGTGTATCAGCGTAAACTCGCTCGTCCGGGGATTGAACGCGTTGGTCCCGACAATGTCCGCCGGCGAAAGGTCCGGCGTGAATTGAATCCGCTGAAACGGGCAGCCGAGCAACTGGGCCAGCGTCCGCACGAGCAACGTTTTGGCCACGCCCGGCACACCTTCAATCAACGCATGGCGTCCCGCGAATATCGCGATCAGGGCGCGATCCACAACCTCGCCCTGTCCGATGATGACCTTCGCAATTTCACGCCGCGTTTCCGAAAGTATCCGGTGAACGGCCCCGGTCGCCTCACGCATCAGTCATCATACCCGCGGGCGTCGCAGGCCGCGTCCGCGCCGAAGCGCCCAAACCCCCGCCATGACGCATGCAAGAGCCGCTGAAATGATCCAAGGCCGCGCCGGGCCGGGAACGGGAAGATTTACCTGAAGCGTCGCCGACGAACTCACTTGGACATCGAGATGGTCGTCGGAAACTTCCACCGAATACACGCCGGAATGTTCGGCGCCGAGCGGTGTTAGTTCGAGCGAGGCGCCCGTGCCGCCGGGAACCGGAATTCCATTGCGTTTCCAGACATACCGCAGGGGCGCGTAGCCGCCCTCCGTCGTAACGGAAAATGTATGCGAACCGCCCGCGTCCATCGTGGCGCCCTGCGGCTGCATCGTAATGACAAGATGATCCCGTACATCGAGCGTGGCGCGTTCAGTCGCATAATCCTCGGTGTCGTAGCGGGCCACACACCAGTATTCGCCCCGATGGCCCGGGGTAACGGGAAACAGGGTCCACGAAGACGTTGCCGGTCCATCCTGGACCGCCTTGGCGCCGTTGTCCCATTTCCACTGATAAGATAGATTTGCGCCCGTGCCGCACCCCGCAAGGGCGGTAAAGGTGCAGGAATCGCCGAAATACAAACGACGGTTTTGCGGTTGCGTCGTAAAACCGCACCAGTTCTGCACGGCGCAAAGCGATGAAGCGCCGCCCGCATAATAATTGCCCGCCGGATCCCGCACCGCGCCCGAAGCGATGACTATGCCTATCGTGCCGTCCGCATCGGGATTTTGCGGAAACACCGTCACCACGTACTCGGGATCGGCCCCGCCGATATCCACGGACGCACCCGCGGCCAGCGATCCCGCCGCCGACGGTTGCGTGAACGTGGGCGCAACCGGTTCGCTGAAGACGACCCGGAATTGAATCGCGTCCAAGCCCGTTGGGCTGGCCGGAATCACGGAAATCTCCGCCGTCGGCGCAACCGTGTCTATGAGCAGTTCGTAATGAGTCGCGTCGTATCCCGCATTCCCCGCCGGATCGATGGCCGTGACTTCGACTTCATGCGAACCTTCGCTTTGCGTGGCCAGCGTATTGTCCGCCAGTATCCAGCGGTTCTCCCCATATAGATTGGTGGCCTTGAACGTTTGCGTTCCCACGGTAACCCAGATCGTCGCGCCCGAATCGTTGACCGTGCCGGACAACGGAGGCGTCTGATCGTTTGTGGTCAGCGCGTCCACCGTGACTTCCGGCGCCACCGTGTCAATCTTCAGTTCCTTGTTCGATGTGTCGGCGCCGGTGTTGCCCAGTTCATCGGTCGCTGTCGCCAGTACGTTGTATGTGCCGTCCGCAAGCGGCACAAGCACATCCGCCGTCCACGCCGTGCCGTTGATCGTCGCGGTCAGATTCTGGCCCGCCACCACCACTTCGACGCTGGTCGGCGAGGCGTCCACGACCGTGCCCGCCAGTCGCGGCGTCGTGTCGTTCGTCAGAAGCGCCGAGACCGTAACGGTCGGCGGCGTGCTGTCTATTCGCAACTCGTTCGTGGTGCCGTCGGCCCCGCTCTGACCGTAGGGATTCGACGCGGCCGCCGCCACGTTGTACGTCCCGTCGGCCAGAGGCGTAATCGTGTTATCCGGCACCGACCATGTCCCGTTGCCGTGATTCGCGGCCGGATAAGTCGCACTCGCGACCGTAACCGTCACGGTGGCTTCGGGATCGTCAACCGTTCCGGAAAGCGGGGGCGTCGTATCATTCGTGACCAACGCATCCACCGTAACGCCGATCGCGCTGGAATCAATCCGCAATTCGTTCGTGCCCTGCGTGGTATTGTAGGCGATATCCGTCGCAAGCGCCTGGACGGTATAAATGCCGTCCGGAAGGAAATCGGCGACATCGGCGGTCCATGCGCCGGCCACGATAGTGGCCGGGTAAGTATGGCCGCCGACGCTCACGGCCACCGATAGAATCCCCATGTTGTCCGAAACGGTTCCGGTCAATCGCGGCGTATGATTGTTCGTGCGCAAATAATTGACCGTGACCCCCGGCGGCGTCGTGTCAATCGTCAATTCGTTCACAGTGGCATCCACCAGCGAATTGCCGATCGCATCGGTGACGGTTACAGTCACCTCATGGATGCCCTGCGCCACCGGCGCAAGCGAATTGTCCGCCAGCGTCCAATTCCCCAAGCCGTCGTTCACGGCGCTGCGCACCTGCCCGCCGACGGAAACGGATACCGTGGCCGTCGAAAAGAGCACGGTTCCGTTCAAGGGCGGCGTCGTATCCGACGTGATGAGCGGAACGACAGTTGGCGGCGTACGATCCATCCGGATCGAGTCGCTTGCCGTCTCCGAGACGCCATTGGCATTGCGGACACGGAAATAAACCGTCCGGTCGCCGTCAACGGGTTGCAACATAAAAGAGGCCTGCCACGTATAGGGTTGCCAAACCGCGTCCGTAAAATCAGGATTCTCGCTGGCCATCCATTGCAAGGGACCGTTCGATACCGAGCTAATCAGGTTGACCATGCGGCCCATGGTAAGCGGCGCATCGTTGTTGATGGAAAACGACTGAATGACAGGCGGGAGATTGAAGGTCAGGCTGCGCGACGGCGTGGTCGGATATTCGGGTTGCAACAGACCGGCAAGCGGCACGCTGAAGGTGTACGTCGGAATGTCTATGTTGTATGTGAACGGACCGACCGTTATCCCTACCACGGCATTCGGACGGATAGTCATCGTGGGATTGATTCCAATCATCTCATGAATATCGCTAACCGTCACCGTCGAATAGGGCGCGGACACATCAATCTGCTGCCCGTCCACGGTAAACGTCCCCTTGTCCGTATTCAAGGTCTTGGGATCGATTTCGATGCGATCCCCCGCTGTCACACTGACGCCGATGTTCGCGGAAAACACGCCCGCCACCCCCACCGGATAAACATACAGCGGCACGTTTTGGATTGTATCCGTAAGAACGATATTCTCGGCGGGCAGATAGGGCGTAAACGACTCCGAATCGGAAAGGCGGATATCCGTATTCGGCACATACGGCAAATTCCCGATAAATTCCTGCCCGAAAACGACAATCTTGTACTGGCCATGAAACTCGATGCCGATGTCCTGCGATGCCGAACCGGTGGTCCCTTCGAACCACAGTGAACCGGTATCCACCGCGACCGGATGCAGAAACTTGCCCGCGCCGGACGCACTGAAATTCAGCACCGTCCCCCCCACGCCGGCCCAAAGCCGGATATACGCCGCCACGGAACTACCCGCGCCCATCCAACCCGTGTCGTAACTCCAGCCTGAAAAGCCCACGTTGAGCAGCAGGGGATCATGGGCTTGGGTCAGTTGAATGGCGTCCGACGAAAACGCCCCGGATATCGCAAGGGCCAATACCAACAATCCCGCCTTTACACGCCGATTACCCATAATGCCTTTCCTTCCCGCACTTCGGACATCCCGTAAAACTCAGGGTTTTTCAAACACGTATTCTGCAAACTCCTGCATAATGCGCGTGCCATCAAGGGCATGATGAACGGTTACGGTTGAAAACAGCCAATATCCTTCGGTCTGCCCATCCGTGGCCGGCGCTATCGAATTCACGCGCCGGTACTCGAATACGGCTTCCGCGAAACGTTTTCCCTGAATATCCAAGGCCAGATGAGTCACACACCAACGGTCCGCGTCAACCCAAAGCCGGCACGCCGGCCCGCGCGGATCTGTGCCGCTTAAACGCCAGCAAGACTTCCCGTCTTTGGAATCTTCGGCAACCGTTACATCCGGCCATTTCAGCATGTCGCGCAAATATTTGGCGACATCTATGCCCATCTGGACATCGGAACCGGTTTCTTCCGGCGTTTCGGACGGCGCGATTACCTTCACGGAATCCGGCTGTATGACCAGGCCTTTCTCGGCGTTCCATTTGGCGTCAAACCGGGTCTTGACGGGCGGTTTTCCCTGGCGGGTCATCGTTTGCTCGATTGTGACTGAATAAGGTCTATCGGGAATCGTTGCCTTGATTACATGGCCGATAATCTCGGGAACCGGGGGAGGGGAAGCGGATCCACTCACGAAAAGACTCAAACCGGCCACGAACAACATGCCAACCGTCACAGACATCGTCTCATTTCCTCCCGGAAATTCGATCAACCACAAACCTGCCCATTGAATTATACCACTTTTCCGTCTACGCTTATCGCAAAATGATTCGCACCGAGACATCGGCGCCGGCTACGACGTTGGCCGGCTGGTATCCGGAGCGAAATTCGGCGCTGCCCGGCTGCCCGGCGGTCACCATGAACACATAGTCGCCGGGATCGATCGCCTCGAACGCAAACGACCCGTCGGAGGCCACTTCCTCATTGGCCACGACAAATTCGTGCAGTTTCAACATCTGTTCGGCCGTCATGGCGGAAAGGGACTGCGGCGCTCCGCGCAACGCGAGTACACTGGCCTGTTCACCCTCGTGCAATCCGCGCACCTCGCCCTGTACCCTTCCGGCCATGGGAAAGTCGAAATCCTGACGGACAGTTTCATGCGCTTGCAGCTCGAACCGGGCGGACTTGTAACGCGCCACGCCGTTCGCAAGTTGGACGGAAGCCTGAACCGTTGCCGAACCGTCGGGTAAACTGGCCACGTGATAACTGCCATCCGCGGCAGTTTCCACACTGACATTGTAGTTGCCAAGGTTGCATGCCACCTGTACCCCAATGCCTGCTTGGGCCAGCGGGCGTCCCTCGAAAAACACGAATCCTTCCACAATCCCGTCGCAAGCGGGAAGGTGAAAATCGGCGGTGGACGGCTCGTCCTCGACGACCTCGACATTCCGTGAAAACCAGGGCGCGGGCGGCGGCGCGCCCTCGGAAACGCTGTCAGCCAGTTCAAGATGAAGCAAAAACGAACCGGACACCAAGCCGCTGATCGCATACCGGCCTTCCGCGTCGGTTTGCGTCCGTTCGACGCCATCGAGATAGAGACGCGCATGGGGTTCCGGGCGTCCGCCCCGCAGGACGGTTCCCGTAATTTCGCCTCCCGCGCTCAGCGTAATGGCGAGTTGCGCCGGTTTTTTGGGGCCGGGCGTGAAGGCCACCGTGCGCGGCAGATAGTCCGGATGCGTAATCGTCAGTTTGCACCCCGCTTCAGGGGCCTCGCCCAACGTAAAACGTCCATCCGGACCTGTTCGGGCGATTTCAGGCGATTCGGCCGTTCCCATGTGGATGGATGCGCCCGCGATGAGCGCGCCGGTCCGATTGGAAACCATTCCCTCCACGGCAGGAACCTCTTTGAGCACCCGGGGCGTTTCTCGCGGAAGAACGGGGCGTTTACCGGCGGTCTGCGCGGGAGGCGGCGGGGATACCGCAGGGACCTTTGTCTCGGCGGTTTCGGCGGGCTTGATCACAACGGGCGCGGGCGGCAACGGCGCCGGTTCGCGGGTTCCCCAAAAAATCACGGCTGCTCCCGCAGCAAAAAGCAGTACGATCATCCCCACCGTAACCATGCGCGAGTTCATGATAGCGGCCAATCCTCCAATTCGATGGAAAGGGCAAACACATGATCCGGCGCCCGCCTCATGCGGACGGCATCCTTTTCAGTTACCACGACCGGCAGCGGCCCGTCCAACGCCGATTCGGGAATCCCCGCATGATCGGGAAACGCAAGACGCTCCGTCACGGTCGCGCCAAGCGATGCGAGCGTGTCGAAAAACGCTTCCGGCGCGCCAATGGCGCAGGCCGCCCGGATGGGCCCTTCACGCAGCATGTCAAGGGGAAACGTCTTGCCGTCGCCGACTCGCCGGCAATGCGCCGGCGCATGGCGCGTCGTTCGAACCGGAATGTTCGGACAGATTGTGCGAATTTGGGCACACAGACTCTCCAGGTTGGACGCCTGATCGCATCGCGTCACCACGACATGCGTGGCGCGACGCAAGGCTGCCATCGGTTCGCGCAATATACCGCGCGGTATCAGGCGGCCATTGCCAAACGGATTGCGCGCGTCAATCACCACGATATCCTCGTTGCGCGCCAGCCGGACATATTGGAAGCCATCCTCCAGGATCAGCGTGTCGCATCCATGGCGTTCGACGGCCGCGTTCGCCGCGGCAACGCGATCCACACATTTTACAACGACAATTCCCGGGATTTTTTGGATCAGAAGCGCCGCCTCGTCTCCCATCAACGCAAAGGGATCGTCCGGGCCGTTCTCATCGGCCGCAACGGGATTTGTTACCGGCGCACTGCCGTATCCGCGCGTCAAGACGGCGACTTTCCGTCCTTGCGCCAGTTCCCGCCGCGCGCGTTCGACGACCAGCGGCGTCTTGCCCGTCCCGCCGGCCGTCAGATTACCCACGCTGATCACGTTTGCATCCACATGGACAATTCGGCGACGACGACGCAGCCACATCCCCGCCCGGACAATGGGAGTCGCAGCGGTTAGCAACGCGGCCACCGGCAGCGGGATCGCTTCGTTTCGTCTAATTCGTTCGGCCAAGCCATACAAAACCGCGTTCATGCGCGCGCAAACCGTTTGCCGCTGAATTGACGCACCAGCCCCCGTAACTCCAGCATCGTCAGCGTGCTTAAGGCTTCCGAGATGGAAATGCGGCACGCGGCCGCGATTTCGTCCACAAACGATCCGTTCGGCGACAACGCCGCCAGAATATCTTTCTCGACCGGGCTTGTGACGGGTTGCGGCGGCGGCACAGGCGCGGAAGCGGGCGTCCGCGCCTTCAACGGCGGGAGTTCGCCGGCCGGTTCGGGGATTTGCGCGGCCGGCGTGGCCGGTGTCTGCCGGACCTGCATGGGCAGTTCCAGTTCGACCAGGATGTCCTCGACGGTCTCCACCAATTTTGCACCGTCGCGAATCAGGGCGTGTGGTCCCTCGCTCGTGTGGACACCGATCGGTCCCGGCACGGCAAACACTTCGCGGCCTTGTTCGGCGGCCTGCCGCGCCGTGATGAGCGCCCCGCTGCTCGCCGGCGCCTCGACCACGACCGTGCCCAGCGTCAAGCCGCTGATGATGCGATTGCGGTACGGGAAATGGCCCGCGGACGGTTTCATGCCCATCACGAATTGCGACAGGACGCAGCCGTGTTCCGCAATTCGCTTCATCAGGTCCGCGTTTTGCGGCGGATAGACCACGTCAACCCCGCATCCCAGCACGGCAATGGTCCGCCCGCCCGCCTCGATTGCGCCGCGATGGGCCGCCGAATCAATCCCGTTCGCCAGGCCGCTGACGACGGTAATGCCGCGCGCGGCCAAGTCGCGCCCAAGGTTTTCCGCCACGCGCAATCCATAGGGCGTGGCGCGCCGCGTTCCTACTATGGCGACGCAATGCTCATCGGAACTTCGCAAATCGCCCCGCACGAACAAAACCAACGGCGGATCGTAGATTTCCGCGAGGCGAACGGGATAATCCGGGTCTTCGAGCGTAAGCAGCCTCACGCCCAGCGCGTCCATCTGCCGCTCCTGCGCGTCCACATCCACCGAATCGGCATATTGCGCAATACGTTCCGCCAGCGATTTTCCCACCACCTCTTCAACGGATCCGCGCGGCGCCCGCAGGACATTGCCGGGATTGTGAAACCGCGACAACAACTGAATAAAATGGGTCGTGCCGACGCCCGGCACCATCGTCAGCCGCAACCAGTCGCGTTGTTCCGGAGTCAATGCCATGTCATTGCATCCACCATCGGAAAACCGTCTTGCGAAACGGGCGGCATACCCGTTTTCCGCAATCCGAACCTGCGCCTATACTACCGGCTGCTGTTCATCCAGTCAACGCACCCATTCTCGATTTATTCATGCCGGGGAACCATCCGCCCTATTCGATTATTGGCCGGAATTACAGCATATAAGGCCCGATCGGTTATAATACGGCATTATTCGAGTATCAATGGTCTCCAATTGCCGCACACACCAGCGATTATGTGACTTTTTCTCGCAATAGAAGACCTAACGCCGAATTTCAATTCGGATGATCGGCCAATGCCCATGCCGGATCGAAATTCGGAGCCATGAACCGTTCTGCCGAATGTGTTCACGGAACTCGGAGAAGAAAAGCGGTGGAACAACGAATAAATCGATCGGACGGCGGGACATGTTAAATCATTCGGAAACGCCGGCGATGGCGGCCGGTTTGTATCGTATGAGATACCGCGTACGAACCCTCTTGATTCCGGCCGGGATGGCCATTCTGGCCGCAACAAACGGCTGGACGGAGGAAAAGCCCGCACAGGCGCCGTCGCGTTCCGAACCGGCGATGGAAGACGCGCGGGATGTCGCCCCGGACAATCAAGCGGCGCTACTCGACGAAGTGCGCGCGCTCCGGGCCGATGTGTTACGCCTGCAACAAATGGTGGATTCGCTGGCCGGGGGTGAATGGGCCCGGCTTCGCGCGGAAAACGATCGTCTGCGGCGGGAAGTGCGCGAGTTGTCCGGAATGACCGGACAGCCCCTGCCGCCGGTCCCCATGCCCGATCGGGCTTTGCTGGAAGGATTGTATCCGTCTCCTAAAGCGTCAGAGAACCAAGAGGAAACCGACAACAAGCAACCGGAAAAACCGGATGCCGACAATCAATCCGCGCCGATTCCAGAGGCAAGGGCCGTGCCCGAAAAATCCGCCGAACCGAAGCCATTCTCGTTTGAAGTCATCGAGGAATGGGGGCGATCACCGGAAGAATTGGAAACCGAAAATAGGAAAGGCGCCTCGCTAAAAGGCATGATCGGCGTGGTGCCCCCCGGTAGTTCCGATGAAGATCTGATCGCACTGGGGCAATCCCTGCACGAACAATATGCCGCCTACGACAACATCAATATCGAGGTGTTCGATGATGTCGAGGCGGCACGATCCTACAAGGGCAAGTACGTTGCGCCCCCTAAGCACAGGGTCCTGAGCATCTCGAAGCACAAGGCCACGGGCCGGGACATTATCCTGCTCATCCGCGATGAAAAAGCCGTTGCCGTACCCCTAACACCGGACTCCGCAACTCCCTGAAGCCTGAAGTTTTCGTTTCCATACCGCTGCGGAATTCTGGTATGATTCTTTCCCATGTGTACTCAACCGGCGGAATGTGGTGTCCATGCAGAAAAAATTCAAACTGGCCAACGGCCATCTTGTCGAGACGCAGGATGACGATGCTTGCATCATCTGTTATGTTGCGCCCGACGATGCCGAAAAACGCCACCTCGTCGAGGACCTCTGCATTGACCAACACACGCTGGCATCCGCCCTTGACCCCGACGAATTGTCCCGCCTCGAATTTGAACCGGATCATGCGGCGCTCATCATGAAGCGCCCGCGTAATTACTGCGCAAAAGATCAATTCATGTTCCGCGTCACCTCGATGGGCCTGTTTCTGTTTCAGGACCGGCTGATTGTAGTGGCAGCGGAGGACGACACCGTGTTCGCGGGCAAGCCCTTCGTGGCGGTTCAAACACCGCTCGACGTCGTGCTGAGGTTGCTCTACCGCCACATTTTCCATTTCCTCGAGCATCTGCGCGTAATCAATATGGTGACGGACGAACTCGAGGACAAAATTAACGCCTCGATGGAAAACCGGTTTTTGATCAATCTCTTCACGCTTGAAAAGAGCCTGGTCTATTATCTGAACGCCATCCACACGAACAGCGTGCTGATTTCCAAAATTCGCATGAATGCCAGCAAACTGGGACTCGGCGCCGAACAGATGGAGTTTCTGGACGACATCGGCGTCGAGAACGACCAGTGTTACCGCCTTGCGGAAATCTACTCGAACGTTTTGTCGGGGCTGATGGATGCGCGCGTGTCGATCGTCAGCAACAACCTCAACCTCATCATGAAGACGCTGACCATCATCACGATAGGGATCATGGCGCCCACCTTTGTCGTCAGCGCATTCTCGATGAACGTGTTGCTGCCGTTTTTCGAACACGACAATCCGTGGGCGTGGTGGGCCATCATGGCGTTGTCTTTTGCCTCGGGCGCGGGCGTCCTGTTGTTCTACCGGTTCAAGAAATTTTTCTGACCAACAAAGGAGGAAATGGCGACATGCGTAATGGGTTACGAACGATCACGATCCTGCTGGCGGTGGCCGCATGCCTTTCAATGAATGCGAAAGCGGATGAATGGATCAACCTGTTCGACAAGGAAACCTTGTTCGGCTGGACCCTGTTCGGGCAGGGAAACTGGTCTGTCGCGGACGGTAATCTGGTATGCGACACGGGCGCGGGCGGTTGGCTTGCGACAACGAGTCAGTTTGCGGATTTCGAACTCATTGTAAGAATGCGTGTCGAAGCGGACGGCTCGGCGGGTCTCGCATTTCGCGCCGGACTCGAAGGCCATCCGAGCGAAAACGGGTCAAACTGGATTACGATCGCCGAACCCAAAGGCGCCAAGCCGGACTGGCATGAAATAAAGGTGACGGCCAGCGGCCCGAATGTCTCGGCCACCCTTGACGGCAAGGAAGGCAATGTCTTGGGCGGCGGCCGCGCGCGCGGCTATATCGGCATCCTCTATTACCGCGACGGCAAAGTCGAAGTCGAGAGCATGAAGCTGCGTCCGCTGAATTTGAAGCCGATTTTCAACGGAAAGAATCTCGACGGCTGGAACATCATCCCAGGCCGAAAATCCGAGTTCAACGTCGTTGACGGCGCGCTGAACATCAAGAACGGCAACGGCCAGATAGAAACAGCGGGAACCTACAAGGATTTCTGCCTGCAACTCGACATCTTCTCCAACGGCGACCATCTGAACAGCGGCGTTTTCTACCGCAGTCCCGCCGGCGTGTTCTGGAAAGGCTACGAATCGCAGGTGCGCAATGAATGGGAAGGCGATGATCGCGCCAAGCCGAAGGATTTCGGCACGGGCGGCAACTACGGCAACCAGCCGGCGCGCAAAGTGGTTTCAAGCGACCGCGAATGGTTCACCAAAACGATCGTCGTTGACGGCAACCATGCGGCCGTCTGGATCAACGGTTATTTGACCAGCGATTTTCTCGATGTCCGGCCTCGATCCCTGCAAAGCCAGGGCAAGGAAGGATACGTGGCGGGACCGGGCACGATAACCCTGCAGGGCCACGACCCGACGACCGATCTGTCCTTCAAGAATATCGTCATTCAGGAATATCCCGGCAACTAACTTGGGCAAAACGAGCGAAAGGAGAGTCGGTATGCGCAAGACCGGTGTGTATGCGATGGGTGTGCTGTTTCTGGCGGCTGTGTGCGGGGCGTGGGCGGCGGAAGACGAATGGAAACCCCTGTTCAACGGAAAGGACTTGAGCGGATGGCAAAACGCCCGACAACCCGGCGGAGAAAACAAGTGGACCGTCGAGGATGGCGCCATGACGAACGCCCTTCATGGCAATGACATCGCCACGATCGAAACATTCAAGGATTTCGATCTCAAACTCGAATACAAGACCGTAAAGGGCGGCAACAGCGGCGTCTATCTCCGCGGACGCGTCGAAATCCAGGTCCTCGACAGTTTCGGCAAGAACCCGCCCGGCAATGGCGACGACGGCGCCATTTACGGCCAGTTCCCGCCGAAGGTCAACGCATCCAAACCGGCCGGTGAATGGAATGTCCTGGAAGCCCATTTCAAGGGCAACAAAGTCTCGGCCAAACTGAACGGACAAGTCATTCACGACAATCAGGAAATCGTCAAGGTTACCGGCGGTGCGCTGCCCGGCGGATTGAACGACGCCGGCCCCCTCATGTTGCAGGGCGACCACGGCAAAGTCTGGTACCGCAATATCATGATTCGGCCTGCCAAGTAGTCGCCGAAATCGCGCTTTTACAAACCCGAAGCCGGAAATCCAACCTTTGGACTTCCGGCTTCGGCGTCTATTGGAATCAGGGGATTTATTCCCTGAGAAAGGCGATGTCGCCGATATCCGTGTCGAGATTCACGTTTGCCCCACCGCCATTGACCCGGCCCGCGGCCTGAGCGCCAAGCCCGTCGTTCACGACATTAATCCCCCAGAACTCGCTAGCCGTGATCCGGCCCACCCGTGTTATGGCCTCGGCATCAAAGGCGCTGCCCTCCGGCAAATACAGTTTGGTGTCGCCGATTTGCACCGCGCTGGCGATGCTTTCACCGGCCAGCGGCAAGGGATGATCGATCGTCAAATCGCCCACGTTTACCTGGGCGACAAGGGTGCCGTGAATGCCCGTAATCGTCACATCGCCCACATCCTGGCCCACGTTGAGAATCGCGCGCGCCGGCATCTTGATGTCCAGTTCGATGGAGGGACTATACGGCCGATCGACGGTAACCGGCATTACGTCGCGGACGGTAAGCCCCGGCGTATTCGCGGAAGTTTCGATCACAACCGCCATCTGGTCGAAATAAATGTCCGGATCGGGCGCCGGACCGAACCAACGGTAAAATACGCTTACCTTTTTACGGTACGTAATTGACACGGAATTTTGATTCCATGCCGACACCGTCACGTCGCCGATGATGCTTTGCACATTGAGTTGTCCACCCGGCGCGAATTCACGGACCTCCGTGTATTCTTGATCAACAAACTCCCGAATGGGGCATCCCGTCAGTCCTGCCGCCATGACCGCCGCGGCAATTCCAAAGATCATAAATCGAAGTTTCTGCGTCTTCATCGTACCCACTCCCTTCTGTCTGCCTTGCATTACTTTCTGTCATAAACTACCGTTCTGTGCGAAAAATGTGACACATGGCCGGCCGCCAGCTCTCAGAAAAAAAGGTTAGATCCGTCGGATCGGACCGATCCGTCGGATTTCACCCACACCCAATGGGGAGCATCTTGCCTTGTCTCACTTGTTTGTCTAGGGGTATTATACGCGCCGAGGCTTATTTTCTTGACGGCGTTTGGACTACCGGACGCGCGCCTTTTTCATGCGCACACAGGCAGGGAACCCGGCACGGGATTCCAGAGGTTTTTGATGAAAGGCTTATTCATTTCACTCCAGCGCAATTTGAATATCATCGGATTGAAACTGCTGCACGAATTGCTTGTCAGCCGCGGCCATGATTCGCATTTGCTGTATTCAATTCGCTACGACGAAAACAACCGGGCGGCCATGGAAGCCCTAAAAACCTTTGTGGCCGAACTTCGCCCTCAATTAATCGGCATCAGCCTGACCGTTACCGAGGCGCGAGCGGCCACGTCTCTAACGCATCATCTGAAGGACTGGTTTCCGGAGGTTCCGGTCCTCTGGGGGGGCGTGCATCCCACGACCAGTCCCGCGGAGTGTGCGAAAATTGCCGACTATGTCTGTGTCGGCGAGGGCGAACAGACCTTGCTGGACGTGGCCGCGGCCATTGACGAGGGCCGCGATCTCAAAGGGATCAACAATATCGGCTGGGACGACAACGGCCAACTGGTCCTGAACCCCCTGTATCCCCTCGTCGAAAACCTGGACGCGTACCCCTTTGCTCACCAAGTGCCGAAAAACACCCATATTCAAATCCACGGGGACGTCGAGGCCATGACGGTCAAGCACCTTCGGCGCCACAAGGCGTTCCGGGGAAGCCTTTACCGCACGATTACCTCACGGGGTTGCCCGCACCGTTGTTCCTATTGCTGCAACAGTTATTATTCGAAACTTTATCCAAACTGGGGCATTCGGCACCGCCCCGTCGAGGATGTGATGCAGGAATTGGAGGCGGCCATCCGCGAGGGGCCGCCGATGGCGTACGTGTCCTTTATGGATGACTGCCTGTTCGCGTCGCGGCAGGACTATCTGGACGAATTCTTCGCCCAGTACAAGGCGCGAATCAACAAGCCCTTCATCGCAAAGGCCACGCCCCTCTTCGTGCGGAAGGAACGCCTGGAGCCGGCCATTGCGGCCGGTTTGACCTGGATTGGCGTCGGCCTTCAAAGCGGAAGCGAGCGGGTGTGCCGGGAAGTGTTCAAACGTCCGATACCCCCCGAGGAATTTCTTCGCGCGGCGCGGCTGATCCATTCCTACCGGCTCGCCGTCTATTACGACGTCATCGTGGACAATCCCCTCGAAACCGTGGAAGACGAACTGGCCACGGTAGACGTGTTGATGCGCACGCCGATGCCTTTCTTTCTAAGCCTCTTCACGTTGGTCCTGTACGACAAGGCGGAAATTCGCGAAGAGGTGCTCAAGAAGTGTCCAGAACGCATCGAAGATCCGGCCGACAAGGATTTCTATGTCATCCGGCCCACGCTGCTCAATGCGTTGAAATTCTCCGCCATGACCGTCCCAAGTTTTGTTCTGAAACGCCTGGTTGCATTGTACCGGCGTTCACCGGATGCCCTGACCACAAAAATCCTGATTCGCTCATGCCGCGCCTTAGGACGTTTCTTTTTTCAGCCAGTGGCCTATGCCGCGCTTCTGTATCGTTCCCAGCGCGGATCGCTGCTCAACACCATCCGCGTCCTGCCCTATGTGCTCGACCTGCGTTTCGTGTCCATCTTCAATATCTTCGACACCAATCCGGACAGCACGGAAGAGTAAGCGGCCATGAACGCGGTCGCCGAAGCCGGATATCGCAGCAACCGTAGGACAGACTGTCCAGTCTCTCCGCCATGTAAACAGGCCGGACAGTACATCCTTGGAGTTTGTACGTTTTAGTCCGATGGACTTTATGCATTACCGATTAGGACACTCGTCGAATGGGGTCTTACGAAGGGCAGGTTAGTCCCGGAGGGACGGGTTGATTGTAGCCCAGGAGGTACTCCTGGGATGCGGGAAAACGACAAATGACAGTCCCGGAGGGACGGGTTGATTGTAGCCCAGGAGGTACTCCTGGGATGCGGGAAAACGCCAAACGACAGTCCCGGAGGGACGGGTTGATTGTAGCCCAGGAGGTACTCCTGGGATGCGGGAAAACGACAAACGACAGTCCCGGAGGGACGGGTTGATTGTAGCCCAGGAGGTACTCCTGGGATGCGGGAAAACGACAAATGACAGTCCCGGAGGGACGGGTTGATTGTAGCCCAGGAGGTACTCCTGGGATGCGGGAAAACGACAAACGACAGTCCCGAAGGGACGGGTTGATTGTAGCCTAGGAGGTACTCCTGGGATGCGGGAAAACGACAAACGACAGTCCTGGAGGGACGGGTTGATTGTAGCCCAGGAGGTACTCCTGGGATTCGAGAAAACGACAAATGACAGTCCCGGAGGGACGTATGAACCGGAGAACGTAAAAAAATAATGGCGCATACCTATTCAAATCTATTTGTCCATTGTGTGTTTTCGACCAAGGGCCGCCGCAGGCTGCTGACGGAGGCCGTTCAGGAGCGCCTATGGCCCATGATGGGCGGAATCGCGCGACAAAAGGGATTCGTTGCTTGCGTGGTAGGCGGCACGGCAGACCACGCCCACATCTTGCTGTCCCTGCCAACGACGTTATCGGTGGCCAAAGCGATTCAAATTGTAAAGGCCGAGAGTTCGGCATGGGTGTCACGAACCTTTCAGAACATCCATGGTTTCGCGTGGCAGGAGGGATACGCGGCGTTTTCCGTCAGCATGTCCAACAAAAACAAGGTCGTCCGCTACATCGCGGAACAGGCCGAACAACACCGGCAAAAGACGTTTCAGCAGGAGTATCTTGTATTATTGAAGCGGCACGGGATCGAATATGATGAGCGATATGTATGGGACTGAGTGAGCGGCTTCAAACGTCCCTACGGGACTACCTTGGCGCCACCACGAGATCCCAGGACTGGCGTCCTGGGCTATGCTCAATACGTCCCTCCGGGACTTCGTGGCGAACGCCGTCTCTTTCGTCCTATCAATGCCAGAAATCCAAACACTGGCGTCCTGGGCTATGCTCAATACGTCCCTCCGGGACTTTGTGGCGAACACCGTCTCTTTCGTCCTATCAACGCCAGAAATCCAAACACTGGCGTCCTGGGCTATGCTCAATACGTCCCTCCGGGACTTCATGGCGAACGCCGTCTCTTTCGTCCTATCAACGCCAGAAATCCAAACACTGGCGTCCTGGGCCATGCTCAATACGTCCCTCCGGGACTTCGTGGCGAACGCCGTCTCTTTCGTCCTATCAACGCCAGAAATCCAACCACTGGCGTCCTGGGCTATGCTCAATACGTCCCTCCGGGACTTCGTGGCGAACACCGTCTCTTTCGTCCTATCAACGCCAGAAATCCAACCACTGGCGTCCTGGGCTATGCTCAATACGTCCCTCCGGGACTTCGTGGCGAACACCGTCTCTTTCGTCCTATCAACGCCAGAAATCCAAACACTGGCGTCCTGGGCTATGCTCAATACGTCCCTCCGGGACTTCGTGGCGAACGCCGTCTCTTTCGTCTTATCAACGCCAGAAATCCAAACACTGGTGTCCTGGGCTATGCTCAATACGTCCCTCCGGGACTTCGTGGCAAACGTCTTATCATTCGACTGATCTGAAAATGGACAAACTCAAAGGACAGGCTGGACAGCCTGTCCCACACGGCGATTTCAGGCCGGAAATACCATGAAAATCGCATTCATCAACCTGCCGTTTGAACGGACGATCGTGCGCCGATACATGTGCACCTACCATTCGGCCATGATGAAGTTGGCGCCTTACGAGTTGCTGCAACTGGCCGCCTGCGCGCGCGAATGGAACGACGCGGACATCTGTTTCATGGATGCCATCGCGGAAGAATGTGGCGAGGCGGAAGTCCACGCATTTCTTGCCTGCCATCACCCGGATGTGGTGGCCGCGCTTATCGGCATCGAGACCGTCTCGGCGGACTTGGCGTGCATGGACCGAATCAAGGCCGCGTTTCCGAATATCGCGATCGTGGTGTTCGGACATTACCCCACGATATTTCCGGAAGAGATTCTTGAAAAGTCGCGCGTGGACGCCATCTTGCGCAATGAGCCGGAAAAGGTCTTTTCCGACTATCTCGACGCCCGCAAAAACGGGATGTCATTGAGGACGATACCGGGTCTCGCGGCACGGGACGAACAGGGCGCCGTGTTCGCGAATCCGCCGGAACGCATGCTCGACCTCGACACGCTGCCCTTTCCGGATTTTTCCCTGTGCGACATGAACCGGTACGAGGAATGGCTGCTGGGCGGACCCTGCGGCGTCCTGTTGAGCGCCCGCGGATGTCCGTTTACCTGTACCTACTGCACGACGACCTATGGGCGGCGGCTGGTCGCCAAAAAACCGGAAACGGTGGTGGCCGAATTGAAGGCGATGTGCGCCCAAGGCATCCGCGTCGTCCGGTTTCTCGACGACACCTTCACGTTCAGTTCCAAACGGGTCATCGCGATCTGCAAGGGAATTCTGGAGGAAGGATTGCCGGTCATCTGGTCGTGCCTTGGGCGCATTGACACGCTCGATGCGGACATGCTCGGCTGGATGAAGAAGGCCGGCTGTGTGCGTATCGCCGTCGGCATCGAAAGCTACTCGCCCAAGGTGCTGGAATATTTGGGCAAGACCGGCGATCCCGCCACGTTCAACGCGCGGCTTCAACAGGTTCGCGACGCCGGTATCGAATGCGCCGGCACCTTCATGGTGGGCGCCCCCGTCGAGACGGAAGCCGATTTTCAGCAGACGCTGCGCGAGCTTCTGCGGTCGCCGATCGATCTAATTGGCGTGAACGTTGTCACGCCGTACGCGGGCACGCCGTATTTCGACCGCGTAAAAGACGATCTGATTTTTAGTCTGATCCCCTACGAGTGCCGGTTTCGGGATCGGCGCTTCATGGACGAAGCGGTCGCCCGCGAACGCCGCCTGTACCGGCGTTTCTACCTGCGGCCGTCCGTCATGTTGCGCCAGTTGCGGGCCGTCATGCGATTCCCCGGCCAGAGCCTGCGGCTCCTGGGCTATCTCTTGCGCGCGGGAATGGTCAACCAGCCGATTTCGGGATATGAAAAACGGCAGAGTTTATAGAATCGCCACGACTGCCTTGCGCCAATCCCCACAACAACCGGATCGCCACTCATGTTACATGTCATGCAAGGAGACCCCGGCCCAATCGCATTGCCAGCACAGGAACGTAATGCGGCAGATACCAAGGATGCGGATACGACCTGACAATACGGAATAGACGGCCCGGATTGAGATAAAACTTGCGCAACGCCATCCGCTGATAACCATAGAATATCGCGTCGGGAAGCTCGGATAAGTTAACCATAATATTTGAGTAGCTTTTTCCCCGGTAATCAACGTTTTGTAGTTTTTCAGAATGCGTTTCGAGCACGCGTGCATACAGCTCGGTGCCGGGAAAAGGCGTCACCGTAAAGAACGATGTCGCATGCAGCATGGAATCGCATGTCGTATCGATCGTATTGCGCAGTTCTTCTTCGGTTTCGGTGGGAAATCCGAGCATGGTGAATCCATAGGTAAACACCCGGCGGCGAGCCAGCAAGTCCACGCCTTCGAGAAAACGCGGAACATTCAGGTGTTTGCCAATGTATTTCTGAAGGCGCGGCGTAGCGGTTTCCAGCGCGCATGCCGTGTAATACAGCCCGGCATCCGCCAGCGCATCCACGATTTCCCGTGTAAGGATATCGCCGCGGATTGCATTGGGAAAAGCGATTTTCAGGCCAAGATTGCGCTTGAGCGCCAACTGGCAAAATTCCATGACACGCCCGGCATCGTAATTGAAGGTATCGTCGTAAAACTCGACAACCTTCATCCCATACAGACTTTGCCAATGTTCTATTTCCGCGACAATCCGTTCCGGCGACTGTGCTCGAAAATGCTTGCCGAATATGCAGTGGCAATAGATGCACCGGTAAGGACATCCCCGGCTGCTGAAGAATCCCGCATATCGGCGTGGAGGCATATTCACCATTGTCTCGAAACGCCAGTATTTTCTGAAATCTATCAAGTCATAGGCGGGAAACGGCAACGAATCGAGCTCTTCGATATGGGGAATAGCGCCGGGATTGACAATGATTTCGCCGGATGGATCCCGCCAGATGAGCCCGGGAATATGTCCAAATCCACCGCCTTCGGCGTAAGCGCGCAAAATCTGTTCAAGCGCAATTTCACCCTCACCGGGCACGGCGGCATCCGCTTCCGTGTCTTCCAGGACGCTTGCCCCAAAGGCTGCGACATGCGGCCCCCCAAGGACAATCAGGGCATCGGGCAACGCCTTGCGTATCTGTTGCGTCAAGCCGGGGAGGAGATGCGCCATGGGCGTAAGCGTTCCAAGACCCACGACATCGGCGCCGAGATCGATGGCGGCGCGGACAATGTCGCCGGACGCCGCATTCTCAAGCCGTTGATCGATCAGCCGGATGTCCAAGGGAAGGCGATCGCGTAAATAGGCAGCCAATGACAATATGCCCAGCGGTGGAGTAATCACGGGCAATTCAATGGTCCTACGCCCCACATGCACCAACAACAGGCGGAGCCGTCTCATTCACGCTCTCCTCGATGGTTTCCTGGCTTGCGATATCCCTTTGCGACACGGAGAGGTTGCGCATCAAGAAACAAAACACCCAATTGCGACTCTAGGACCGAGCCGTTCAAAGGCATTCGTGTCATCTGCATCCTTCCCTTCCTGTATTATACACTTAACCGTTCTCATAATCAGCCAACACCTTGCACCGGTGTCGCCGTATACGAAATAATCCACACAGAGGCGGATATCGGGTCGCGCGTCTGGAAATGACGTACACCGGAAAGGAAAAATGCGGGTCCTGTTTTATGATTATGATGCAGGCGCGCTGGGCATCCAGTCGCTGTTTGCTTCACTCAGGGACACATCGCACGAGGTGTACCTTTACCTCGATTGTTCCTGTCCGCGGCAATATCTTGCCGACAGCCGCCTGCTGGAACGTCTTTTCACGCTGACGCCCGGCCAAATCTGCGACGACCTGACGGCATACGAAGCGGATGTGTTTTGTTTTTCGATTACCTCGCTGACCTTCGCGCCCATCCTGGCCTTGATCGATCACCTGAAAGCCCGGAAACCGAATGCGATAGTCGTTTGCGGGGGCGTCCATTCCACTTTGCTTCCCGAGAAAGTCCTTATGCAGGAAAACATAGATTTTGCGGTCGTGGGCGAGGCCGAATTTTCCTTTCCGGCTTTGCTCGATGCGCTTGACAAACATACCGTCGAAGACGTGAAGTCTCTACCGGCGCATGAACTTCCCGGTGTCTGGAATGCGTCGAATGGAGAAATCATAGACCGCGGTCTTTCTCCAATACCCCACGATTTGAATGCCATTCCATTTTTAGACAAGAGTCTGCATCACCGGATCAATCCCGGTTTGACGCCTGTCTACTCGACGGTCTCGTTCCGCGGTTGTTTCTACAAATGCAGTTTCTGCAACGATCCCGCAATCCGCGAGGTGTACGAACAAAACAACAGCACGTATTGCCGCGGCCGCACGGTGGACTCCCTTCTTGCCGAATTACGATTTGCCAAGGCTCATTACCATCCGAAACACATTGAATTCCACGACGACATTTTCGCGTCCGACCGGACTTGGCTCGAAGAGTTCAGCCGTCGCTATCCGGTGGAAATCGGTTTGCCGTTCAACGTTCAGACGCATCCTTTGCTGCTGGATGACGAGAAGCTTGGCCTGCTTGCGCACAGCGGATGCACCATGCTCGAATTCGGCATCCAAAGCGCTTCGCCGGAAGTACGGGAACAGATTCTTCGACGTTACGAGACCAATGACCGCGTCGAACACCTGGTTCGAAAGGCGAGGGAACTCGGCATGCGCGTCGAGACGGACTTCATCGTGAATCTTCCCGGCGAACGCCCGGAACATCTTGACCAGATACTCGAGTTCATCTACACGACACGGCCCAGTCTCGTGAATCTACACTTTCTGGTATGTCTGCCGAAAACGGAAATCGAAACCATTGCCCTCCAAATGGGCGCCATATCCGAGGCGGATGTACAGGCCGTTCTCGAACGCGGCCATCTCATCCAGGCAAAGTACCCAACCCATGCGTTCGCCGTTCGTTACCGCATTCTGCCCATCCAATTCCATATGGCCTGTTCGCTGCCGCCGGGCATTGCGCGCAAAATCAACAACATTCTTGAAAACAAGATCGTGGGAAGAGTTTGTGCGCCCTTGGGACCGTTGTTCGTGGTGGGAACGCGGCTGGCTGCCGGTCTCTTCGACCGGCGCGCTTATCTGTATTGGTTCCAATTTTCTTTTGGATTGCGCAATATGGGCAAAGTCATCCTGCGCAAGATATTTGGAAAACGTCACCCGCGTCTGCGGCTGGGTTCAGGGGAACAATAAAACCAATCCCTTTGGCATTCAAACAGATCCGCCACGCTTGCGGCGCAGAACCCGCCGCACCGAGTACATAATGCGCACCAGATTGTGGCGTGTAAAGGTGTCTTTCCTGTCGAACAACGCCGAAAAAAAGTGCGACAGATACATGCACGGCGGCCCCGCCAACGCACACAGGTGGCGCAAGACGGGCTTCTCAACCCAACGCATCATTCTTTTTCCCCATCGGGTCGGCAAATGGCAAGCCAGCAGCAATTGAACGGGAATAAGACTGTACGAATCCCCCAGCTTCCTCGAACTGAAGCGCAAGGATCGGATTTGTTCTCCATGATCCAGTTTCGCGATGTCTTCTGGTTGCAGGATACCCGCTTCGAGCGCCTTTTCGGCTATTGGCACGCGGGGAAAATACTGCAGGAAAAACATGTAGGCCTTCCACGGATGGGTCTCGGCCACGAAATCGAGCGATTCCTGTACATGTTCTTTGACTTCGCCAGGCAAATCTACGATGAAATCGAGCTCGACGCCGATGCCGGCGCGTTCGGCCTCGATAACCACATGTTTCACGCGATCGTTGGTCTCATGGCGATTCAAGACTTTTTCACGAACTTCGGCATTGGCGGCCTGAAATCCCAATTCCATGGTGGTACAGCCGCTTTCCGCAAGGAGCTGCAAGGTTTCACGGTTATGTAAAAGCGGGCTTGTTTGTATGGCATACGGGATGCCAATCTCTTCCTTGTAGCGTTGGATGAATTCATACAGCCACGGGCGGCTGCCGCCAAAGATGGTGTCCCAGAACTCGAATTGCCGCGGAGCAAATCTTTCCATCGCCATATGCAATTCCCGCATCACGTTTTCAACGGTCCGTATGCGATAGAAGGGACCGCCCGGACAGCCCTCGTATAACCGCGAAAGCGTGGGAACGTTGCAGTAGGTGCACCGGTAAACACAGCCGCGGCTGCCCATAATCATGTAGAGCGAACGAAGCGCCGGATTCAGCCGATGGTACAGCGCTTTTTCGGGAAAAGGAATTTCATCCAGGTTTGTTACAAGAGGCGACACGCCCCTATCCACTACATGTCCTTCGCAACGATTCCACACGCCCGGTAAATCCGATGCGCCTACCGTCTTGATCTCGTCCGGCGAGCGTTCTTTCAAGGCTTCAATCAAGGCCGGAAACGACAATTCGCCCTCGCCGACAACCACAAAATCAACGTCTTTATTATCAAGAACCGCCTTGGGAGCCAAGGTTGCATGAATACCGCCGCACACGGTGACTATATCGGGCCGGAGTCTTTTCAGGCTGCGGATCAACTCCATATTCGCGGCATAATTGAGCGTATGCACCGAAAAGCCGACAATATCCGGTTTCATGCCCAGGATATCTTCCGCCACCTGTTCGCTCGACAACGAAAGATAGTTCGCAAAAGGAAAATTCTGGGCGACATAATCGCGCGACAGGCTCGGATCGTAATAGAGATCCGCATCGTAACCGCGCGATTTCAGCGTTCCCAAAATGTATTGTATGCCCATGTTGGGAAACGCCGCATCGTAAAGTATGGCCCGCATCGTATCTGATCTCCACGCCTGAAACCCTGATTTTACCCGTGTTGCTCTTTGTCAATCCACACGCATATCTTCCACTGACGGCGGCAGGTTGCGGAAGCGCCCGAAGACTTGTATATTCGCTCCGAGCAGACGGCAACGGGAATGCAACCGAATGATCGAAGATTCGAATACCGGCGGCTTGGATTTGCGCGGCGCCTGCCGCGCGCTGCTGCCGCTGGGGGCGGTCATGGCGCTGGCCTTCGCGCTTCGCATCTACCGGCTGGACGAGCAGTCGGCATGGATTGACGAGTTCCAAATCGCCAGCAATTTCGACGCACCGAGTTTAGCCACCTACGTCAGTTTGGGCCGCTTCCGCGCGCGGGATACATTCCCGCTTTATTACATCCTTCTTTACTACTGGAACTGGCTCGGTGCGTGTTTCGGCGTCAATGGCCCCTATTTCCTGCGGCTGCTTTCACTGTTGTGCAACATGGCGTCAGTTCCCTTTTTGTACGTATTGACTCGGTCGTTTTTCGGACGGGCGGCAGCCGGACTGGCCGTGTTGTGTTTCGCGCTTTCGCCGACGCAGATCTGGTACGCGCAATCCATCCACGTTACGGCGTTCTGGCAATTGCTGGCAATGATCTCGTTATTCGGATTGCACCGCGCCGTGTGTACGCGGCGAACGGGGTGGTGGCTGCTGGTTTCCGCAATCAACCTTATGATGGTCTGGACACAGCCGTTTGCCGTTTTTCTGGTGGGCATCGAGGGGGTGTACATCTTGTGGCGGCTGCGGGCGCATTTCCGCGAGGCAGTCGCATGGACAGGCCTCCAGTTTCTCGTTTGTCTTTCGATCTTCGCCTGGTTGTGGCGCGCCTTCCGCGACGTCCAAAAACCCGAAGAGGACTTCACCTATCTGCTGCCGTCGCTGAAATCCTTCCTGGCGGATTGGCTCGCCGACGACGCGGTCATAAGCAACGATCCCTTTGTGTTCCAGGGACAGACATGGGGCTTCCTGTCGAGCCGGGCGCAACAGGTAGTGGTGGATGCGCACGCCTGGATTGATTGGGCCCTGATCGCCTTTTCGGGCCTGTGTATCGCCTATTGCGCGTGCGTGGTTGTCTATGCGCTGTGGAGGGGCGGACGCGAGCGGTTCCGGACATCCGATGCGGCGCATGGCGCGGCGTTGATCCTCGCGGTGGCGCTCTGTCCCGTGCTGATACACCTCCTCGTAACCGTCGCGTGGCGCCCGATTATCCTGCCCCGATTCACCAGTTACTCCGCACTGGCGGTATACGCCGCCGTTGCGGGCGGAATCGCCTTCCTCCCATGGCCAACGATCCGAAAAGGGGCCATCGGCCTGTTGATGTTCTGCTATGCCTATCAACTATCGCTGGCCCTTCCGGCGGTGCAACGCACCGATTACGGCGCCGCGGCACGCCATATTGCGGCGGAAGCGAAACCGGACGATACCGTGCTGGTGGCGGGCACTTTCATCAGTTGGGAAGCGTTCCGTTACAACGCGGGAAACCTGCCCTGCGAAATCCTGCCGGCCTGTTCGCTGGATGCCGCAAGCAATAAGGCGGCCCGACTCCTGGCCGCAAACGGCCACGCCGTTTGGGTAGTCATCGAACCGTTTGTGTTCACGCTGCCCCCGCTTGAACAATTCGATCAAAATCTCGCCGCGCAAGGACTTTCATGGTCGCGCCGCCATTTTCCCGGCATGAACGGCCTCTACCTGTATCGGATCGCTTCCGCGCCGGAAGGCGGAACGACGCCAAGGGTCGCACCCGTCGAAATCGTGGCGGTAACGGATTACGCGCACATCCTCCGCGACTTGGGATACGATACGCACGATCCCGTCGCGGAACGGGCCTTGCGCGAAGCGTGGGATGTCGAATTCGTGCCGACAACCTTCTATTACTCGATGCTTGCGCTGCATTTGGCCGCGGAGGGTCATCTGGAAACAGCCCGGCGCGCCGCCGACCGCGCCATCGCGCTCGATGAACAATGGGCCTTTTCACGCTTCGTGCGCACGGTAATCCTTGGCGAATGCGGCGAGCAGAAAGCCGCGCAAGCCGAATTCAACCAGGCCCTTGCGCTGGATTGGATCGGGTACGTCCGACTGTATGGACCGCTTTTCGCCGCGCTATATTGGGAAAAGGATCCGGCCCAGGCACGGGCCCACATCGGTGAATTGGATCGCTTTCATGTGTTCATGCCGTACGTGTGTTATGTCCGCGCCGGCATGATGAAAACGGTTCCGCCGCTGTCTGCATCCCGATGAACGGACACGGGCAAGGCTATTCGGACCCATCATCCGGCGGCGCGATATCGTATTGCCGCATCTTGCGCCAAAGCGTCGAACGCGATATCCCCAGTTTTTTCGCGGCGGCCGTCTGGTTCCAGTCAAGCCGTTCGAGCGTCGCGCGAATCGAATCCGCCTCCACACTCTCGAGCGATTGGATATGGTCGGCGGTGTAGTTTGGCAAGGCAAAACGCGGCCGCACGCCCTGCCGCACATCGTCGGGCAGATCGCCGACCGTGATCAGGTCGCCGTCGGCCATGATGACCGCATGGGCGACGATGCTCTCCAATTCGCGGATATTGCCCGGAAACGCATAGTTCCGAAGCAGAATCTGCGAGGCCTCGTCAAAACCACGTACACGCTTGCCGAACTTTGCATTGCACCGGGCCAGAAAATGCCCCACCAGCGCGGGCAACGCGTCGAGGCGCTCGCGAAGCGGGGGAATGCGGATCTGTATCACGTTCAACCGGAAATACAAATCCTCGCGGAATTTGAACGAACGAACCGCCTCGACCAAATCGCGGTTCGTCGCCGCCAGCACACGCACATCCACGCATTGGGCCGCAACGGCCCCAACGGGCCGCACCTCGCCGTTCTGCAACACGCGCAGCAGTTTCGCCTGCGTCAGCGGGGCCATGTCCCCAATCTCGTCAAGAAAAATGGTGCCCCCGTCCGCTTCCTCGAACAAGCCCCGCTTGTTGGCGTCCGCGCCCGTAAACGCCCCTTTGAGATGTCCAAAAAGTTCGCTCTCCAGCAGGGTTTCGGGAAGCGCCGCGCAGTTCACCGCCACAAACGGGCGATCCCGCCGCGCGCTCAACTTGTGGATCGCGTGCGCCAGCACCTCCTTCCCCACGCCGCTTTCGCCCAGCAACAGCACCGTGCTGTCCGTCGGCGCAACCTTTCGCACAAGTTCGAGCACCCGGCGCATCGCCGCGGACGATCCCATTGTCTCCTCGAGAAAACTCTGCTCGAAATGACTCAGGCTCGCATCCGATGCCTTTTTCCGCAACGCCTTTCCAACAACCAACGCCACATCCGATGCCAGACAGGTCTTTGGCAAATAAAAATAAGCCCCCGCACGAATACCGTCAATGGCCCTATCAATACGGTCCAAGGGAAACAACAGAATGATCGCCGTACCCGGCTGGCGGCGTTGCGTAAAGGAGACGACCTCGACATCCGTATCGTTGCCCAAATCAAGATCCAGCACCACCACATCAAACGGTTTGCGCGTCAGAATTCTGAACAATCCCTTCGAATCATGGCATCGTTCCGTCACATATCCCGCCGATTCGAGAAAGCGCGCCAACGTATCACCATAGGCAATATCCGCACAAGCCACCAGTATTCCGGCTTTATCCATTTGATCGTTTCGCATTGAAACATCCCTTTCCGGCCATTGTTCTATCGTATCAAAACGAAGCGATCCGATCAATGGATTCGAGGATGGCCCCAAGAATTACCACATCCACCTCACTAAACCCATGATACAAGACACTCTTCTTGTTGTCTGAAAAGTCCTTTTCATCGCTCAAGTCCTTTATGTTTTTCTCTAATGGGACTTGAGAGTACCGAGTTCTTGAGACAAAAAGATGAAAATTTCCACGAAGATTGGCGTTTCCGGGCCATTTCATGTCGGATCAGGCAACGAGATCTTGTATTGAAATTGAAAATGGCCGCTTGGTAGCGCCGATTTCCCAATCGGCATGTCGTGTTTCAGCAAGCCGATTTGGAAATCGGCGTTACATTCCGATACCTTCACGACTCCGAGAACACGGTACTCTCAAGTAATGGGCCTTCAAGCGAAATGTTCCTGAAGAAAGGCCAGATCGAGTTGGGGATAAACCGGGAAACGTTTCAAGAGCGTTTCGGTAGCGGCACGGGCCTCGGCAAGCGCGGCATCGTCTATTTCATATTTGATTTTGCTGGGCTTACCGGCATTGGGCCCGGATTCGACGACGCCGGGTTTCGTCTGCGACAGCACGAACCGGATGATCCGGGCAATCTCACGCATTTCGGACGCTCCCATGCCGAGGGTCGTCACGGCGGGTGTGCCGATGCGCAATCCGCTGGTGATCAGTGGCCCATGGGGATCGTAGGGCAGCGAATTCGAGTTGAGCGTGATGCCGCAGGCGCGAAGCACGGCCGCGCCCTGTTTGCCGGTCAGTCCGAGGGGACGCATGTCAATCAACATAAGATGGTTGTCCGTGCCGCCGGTCGAGAGGACCAGCCCCTCCGCGATGCACGCCTCGGCAAGCGCGCGCGCGTTTTCGACTATCCGTTTCGCATAGGCTTTGAACGACGGTGTATTGGCCTCGGTGAGCGCGACGGCCTTGGCGGCCATGATATGGCCGAGCGGGCCTCCGATGACCAGCGGACAGCCCTTGTCCACATATTCGGCAAATTCGGCTGTGCACAGCACAATCCCGCCCCGGGGACCGCGCAGGGTCTTGTGCGTGGTCGAGGTAACTATGTGGGCGTGGGGCATCGGATTGAAATCGCCCTCGAACACGCCTCCCGCGACAAGCCCCGCAAAGTGGGCCATGTCCACCATGAACACCGCGCCCACGGCGTCCGCAATGGCGCGCATGCGGCGGAAATTGATTTTCCGTGGATAGGCGCTGAACCCCGCAAGCAGGATAAGCGGCTTGATTTCGCGCGCCATGCGCTCGATTTCATCGTAATCAATCAGATTCGTCTCGCGGTTCACGCCGTAACTGTACGCATCGAACATTTTGGCCGACACATTGCGCCGGTACCCGTGCGTGAGGTGGCCGCCGGAATAGTAATCCATGCCGAGCAGACGTTGATGGCCAAGGGCGTCACGCACGGCTTCCCATTGTTCCCGCGTCGCCTTCGCGGGATCCGTCAACCCCAGTTTCGTGAGTTCCGGCGTTTCCACGCGCGCCTGCAAAACCGCCCAATAGGCAATCAGGTTCGCGTCCGCGCCGCTGTGGGGCTGGACGTAGGCGTGGTCGCATTGAAACAGTTTGCGCGCCTGATCGCAGGCATACGCCTCGACCGCGTCCACATTGTCGCAGCCCTCGTAAAACCGCGTGCCGGGAACGCCCTCCGCGTATTTGTCCGTCAGCAGATTGCCCATCGCCAACTGGGTCGAGAGCGAACAATAATTCTCGCTGGCGATCAACTTGAGATACCGGCGCTGATCGGCCAGTTCCTGGACGATGGCCTTCGCCACAGCCGGCGCCTGCTTGGCCGTCTCGGACAGGTTGGCGATATAGGCCAGAAATCCCTCGTCCAGTGCTTCCGGGGGGGTCTTTTTCAAATAGGCCTGACATGGATTCATGGGCACAAGGTTTCCTCTCTTTATCATAAAGCGATCATCATGCCTTAGCGGCGCGGCTTGTCCACGTCCGCTGTAAGCGATTGTTGGTTTCTTGGTCCGCAACATCTGTGTGTAAAGCACAGAAATTGCGGAGAAAGAAATTATACGCCTGATTGAGGCATTGTGGCTGAGCCGCTTTAGGTTTTTCTTGTGGTTTCCTCGTTCATCGGTGCTCTCATACGGCAACAGCGTTCAATGAAACATAGTCCTTCACGTATTCCGGTATCACCTCGCGCCAGCCGTTCAGCGCCTTGATGTCGGCCAGCGAGACTTTGGGACTCTCGGCCAGTCGCCCAAATGCGCGGGGATCCATGATAGCGCGAGCCGCGCCGTTGCCCAACAAGCAAATAGTATCGGTTTGACGACATGCCTTGCAAAGCGGGCGAAAGGGCCGTGGATGGGCTGTTTATCGCTGGGCGGATGGCGGGGCAACGGGACGCGGCGGCGCTTCGGGGGCCAGAGCCGCGTCCGTGCGCAGGGATTTGCTGTCGAAGGCCTCGTCCAGCAATCCAAAGATTCGCATGACGCTTCGCCGGCCGCCGAGCAAAGCCCGGCGTTGTTCGGGCGTGGTGGCGCCGAGTTCGTCATCGAGCAGGAGATCGAGGTATCCGAGCAGGGCGGTGAGGGGCGATCGCAAGCGTTGCGAGACGCTGGTCAGCAGGCCCGTTTTGAGTTCATTGACCTGGCGAAGTTCCCGGTTCAGATGGCCGAGACGGGCGTTGGCGAGTTGCGTGGCTTCCTGCAGTTCTTTCTGCTCGGTGATGTCGCGCGCGATGGCCACGAAAAACTTGCGCGCGTTGCGGATGAATGAGCGGACATGCAAATCCACGGTCCGTTCGATGCCGTCGGCGTTGAGAAAAATCTGTTCGCCGTGGTATTCGTTCCGTTCATACAGGGCGGCCAGTTGTTCCGACAACGTTCCGTCGTCGAACAGCAGGCTTCGAAACGGCTTGCCCAGCAAATTTTCGCGAAAGATGCCGAAAAACTCGCAGGCGCGGTTGTTGGCTTCGGTGATGAGTTCGTTTTCGTCGTACACGAGAATGGGTTCGGCGGCATGGTCAATGATGGTGCGGAGCATCGTTTCGGAGGACGCCAGCGCATCCGCCCGCGCCTCCAGCGCCTCTTCCGTGTGTTGAAGGAGCGTGTTGGTGGTCGCGACAATCCAGCCGCAGACGGGGATGCTGGCCACCTTGACGAAGATCACGCCGGGCGGCAATGCCAGCCCGGCCAACGCCCATTCGATGGCGATGACCAAAAGGTACGCGCCACAGGTAACGGCGGACGCGAGCAACATGCCTCCGAAACTGCGGCGATACACTGTGTATCCAACCAGAAACAGCAGGTAAAGCGTAAAAAACTCGCTCTCCTCGGCGCCGGTAAAAAAAACGACGCATGAAATTTCGGCGACATGGATGGCGAAATTGAACGGGGAAGCGAACCATTCGTAGCGATGCGTCAACAACACCGTGTGCACAAAAGCGGCATGCAGCAGCACCACAACGGTGATGACGGCCAAATCCGTGTAGGAACCGACGGCGAATCCGGCGAGAAAAATCCCCGCCAAAACGACGTACGCCACATACCGGAAAACAAGGCCGATTTTTTCGAGACGAAGCCCCAGCGCCAAGCGAACGTCGCTGTCGCTTGCGATTGGACGGCCGCCGCGTTTCAACAGCCCCCTCTCAATCAGGATGTTTTTCATGCGATTACTTCAGAACAACCCATGCCTCCGGCACGCAATCCGCGCCGAGCCGTTGGCCCGCCGGCGAGGCTTTGAACGCATCGAAGTCTTCTCCCTTGGGTGGCAGTTGGACCCATTCGCCCGCCTTGGCGCGCTTGAGCCGTTCCACCGCATAACCCCGCTCAATCATGGAAACCGTCGCATTGCGGTCCTTTTCGGCGCGCGCATCCTCCTCGTACAGAAGTTTGCGGTCCTTGTTTTCCGCCGCGACGATTTGCCGGGCCTCGTCCCGCTGCCGGGCATCGAGCGATGGATCGTCCCGGAATTCCAGGTAGCCGCGGTTGTTTTCGCCCACGATCCGACGGGCCTTGAGATCGGCAACTTGGCCGCTACGCTCGCGCAACGAGGACAGAACCGCCGCTTTCGCATCAGCGGCCGCCGCACAGGCCGCCGGAAGGAGAAACGAACGCACGGGATCTCGCCACGACGTCTTCTTCGGCTCCGGCACGGGCACGGTGTCGGTTTTCCCTTCGATAAAATCCAGCGAAGACGCGGCGCGCTGCTGGATTTCCTGTCGGATATCCACCGTGATATGCGCCTCGAATTTGTTCGGAATGCGAACACAACCCATCGCGGCCGCAAAGACGGCCAGAACGACAACGACGACCATCCGTTTCATTTCCAATACCTCCTTGCCGGGCCGCAGGCGGCCCCTCGTTGGCATAGACGATTCATGCTCCAAAATTATTCGCCCGGCCGTTGTTTCAAGTGTGTATTCCTATTGCAGCAATTTGATTCCGTCGGCGATGGCGCCCGGTTCGATGTTGAGATCAATGGTCAAGTCCATTTTATCGCTGGAAAGCGTTATTTGTCCCACGAAACCGTCGGGCGTGTACGCCAGCGTGAGTTTTGCGCCGTCGAAGGGCCGTTCGCCTTCCTTGCCGAGGAGTTCGCCCACGATGCGATCCACGGGCTTGTTGCCGGCCATTTTGGCGAATTGCGAGGCCAGCAGGGCCTTGAGGGCGCTTGTGCTCACCGAAACCGGCCCGTCGGAAACGGCGTCAATCCGGCAGTCTTTGAGGCCGGAGGCGTCAGATTCAACCGTCAGACTGCCGCTGCCTTTTCCGCTCAGATTCAATACCGGCAGGGTCTTGGACAAAAGGCCGAGATCCGCGCCGGTGAATTGGGCCTTGACCGTCAGCGGCCGGCCTTCCCGCAAGACGGCGAATGCGATATCCGCGGCAACGCCGCCACCGAACATTGTACCCTGAAGCCCATTGAACTTGATCGTATCGCCTTCGATTGCAACCGGTCCTTTGACGTCGCCCGCCGCAACGCCGGCAATCGCCAGCTGCGCGGCCTGCACATCGCCAGTGGCGGCCAGACCATCCGTACAGGACCATTCGCCGGCGGTTTTCAGGGTTAGCCCCTGAATCGCAACCGTGCCGCCACCGAAGGAAAGCGTTTCGGCATCGGTCGTGAATTCGATTTTGTTCGTGCAGCGCCCCTCGGCGCATGCGGCCGTGCAGGCCGCCGCCGCCGTTCCCTTGGCCTCGTCGAGCAACCCCATGGCCACAAGGCTTTGGAAGTCCGTTTGGAACGTCCAGGGCGCGGTGAATCCCCACGGGCTGGAGGTGAATTCGGCCTTTGGACAGGACAGGACCGTGCCCGCGCCGAGCGATGCCTGGAGATTCTCGACGGTTCCTTTGGATTTGATGTTGTCGAACTGAATGGCGCCCGCAAGGGTCGCCGTGGTCGGCAAGGCCGATCCGGCGTACCCGAACCCTTCCACCTTCACATCGAGAGTGGCCGTCGTAACACCGTTCTTGTTTTCGACAGGCGCGGTCAGTTTCACGCGTCCGCTCAACCCCAGCGACGGCAGGAGGGCCAGATCGAACTCCCCGGCCACGTCCGCGCCGACCTCGAAAGTACTGAAATCGGCCGAATAGTCTTTCAAGACCAACGAGGCGTTTTCGCCCAAACGCACTTCCAACGAGGGACCGTCCACATTCCAGTAGGGCGTGTTGTTCGCGTTGATCACGCCCTTGATTGAAAGCGCCTGGCCCTCCGGGGCGCGCAGGGCGCCATACCGGAACGGCGCCGCGGAAAGGTCCATTGCCGCCTTGTACGTCTGCGAAGAGGGTATCGCCGTCAGTTCGGCCGTTCCGTTCAGCCGCGCATCCAGCGCCGCAAGCACGTCGCTTCCGGCCAACGTCGCGGCCACGGCGCGGGGATCCAGTTGATCGAGGGAGGCCTTGTATTCGACACGGAACGGCGTTGTGCCGCGCCCCATCCCAGCCCTTACCGTGGCGGCGACGGATTGATCGCCGATTTGGGCGGAAAGGGTTCCGTCCATGCCCTTGTCGAAAGCCAGTCGCAACAGCGGAGCGGTGCTGTTGAACGTAAACGAAACATCAGCGGGTTCGCCGTTGGGGCCGATCCACCGGGGCGCCACGCGCGCGTTGAGCGTATAGGTCAGATTTTTTTCAAATTGAAGATCCACGGCGCCGCTCAACCCGTGGAAACCCGGCAAGGAGTCCATCGCCGCCCGCGCATCCTTTGGAAGCGCCGCAACCAGATCGTCTCGCGACCAATCCTTGATTTCCACACGGGCCTTCATGTCGGCCACTTCGGTTCCGTTCATCGAGGCGGCGATTTTTTGCCCGCGGTTCAGCGTGGCTTCGAGATCGAGTTGGAGTTGTTCGCCGCCGCCGCCCTTGCCTTGCAACGACAGATTGCCCTCGTAATACTCATGGTCCTTGGGGCCAATCGCCAAGTCCTCGCCGGCGACGCTGATGTTCGTCCCGTCGAACGAAACTTTTACATTCAGGCCCTTGGCCGCGCCGAAGCCGCGAATGGCCGTGCCGGACATGTCCACTTTCTTGAAGCGGAACGGGAAGGGTATTTTTCCCGAGGCGGACTGCGACATGTCTATGTTCTGCGCGAGTCCTTTCTCGAAATGGATGTCCACCATCGTCTTGTCCCCGGACTTGCCGACCGATGCGCCGCCCTCGATTTCGATCAGCCCCGGCAACACGATCTTGAGTGGTTCGATGCGCGTTCCCTTGTCCTTGTTTTCATAACGGAGATCGATGGCGGCATCCGTAAAGTCGCGTTGCGCGGCGCGGCCGCCCGCCCAGAAGAATCCGTTCATTTGGCTGCCTTGAATCTGCACCGAATAGTTGCGCCTCGACTCGATGTCGCCCTTTATGCCGAAACCGCCCAGCGACACGCCCATATAGGGCAGCGAATACCCCACGTCGAGCCGCGCCAGGTTGACGGTCTTGGGCAGCAATTTGGACGTGTCAATCTTCCCCCGCCCCCGTTTCGACTTCGACGGTTTTGGCCCGGGCTTGGCGGCGGGCGCGGCGGGAGCCTCGGGGGCGGTAAAGGCTTCGCGCGAACGATCGATATTGATCGAAAGACGGTCTACGGACAGCGACGGGAAATAACGTCCGTCTTCCGGAAACAGGGTGTAGGCCAGCGAAAACTTTTCGAGCGCGATCATCGGCGTCTGCGAATCGCCGCCGGGCGTCTTGTCGAACGCCTTCAAATCGGCGATGCGCAACGGATTCCAGATGGACAGGCCGCCGGCCTTGACGTCGGCCTTCAGCGCCTTGCCCAGTTCGTTTTCCAGCAACCGCCGCTGGGGCCAGCCGGACGCCAGCAACAAACCGGCAACAATCAGAATGGCCGCAACGGTTCCCACAACGGCCAACAGGCTTCGTACAATCCATTTCAACCAGCGGCGCGGCTTGCGCGCAACAGCGGGTTCGGCGGCAGGCTGACTCATGGCGTATCGTTCTCCTCTTCGGGTTCGACGGCAATTTTCAGCCGTCCAATGACCGGGATCAATTTGGCTTGCTGGTACAAATCGCCCTCGGCAAGTTTGACATGCGTGACATCGGCTACCGGCTGATCAAAGGTCGGGTCCACATCCACCCATTGGCCCGCCCAGATCATCGCCCATTGATGGAAGTAAAAAGCCGGTTCCCCCTCGTTGACATAGATCAGGCCCGCGACTTCCCGCGCGGGAATGCCGGCGGCCCGCGCCAGCCCGACGAACAGAATGCTGTGCTCGGTGCAATCGCCCTGCGGATCGTCGAGCACCTCCAGCGCGTTGCTCAACCGGGCGGAGTAGGTCGTCTTTACATACTTGTAAACCCAATGGCACAAGGCCTCGCCCGCGACAAAGGCGTCCCGTTCATCGCCGATTATCTCATGCGCCTTCGCAATCAACCGGGGATCGCCGCTTTGCACCAGCAGCGTGGGCTTCAGCCATTCCTGCACGGACGCCTCGCCCACCGGTCGCGGAGTGCCGCGAAAAGAGGATGGATCGCTCCGCTTCGACTCGAACGCCACAAAGCCCTCTTTCATCGCCATCCGCTGCCGGCCGTCATTGAAAAGGTGGTTCTCCGCCAGCGGCCCCATGATGCGCAGCCGCAGCGAATCGCGCGTCCGGGGATTTTCGACGCGCCGGTCGGCCTGCGCCGCGTTCGACACTATCACGTCGTTGCTGTAATCAATGTCCTGGGCCATTTCCCTGGGTTCGAGCCGCATCGTAATGATGCCCCCGATGCGATCCTCGAGCGTCCGGCCGTCCGCAGCGACATAGGTGTCGGATTCGATGCCGAGATCCGGCATGACGGATTTGATTCGGTACACTGTGGTCGGCGCGCCCTCGAACATCCGTTCCTCGATGGACTCGATTCGGCTCGTACCGTCTATCTCGCGTTCGTACATCGGCTCGAACATGCTGAACGAGACCGAATCGCCGATCTTGGCATTCGGGCCGGTCAATTCGACCTGCTTCAACGCATCCTTCAGTGATTCCCGCGGCTTGGGGAGTTCGGATTCCTTGACGAGTCCGCCCACGGTGCTCTTCAACCGGAATACGCCGTTGTCCACCCATGCCTCGAATTGCTTTGCGCCTCCGGGATCGTCAATCCGCTGGTCAATGCGGATAAGCGACCCGTCCTTTGCATAGAGACGCCGCATGCAGATGCGCATATCCTGATGTTGGCCGGACATCTTGACGCGGAAATGGGCGTCCTCGGAAACCGCGGCCTGTTCATTCTCGTCCACCGACACGCTGTTTATCGAATAGCCCGCCTTCTGGCCGTTGAGATACAGCCCATACCAGTCCTCGCCCACCAGCGACCGGACATCAAGGTCCTGCGCGACGAGCAACCGGGGAAACAACGATAGTGAAACCATCAATACGACTCGCGTTAGGCCATAGGCTGACGGCTGATGGCGGATGGCGGTGGGAATTCGACGTTCTTGGCAAAACAAAGAACCTGCAACGGAATGGACGGGCCTTTCATCCTTCATCCTTTATCTTTCATCCTTGATGTAGTTCCAGCCTACCGCCTTATTCTCAGTGGTGCGAGAAGCAACGTTCCATCGAGAACATCATCGTGGCGCCGGCCTCGTTGCACGCTTCGATGGCCTCGTAGTCGTTGACGCTGCCGCCCGGCTGCACAATCGCCGTGACGCCCGCGCCCAGCGCCGCGTCCACCGCGTCGCGGAACGGGAAAAAGCCGTCCGACGACATCACGGCGCCGTCCATGGTTTCACAGCCCTTGTATTTTTCCGCGGCCTTCGATAGCGCCTTTCGCACCGCGCCGACGCGATCCTGTTCGCCCGTGCCCACGCACAGCGTTTGTCCGTTTTTGGCGATGACGCAGCCGTTCGAGCGTACGTGAATGTTGACATACCATGCAAACAACAGATCGTCGAGTTCCCGCGCGGTGGGCTTTCGCGCAATTTCTATCCGGCCTTTCGTCTTGTGTTCGTTGTAGGCCGGCACAAGGTCGGCCACGCTTCTCACGCGGGACAAATACGGCGTCGCCAGGACCACGCTGCCGTCATCAAACACCTTGATTTCGAGCACGTCCGTCCCTTCGTCAATAAACTTCGGCAAGGCTGAAAAATCGGGCAGTTCGACCACGCGAATCTCGCGATTCTTCTTGAAACGATCCGCGTCATTTAGAATATTGATCGCTTCCGGATCGAATTTCGGGGCCGCCACGCCTTCCATGACGCTCTGCATGATCTCCCCGGCGGTCTCGGCATCCACTGTCGTGTTGAACACCACCACGCCGCCGAAAGCGGCCTGAGCGTCCGCATCACGGGCGCGCCGATAGACTTCGGAGAGCGGCATTCCCTCCTGTTGAATGGCGACGCCGGACGGGTTGCAGTGCTTCATGACCGCACAGGCGGGCCGCTGCATGTATTTGAGCATGCCCACGGCGTGGTGCATGTCCTCGATGTTGGTTTGCGAAAGGCCGCTCTTGCCCGATTTCAGCATCTTGTAGGCGCCCAACACGACAGGGCGGCCGTCCGCGGGGCGATAGAACGCCGCGGGTTGATGCGGATTCGTTCCGTACCGCAGGTTTTCGATCTTGACGTAGGGACGCCCCAGGATTTCAACCGTTTCCGGGAAATTCCCTTCCGTCCGCGAACGGTACATCTGTTTCAGGTCTTTTTCCACCATGATGAACGATCTCCTCGATGTGCCTGAAAACAAACGCGCCCAAGCGTTTGCCCCAGCGCCCAGGCGAACGGCTTATCCATCCGGCGCCGCTTCCCCGTGGTCTATTCCACGCAATCTCGCCAGTCGCGGCCCCGGCGTTTCGGCTATTCTCGCATCCGGTAAGGACAAAGTCAACGTTCCTCTTGATTCCCGGCGGTTCACGGCCTAGGATAAAGGCGTCTGTGGTTTGTTCAAGGGAAAGGAGACGGCATGACAGGCGCGTTTCAACGACTGTCCGGATGGGGACGTTATCCGGTGCAGGAATGCCGCGTGTTTCGCCCGGAGCGGTGCGCGGATGTCCGGCCGCCGGTACTGGCGCGCGAAGGCCGGACAATCATCCCGCGCGGATTGGGCCGTAGTTACGGCGATGCGGCCATCAACGGCGGCGGGGATGTCCTGGATTACTCGCGCATGAACCGCATGCGCGCGTTCGATGCCGAATCGGGCATCCTTGATTGCGAGGCCGGTGTCAGCCTGGCGGACATTCTGGACGTATTCATACCGCGCGGTTTTTTCCCGCCTGTAATGCCGGGCACGAAATTCGTCACACTGGGCGGCGCCATCGCCAACGACGTCCACGGCAAGAATCATCACCGGGACGGTTCCTTCAGCCAGTTTGTCGTCGAGATAACGTTGTTGACCCCGGCGGGAGAGATCGTGACATGCTCGCCGGAGGAACAGTCGGACGTGTTCTGGGCGACCGTGGGCGGTGTCGGGCTGACGGGCGTGATTCTCACCGCGAAGATACGCCTCAAACGCATTGAAACGGCTTATTGCTGGGTAGACTACCTGCGAACGAAAAATATAGACGACACGCTCGCGGCGTTTGCCGAGTCCGACCGGAACTACGAGTATTCGGTCGCATGGGTGGATTGCCTGGCCAAGGGTAATGCGCTGGGCCGATCGGTTTTGATGCGTGGCAATTTCGCGGCGCGCGCCGACGCACCCCCCGGATGCCGGGACCCGTTGCAGCCCAAGCCAAGGCATGGGAAACCGGTGCCTTTCGATTTTCCGGGATTCGTCTTGAATTCATTTTCGATAGGCGCGTTCAATCAGATTTTCTACGCCTTGCACCCGTCACGCGAACGGCAATGGGTGGACTACGATTCGTATTTCTGCCCGCTCGATTCGATTCACCACTGGAACCGCATGTACGGACGCCGGGGCTTTTGCCAGTACCAGGTCACGTTTCCCCTGGAGGAAGCCGGCGGCCTGACCAAACTCATGGAGCGCGTCAGCCAGTCCGGATGCGCCTCGTTCCTGGCCGTATTGAAACGGTTGGGGCCGGGCGGACCGGGCCTGCTTTCCTACCCCAGCGAAGGTTACACCATCTCCTTCGACATTCCGATGCGCAACGATGTCGTGCCGCTCCTGCGGGAATTCGACCAGCGCGTAATCGAACACAACGGGCGGCTCTATTGCGCCAAGGACGCCGTGGCGCTGCCGGAAACCTTCGCGGCGATGTATCCGAGGCTCGACGAATTCCGGACGATTGCCGGACGGCTCGACCCGGACGGCGCCTTTTCGTCGTCGTTGGCGCGCCGGCTCGGCATTGTGCGTCCGTCGGCGGGAGGTACGGCCCATGAATGATCTGGACGTCAGGACACCGGCTCCGGACCCAAACGTTCAAATGGCGGCATGGGGCAAGGGTGTCGTCGTGATTGGCGCCACGTCCGCCATTGCCCGCGCAATCGCCATCGAACTCGCCCGGCAGGGCTATGCGATCCTGCTGGCCGCGCGCGACATGGACGAAAACGAACGCATCGCGACCGATCTCCGCGTGCGCACGGGATCGCCCGCCGTCGCCCTGCCGTTCGAAGCACTCGATTTTCCCTCGCATCCGGCTTTCGTGCGGACCTGCATCGAACACATGGGCGGCGCGCTCGAAGGGGTCGTGGTGTGTTTCGGAGCGCTCGAACCGCAAAACGAACTACAGGCGGATTTCACGCGCGCACGCCGGATCCTCGATGTGAATTTCACGGCGGCGGTCTCGATCTTGGAGGCGTTCGCGCCCCATTTCGAGCAACGCCGCGGCGGATTCATTGCGGCGATATCGTCCGTGGCGGGCGATCGAGGACGCCAGAGCAATTACCATTACGGCGCGGCCAAGGCCGGCTTGTCGGTCTACCTGCAAGGACTGCGCAACCGCCTGTTTCGCGCGGGCGTGTCCGTCACGACTCTCAAGCCCGGATTCGTGGACAGCAAGATGACTTTCGGACTGCCGGGCCTCGTTATGCTCGCCAGCCCGGAAACCGCCGGCAAGGCGGCCGCCGCCGCCATCAAAAAGCGCAAGAACGTGGCCTATGTGCCGTGGTTCTGGCGCTACATTATGCTGATCATCATCCACGTGCCCGAATGTATCTTCAAACGCCTGAAATTATGAAAGGTCCGCCCGTAATCATCGGATGTATTGCCCATCTCGTCCACTTCGTCCCTTGCGGCAACCTGCTCCGGGCACGCCGACAAGGCGCGTAAATGGTGAGTGCATGGGCAGGGCAGGCGCGGATAAAATGCCCATGAATCCGGCAGATTCGTTATCTCTTGCTCTTACTCTTGCTCTTGCTCTTGCTCTTGCTCTTGCTCTTGCTCTTGCTCTTACTCTTGCTCTTGCTCGTGCTCGTGCTCATGCACATGCGGCTAAAACAGGCACTTGGTTTTCTAGCACTGTTGTATTCATTTACCCTGCTGGCATGGGTTGGCAATTGAAATCGGCGGTGGCCTATAATGCGGTATCCAATGGCGGCGCCCTTGATCGGGCATGAATGCGAGATGCAGCGAGGAGGAAAGAAAGTCTATGAGCAACAACAGAGTGTCGCGCCGGTTCTTCTTGTTCAGTTCGGCTGTGATGGCGGCGGGCTGCGCAACGGGATCGGGCAGAGCGGTCGGGCCGCGCAAGATTTCGGCCAATGAAAAATTGAACATCGCCGGGGTGGGCGTGGGGGGAAAGGGAACGAGTGACGTCGAAGGCGCATACGACGACGGCAACAACAATATCGTGGCCTTGTGCGACGTGGATTTCGAGCGCGCGGCCAAATCGTTCAAGCGTTTTCCCAACGCCACGCAATACAAGGATTTCCGCGTCATGCTCGACAAGGAGCACAAGAATATTGACGCGGTGACGATTTCCACGACGGATCACATGCACGCGCCAATCGCGATCGCCGCGATGCAACTCGGCAAGCATGTGTATGTCCAGAAACCGCTCACACACGACATCTACGAGGCACGCCGTCTCACCGAAGTGGCGCGCCAGTACAAGGTCGCGACGCAGATGGGCAACCAGGGCCATTCCGGCGAAGGCGTCCGCCGCCTGATGGAATGGATCGCGGCGGGAGCGATCGGAACCGTGCGCGAAGCGCATATCTGGACCGACCGCCCGATTTGGCCACAGGGCATTCCGCGGCCGGCGGGCACGATGCCGGTCCCCGCGACGTTGGACTGGGATCTGTGGCTCGGCACGGCGCCGAAACGCCCGTATCACAAGGCCTATGCGCCGTTCGCGTGGCGCGGCTGGTGGGACTTCGGATGCGGCGCCCTGGGCGACATGGCCTGCCACATCATGGACCCGGCCTACATGGCGCTCAAACTCGGTTACCCGACGAGCGTCGAGGCCATTTCCGAAGGCAATAACGAAGAATCGTGCCCCAAGTGGTCCATCATCACCTACCAATTCCCGGCGCGCGGCGATCTTCCGCCCGTCAAACTCGTGTGGTACGACGGCAAGAAATTGCCCGAACGCCCGGCGGAAATTCCGGCGGACGAAAAACTGGGCGACGGCGACAACGGCACGTTGTTCGTCGGCGACAAGGGATACTTGTCCTGCGGTTGCTACGGCGGCAATCCGAGCCTGCATCCCCGGGAAAAAATGAGCGAATTCAAACGGCCCGAAAAAACCATCCCGAATTCAATCGGCCACTATAAGGAATGGCTGGAAGCCTGCAAGGGCGTCGAGATTCCAAAGGGCGGATTCTGCGGCAATTTCGATTACGCCGGCCCCTTCACAGAGATGGTCCTCTTGGGCAATCTGGCCATACGCGCGGGACAAAAAATCGAATTCGATCCCAAGGAAATGAAAGTAACCAACGTTCCCGAAGCCAATCAATACATTCGGCGCACCTACCGGAGCGGTTACAAGCAATACGCATAAATCCGGCAGACGGCAACGCCGCCGTCCAGCCCAGCATCGAACGGGGAAACTTCCGCCAAAGAGGTTTCCCCGTTTTGTCTTTGTCCTTTTTCACGTTCTTGCCTCTCAAACGGCGCGGATGGAACTTTTTTCCGTCCGCGCCGATAACATTCAGTGTGGCCATGTATCAACCATCGCACGACCGATCGCGACGTGTTGATGCACGCCATGGAAGGCGAATTGTTTTCATTCCCGCAAAAGCGTAAGGAGGTCACTCGGAATGCGTATGCGAGGATGCGTGCCGGTTGTATTGATTGCGGCATTTTGCGCGGAAGCCGCGGCTGTGCGCGGCGGTTGGATTTCATCGGACGATTATGCGTCATTGAACGCGGTCGTCGCGGATTCCGCGTCGGACTCGGAAAAACTGGCCGCGCGCGAGTTTGCCGATTTATGGAAACAGGCGACGGGCAAGGGCGTATACGTTTCGAATGTGCCGTATCTGAAGCGGGGCGTTATTGTCTGGATCGGACAGGATGGCGTGCCGGACGAACTCTTGGGCTATGTGAAACCCGGCGAACTGGGACCGGACGGGTATTGCATCCGCACGCTTTACCTCAAAAAAGCCAAACAGGGACACCTTGCCATTTTCGGAGGCAAGGAACGCGGGACGATGTATGGAGTCTATGCGTTTTTCGAGGACTACTTCGGAATCCGATTCCTTGCGCCGGATTACACCCATATTCCGAAAAAGCCTCCGGCGTCGCTGCCGGACATTGATGTGCGGTACGTTCCGCCCATCCTTCGCAGACAAACAGCGCACGGCATCCATGGCTTGCAGGCTTATTCCGAGGATCAACGCGCGGCGTTTCAGCGCCACATGCGCTGGTCTTCCTCGCCCGAATGCGGCCTGCCAGCACACTCGGCCTTCACCCTCCTGCCGCCGGGCAAATATTTCGCGGAACATCCCGATTTCTACTCCGAAATCAACGGAAAACGTATCGCGCCCACCGGATTCGATCCGAACCGCCCGGCCATGGCCGCCCCGCCTCCCGAATGGCAAAGCCAGTTATGTTTCAGCAACCCGAAAGTCGCCGAAGCCATCGCCGCTGAATTGCGGCCGTTGATGCAGGCCCATCCTGACAAAACCGTCTGGAGCGTGTCGCCAATGGAATGGGACGGGCGCTGCGAATGCCCAGGGTGCAAGGCTATTGACGAGGCCGAAGACTCGCCGATGGGGTCCATCCTAACCGGCGTCAACCGTGTGGCCGACGCCATCAAGTCCGATTTTCCGAACAACTTCATTGAAACGCTCGCATGTCAATGGACCCTCAAGCCCCCGCGAAACCTCAGGCCGCGCGACAATGTCATTGTCAACGTATGTGCCGTTGATGTGGATTATTCACGTCCGCTGCACGACAAGAAGACATCCGAATTACAGCCTTTTGCCGGCATTCTGGCGGAATGGTCGAAGATCGCCCATAACGTCCATGTTTGGGATTATCCAGCCAATGGCTACTACTCGCCGATACCGTTTCCATGTTTCGACGCAATAGGGGCAAATCTCGCGTTTTACGCCCGGCACAACGTGAAAGGCGTGTTGTCGCTCGGCGGCGACCTTCTCACGGACGATTTGGGCGTCCTGCGTTGTTACTTGGTGTCGCGGCTGATGTGGCAGCCGAACGCGGACGCGCAGGCGGTGATGGATGAATTCATCCGCCTTTATTATGAGGACGCCGCGCCGTTCATCCGCGAATATATCGCCCTTGCGGCAAAGACCGTACGCGACAAGGGTGCATACCTTCACAGCCTTGGAAAAGGCGAATGGATGGATGCGGACTTCGTTTCGCGCGCGGATGAAATTTTCAGGGGGGCGTTGGCGTCAAGCGTCCCCGATATCGTCAAGCAGCGCATCGAGGACGCCTATTGTTCCATACGTTATGCGGCCATCGTGTGCCCGCCCAAGGTCACGATCGCCGACGGCAAAATATCGCTCGATCGCCCGCCGTGCATGAGCGTCGAGGATTACATTGCGCACGTCGGCGAGCGGGGCGCGCGATCGCCGGACCCAAATGTGTCTTTGCCGGACTACATCATGGCGCGCACCGGCAAGACGGCTCCGCCACGGCACGAGGAATCGCCGATTATTACGCTGGAAAACGAGAAGCACCTGGCATGGGTCGCCCCGGCGTTGAAAGGTTCCGTCGTTCGATGGAATGCCAAGGCGCAGGCCGCCGAACTGCTGCGCGGCCACGAAGCATACGGATCGGCCCCGGGCACGCTCCAGGAATGGACGAGCGCCCCGCCGCTACCCGAAGGCCCCGCAGCGGACACGTATGAAGTCGTCGAAGGCTCACAAAACCGGCTCGTCTTGCGCGCCGCGCGCGCGGACGGATTGCAAATCGAACGGACAATGGAATTGAAACCCGGGTCGGATTCGCTCGACATCACCCTTGTGCTTGCGAATGCATCCGACAAGCCTTTGCCGGCCAATGTAAAGATACATCCCGAATTTTACGCGGCGGACACGCCGGAAATCTGGGCGCCGATCCGCGGTGTGTGGCAGCGGCAGAATGCTCAAAACGACGGAACCGCGCGCACGTCCGGCCGCTTCATCCCCGCGGAGGACGCAACGCGCGTGGCGTGTTGGATGCCCGAAAAAAAACTGGCGGTCGAGTGCGGAGGCGATGCCCAGGATCTCGGCGGCCTGTTCTGGTACGTCAACACCGCGCCCGATGCGCGGCAATGCAACCTTGAAGCGCTACCGAAAAGCGATCCGATCGAACCCGGCGCCAAACGGATCCTGCGTGTGTGTTATTCGGTTTCGTCGCGGCATCCCTCCGCCAAGTAACAACCCTGCGGCCGGATCGAACGCGTAAAACAGAAACCGTCTTCTCTGCCCTGAAACCGGCATTTCAACCACGAATCAACACAAAGGAATGCGAATAGTTCCTTGTGATTTACCGTGAACCTTGCGTCGAATTGTGGTCCCTCGTGACCGCATGGCAAATTATGCCGGCGATTCCCATGAAGGTTCTGTATCGGCGTTTCTTCATGTCCATCCGCGGTTCAAAGGCCGGAACAACGGTTATCGCCCCTTCGCTCCGGATTCGGCAGAAGCGGCGTTTGCATCGGCGGAAACGGAAGGCCAATCATCGGGCTTGGGAATGGTTACCCGGCCCGTGGCGGCCCATTCGGCGCCGCGCAGCAGCAGGGTCCGAAATCCCGCATTGCGCATGGCCGCCGCATCGTGGCCCAGCATGAGATTGACACCGCGCCCCTTGCCGAAGGTGGTCGCAATCAGCATCGGTTCGACCTTGCCCGTGCCGTTGGCCTCCTTGGCGGAAAACGCGTCGAAAACGGTATCGAACGACTTGTCCGTCAGGGCCGCCATGTTTTGGTACAGTTCGTCCGTGATTGAAAAATCGGACAGGCCCCGCGCGATGGGATGGGCGGCACTTCTCACCTTCACCGTGAACGGGCCGTACCGCGCGTGGCTCGTTTTCTTGTCGTCCCATGTCAGACCGATGATTTCCTGGAACGGAGGCCACTCCTGAAACGTGCATGCCGCCGCGTGAACGACGACGAAACCGCCTCCATTGCGCATGAAATCGAGAAACGCCGTTTCCGCAGTCTCCGGCCATTCGCGCGCCGTCTTCGGATACGGCGTCCAGTTCGACACCACGACGTCGTATCGTGCAAACGTCGCGGCATCGCACTGGCCCGGCGCCTCCGTCACGTCCACCGTGCCGAACCGGGGACACCCCTGGAGAATTTCCAACAGCACCGGCGTTGTCGAACGCCAATCATGGTTGTTCAATCCGCTAAAGATCAACACCCGCAACGGCGCATCCTGCGCCATGACGGAACGTGCAAAAAACAACGCCGCCGCCAATCCCAAAATCATCCCACGCTTCATCGAATACGTCCCTTTCCATTCCGATTGTCGTCATCCGTACTGAAACAACGACGGAACGGCTCAACGAATCAAACGGATCAAACGGATGTATCATCCCGCGATGAAAGTTTCGGTCCATCGGCATCGGACCACTTTCTTCGGGCCAGCGGACCCAAAGGAACCAATAGCGGCAACAACCAAAACAGATTCCACCATCGCAATCCGGAGGCCGCAAGGCCGCCATAGGACACGATAGCCCACACAATCGAAAGCAAAAAAACGCTATACGGCGCCAGCAATAACTTCCAATAGGGCGTCGTTGGATGCCGCCATGGCGAAAACAGGACAATGGCGGCAACGGCGCAACCCGTGACAATCAAGCCGATTACGCCCGCTGCATAGTTGCCCTGAATCAGAAAGACGACCGACAGAATGGCCACCCATATAAATCCGCCCAACCATCCCGCGGTCCAGCCGATTTTCTCGCCCCGCCTATTGTCCATAATCCGTCCTCTCCTCATGATGAACGGCGCCGAATCAAGGCGCGCGGTTTTTCGCTTCCGGATTATTCCCGGGTTATGTGGCTTTTATCATATAGGTACAACGAAGCCGGCGCCATTGACGCACCTATCATGATGCCGAGGGTCATTTCCCCCCCGCCTTGCGACACGAACGAACTCCAGCCGTTGTGGAGGATCGTGAAAAGACCGTAACCCAAGACCAAAAACGCCGGCAGAATACTAATAATATAGTACGCGAATTTTCTTCGCCTGTCGAATGCGATTCGCGAGTTCGGGAACAGATAGAGGATCCCCATAAATACCATGAACGCTCCGGCCATTCTGATCCCAAGTTCCTGATGGAAACCACCGGGATTCAATCCGACAACGCCCAAAGTCCCGTAACCGATGCAGAAAAGGCCCAAGAGCATCACCAACCCCTTTAGGACGCGCGCAATCTGTCGCATGGTTTACACCTTCCTCTCGGTTGAACATCCCTCCTGCCTACGGCCAATCTTGCACCGCCACATCATTGGGTTGTTGTCCGATCCAAATGGTACCGCATTGATTCACACCCCTGCCATCTTTTTCTCAAGCGACGCGCCCTCTCCCGTACCCGATTGGGCGAACAAACCGAAACGCCCTTCCATTGAACGATTCCATCAATCCCAATGGCGTGATTATACACCACAACCGGCATACACCGGCTAAAAACAACGCCTTGAATGTTTCCGCGACAACCAGCCAAGGGCACGCGCCACACCCTCACGTCGTTCACGGGACCTTTACGGATTCGTGTGACGGCATGAACACAGCGCCCTGGAGGCCGGTTGGCTTCCAGGGCGGTTATGATCGTTATAGCGCGTTACTTTGCGAGGCCGCGGTATTTGCGGCGGGGGCCGGTGGGATCGTAGCCGCGGAGTTCGTCGAGGTTTTCGACCACCTTCGCGACGGCGTCGGCGACGACGTCCATGTCTTTCTTCGTGCCCATGAGGAGCATGTGATGGACAGCGAGGCCGGATTTTTCGGTCGCCTCGGTGCAGACGGGAAGTTTGAACCGTTTCGGGTCTATGGCCTTCCAGTATGCCGGGCTGAGGTTGTGCCGCGCCTTGGTGTGCGGCTTGTAGAGCGCGCAGTTGTTGAGCGGGTCGTAGGGCGGCTCGAACAACTCGGCGGTGCTGAGTTCGGCGTTGAGCGCGGGGATGAACTGCCGGTTCGTGATGCCCTTGAGTTTGGGCAGGTCGAGCCGGAACGTGAAATTGAAATAACTCTGCTGCGTGATTTCCTTGCGGCGGCGCATGGGCAGGATGCCGGGGATTTGCGCGAGCAGCGAGTTGAGGTAGATCGCGTTCGCATCGCGCAACTTGACCTGTTTGTCGAGACGTTCGAGGCCGCACAGGAGAATCGCGGCCTGCCATTCGGTGAGGCGATAGTTTCCGGACTGCATCGCATGGGTGAAATCGCCGCGGTAGCCGCGCCCGCAGTTGCGCAGCGAATAGAGTTTCTCGAACTGTTCCTTCGTTTTGCAGGTGTTGAATCCGCCTTCACCGCTGCTGAGCGTCTTCGATTCCTGGAAACTGAAACTGCCCATGTCGCCGAGGCTGCCGACGCCCTTGCCCTTCCAGAAGGAGCCGTGCTGATGTGCGCAATCCTCGATCAGGAACAGGTTGTGTTTCTTGCACAACGCCTGCAGTTTCGTCATGTCGGCCATGCAGCCGTACAGATGGACCACGATGACCGCCTTCGTTTTTTTCGTGATGGCCGCCTCGACCTTGGCAAGATCGAGACACCATGTGTCCGGTTCGACGTCCACGAGCACCGGAATCGCGTTGACGTCAATGCACGCGGCGGCGGTCGCCTGCCACGTCATGCCGGGGACTATCACTTCGTCGTACGCGCCGATGCCGAGCGCTTCGAGCGCGATCTGAATCGCGACCGTGCCGTTGGCCGAGCACATGCCAAACTTGGCGCCCTGGTATTTCGTGAACTTTTCGGCGAATTTCCATTCGATCGGCCCGTCGTAGGACCACCGGTTCGATTTCGTCACTTCCGTGACAAGTTTGACGTCTTTCCCGTCGTGAATCGGCCATTGCGGCCACGGTTTTTCGGGACGCACGGGCGATCCGCCCAATACCGCAAGTCTTGCCATGATTGAATTCTCCTTCGTTTGTCCGTGTTTCAAGCGACGCGCATGACTTCGGATTCATGCGCGCTTTCAGTCTTGTTCATGTATTTCGACGGCTGCGGCCGCCGGTTTACGCGCCTGAACGATGAGTTCGCCGCCCCCTACGTAATCGTGGGCGAGGATTTCATAATTGCGCCGGCGCAGGGCATCGTCGAGCGTGCGATACGAGTAGTGCGTGACGTGCTGATCGGCATACGCGCCAGGCGCCATTCTACCATAAAGCCATTCCAGGATCGGCCACGTCCATGTGTCGTAATCCGGCGTGCCCAGCACCAGCGTGCCGCCCGGCCGAAGAATACGCGACAATTCATCCAGCAGCCGTCCGTTTTCCTCGGGAATGTGCTCGATGACCTGCGAGCAGACAACCGCGTCGAACGACGCATCCGCGAAAGGCAGATGCAGCCCGTCGGCCTGCGCAAGCAGGTGGTTCGTCCGGCGCATGAACGCCAGTTTGTCGCGGCGCACATCCACGCCGACGGCATTGGGCAAATCGGCGAGGATGCGGCTGCTGCCGCAGCCGACGTCGCACGTCGCGACGAAACGCGGCGTGAAACGCATGATAATCTCGTGGCGTTTGCGCTGCCAGTAACGCTGGAGCCATATCCGGCTGTCGTAGGCGCGCCAGTCGTAGTCGGGAAAATCCACCGAATTGCGCATCTTCCACACGCGGTAAAACAGGCGCAGGTAATCCCTGCCGAACGCGATGATTCGGGCTTTGGACGATCCGGCGTGGCGGGGACGGTAGTGAAAGGGAATCTCCCGGATGGCAAGGCCCTTGCCGTAGGCCAGCAGAAGAATTTCGATCAGGATCACGAAATTCGTGAAGGTTATTTCCATGCCGTCGAACAGGCTTTTCCGGTACAACCGAAATCCGCTGGACAGGTCCCGAACCGGAATGCTCAACCCCGCCGAAAAGAAACCATTGAGGAGGCGGCTGAGCGCCAAGCGAACGATCGGCTGATCCGCGTAGCCGCCCGGCACATAGCGCGACGCGATAACGATATCCGCCCGCCGGCGCACATCCCACAGCGCCCGAATGAATTCGGACGGATGCGACATGTCCGCATCCATCGTCAACACATGGGCGCCGCGGGCCTCCTGAATGCCGCGAAGGACGGCCGCCCCATAACCGGGCGCCGTCTCGCGCACATAAACCGCGCCGGCGCTTTCGACTACTTTCTGCGTGCCGTCACGCGAATCGCCGTCCACCACCAAGATTTCCCAAGAGACCCCGAGCGCGTCAAGGGCCTCGCGCAATGCGGGAAGCAGGCGAAAAAGATTCGCGGCCTCGTTGAGGCTCGCAATGACCACCGAGAGGTCCAAGGTGTCTTTTTTCAACGCGATTTTCATGGATGCCGGCCGGTTCTCATACTTCGCCGAGTTCGGCTATCGTGGCATCGGGGCCATTCTCGACGACCAGGCACAGTTTATGGCCCTTGTTCACCGTGCGAATGTTGTTCATGTCGAAATCGTCCGGCAGCACCCGGATGACCGCGATGTTGTCCCGCGGGATTAGGACGATCCGCATTTCCGGCTCGATGTCCACGTCGAGCAGCGCCCGGCGCAGCACCGTCAGGCCTTTGCCTTCAATCATGACCCAGTGTTCGGTGAATTCGACGACCCGGCCCACGAACACCCAGAGCCGTTGCTCGAAAAAATCGCGCCGCAGCCGGACGCGTACGATTTTGCCCTTGATCATGTTCCGTTCTCCTTCCGCATTCCATCCGACGCGCGGCCAAATATTTCGCGCAGAAACGCCGCCACACATTCGCCGTCCGCCTCCGGGCGGCTCCGCGCAAGCACCTGGTCCAATTCGCCGCGGTCGAACCACAATCCATCGCCGGACGGGCAACTGTCGTAGGTTACCGCCGGTTCGCTGCTCGTGGCCTCTTTTACCATCTTGACGCCGCAAATCGGGCAGCGTCGCGGCTTCTCCGGGCGTATCGCGCCGCCGCGCATAAAGGCCGTGACATTTTCGCGCGCGCCGAGCAGCAGTTCCAATTCGCCGGCATCGAGCCACACGCCCCCGCACGCGCCGCAATAATCCACCTCCACGGCGTCGTATTCCAGCGCCATCATCGGTTCTTCACATGCAGGGCAATTCACGAAGCGCCACAATCCCCAAGGCCATCGGCCGTCCACAACATACGATTGCATTGTATGAATCAAGCCCAAGCGGAATCAACGAAACGGACCGGGCCGGCAGGCGGTTGTCCTGCCGCTTATACAAAGATTCCATGCCGGACCAGGGTTTCATTTATCCAATGCAGGAGATTCTTACGCTTCAAGAGCACGGGAATAAGAAAATCCATGCAATAAATGGCCTCCGATTCCGTGCCGGGGCTATAATAAGGAGGTGGCGAATCGGGAAGTGCCTCGACTCCCAACATATACTTCAGGATATGCGGATTGTTCTTGACCGCTTTCAGGAGGGCTTTTTTCGCCCCTTCCTTATTGTTGGAAATGTACTTCTCGAACACAGTGGCCCACGCCTGCACCGCCTTGTGGCTTTCGGGGTAGCGCTTCATGAGCGCGCGCGCTTGCTTTGTGTTGCCGACGACCAGATAGGCCAGCAGCAGATGATCGCGCACCCCCTGGTTGTCGTCCGGATTGAGTTCAAGAATTCCCTCGGCCTCGGCAATGGCTTCATCCCAACGTTCCGCCTCGTTCAGGATGTGAAAGAGTCCCAACCGCAGGCGCATATAGGGTCGCGTGAATACATCGCCCCAGAAATGGCCTTTGGTTTCCTCCATGAACTCGGCCCCAAAAGCCGTTTCAACCCGCGCAATCGCCTCCCGTATCCGGCGAACGGCATCATCCACGTCCTCGGCTTCTTTGATGCTGGCAAACAACAGCGCATCGGCGTTGTTCGGATCGAGTTGCAGCGCTTTCTTCACGCCCTTCTGCGCTTCCTCGAACGAATCCGTGCTCATGGCCTCGAACATGATCTCTTGCGCCTCGTCGGCGTCGCTCCAGCCCTTCTTGCGGGTTTCCTCGAGGAGTTCGTCTAAATTGTGCCCCATGAAACGGGACTGCATGACGCGATTGGCTTCCTCGATGGTACGCGGCGTGTTCTGTTCGAAGTATCGGCCGACGATCCGGTTGAATCGTTCCGTCAAGAACGGATCGTGCGATACCGGCGGCATGGGAAAATCGCCGAAATTTTCAGTATCCCCTCCGTCCAACTCGTCCATGTCCTCCATGTTGGGCACGGGTTTCTTTCGTTTCATGCGGCCTCCTTCCGTTTCACCATGGACGCGACGGTCAATCCGTGTCGTCGGGCAAGTCTTCGGATTCAGCGGACGGAGCGTCTTCGGGCAGCGCCGCCGCGGCGGCTTCGGTCACTTCCTGTTCTTTTTCCTCGGCGAAAGCGCGCGCGACAGCGCTGACCTTGGCGCCGGGATTCGGCGACATCACTTTCACGCCTTGCGTGTTGCGCCCGATCGTGCGCAGATCCTTCACCGCCGTGCGAATGACAACGCCATCGGTGCTTACCAAGACGATCTCGTCGCGGTCGTCCACGGTCAGCATGCCGACGACATTGCCGTTCCGTTCGCTGGTCTTGATATTGATGATGCCGGAACCGCCGCGATGTTGCAAGCGGTACTCGCCGACTTCCGTGCGCTTGCCGTATCCGTTTTCGGTAACGCTGAGCACGGTCATGTCATCGCCCGCGATCGAAACGCCGATCACGGAATCTCCCTCGTCGAGGCGGATGCCGATCACGCCGCGCGCCGCACGGCCCATCGGGCGGACGTCCTTCTCGGGAAAACGAATGGCCATCCCATGATGCGTCGCGATCAGGATGTTGTCGTCGCCCGACGTGATTTGCACGTCAATGAGTTGATCGTCCGAATCGAGATCGATCGCGATGATGCCCGCCGTGCGCGGATTGCTGAACGCAAGCAACTCGGTCTTCTTGACCACCCCTTTGGCGGTAACCATGAAAACCATCTTGCCCTCTTCCTTGAGATCGCGGACGGTCAGGCACGTGGTCACACGCTCGTCGCCTTCCAGGCTGAGCAGGTTGACCATCGCCCGGCCGCGCGCCGTGCGGCTGGCGCGGGGCAACTCATGCACCTTGCGCCAATGCACGCGCCCCTTCGACGTAAAGAAAAGCACGTACTGGTGCGCGGAGGCGATAAAGAGATCCTTGACGAAATCCTCTTCCTTCGTGTCCATGCCCGCGACGCCCTTTCCGCCGCGCCGCTGCTTGCGATAGGTGGTGATGGGCAGGCGCTTGATGTAGCCCATGTTGGAAACCGTGACGACCATTTCCTCGTCTGCGATGAGATCCTCGACCGAAAACTCGGAAATTTCCCCCAGGATTTGCGTGCGGCGTTCATCACCGTATTTGGCTTTTACCGCAAGGATTTCCTTGCGGACTTCGGCAAGGATCGTCTTTTCGCTTGACAGGATATGGCGTAGCGTTTCGATCAATTTGATTAAATCGGCGTATTCGGCTTCGAGTTCGTGGCGTTCGAGACCGGTCAGACGGCGCAAACGCATCGCGAGGATTTCGGACGCCTGAATCTCGGAAAAGTGAAACCGCGTCATCAGCCGTTCGCGCGCGATATCCACCGTTTCGGAACTCCGGATAATCGCAATGACTTCGTCAATGTGATCGATGGCCTTGAGCAGCCCCTCGACGATGTGGGCGCGTTCCTCCGCCTTGCGCAGATCGAATCGCGTCCGGCGCTCGACAATTTCGGCGCGGTGTTTGATATAGTGTTTGACGAGTTCCGCAAGCGACAACACTTTGGGCGTGTTGTTGACCAGCGCCAGCATGATGATGCTGGCCGTGTCCTGCAACTGCGTGTTCTTGAAAAGCTGGTTGAGAATGACCTGCGGCTCATCGCCCTTGCGGACCTCGATGACGATCCGCATGCCGTCCTTGTCGGACTCGTCCCGCAGATCGGTGATGCCCTCGATGGTTTTCGATCGGACCAGCCCCGCAATGCTTTCGATAAGCCGCGCCTTGTTCACCTGGTACGGAATTTCATGAATGATGATGGAATCCTTGCCCGTGCTCTTGTTGCTCTCGACGGATGCCTTCGCGCGGACGGTGATGCGGCCGCGTCCGGTTCGGTATGCTTCGAGAAGCCCTTCGGCGCCGCAGATGATTCCGCCGGTAGGAAAATCGGGTCCCTTGATAAAACGCATCAGTTCGGTGGAAGTGGCTTCGGGATGATCGATGGAATGGACTATCGCATCACACACCTCGCCGAGATTGTGCGGCGGGCAACTCGTGGCCATTCCGACCGCAATACCGTATGAACCGTTGACAAGCAGGTTCGGAATCGCCGAAGGCAACACCGTCGGCTCTTGCAAGCGGCCGTCAAAGTTCTCGCGCATGTCCACGGTTTCTTTTTCGATGTCCGCCAGCATCTCGGCGGCAATGGGCGCCATGCGCGATTCCGTGTATCGGTAGGCTGCAGGGCTGTCCCCGTCCACCGATCCGAAGTTGCCTTGGCCGTCCACCAGCGGATACCGCATGTTCCATTCCTGCGCCATGCGGACGAGCGCATCGTACACGGATTGATCGCCGTGCGGGTGATACTTGCCCAAGGCGTCGCCGACGACCGTCGCGCACTTGCGGTATGCTTGATTGTGGCGAAGCCCCGCCTCGTGCATGACGTACAAAATGCGCCGGTGGACCGGCTTGAGTCCGTCGCGCACATCCGGCAACGCACGGCTCACGATCACGCTCATGGAATAATCCAAGAACGAGGTCTTCATCTCCTGTTCGATTTCAATGCTGTTGATGCGTTCGTTTACCGTTTCCATGAAGTTCCCTTGGTGAAATAGTCAGTAGTCAGTAGTCAGCCTCGTGCGTCATGGATACTCTTACTGTAGGCAGTCAAGAACATGCCTCACATCCTCCATTTCATGCATCAGGCTATCCGTATCTGCATCTCCAAGATCCTGCGAGAGGATCCGGTAATACCGGCACTCTTCGAGCGAACCTTGTCTCATATTCATGAATCTGGCCTTGTCGGCGAGACCACTTTTCCCAAATCCTTCCGCGCTATTTGCCGGTATCGAAACGGCAGCCCTCCGAAACTGCGAGGTCAGACCGTACATTTCTCCCTTCGGAAAACGGGCTGTCATGCGATAGACGGACAACACAAACGCATGCGCCTTTTGCCAGGCAACCACGTTGCGAAATGTCCACGACGGCGTTTTTATAATCCCACAATCCTTTCACTCAAGCATCAGCCTACCGCCTACCGCCAAACGCCTACCGACTGCTAAATATCCAAATTCCTCGTTTCAGGCGCATGCTTTTCGATGAACTGTTTTCGCGGTTCCACCAGATCGCCCATGAGCGTCACAAAAATGTCGTCCGCGGCCGTTTCATCTTCGGCTTCCACGCGGAGCAAGGTCCGTTTCGCCGGATCCATGGTGGTTTCCTGCAACTGTTCCGGATTCATTTCGCCAAGGCCCTTGTAACGCTGGATGGTGAGACCCTTTTGCGCCACCGTCAACAGGTAGTTGCGCAAGGCGAGCAAGTCAGAGGTTTCAAATTGTACCTCGCCGTTTTCATTCTCGACGCGAAAAGGCGGCAGGCCGATGGCGGCAATGGGTTCGGACTGGCTCATAATGGCCGAAAATTCATGACTCTTGAAGAAAGCCAAATCAATCTGGTGCTCGCCGCGGACAAGAGTCTTGCGCCCGTTCCCGTTGTCATTCCCGTTGCCGTTGCCGTCGTCCAGCAAAAACTGCTGGGTTTCGCTCGTGTCAATCAGATCGGCTCCATGCCCGAAAATGGCGTTCATCTCCCGCAGGGACAGGTTGCGCGGCTCGATCCGCTTCTCACGCGGAAGCGCCGCCGCCGCTTCGACGGCCTCGCGAGGCACACCGTAGACGCGCCGAAGCCGTCCGAACATCCGCTCCCGGTCGAAGGCCGCATTGACCGCACGCATCAGGGTGCGGAGATTGACGGACGCGCGCTTTCCGTCGCCGTTGACGGCGGTTACCTTCGCGTTGTCGAGCACGATTTCGAACAGGAACTTCTCTTTTTCTTCTTCCGTGCTGAGGTAGCGCGATTTCTTCCCCTTTTTCACGAGATATAGCGGCGGTTGCGCGATGTAGAGATGGCCGCGTCGAATCAGCTCGGGCATTTGCCGGAAGAAAAACGTCAGGAGCAACGTGCGGATGTGCGCGCCGTCCACGTCGGCATCGGTCATGATAATAACCTTGTGATAGCGGAGGTTTTCAATCTTGAATTCCTCCTTGCCAAAACCGGTGCCAAGCGCCGTAATCAAGGCGCGGATTTCCTCGTTGTTGAGCATTTTGTCTTCGCGCGCCTTTTCGACGTTGAGAATCTTGCCCCGCAACGGCAGAATCGCCTGGTTCTTGCGGTCGCGGCCCTGTTTCGCGGAACCGCCGGCGCTGTCGCCCTCGACAATAAACAACTCGCAATAGGCAGGGTCACGTTCACTGCAATCGGCCAGTTTGCCCGGAAGCGACATCGAATCCAGCGCCCCCTTGCGCCGGGTAAGATCGCGCGCCTTGCGGGCCGCCTCGCGCGCACGGGCCGCGTCAATCGTCTTGCTGATGATGCGGTTCGCGACCGGCGGATTCTCCTCGAAATAGGTCTGCAACCCCTCATAGACCATCGAATTGACGATGCCTTGCACCTCGCTGTTGCCCAGTTTCATCTTGGTCTGGCCTTCAAACTGGGGATTGGGAATTCGCACCGAAACGATGGCCGTCAGCCCTTCGCGCGTATCGTCCCCCGAAATCGCCGCATTGGCCTTCTTGAACAGGTTGCTTTTCTTGGCATAGTCGTTGACCGCTTTCGTCAGGGCCGCGCGGAATCCGCTCAGATGCGTGCCGCCTTCGTGCGTGTTGATGTTGTTCGCGAAACTCGAAACCGTCTCGCTGTACGATGTCGTGTACTGAATGGCGACTTCCACCTGCACCCGGTCTTTTTCCGCCTCGAAATAGATCGGCTTGCGGTGCAACACTTCGCGGTTGCGGTTGAGCCATGTTACGTACTCGATAATGCCGCCCTTGTACTGCATGACGGTCGGCTCGTCTTCGACGCGCTCGTCCTTGAACGAAATGCGGATGCCCTTGTTCAGAAACGCGAGTTCACGCAGGCGCGTCAACAAAATCTCCGCATTGAACGTCGTCTCCTCGAAGATGTCCGGATCGGGATGAAACGTCACGCGTGTGCCGGTGGATTTCGTCCGTCCGCGCTGTTCGAGTTCGCCTTCGGGTATCCCTCGCCGGAAGGACATGAAATACACATACCCGTCGCGTTTCACTTCCACTTCGCAATATTCGGACAACGCGTTGACGCAGGAAATGCCCACCCCGTGCAATCCGCCCGCCACCTTGTACGAGGTGTTGTCGAATTTGCCGCCGGCATGAAGAATCGTCATGACGACTTCGAGCGCGGACTTCTTTTTGTACTTCGGATGATTATCCACGGGAATGCCGCGGCCGTCGTCCACAACCGACACACTGTTGTCAATGTGAACGGTCACATCAATACGCGTGCAATATCCCGCCAACGCCTCGTCTATACTGTTGTCCACCGCCTCGAACACAAGGTGATGAAGACCCCGGACCGACGTGTCGCCGATGTACATTGCGGGACGCCGCCGAACCGCCGACAACCCCTCAAGAACTTGGATGGAACCAGCGTCGTAACGTGTTTCAGCCATTATAGTTGCCTCAATTTGAAGACCCCAGTGGCGACCATGCCTTGGGAATGGGTCTATTCTATCAAAAACCGGCGCTGAAAACAAGCCAAAAACCGCAATATATAGTGTTTTTTTCAGAGAAAAACGGGTCCTGAACACATTTCTTTGAGAATGGGCGGCGACAGGAATTCACCGCCGATTTACATGGGGCGAATTCTTTGCCTTACAGTCTGGGACCCGAAGTCTTTGCCACCCCTTTTCCGTATAATCCAAGCAGGCGAAATGGAACGGGAGCGATTTATCATGCGCGTAGTGTCTGTCATCGTAAAAACCCCGCTGATTGAATTGAAACGATTGCACCAGAACCCCCGTGTCAAGATTCTTGCAACACTCGAGGGGAACAATCCCGGCGGTTCCGTCAAGGATCGCACCGCGTATTACATGATCGCAAAGGCGGAGAAATCGGACGATGCCCCCCGGCAAAACCATCCTGGAACCGACTTCGGGCAACACGGGCATTGCCATCGCCATGATCGGCGCGGCCGTGGTCGGCGCGAACGATGTCGCCGGCCGGATGAATTCCAGAGTGATTGTGGTCCTTCTCCCCGACCGCGGCGACCGTTATCTCAGCACCATGCTCTTCCGCAGCGTGTGCGCAAAATGTCCGCCCTAATCACTGAAACTGAAATCCGAGCAGGTTCCAGTAGTACAATTCCGCGAGAAACAGCCACGCGGCGGTCGTGGCGAAAAGCCCGTGCCAGCGGGCGGACCATCCGGCGCCCGGACGCACCCATGCGACGATCGTCAAGAAGGTGAGAACGATTCCGGGCGCAAGGCTCATCAACGGTATCAGCAGCAGTCCAATCAAAATACGGGGCGGCCCGTACCCAATAACCAACGGATCCATCGTCAGCAAAAACACCGCAAATCCCGCCACGAACAGAATGTCAAGCACGGACACGATGCGGGCAAACGTTCGCACGAGCCCAAGCAGCCGGGGTTCCTCCTCCTTGCCGTCGCGCCGCCGCCACACCTGAATCGGCCACAGGATCGCCGTCGCCAAAAAAACCGCCATCGAGGCTGAAAGGCCGCACAACAGGGCCAGCCTCGTCTCGTACCACCGGATGCGCTCGTAGGCGTTGTCGGCGATGAACATGTGCGTGCTACGGCCGTCCGCGCCGTATTCAAACGCCATGCGGCGCTGCGGCGAGACGAATTCGCCGGCCTCCGATTTCTCCACGGTCGCGAAGCAACCGTTTCCGATGGCATGGAAGGTTTCGGGCGCGCCGCGATCCAACGTCCGCGAAAGCAGTAAAGTGCCGGGCTTCTTACCGACGCTTACCAGTAGTTCCGGCACAAAACGCGGCGAAAGCATCCCAAATTTGATGAACGTCGTGCGGCAATGGCGGTTATGGCGATAATAGCCGGCGGCGGCGCGCAAGTCCGTTTCGGCGACAGACGGCGTGCGCGGCAGCGGCACGGTGGAACGCGACGGGAAAAAACGATTCAGAAAACGTCCACGGATCATGTGGAACAGGCGCCCGTTGTCCGAAGTACCGGAAATAAACAGGCCGGTGCGTTCTTCGGGCATGAGCATGAGGAGCGAGACAAATCCCCAGATGAGTCCCGCCTGTTCGAGACGGCGTACCGCGCCATGATAATTTTCGTCGAACGCATACGCCCGGCCCGGCAAATCCGGATGATGCGAAAAATGACGCGCAAACATCAACCGCACGGTTTCGGGGCGGAGCAACTGCACGCCCCCATACGCGCCATCGCCGAGCAGGGCGCACATCAGTTTCGCCATGTCGTCTGCGGTGGTCGCGAGCGACGAGGCCGGCACGGTTTCCGGATAATCGTAGCGTGCCTCATGATACTTGCCGAGATAGAAATTATACCCTGTGGCCAGCGGCGTGTCCGGCGAGGGAACGAGCGCAAAGGTGCTGTGCGTCATGCCCAGCGGCTCGAATAGGCGCTGGCGCGCATATTCGGCGAACGACAGGCCGCTGACACACTCCACGATATGCCCGGCCAGCGCGAAACCGTGGTTCGAATAACTGATGTATTTACCCGGCGGCATCACGCGCGGCGGCAAGTTGTCGGCCAGATAGTCGCCCAGCGGGATCAGCGACTCCGGCGTCGGGGCGCCCATGCCCAGAAAACGATCGTCGAATCCCGCCGTATGCGTCAGGAGATGATCGAGCGTAATCGCGGGTGCGCCCGGTACGCGAAAAATGGACAGATAACGGTTGACGTCCTCGGAAAGCGAAAGCCGGCCCTGCTCGACCAGTTGCAGGACCGCCACCGCGCAAACGACTTTCGACAACGAGGCCACGCGGAAGAGCGTCTCGGCGGAATCGATCGGAATGTCTTCGCCGCGCCGCGCGGTGCCGTAACCCTTGCTGAAGACGCACTGTCCGTCATGCACGAGCGCAACCACCGCGCCCGGCGTGCCCGCGCCCGCCATTTCCTCCGGAACGACTTTGTCAAAGAACGCGGCCACGTTATCGTAAACCAGCGGCGGCGCGGCCGCCGCGCATGCCAAAAAAGTAACGATCAAAGTCATTTCAACGTCCTTGTGCCGGATTCACACGCAACGGGGACAGTATGGACGAAAGGAACGGCATGGATAAAGCAATGGGCATGCGTCCGTTCAACGTCTTTCGCGCTGTCCCGCCATCGCGCCCGCAATCAACGCGGCGGCCAGCACGCAAAGACCGCCCATGCCCGCGACGGGCGTATGCGATGTCACGCCCAGTAGCACCGGACCGAAACGCTTGGACTCATTGTCGTACACGCACTCGTACTCGCCGGCATCCGACGCCTTGAGTGCATGGATATGCAGATCGCGCGTTCGCGAACCCGTGATACGCCCGTTGTCCGCGATCGGCTCCCCGTTATGAAACCACTGGAATCCGCCCGCGATGTCGAACTGGCCCGGCACGCCCAGGCAAAACGCCTGGCCTTCGTCAAACGTCCCGCCCTGCGTATTGGCGCAACTGGGCGGCGTGATGAAGGGATTCAGCGCGGCGCGCACATACGCCTCGCGGCCGCCCGACGTAAAAAACTGCTCGTATTCCTGGCGGTTCGTAAACCCGTCGCCATCGGCATCGCCGCCCGGTCCCAGGTATTGCGCCAGCGATCGCTCGTAATTCAGGATGTCGGGAGTCGAAACGCCCGGAAATTGGATAAAGGCGCTCACCGCCGTGATAAGCAGAACGGGGATCAGCGTCGAGCCGGAGTCGCCCAGGGTCATGAAACCGGCCATCATGATATCCATGCCCGGCACCGAACGGAGGACGCGCCCGTCCGGACCGCCAAGATCCGCGAGGATTTGCGTATGGTTGTGTGCGTAGGCGTGGACGACCTGCCAATGCGCGATGCCGCCGGTACCGCTTAGATCGATCGTATTGTCGCGCAGGCATTCGTACACCAGGGCCAGTTCCGCGCTGTCGAGCATGTTGTTTCCAATGATCGAAGGCGGATTGACGGCGATGCTTCCGCCGTTGGCATCGCAATGATCGGGATCGAACTGTTGGCCGCCAAGCATCCACGACACCACCGTGAACGCCCGGGAGAGCGACCACATGGCCCCGTCGAAATCGGCCGGTCCCGCCAGTTCCGGATCGGCGAATTGCAGCGGGCCGTTATGGGCAAAATTGCCGTTGTTTGCGCCATTGCCGCCGAGCGGACGCGCCTGATCGTCCACGATGGTATCGTCATCCGCCACCGCGAGTTGCACCGTGCCGGCTCCTCCGTTCAAATTCACGGCCACTGTGTATTGCGCACCGTTGCCGATCACATTGGCCACCGTTGCGCCGGCCACGCCGCTCACGGCGAAATCCGTCTCGTCCACCCCCGAAACCGGTTTCGAGAAGGTCACGCGGAATGTTTGCAACGGGGACTTGGCCGTTTGGGCTTCCGGCAAGATCTCGTAAACAACCGGCCATGAAAGCCATGTGTTGTAAATTTCCGAGAAACACCGGTGCGCAATGTAATCGTATCCCTCCAAGGTCAGGTGCATGTCGTCGTCCATCAGCGATTCGAGCGGGCCGTTGTAATTGGGATCGCCGCCGGGCATCGGAACGTAATTTTCCGCAAAACCGCCAGGATAGGGAACCTGTCCCGGCGCAATCGGGGGATTTGCCAGCGGAATTCCATAGTGGTACTGCATCAGGCCCAGGTTGTGCACATAGAACACGCGGGGACTCTTGGCCAGCGCCATTTCCTTCCGGGCCTGCTCGAATCGCACCCAAATCGCGTTCATTTGCGAAATGCTCATGCCGGGAATCGGGTGGTTCCCAAAATCGTACCCGCACAAGGCGACCCGGACATTTGGGCGGATTGCCAGAATGCCGTCCACGATTTCGGCGATCTTTCCCACAATGCCGTCTATCCGCGCCTGAATGGCCTGCTCGCTCATTCCGGGATACCAGAACGAGTCGAAGACGATATCGTTGCCGCCAAGGCTCAAATGGACAATATCAATCGTGGGATAGTCCGCCAGTTCCTGCTGAATGCGGGCGAGCCACCGGGGATCGGGATCCTCGCTGGAAAACGCACGTGCGCCGACGCTCGTCGTGTTGTGGCCTCGCTGGCCAATGCCGGTCCACCCAAAATCGGGCAACGCCGAATCAAGCGAACGCAACAACTGCATGAACGCCCCCCAACTGTCCCCCGCCACCAGAATCCGCGGCACGTCCGTCGTTCCCGCCTGAACGGGACTTGCCGCAATCACCGCAACCGCCACAATCACGAGAAACCTTTTCTTCATACTACACCTCCCCGGCGCAAAGAATGACGGAAAGAGGGAATGGGAAAATGAACGGCTGTGTCCACCATACCCGCCCGGTACACTCCGTCCATCGCTCACTTCGCACCTTGCACTACACCTGCACACTTCGCACTACACACCACGCACCACGCGTTTCTTTAGACCGATCCCATGTTCCTGAACAGGAACAGTCCGTCCTTGCCGGGAGCGACGATGTCTTTCCATCCATTCCCGTCAATGTCCACGACCCAGAAATAGATCCCCGCGCCGCTGGCTTTTCCGGCCGGACCGTAATCAATGACATGCCGCTCGAACACGCCGTCCTTGATCTTGAAATAATAGAGTCCCAGCGGATCGAGCGAGCCGGGATCGTGCTCCTGATGCGCACGGTACCGCTTGCCCGTAATCAGTTCGAGTTGGCCGTCATTGTCTATGTCTACGAGTTGCATGTCGTGGTACTGCGACCGGGCCGTGTCAATGTCGTGTTTTGTCCACGAACGGTTGCCGTTCTCGATTTTCTGCTCCCACCACGCCAATCCGTAATCGTGGCCTTGGCCCACGATTATATCCGGCACGCCGTCGTTGTTGACGTCGTGCACAAGGATGGGCACGCTCGCGCCGCCGAAATTGAACTCCGGATGCCACTCCCACTTGCCCGTGAGCGGGTCCGCCGGCGCTTCGAGCCAGCCGCCCGCGGAAATCAGATCGGGCCGTCCGTCCCCATTGACATCGCCGAATCCCAATCCATGTCCCTGCGGCGTTTCCGAAAGCACAATCTTGCGGAATTTTCCGGTCCCCTTGCCTTGCGCATCGCATTCGAGTTTGAAGGCCACAAACGGCCGACCCGGACAATTCGGCACCGCCTCGACCTGTCCGTCGCCGTCAATGTCCCAGAAGCAGCACCGTTCAATATGGCCCGTCTTGTCTATGTCGTGTACGGTCCATTCGACGGATTGTCCCTTCGGATTCTCGCGCCACCGCAACGTTTCGCCCCACCAGCCGCCCGTGATGATGTCGAGATAACCGTCGCCGTTGACATCCATCGGATAATCGCTAAAATCGTCGTAATAGTCCTCGACCTGCTGCACCGAACAAATCTTGTGGGCCTTTTTGAAGTCCGGTCCCTCGAACCAATATTCCCCCGACACGATATCCAGAATGCCGTCGTTGTTCACATCGAACACGGCGCAGGCCTCGTAGGTCGCGGTTCCAATGCGCGACTTTTCGAACTTCAACATGGATTTTCCCTCCGGCGGTTCCACTGTCGGCGCTGCGGCTTTTTCATTCGCGCCCAACACAGCCACTACAATCAGACAAGTTGCGGCAAACATGCACAACATCCTTCCTGTCACAAGTCCCGACACGCGCATACGGAAAGGCCGCTAAACCCGGCGCCGGGCAATGTTTCTAGTTGGGTATATTCCAAAAATCCTTGAAACGATTCCCGCGGGACAGACTGTCCAGTCTGTTCCTTTGTTCATCAAGCGCCAAGCATAGCCCATCGCCCAAACAAAGACAAACCGCCGCCGCTACTTGAGAAAAAGGACCTTTGACGAATAGGATACATCCGGCGTCTTGCATATTTTGCATGGAGGCTCCTAAGTTTCTTTGTTCGCAACTTCTGTGCATGGGACACAGAAGTTGCGCACAAAGAAATCATATCCTTGATTGAGGCATTGCGGCTGAGCCGCCTTAGGCACACGATTCTGGGTATTGTGGCTTTCCTGATCATTTGGGCCGTGGCGATAGGCGTGGCAATATTCATAATTGATTGCATGAGCCGCTTGGTGCGCGCCATGGAATTGGGCGCGGAAGCGCGCATGCGGTAGGCAAAGGCGCTGGAAGCGTTGGCAAGCCGAAACGAAACGGCCATCGTTCCGGAGGAATAGCGATGTTTAGAGGCGTAATGGCAGGTTGTGCATGTTTGTTTGCCGGATGGGCGATTGCCCAGGCCCCGCGGCCTGTTTTGCCGCAGGTCGCCCATGAATTCGGCAAGGCGCTGGAAAATCTGCGCGATTATGCGGTCGTGCTCGAACCGGACAAGAACGAACCGGAATGGTGGGCGGGCGCGCCGTCCGTGGCCAGGGGAAAAGACGGCCTTTTTTGGATGGCCTGCCGGATGCGCATGGCCGAAGCGCCGCGCGGACGCCGCGGGTATGAAATCCGCATTCTGCGCAGCGCCGACGGCGTCCATTTCGAAAAAGCCCTTTCCATCCGCCGTGAAGACGTGCCCATACCCGGCTTTGAACGCCCCGCCCTCGTGAACGATCCCCATACCGGCCGGTTCAAACTGTATGCGTGCGGGCCTTGGCGCGATGGGCCATGGTCTATCATCAAATTCGCGGACGCGGACACGCCGGACACGATCGATCCCGCGTCCGCCTATCCCGTCATCCAGCCGTTGCCGAAAACCTATGATCGCGACGTCATCCCCGTCGAATACAAGGACCCATTCATCCTTCACACCGCGGGGACGTATCATTGTTATGTAATCGGGTATGTGCGCCAAAACGAGAAGATCTTCCATTTCCAAAGCGTGGACGGCGAGAAGTGGGATCCCGTCGGCAATCCGTACGAGGCCGTCATGCCGCTCGACGGCTGGCATGATTTCTTTGTTCGCCCGGCCTGCGTCGTGCCGATCGGCCTCGGCTGGCTGTTCGTCTATGAGGGCTCCAGCGCAGGCTGGTACGACCCCGTGTACAACATCGCGACGGGTCTCGGTTTCACCTTCGATCTTCACCGCGTCACGGATCTGACGCCGCAATCGCCACTGCTCGTGAGTTCGACGCCCGGTGATCGCTTCGCCACGTTCCGTTACTCGCACTGGCTCATGATTGATGGCCGGTTGTGGATTTACGCCGAGGTCGCCCGTCCGAATCTCACGCACGAAATCAGGCTGTACCGCGTGCCGATTTCCTGAACGTTCCGGACACCGCCGCCGCTTCTATGGCGGCTGAATCGTCCGGAAAGCCGTGGGACAGATTGTCCAGTCTGTCCTTTCGGGGAATTTTGCCGCCCCGGTGCGTAAATTTACGCAGAAATCCAAGCATCATGGTCGCGCTTTATTTCCCCCAAAACCGTAACCCCCTGTAAAACAAAGCAATCCAAGGTTTTTTCATATCGGCATGAAACATGCTCTTCCTCAAAAAGAATCGCGTGACAACCAATAGATTCGAAAATCACGCGTTGAAAATGAGGAAAGCGTGAAATGAAGCACTCATGCGACAGAAACGGGCCGCGGGATTCGTCAAGCGGCATGACGCTGCTGGAATTGATGCTGGCCGCGGGCGTGCTGACCCTCACCCTCAGTTATGTGTTCGGTTCGATTCTGGCCGTCACCGCGGCAGGGAGCATCAGTGAGGATCGCGCGGTGGCGGCGACGGAAGTAACCAGCGTGCTCGAATCCATGCAGGGCATGAGTCTCGACACGTTGATAGCATGCCAGCCGCCGGCGCGGACGGCTTTGCGCGGGGAAACCGTCACGCTGGAATGTTTCAAGTCGGACGGCACGGCGTTGACACTGCCCACAACCTACGCCCTAATTGGCTTGCCGATACCCAGCCCCCTGCCGGTCCGTTGCACCGTGTCATGGCAGGGCGATCTCGGACGCAACCTGTCCCTTGCCGCCACCCAACTTTTCTACGCGTATTAGGAAGCCGGCCATGTCTGAACACACCCTGACGCGGCTCAGCCGCAATGCCTCAATCAAGGATATGATTTCTTTGTCCGCAACTTCTGTGTCCCATGCACAGAAGTTGCGGACAAGGAAACTAAGATTCCATTCCGACCGGGGCATGACGCTACTGGAAGTGATGATAGCCATCACTATCCTCACAATCGTCATGGGCACCCTTTTCAGCCTTTCCATAGGCATCGGCGATGCCGCCCAAGTCCAGGAAACCCGGATCATCACCACCGACGACACCCGTCGCGCCATCCAGGACATCGTACGCGAATTGCGACAGGCGTCTCTGGGATCCCTCACGGGCATTCCCGGCGCCACCCTGACTTATCGCGTCGCGACCGATGTAGACGGCAACGGCGTCGCCGTCAACTCCAGCGGCGGACTCGAACTAAGCACGGTCCGCACCGTCCAGCGCGACACCGCCGACCTCAACGGCGACGGCGTCACAACATCGCAAATACTTTTACGCAATGGCGCGAACAACATTGTGCTCGCCAACGGCGTCCCGAACAACGAGGACGCAAACAACAACGGCGTGCTCGACGCGGGCGAGGACGCCAATCGAAACGGACGGCTCGACCGGGGCATTTGGTTCACGCGAACCGGTTCCGCCGTCACGGTGACGCTTCAGTCGCAGCAGCGCCTGCGCCGCGGCACGCTGTTCGTCACGACCCTGTCCGAAACGGTTGTACCGAGGAACCCCTAGCCATGTTTACGCATGCTTGCCAAAAGATTTCCCTTCGCGTTCCCTGCCGGGGTAACGACGGAATGGCGCTGTTGGCCGCGACCGTGTTCATCGCGATCGCCATTGTCATCTTGGGCGCCCTGACCATGCGGGTAGTCAATCAGGAACGCCATGTGGACTATTTTGTGGACAACGAACAGGTGATGCTCGGCATCGAAACAGCGCTGGCGCGGAGCATGCAGGGACTCGAAACGACCGGCAGCGGGCTGATCGGATCCTCGGAAATCCGCGAGGGCGGACAAGTCGTCCTGCCCACGTGGGACAGCGCGGGGGTCGTCCCGCAAACCGTCCCCAACATGCCGGACGTGCAGTATTTTGCCTATCATGTCAATTGGATAACGGATGGGCGGGACAACAACAACGATGGGATGGCCGACAACGGTTCCGAGAACGGCTACCACACCCTGGTGGCCTATGCGCGCATAGTCAATCCCATCACGGGCGAGGCCTCCAGCGCACGCCGTGTCGAAACCGTTTATTCCTCGACGAACATCAACGTCTGGAACAACGCGATTTTCGCCGGCAACGGCCAAGCCGGCGGCCTGATCAACGGCAACGTGAGCATCCATGGATCGGTCCATCTGCTCGGCAACAACTTGTTGACGGGCGCGCTGGCGGTGGACGCCCTCGACCTCAGCGGCACGAGCCTCATCCACAACAACTACGCCGATTGTCCGGCCGATCTGGCCGCGCGGGTTCCCGCCTTGCCCACGACGGTGTTCGGCGGCGAAACCATCAGCACGTTGAACGCCAAACTGCGCGTCAAGAACGGGCTGGTGGGAAGTTCCGGCAACTCGGAAATCGGCCAGCCGAACGTGGCGGGCAATTCCTACAAGGAAACGATGGACGGAACTTACGTCACCACGGGCTGGTCGGGCAACCAGTTGACCAGCGCCGGCGGCGGGCGGCTGCACCCCACGAATCTCTACAGCGACAACGGCTGGGATCAGACCTACGACTTGGGCAACAAGGTGCCGTTTCCCACGCTGAACGACCCGTGGCGCGACCCGGTTGACGGCCATTTCGTGCCCGACCCCTACCGGGGCGGAAACTACTCGCACATCAACTACTTCTCGGAAGTGCTCATCGCAGACCCAAATAACCAAACCGACGGCATCTACAACGGCAATATCACCATTGCCGCAAACCAGAATTTCTACTGGAACGCCACGCAGAACTCGACCGCCTATCCCGGCACGCCGCAGCCCACCGACGATTATATCCGGTTCAACGCGGATACGAATGTCATGGAAATCAACGGCCAGATTCGGATCAACGGCAATCTGATCATCACCCGCGGCAGTGGAAACGACAAGACCATCCACTACACCGGGCGCGCCGCCATCCTCGTCAACGGCGACGTCACATTGAATACCGACCTCTACAGCCGCAACGCCAACGGCACGACCGCCAACAGTTTCCCGGTCAACAATTGCTTTGGGATCATGGCGACCAATAACATGACTGTGGGGGCTCTTTCGCAATTGAACCTCATGGGCGCGTTTTACGCCGGAAACCAGATCCGATGCGAAAAACAGACCAACGTAATGGGCACATTCGTCGCCAATTATTTCGACATGGGCACCAACGTCCCCAGCATCTGGCAGGTGCCGGAATTGGCCAACAACCTCCCGCTCGGCATGATCGGCAACTACCCCATTCTGTCCATCAGCCGGACGTCGTGGCGCGAATTCTAAACAGGAAAGAGCACGGTACATGGAAACGTCGAACATCAAGCAGATCCTACGCGACAATGCTCTCTGGATAGGCCTGTTGCTGATTGTCGCCGCCGCAACGATCTTCGCCTACCACCGCGAAAAAACCGCGCCGCCGAAAGACATTGCCGCCCCCCCCGTCGCGCGACAACCCGCCGCGCCGGTTCCCGAAGCGCAGCCCCAGGCGGACACCGCCTATGAGGCGTCGCAACTGCTTCCGCCCCGCGTGGAACAAGAAGAGGCGCGCAAGACGATTGCCGAC
>Ga0208825_1000116_pt1 | contig 80806 bp, 61 predicted proteins | sample AD_UKC113_MetaG_FD_184450 | JGI IMG/M metagenome (GOLD analysis project Ga0208825, IMG submission 184450) | Active sludge microbial communities of municipal wastewater-treating anaerobic digesters from Hong Kong - AD_UKC113_MetaG (SPAdes)... | ecosystem: Engineered > Bioreactor > Anaerobic >...
GAAGTGGGTGCATGGACAAAAAGAAGGAATGAGCATAAAAAGAAAATTGAATGGAAGTTTACAAGGAAGAATGCAGATGAGAAAATGTCAAAATATTATGTGGAATAATTAAATGGTCAGGACACTAGGAGTCCGAATCAGATAAGCTAAGCCTTAAATATACGCAAAGCTAACATAACTCATGCCTCTTAGGGCGTATTTTATGGAGTTCGGCTGAACCTGGAAAGTTTATTTGAACTCCATAAATCTCTCTTACCTCACTCCTTATAAGTTTTCTGTTTAGGTTAACAAACAATCAGAAAGGATGTTGTGTTTATGATTTTTTTTTCGGAATTATTACTTAATAGGTCGAATTGTTTGAGGCCGTGGAGAGAATACTTATATATTCGTACTCAACGCATGTCATCTCTTAATCTTAAAAAATGAGATCTGTTGTTTTTAAGAAATGTACTAACTTGCTTTTTTCATTGCTCTATAATTTTTCCCATCTGCCTCGGTTTAGAAAAACTTGGACATAAGAGACGAATTTGAAACACAGTGCTCAGAAAAGGTACATTCCGGACAGAACTTCTCTTCCGTTTTTTCAGGCATGAATCCGGCTTTTATTTTCTCGACTCATATAAGCCACTCAAAACATGAAGCTATTAATTTTTCCTGAGTTTCCGTCCTCAATATTCATATCATGCTAAAAATCGTTTGATAGATTAGTGTTAATTTTAAGGTGATCTGCTGTCTTTATTTATAATGCGTATGATCAGAATTATAATTAAATAAGGAATGAGAGATTCCATTAGAGATATAAGAGCAATCATCACTGCAAGAGCAATTGAGAACTCAGGTTCGAGCAAATTTGAAATATTAATCATTAAAAAAACGGTAAATAAAGCGATATACAGTAGTTGATAAGATTTTTTCATCATGATAATTTCACCATAATAAATTTTCAGCTTGGATAAATTTATTTACATTTATATCTCTGTTTAAACTCTGGTTATTTTTTATAATTAGGGGTTTCAGAACCAATTTTTAGGATCAGAAATTCAACTGGTTATTTGGATAAGCACGCCCTCATTATTTAAAAAAGATTGAGGGCTTTGTGCTTAAAGCTCCCAGTAACTACTTTGCAATCCAATATTTTATAGTGATTTTTTAAAATTGTTTAGTTAATTTGCAGACCAGAGGAATTGGTAATTCCCATTTTTATCGCATGTTGATTTAACTGTGATGTATTTATCTTGAATAACTAGGCCGATACCTTGGTATTCAAATCCCCAATGGAAATTTCCCCTGCCATAAATTTCTGAAAGAGTGCCGCTGGCATAATCATACCCGCCTTCTTCCCAGTTACTGACCTGCCAAATACTTGCAAAACCTCTATCGTACCATGAATCATAATAATAAGCTTTTACAGTATTTCCATTATATCCATAATATCCTCTTGCGTAGATACTAAATAGTCTCAGGCCAGTTGTACTATAGAAATGCTTGTATGCTGTTAGCATAGGAGTATATAAGTAGCTTGTTGTTGCAGTAACACTTTGAGTTATTTTTTTGTTATTTGTTTCTTCTTCCATGCCACTAATGTAAAAATAACTTCCATTTGTGAAAGTTATTTTTGATCCATCTTTTAGTTGATATGTCCTTGAATTGTTTTCATCTGAAACAGTATCGTTCTTTGCAAGATCATTTATTGAAATTTTATCTTTGTTTGCTTCAAAATAATTCGCAATTACATCGTCTGTGGATAAGTTTTTTGTATTGGAATTCAGTGAATCTATTAGCCCTTGTTCCAATTCAGAAGGCTTCTCACTTATCTTTGAGACTTCTTGTGCACTCACAGATGGTATCAATGCCATACCAACCAGTAGTATTACCAAAATTAACATTCCTATTCCAAACCTTTTATTGAACATTCTAATTCACTCCTAGTTCTGGTTATTTTTTCCCTAGGAGGCAGAATAAGGCAAGCTTAAATATACGCTGAGCTAACTAAATTGTGCCTCTTAGGGCAGATTTTATGAAGTTCAGGGAGGCATTGGAAGGCACATCTGAACTTCATGAATTCCTTTTTGTTAATTCCTTATAAGTTTTATGTCCAGGTTATCAAACAATCTGAAAGGATGTTTGATTTATGATTCTTTTTTTCAAAATTATTACTTGATAGGGCGAATTGTTTGAGACTCTGGAGAGAAAACTTATATATTCATACTCAACTTACGTTCTTTCTTACGCTTAAAAAATAAGAACTGTTGTTATTGATAAATATACAAACTGTGTTCAGTTGCACTCAAAAAAGTCCTTACAACTTGTTGCCGAACAACAGTTTTGTTTTTGCCTTTTTATGCTTCAGTCCTTTTCCGCCCTTTTCTGGTTCAGAAAAACTTGGACATAAGGGAAGACTCCGAAACGCAGTGCTCAGAAAAGGTGCATTCAGGACAGAACTTCTCTTCCGTTTTTTCGGGCATAAATCCGGCTTTTATTTTTTCCACACGCCTGCAGATTTTTAATACCTCTCTGCGGTCCGAACTTCGGATAACTACTTTTCTGACTATCCCGAAACTCACATACTCAACAAAGCCAAAAGGAATCTCTTTCCCTGACTCGGCTTCAAGGAGAAGGGCAAGTGATGCAACATGTATTCTATCCGATGCCCACACGCCCTGGAGAGGGCAGCTTCCGGGCCTTATAATAGATGGGACATTCACGCCTTCAAAACAGACTATCTTGGAGGGCGATCCCTTCAGGTTCAGGCGCTCTGAGGAAATGATGGGCTCCGTTTTAACAGGAGTAAGTGCCGCAAGCATGGCGTCTTTTCCGAATTCTTCAAGTCCTTTGATGAGGTTGGCTGCAATTTCAGGAATTTTAGCTCTCGCCCGCGCGTTCCCCTCTTCCAGAAATCCATTTTCTGTGTGTGCAAATTCTTTTGGAAACATTATCGGGAGGTCTTCACGTGCCTGGCTGAGGGCAGCCTCAAGTTCTTCGCGCATGGTATCGGCGTTTAACGAACACTTTTTCACAATTTCCGGATAATTCAGAGAGAGTTCTTTCAGGAGCATTTTCTCGAGCCGTGAAGCGTTAATCTCCGGAAACAGCTCAAATCCGCGGCTGACAAAGTAAACACGGCGCGGGCAATTGATATATAGAAGAAGATCTGATACGCTGATCTCCTGATTCTTTTCATTTGCAGGCATCACATTCAAATTTCTCTTACAAATGTTATAAATTTTTTGATAATGATGATTTCCTCTGCGATAGTTCACGCTCTGCGACAATTGCCGAACTGGCATTCGTTAGATATATATGCTAATGTTTCCTCTTAGATTAAGTAAGTCATGACATCCAATGATTCCTCAGAAAATCTGCGCAACCGGCTCGCGGAAAAAATGGCTGGAGATATCACACTCTCAGAGAAACCCGGAGAGTCCCTGAAGAAGTGGAGGCTAAACTTCGAGATATCCCAGACAGATATTGCAAATTACCTTAAGGTCTCTCCCTCCGTTATCAGTGATTATGAAAGCGGGAGGCGAAAGTCTCCAGGGACACTGATCGTCCGGAAGATCGTGGAGTCTCTGCTTGAAATTGATCTCGAGCGGGGAGGCAAAAAGATTCATGCATATGAATCAATGCTGAGCGCCGAAAGCGGCTCAAAATCAATCTACTCAACCTACGAGTATACTCTCCCGATACAGCTTGCTAAACTGGTTAACCTTATTGAAGGCGAAATAGTCTACAAGGGAGTTGAAAAGCCTCTATATGGTTTTTCTGTCGTCGACAGCCAGCGGGCGATCCTGGAACTTTCTTCACACGAGTTCCAGAAGCTCTATGGCTGGAGTACGGACAGAGCCATGATCTTTACAAAAGTCAGTACCGGAAAATCCCCTCTGGTAGCCATTCGGGTAACCAACCTGAAGCCCGGAGCTGTTGTGCTCCACGGACTCCGTAAAGAAGAGGTCGAACCTGTTGCAGTCAAGATGGCGGAAGTAGACCGTATTCCTCTGGTCGCAACTACAATGGATCTCGATCAGATTGTGCAGCTACTGAAAAAATACAGTCAATACTACGCAAGGGAATGACCCCCTGAAAGATACCCTAAATACTAAAAACAGGTGAAAGCATGGCCATTGGAATTGTATCTTACGGCGCATATGTTCCGAGATACCGCATAAAAATTGAAGAAATTGCCCGGCTCTGGGGTGATGATGCAGAGGCTCTCAAAAATGGTCTCATGGTATACGAAAAATCCGTACCTGATATCGATGAAGACGCAGCAACTATTGCCGTGGAGGCAGCAAGAAACGCAATGGTAAGAAGCGGCGTCGATCCCTCAAGAATCGGGGCGGTGTATACCGGCTCGGAAAGTCATCCTTACGCTGTAAAACCTACAAGCACTATTGTAGCACAGGCTATTGGCGCAACCCCTGAAATGACTGCAGCAGACTTTGAGTTCGCATGTAAAGCAGGAACTGCCGCAGTTCAGGCCTGTATGGGGCTCGTGGGCTCAGGAATGGTCGATCTCGGTCTTGCTATAGGAGCAGATGTTTCCCAGGGAGCTCCAAGTGACGCACTTGAGTACACTGCCGCTGCAGGAGGAGTCGCCTGTCTTATCGGGAGAAAAGAATCCGAACTTGCCGCTATCATTGAAGATACATACTCTTTTACAACAGATACCCCTGACTTCTGGAGAAGAGAAGGAATGCCTTATCCCGAACACGGAGGGCGTTTTACGGGAGAGCCCGGCTACTTCAAGCACGTGACAAACGGAGCAAAAGGTCTTCTCAAAAAGCTCGGAACAAAACCTGAAGATTATGATTATGCGGTCTTCCACCAGCCAAACGGAAAATTCCCGAGCAAAGCTGCAAAAATGCTCGGGTTCACAAAAGCTCAGATTGCTCCCGGACTTGTTGTTCCGAAAATAGGGAATACCTATTCAGGTTCCTGCCTTATGGGAATAGCTGCAACTCTTGACCAGGCAAAGCCAGGCGACAGGATATTTGCAACTGCCTTCGGGTCCGGAGCAGGGTCTGACGCATTCAGCATAACAGTTACAGACAGGATTGAGGAAATCCGAAACAGGGCTCCGACGGTTTCCGAACTTATCAAGGATCCTGTATACATCGACTACGCAATGTACGCCAGGCACAAAGGAAAGATCCGCCTGGCCTGAAAACGGGGTGAATATAATGAGAGACGTAGCAATTATCGGAGTAAAGAATACCAAATTCGGAGAACTCTGGGAGCGTTCCCTTAGAGACATAGTTGTAGAAGCCGGAATAGGCGCTATTGAGGACTCGGGTGTAAGCGGAAAAGATATTGACGCCCTTTATATTGGAAACATGAGTGGAGGCCGTTTTATTGAGCAGGAACACATAGGAGCTCTCATTGCGGACTACTCAGGACTTTCAAGAAACCTTCACGTTCCGGCTACAAGAGTGGAAGCTGCCTGTGCATCCGGAGGTCTTGCCCTTCGCCAGGCTATAATGTCTGTGGCTTCAGGCTACAGCGACATTGTAGTTGCAGCAGGAGCAGAGAAAATGACAGACGTAGGGACTGAAGAGGCATCCTCAGCTCTCGCAGCGGCTGCTGACCGCGAATGGGAAGGCATGGCAGGAGCAACATTCCCAGGGCTCTATGCAATGATTGCAAAGCTGCACATGCACAGATATGGAACCACGAGCGAGCAGCTTGCAGAAGTAGCTGTAAAGAACCACAAAAACGGATCCTTTAACCCTATTGCCCAGTACAAAAACACAATTACCGTAGATGATGTGTTGAAGTCAATAATGGTGGCTGACCCGTTGCATATCTTTGACTGCTCCCCGATAACGGACGGAGCATCAGCACTTGTCCTTGCGCCCGCGGAAATTGCCCACAAATACACCGATACTCCCATTTACATTAAGGCAACCGCACAGGCAAGCGACACCATTGCCCTTCATGACAGAAGGGATATCACAACTCTTGATGCAACCGTAATGGCTGCAAAGAGAGCATATTCAATGGCAAAACTGGCTCCAAAGGACATTGACCTTGTTGAAGTACATGACTGCTTTACCATTGCTGAGATCTGTGCAATTGAAGATCTCGGCTTTGCTGAGAAAGGTAAAGGCGGAATTGTCACCGAAAACGGAGAAACAGCTATTGGCGGCAGGATTCCTGTCAACACCTCCGGCGGCCTGAAAGCCTGCGGACACCCTGTTGGAGCAACAGGCATAAAACAGGCGGTGGAAATCGTAACCCAGCTTCGCGGAGATGCAGGTAAGCGCCAGGTAGCAGGAGCTGAGTACGGGATGACCCACAACGTCGGAGGGTCAGGAGCGACAGCAGTAGTACATATTTTCTCGAGGGAGAGGTGATATTCGATGTCTTCTGTTCCAAGATTCTGGAGAAACCTCGGCAGCAGGTACAATCTTGAAGGGACCCACTGCAAAGGATGCGGGGAATATTTCTATCCTCCGCGCAATGTTTGTGTAAACTGCAGGCGCATGGGTGAGATCGAACCCTTCAAATTCAAAGGCACCGGCGAAATAGTTAGCTATACATTGATTCACACCGCTGCTGAAGGTTTTGAAGGTCAGGCCCCCTATACCCTTGCAATCATTAAACTGGACGAAGGACCTCAACTAACTTCTCAGGTAGTTGGCAACACTGATAAAATTCAGATAGGGACGCGGGTTCGGTCCGTGTTCAGAAAGCTCGGGGAAGACGGCGAACGCGGTATGATCTACTACGGCACCAAATTCGTCCCTGTAGATACCTGAGATATAGTATCCGGATTTTTTCCGGTCCTGGCATCCCAATACTTAATAACGGATTGAATCATGATTAACCACTGTTTAGCCATGATTTAACCATGACTTAACCGGAGATGTCTGGAATTATGATCGAAGTTGAAGTCAAGGTAAAAGCGGATCACTCAAAGATCCGCCCTCTCCTTTTAGAAATTGGGGCAAGTAAGATAGGGGTTGAAGAACAGTCAGATATCTATTTTGCAGCTCCATACCGTGATTTTGCAAAAACCGATGAGGCTCTCAGGATCCGCTCTCTGGGCGGACAGTCTGTGCTGACATATAAAGGCCCCAAACTCGATAAAGTTTCCAAAACCAGAGTGGAGATCGAAACTCCTGTGGATGGAACTGCTGCAGCTAAAATTTTCCACTCCCTGGGCTTCATTGAAGCCGGCGCAGTCCGCAAAAAAAGGGAAATTTTCAGGGCAGGAGAGATTACTGTCTGTCTTGATGCAGTTGAAGGGCTTGGAGAGTTTCTGGAAGTAGAGATTGATGTAGCAGATAATGAAGATTTAGCAAGTTCGAGGGCTAAGTTATTTGATTTTTTGTATAAGTTTGGGCTGAATGAAAAAGATTCCATCCGGACTTCTTACCTTGAGATGTTGCTGGAAAAAAGCAAGTGAGTCATTATTTAAAATTTGATGACCTTATTATCCTGTACTCTTCCTTTTATACTTCATTCTCCTCCTCTATATTCATCTTTTTCTTTACTCTTGTATTCATTTCTTAGACAATAATAACTTTTTAATCTCAAACAGTCTTAAATTTTATATAGATAAAGCTGCTAATACTCAATGAATATTTTTGGATTTGGAGTGAACCATGGGTGCGGCAGAGATTTTAAAAAATAAAAAAGCGGTCTCGCCGATTGTTGGGGTTGCTTTGATGGTTCTTTTAACTATTATTTTTGCATACGCTATAGGTTCCAGCAGCATTACAGGTATTTTACAATCCTATTCAACAGGGCTTTCAATGGGCGGCAGGCTTGACACCGGAGAGCTTGAAGGAAACCTTATAAAACTTGAACACAACGGCGGAGAGCCATTCACGTTTAAGAACGATACAAAAGTAATGGTAGAAGTTGACGGAGATAGTTTCGAATTAAATATCTCTAATTTATACGGTACAACCCTGAAAACCGGAGATACGGTAAACCTTTACCTTGACCCAAAGTATCCTGAGGATATTGGCAAACTTGATAATGTCACCAAAGGAGATAAGCTCGTCTTAAAAGTAATTGACGGAGAAAAGAGACTTATGGTTTTAAGGCAGGAAGTCGTTGTTTGATCACTTCCTGCAGCATATCTATCATGCCCGCATTTTATACGGGCACGAAGACGGATATCTAACTTTTACTTGTTTTTAACTTATTTTAATATGTTTTAAATTCTACATTATTCAAAACTTTTACTTTTCTCTACTTTTTACCTGATTCTGGAGCCCGGCTTTATATCTTTATCCGGCATCAGAGCTGCTACAATTGCTCCACCGTCATCGGCTGCAAGCATCATGCCGTTTGACTCAACTCCGCAGAGTTTGGCGGGTTTCAGGTTGGCGAGCACGATTACGGATTTTCCGACAAGCTCTTCTGGAGTGTAATATGAAGCCATGCCTGCAACAAGCTGCCTCGGCTTTTCCTCTCCTATATCCACTTCAATTCTCAGGAGCTTTTTTGACTTCTTCACAGGCTCGGCAAAGAGTACTTTTCCTACCCTGATGTCAAGTTTTGCAAAGTCCTCGTAATCAATCAAGGGAAGAGTTTCAATCTGTTCTTTTTCTTCTGCTTTTGCGGTACCTGCGGCTTTTTCTTCTGCTTTTGCCTCTTCAGATGGGCCCATTCCTTCGGACTTTGAAGGTTCTTTTTCATTTCCTTTTGCTGCGTTTCTCTTTGCGTTTGCGGCTGCTACACGCTGGTTTGCAATCTCCTCCATTTCTCCTATCCTGTCATCTTCGAGCTTGGTAAAGAGGATTTCAGGTTTTGCAAGTTTTGTGCCTGTTTTCAGGGGAACAAGAGCATCTTCATACAGTGCAGCGTGTATATCGTTTTCCTGTCCGAGTTCTTTCCAGGCTTCTTCCATAGTCTGCGGGAGCACAGGTTCAAATATAAGGCTCAGGGCTTTAACGAGGTGCAGGCAGTTATAGACAACCTGTCCGCATGCGGCTCTGTCTTCTTTTATCAGTTTCCAGGGCTCGCGGGACTGGAAATAAGTGTTTCCGAAAGAAGCAAGGGTCATGGCGGAATCTACGGCTTTCTTGAACTCGTACTCAGCCATACCGGCTTTGACCTCTACAAGAGCCTTCTCTATCTCTTTCTGGACTTCAGGTTCTACTTTGCCTTCCGGTACCTCGCCGTAGTTCTTGAAAGCAAAAAGCATGGTCCTGTAGAGGAAATTTCCGAGCACTGCCACAAGTTCGGCATTGATCTTTTCCTGAAGCACGCGCCAGGAGAAGTTCAATTCCTTTGTATGGGAGGTGTAGCTTGCAAGGTAATACCTGAGAAGGTCGGGATGGAAGCCGTGGTCAAGATAGTCTTCCCCTACCCAGACTACATAACCTCTGGTTTTGGAAAACTTTCTGTCTTCTATTTTTACCATGCCTGAGGCTACAACTGCTGTGGGTACGGAATAATCTGCGCCTTTAAGCATGGCAGGCCAGAAAATGCAGTGATGGTAGGTAATATCTCCTCCGATGAAATGAACTATTTCTCCATCACCTTTCCAGAATTTCTCCCAGGAATCTCCTGCCTGTGCAGCCCATTCCTCTGTGAAAGCAATATATCCTATCGGGGCATCCACCCAGACATAGACTACAAGATCATCGTGTCCGGGGAATTTCACTCCCCATTCAAGGTTCCGTGTAATGCACCAGTCTGTAAGCCCCTGCTTTACCCATCCAATTGCATAGTTGATGGCGTTTGTGGTCCCTCCGAGGTCGTTTGAGAGGTAATCCATCAGATAATCGCTGAATTCAGAAAGTTTGAAAAAGAAGTGTTCCTGCTGGCGGTATTCTGCAGGGCCCCCGCATATAGTACAGACAGGGTTCTGAAGCTCTCCGGGCTCAAGGTGTTTTCCGCAACCCTGGTCGCATTCGTCTCCTCTGGCGGTTTCTCCGCAGTGGGGGCAGGCTCCTTCTACATACCGGTCAGGAAGGAAACGGTTGCATGCCGAACAGTAGGCAATCTCTATAATTTTCGGGTAAACATAGCCTTTTTCAATCAGCCTGCTTACAATGTCAAGTGTCCGACTATGATTTTCAGGGTCATCCGTTGTCCCGAAGGCATCAAAATAAATCCCAAGCTGCTTGAAAGTTTCATCAAAGTGTTTATGGTATATCTCTACAAGTTCTTTAGGGGTGATCCCGAGCTCTTCGGCATTTACGACAATTGGTGTGCCATGGGTATCCGAGCCGCAGACAAAAGTAACTTCCCTCCCTTCCTTTTTCAGGGAACGGGCAAAAATATCAGCTGGCACATAGGTTCGGAGATGCCCAATATGTGCCTTGCCGTTGGCATAGGGCAGGCCACATGTGACAAGTACGGGTTTACTGGATGAATTTGACATTCTTATCTCCATATATTTTTATAAGTGTATCTCTTCTGGACGACTGCAATTCTGAAATATATTTCGCTTATTGTGTTTAAGGGAACTTATTTGAGGGATAGTTGATAACTATATCTAAAGAGGGGTGGAATGCAGAGAAACATAAATAGTTGCTCTGACAATTCAGACTATTGAAATAATCTTTTCATTGAGGGTTTCTGAAAAAATATCTTTCTGGCAGTCCCTTCTCAGGGAATTTGCCTGCCCCTTAACTGGAGTTTTCAGCAGTGAAAAAGTACAGACCGGGGAAGTCAGAGAAACAAATCCAAGAAATGCGGTTCTGTCAATATGAACGATGAAAATGTAAATTCAGAAAATATGGATTCAAAAAACACGAGTCCTGAAAAGATATCTGGAGATGACCTCTCGACAAATAGTGTTTATAATCGAAAAGAGACTAATGTTCCTGATGGAGGCATTTCGGAGAGTACAATCAAGGAAAATTCCTCAAGTTTATATTCTTCTCCTGAAAGACAGGAGGCGGCAAAAACGGATTCTCAGGGACCTTCTCCCATGAACCCTCATAAGAAAAACATTGAAAGCAAGAGTTTAAGTATGAATTCGGGCTCTTCCCCTTCCTTTCCTAAGAAGAAACGCAGCAGTACATCGTATTTTATGGTGTTTCTGGCTTTAATTGCTGTTATTATGGTCAGTATAGCTGCTATTTTTTACAGCCTCGGTTTCGGAGGAGATCTCGGGAGTTCCGACAAGATAGCGGTAATTTATGTGCAGGGCTCCATGCTCACAGGGAATATTCCCGCAGGGCTCGGCTATGCAACCTCCGAAGAAATATGTGAAAATATTCGCTCTGCTGTAGAGGATGATAATGTCAGGGCAATTGTACTAAGGGTAAACAGTGGTGGAGGATCTCCCTCGGCTGCTCAGGAAATATCATTAGAGATCGAAAGAGCACAGGAACAGGGTATCCCTGTTGTTGTTTCTATGGGAGACCTTGCAGCCAGCGCTGCATATTATATCTCTGCACCGGCAGATTACATATATGCAAATCCCTCCACAAATACGGGATCTATTGGAGTTATCTGGACCTTTGAGAATATGTCCGGTTATTACCAGAATGAAGGTGTGGATTATTATGTTGCGAAATCAGGAGAGTTCAAAGATATGGGAGGGAACTGGAGAGGGCTTACCGACGCAGAGAAAGAATATGCTGATACGGTTGTAATGGAGAGTTATGACGAATTTGTGACCCAGGTTGCCGACGGGCGGAATATGAGCCGAAGTGAGGTAAAGGAACTTGCTGACGGCCGCATCTATACCGGCTACAGAGCAAAAGAGCTTGGGCTTGTAGATGACTTTGGGAACCTCTATGACGCAATTGATAAAGCTGCGGAACTTGGAGGTGTCCAGGGCGAGCCAAGAGTTGTATATATGAACAGAGCAACTCTCTCAAGTTTTCTTCTCGGCTCGGAATCCAACGATTCCAGCGAGGCCAGCCAGTTCGTCAGTTACTTTGAGGAAAGTCCTTACGGGAAAATCCTTGCCAGTGTAAGGTAATCCGGAATTTCCTTACTTTCCTTTTTCCATTACTTATTTTTGTTTTTCTGTCTTTTATATAGACTTTCAGTCTGAAAATAGCAAAATATATATTAGCTAACATGCAGGATATCACGGGCTTAACATGCTGGAACTTAAATTTGTACGTAATAACCCCGACGTAGTTGGGCGTGCTCTTATTAACAGGAATATGGGCACAGAACTTATTGATAGTCTTCTTGAATACGATGCAGCCTGGAGGGAATGTCTCGCCGAGGGCGACAGCCTGAAGCATAAGAGGAATGTGGTCACCCGCGAGATAGCGCAGCTTAAAAAGGAAAATAAAGATGCTGCGTCCAGGATAGATGAAATGCAGGGCATTAACAGCCGTATTAAAGAGCTGGATGACAAAATACGCGATTACAAATCAAAAATAAATGAAATTATGCTCAGTATTCCCAACATCCCTTCCGAAACTACACCTGTAGGCAAGGACGAAAACGACAATCCGGTTGTAAGGGTAGTTGGAGAGCCAAGAGAGTTTACGTTTACTCCAAAGCCTCACTGGGAAATCGGAGAGGCTCTGGATATCCTGGATTTTGAAAGAGCAGCCAAGATCTCAGGCCAGGGATTTACAGTTCACAAAGGAATGGGTGCAAAACTCGAAAGGGCACTTATAAACTTCATGCTTGATGTTCACACCAGGCAGGGCTACCTTGAAGTTTTCCCTCCTGTACTTATTAATGAGAAAGCCATGACCGGTACAGGCCAGTTGCCCAAGTTTAAAGACGATATGTACGGATGTACTGATGGTTTCTATCTTGCGCCTACTGCGGAAGTGCCTGTAACCAACCTTTTCATGGACGAATATATGGAAAATCTGCCAGTATATCTTACAGCATATACTGCATGTTTCAGACGTGAAGCAGGAAAACACGGTCAGGATACAAGAGGCCTCATCCGCAACCACCAGTTCAATAAGGTTGAACTTGTCAAGTTCGTGAAGCCTGAGACCTCTTATGAAGAGCTGGAAAAACTTACTCTAGATGCGGAAGAGATTCTCAAACTCCTTAAGCTGCCTTACCGCGTAGTGAGCCTCTGCACCGGTGATCTGGGATTCTCGGCTGCAAAGACTTATGACCTCGAAGTATGGATACCCACACAGCAAAAGTACAGGGAAATTTCTTCTTGCTCAAATTTCGAGAACTTCCAGGCAAGGAGAGCCAATATTCGTTTCAGAACTCCTGAGGGACCTCAGTTTGTCCACACGCTTAACGGCTCGGGGCTTGCTGTCGGCAGGACGGCTGTAGCAATACTGGAAAACTACCAGCGCGAAGACGGCAGCGTAGAAATTCCTGAGGTTCTCAGACCTTATCTGGGTGGGGCTGAAGAAATCAGAAAAGAATAAGATTAATCGTTTGAGTTTGCGAATTTCTCAAAAAAATTCTCTCGTAGAGCTGGCAGAACTCCATTCCATAGTTGACAGGCACCACAACTGAAAGGGTGATAGAGTGAGCCGGAAGCCGTGTAAGTGATAATTAAATAATTGAAGGCTTCCGATTATTTCACCCGATTTTTTCTTTCTTTAGCATGAAAGTACTTGAAAGAACTTTCATTCTTTGGGCATGTTATTCGAAGAATATCATGTGCGTTTTTAGCCTTACTCGTGGCTTCCTGCGTTTCTTCTGCAAATTTTATCAAAGAGAATAATATTATCGAGCATGAGAGACCCGCTCCATCCAAGAGGAATTGCCCATGCAGGTTTTCCTGTAGACTTATCCACCTGCTCAGGGAGAAGACCTGTGCTTGTCGCTCCCGCAAGAGCCCATCTAAGGCATTTAATCCCTTCACTGATCAGCTTTTTCGCTTCTTCGGCATACTGGCCCTGTTCCCCTTCCGGAAGATCCAGAGCAAAAGCAAACATAGCTTCCGAGAGCCAGAGAGTTGTTACTATCCAGGGATTTCCATCAATATAAGTGTCATTTTCGTAACGCTTTATTCCATATCCCGAATTGATGGGAATTGAGAGCTTCTTCTGGATATTTTCTATCAGGAAAAGAATCATATCCCTCTCTACGGGATCTTTCGGAGAGAGCATCCCAAAAGGCATATAAGCGCCCAGGACACTTGCATCCATCGTTTTGTCAAGCTTTTCGTGGATAATTCCTTTTGCAAAGTAGCCTTCCTGAAGCCAGAAACGGTCAATTGTAGCCTGTTTGATGAACTCAGCTCTTTTCTTCCAGCGCCTTGCCATGCCGGACTCGCCGTTTTCTTCTGCAAGGTGGGAGGCGCCCATAAGCCCTGCGTAGATCGAGGAATTTGTGTAAGTGAAAATCCCATAATAGGTCTCCCACAGGTCCATACAGCTCTCATGAAGGCCCGATTTTGTCCTCTTCATCAGATACTCGGCTGCCCTGAGAACTGAGACCCATACTTCTTCCAGAAACTCGACCTTTTTGAGCCCCTCAAGAATCCTGTAATATACATCCATGGCATGGAGTGTGGATCCTGTCTCGTCTATCTGGGTAGAATAATCAAAATTTCCCCAGGAAGGGGCTATATTTCCATCGAGCCAGTACCTCTGGAACCATGAACCGTCAGGCAGCTGGGTCCGGATGCACCACTTAAAAAATCCGTCGCAATATTCGGGATATCCTGAATGCTTGAGGGCAAGCACCAGCTCCGAAGCGTCTCTGTTCCAGCAAAATCCGTATCCTCCGCATTTCTCAAAATTAGAATCAAACTCCGGGGCAGCTACGAAAGACCCATTTTCATGGTCGTTCAGGAGATAAAGCATGAGAAGAGCCCGGTTATAGGCATTGAGCAATTCCTGGCGCAGGTTATTGTATCCTTCGATTCCTGGCATTTTAAGCACATGCTTTTTCGACAGCCACATAACCCAGTATTCCCTGGTCTTTTCAAAAATATGTTCAAGAGGCAGTTTGGACAACTCACGCATCCTTTTATACAGGAGGCTCCTTGAAGACGCAGCTCCTATAAAGATGACAAATTCATTTGCCCCGTCAGCTTCCAGATGGAGATCCCAGCCAGCAGCGTTATTGATATTTCCAATGTCTTCTTTATTTCGCTGAAGCTTTCCGTCTTCCATATCATACTTGGAATTTGTCCACCAGATAGTGTCCATTGCCTTTCCAACCTGCCACTCCGTAAATTCAGGCAGGGCGTAGATCCCTATATAATAATCCTGCCAGTACTGAGCAAGCAGGCGGGCTTCTGAATCGCAAAAACCCGAATTCTTTTTGGAGGTTTCTCCTACATCGAAATTCGAGTAATAAAAAAATTTCCCGGAGATTTTTTGCTGGGACTGTATCTTAAATCTGCGGATAAGGACAGGGACGTCAGGGTGCACAAGATCTAGAATAGAGATTCTTATCCCCGAATCATGGTAAAGTTTTGTAGATACTATATTGGTATCTTCTATGTAATTCTGAATAGAGTGCCATTCATTGTCGTTTGTCCAGAGGAGCCTTTCTCCCGTATGGATGCAGGCGATGGATTCTTCTACGTGCTGGGCATGATCTCTGCGGGGGTAAAACATGCCCAGAATTTCTCCTTTCCTCCCCATTGTCACAAGCAGCTCGTCATTTCCAAGAATGACATTTGGTTGTCTGATCACTTAATCTCCCCTCTGAGCTGTTGTTCCTGGCCTGGGCTGGAAGGTGCCAGGGAAATTATATGTTCGCAGACACTTTTTCCGGTGGCTTTACAGCTGACCTCCCTCACACTTATGTTCTTTCCAAAGTACTCAGTAAGGTAACCTGCAAAGTAGCCGCTCATGAAGGCGCAGACTGGCTGGTCTGAACTTCCGTAAACGTCGGCTATAAAAGAGTCTTTTACAATGATCTTTCCTTCATAGGTCTCGGGGTTGCAGTCAATTTCCAGGATTCCCCAGCCCACAGCTCTGTAAAGCTCTGCTATCATACTTGCGAAATTACTGTCATTAATCGGCATAATACTCTTAAAGTATTTTGCAGCATGGCTCCCTCCGCGCAGCCCGGACAGGGTGAGAAGACCTTCAGCATGCGGCACACTCTGATTAAGAGTTTTGATAATATCAACAATCGTGAGCGACCTTGCCATTACCCCCCTTACTCCTATCACGTTGAGGGGAAAGTCCACGGAGTAAATCATGCCGAACTCAGAGATTCCGTGTTCGACTGCCCTCACAACTTCCAGTCCTTCGATTTTATGGGCAAGTTCCTCTATATCCACATCTTTCTTAAGTTCTGTAAATATGGAGTATTCTCCCGTGTCCTGCGTAATATTGTCAATGTGCCCGAACTTGATGAATACATTTTCTTTTTCAAGAAAATCGGTTATTACGGACAAAGAACCGGGCCCTTTCGAATAAGTAATCTTGAACCATACAATTCGCGAATCTTCATTAAATCCTGCAAACATGCATAAGTCCCTGACCATACGACTCAAACTCCCATTGATCTGTAAGCATATTGAAACGTATCTTTTATTAAGCCATTCTGCTGATTTTTTTGAATACCTGAGCTTTGAAGTCCATAAGTACAGCCATGAAATTGACTGCTGCCTCGAAAGGTGTGGAATGGACGCTGAAATAAGAATGAACATCTCCGTCTCCAAGCCATTTGGTGCACATGTAGTAGTAATGGTCCGAAGTCAAAAGGTGCTTCCATATCCGCAGGATTTCGGGGTCTTCTGTTTTTTTCACAAAAGGTTCAAGCAGTTTTATTTCCTCAAAGCAGCGCCTCTGCATATCGTTCCCAAGCCACGCACTGGTGTCGCGCTCCATATCAGCCCAGGAAATCGTTGAGAAGTCTCCAACGTCGATCTCGGCTACAGGTGAATACTTTCTGGTAAGCTCTACAGGAGTACTGAATTCAAGCCCGTTTTTAAGGACTTCTGCAGGCAGTTTTTTAATAAAATCAAAAATTCCGGTCTCTCTCCACTGGTGCTCTCCAAAAGTTTCGTAGTCCATAAAGATGTTGATGCAATCTTCATTAACCCCTGAAGCCCATGACGCCCATTTTTCCGCAGTCAGGGGATAGCCTTCCCACCATCTTGCAGAGAAGCGGTATCCTATATCGTCGCTCAGTTTGTAATTCCTGAAGAGAATAGGTAACCCTGAATCTTTTGCTTTGTAAAGAACATTAGGCGACCTTCCTTCAAGCATATGGTCCGCGCCTTCCGTAAGAATTGCTTTGTACCCCAGCTCGGAAACGACCTTTGCTATACTGTTATTGTAGAGCAGCTCTGTGTTTCTAAATACCTGGGGTTTAACTCCAAGGAGATCGGAAACCAGTTTTCTGTGTTCCTTTACTTCTTCAACAAACTCTGTTTTGTCTTCAAAAAGGCTTGAGAGGGAATGGTAAAATGTCTCTTCGAGAATCTCTACTGACCCGGTTTCTGCAAGCTGCCTGAAACTTTCAGTTACCTCTTTCCCCCAGAGTTCACATTGCTCAAGCAGGGTGCCGGTAATCGAAAGGGAAAACCTGAATTCTCCTTTATGTTCATCAAGGGACTCGAGAAGAGTCCTGTTTGCAGGGATATAGCATTTCTGTGCTACTCTTTCAAAGATCTCCCTGTTACTCCTTTCGTCAAAATAGCGGAAAAAGCCGGACCTGTCATCAGGCCAGAACCTTCGAAGCCTGAATGGCTGATGAACCTGAAAATACATGCAGAGAGATGTCATGCACTTTCCTCCAGGACAGCTCTTCTTAAATCCGAGAGAATGGAATAATAGTTCACGGCTCTTTCATGTCCTTCACGAGAATTTTCCGGACCCATTGAAAAAAGGATTTCACTCTGCTGAAGGTAGCCGAAAATTTGCTTCAACTTCTGGTAGTTCTTTTTTTCTTTAATTTCTGCAAGTTCTTCCCCAACCCTTACAAGCTCCCTCAAATAGATCTGCTGTGCATGGTTTCCTGCGGCATTGTGCATCCCATAGCGGATTGTCTGTTCTGTCCCGAGGGTAGGAAGCCTCAAAGGACTGAACCTCCTTACCGCTTCCGAAGGTTTGATCATTTCAATGCCCCGGCTCTTCAGGGCTTCCGGAAAAGCTCGTATAAAATCGGCTATCGTGCTCCTGTTCCTGTGGTGAAGGCAGAGGCTGGTGTAATTTATATAAAGGGTCAGGACATCCCCTTCAATGCCTGAAATCCAGTCTGCGAATTTATCCGGAATAAGGGGGTAACCTTCCCAGCTTTTTTCCGAAAAGCGCAGTTCGAGGTCTTCACTGAGGTTTATGTGCCTGAGAAGAATCGGGAGCTGGTTTTCAAAAACGCGGACCGGGTCATATCCATCAAGAACGTTTCTTGAACCTTCGGCAATAAGACACCTGAAACCCATATCCGCAAGTATGCCTGTCACTCTCTGCGTGTACAGAAGTTCCGTATTTACAAATGTTTCCGGGATTATTCCAAATAGCTCCTTTAGCATTTCCCTGTAAATTGTTACTTCTTCCCTGAACCAAGAAAGGTCAGGATAAAGGGCACTCAGGGAATGGTAATTGCAGCTCCCTGTAAACTCCACTCTCCTGTTTTCTGCAAGTTCCCTGAAAGACTCAAGCATTTCAGGGTCCCACCTGCATTGTTCAAGGAAAGGACCTGAAAGATCAAATGAATAACTTCCTCCCCTTTCAATTGACTCCACAAAAAGGTTATTAAGGCGCAAAAACTCCCTTCCTGTTTTCAATAGCCTTGAAAAAATCTGATTCCGGTCAAAATACCGGTCCATTTCAGGCACCCCAAAAAAACCCTCTGAAGGCCAGTACCATTTTGGGCTGTAAGGCAGATGCACTCCCAAACACATGCAAACGGCTTTCATAACAAAATAATCTTGTGCGGAAACCTACTAAAAACTATTGTTTCTTTCATTCTCTTGCCTGTAACGGAATTATTGATCATATTCAAAAACTGCGCCGCGCTGGGATGGGGCGACCTGGCGGGTAAGATAAACAACAACGTACAAACAGGTCGGCAATCAAAAGATAAAAGAGAATATACTGGAAACACCGCTGGCTGAGAGAATAAGCTTCTTATCCTTAAAAACCGGTTTAAATTAAGTTAAACCAGACTAAAAAAGCATATCACAAGTTAAAAAGGCAACTGGACTAAAAAGAAAGTGGGGGATGAGGTAATCATCCCATCATGAATCTGGTAAGGCTGCCGTATGCTTCTTTGATTTCTTCCAGAGAGAGGGAGACCTTGAAATCTCTGCCTTTAATCTCAAGGGTTTCGCCTCCAACCTTGCCGATAACGGCATGGGGCACGCCTTTAAGAATTTCCTGTACAGCTTCGGGTTCGGATGTGGCAAGCAGTGCCCTTGCCGGAGCTTCTGAAAACAGGAATTCGTCTGCTCTCATTTCGCCTGCAATCTCGCTGACATCTACTTTACCGCCCAAGTTTCTGCACATCCTTGCAAGCCCTGCGCCAATCCCTCCAAGGGAAAGGTCGTGTGCAGAACTCAGTTTTCCGCTTTTAACGGCTTCAATTACGGCTTTTATTATTTCAGGGGCGTTTTTAGGGACTTCAGGGACAGTCCCGGCATTTCCAGCTCCCATACAGGAATAGTATTCCGAGCCACCCATTTCAGGGACTGTTTCCCCTACAAGGATAATGCTGTCACCTGCTTTTGCAAAGAAACCTGAAGGGAGAGGGGTTTCGAGGTCCACTTTCCCGATCATTCCTATTGAAGGGGTTGGGAGAATTGCGGTTTTGAACTCGTCGCTCTCGTTATACAGGGAAACGTTTCCTCCTACTACAGGGATTGAAAGCTCTCTTGCTGTATCTCCTAGCCCGAGTACGGCGTTTTTGAACTGCCAGTAAGTTTCAGGGTTTTCCGGGTTACCAAAGTTGAGGCAGTTTACAATAGCCAGCCCTTCCGCACCTTTTACTGCGAGGTTCATGGCATTTTCGATAATTGCAGTCTTTCCTCCTGTGTAAGGGTCAAGAAGGGTTGCCCTGGGCTGGCAGCCGCAGGAGAGTGCAATTCCTTTTTTGTCGGTAATTCTGAGGACTCCGGAGTCTTCTCCAGGTTTGACAACGGTCCTGAGCTGAACTTCGTGGTCATACTGCCTGTAGATCCATTCCTTTGAGGCAATATTGTGAGAGGAAATGACTTTCAGGAGAGCCGCTTTCAGGTCTTTCGGGGTTTCCGGCTTTTTGCCTTCTTCTCTGCGTGTGGGGGCTTCTGAGGGCTTTTCGCAGGTAGGGGCTCCTCCTGTAAGGAAACCTATCGGGATGTCTGCTACGATTTCTCCTCTGAACTCAACTGTATAATTGGGCTCTTCTGTGAGATAACCGACCACCGCCCCGTTAAGGTCATATTTCTGTGTCAGGGAAAGAACTGCATCTACGTCTTCAGGAGCCACTTCAAAGAGCATGCGTTCCTGGGATTCTGCAAGCAGGATTTCATAAGCGTTCATATCGGGTTCGCGCTGCGGGACTGCATCTGCAATAATGCGGGCTCCAAGCCCTCCTTTGGCAGCCAGTTCAGAGCTTGCACCCCCAAGCCCTGCAGCTCCAAGGTCTTTGCAGGACTTTACATACCCTTTTTCTATGGCTTCCAGGGTCATTTCCATGACAAGCTTTTCTGTGTAGGGGTCTCCTACCTGGACGCTCGGGCGGTCTTCGGCTTCAGCTGATTCCGAAAGGTCTCTTGAAGCAAAGGAAGCTCCTCCAAGCCCGTCTTTTCCTGTGCTTGAACCTGCGAGAATGAGCTTGTTTCCGGCTTTCTGGGAGCGGGAAGTGGTAATGTTTTCTTCTTTGCAGAGCCCGACTGCAACAACGTTTACCAGCGGGTTTCCGCTGTATCTTCTGTCAAAAAAAGTCTCGCCATTGACTACAGGCACTCCTATGCAGTTTCCGTATCCTGCAATTCCTTTAATTATCTGCTCGAAAAGGAAAAGGTTTTTCGGGGTGTCCAGTGGCCCGAAATAGAGAGGGTCCATAAGGGCTATCGGACGGGCTCCCATGGATATTATGTCTCTTACAATGCCTCCCACACCGGTAGCTGCCCCGTTGTATGGGTCTACATAGGAAGGGTGGTTGTGGCTTTCCATGCCTATGGCAAGCACGTATCCGTCTTCGAATTTAATGATTGCAGCATCGTCTCCAGGGCCTATAATCACGTTTTCGCCCGTGGTTGTAAAGGTCTTCAGGAGAGGAGCACTTGAGCGGTAGGAGCAGTGTTCACTCCACAGATTTAAAAAACAGCCCTGTTCTACAAGGGTAGGCTCTCGCCCAAGTTCTTTTTTAATGATCTTCAGGTCTTCTTCAGGTAACATTGCCTTGCCTCTGATTCTTAAGCCTCTTTTGGGTGCCGAAGCTTCAGTTTTCTCTTGTAATTTTCCCTGAGGGATCAGGGTTTGATTAGTGTTAAACAGATTAAACAGACTATGCGGACATAAAGGGACAGGGATTAGATAAATATTTCTTTGGGCCTGAAAGAAAAAATTTCTAAAATTAGTAACTGCAAACACTCTGTCTGCATATGCGCTGAATTCCAGTACCAATATTCAATGAAAGCAGGTTTTTACAGGACCTTCATCTGCTTTGAAACGTGTTATAGGTATATATTACAGACAAAATGCAGGATAACAGTGGAGGACCTGACAGGTAAAAAAAGGTAAATTTGAAATTAGAATTGAAGAAAATTAAATCTGCTGAACCATTTTTTCTACTTTGGTTCCGGTTTCTGTCAGGAAATAGTTTTCTTCTTTTTTTGCGATAAGATCTTTTTCTTCAAGTTCCTCGAGAGTCTTTGCTATGGTAGGATATACCACCCGAAGAGTCTTGGAAATACGTTTCCCTTCCATTTCCCCTTTTGAGGCGAGCAGAGAGAGCACTTTTTGCCTTACATTGTTTCCGTTTACAAAACCTATTAACTCGTTCATAGGGTACCTCCCGAATATGCCTTTTTTTCTGAATTATTATATAGTTATATTTATATATTAAAAGTGCATAGATATACAGTTATACAGATATATATAAAAAGATGGGGTTCAAGATATATTTAGCTTTTTGCTGGCTGAAAAGTGTTCTTTTCAGCAAAAACACAAATTTTCGGGGTCTTATTCTTCAAGGTAATAATCTGGTTTTTTTTTCCGGAGTATCTTTTTCTTGAAGCTGCCGATTCCCGAATTTCTGGCTGTTTGCATATTGCTCCCAATTCTTTACAATATTCTGTTAAATCATACTATTCCAGATATATTTATTCCCTCTATATTCAGGTAAGGTTATTTACTAAAAATACAAAGTATAAAAAAATACAGGCCTCTGGCTGGCTTTTTATATTAATGAGAATTTTTGCTTTTAGCTGAAATTCAGTATAAAGTGCCTGAAAAATACCATTAGGCTTTAATACCATCATTGATAAGTACTTTATATCTATTTAGATATTTTCGGATGTAAATTACATATACAATGATTACAAATTCGGAGGACATACTAACAAATGAGCAGCGGAATGTGCCCGGTATGCGGGCTTCCAAAAGAACTTTGCATATGCGAAGAGGTTGCAAAAGAGCAACAGAGAATAACTGTTAAAGTTAACAGAAGAAGATATGGTAAAGAAGTCACTGTTGTAGAAGGTTTCGATGCGAGCGAAATTGACCTTCATGAACTGTCTACTTACCTTAAATCAAAGTTTGCATGCGGCGGTACAGTAAAAGGAAATACTGTAGAACTTCAGGGCAATCACCTGACCCGCATGAAAGAAGTCCTCATGGAAAAGGGTTTCTCTGCTGAACAAATTAAAAATTAAACTCTGAATCCGTCCCCCACCCGGAATTCTCTAGCCTGAGAACAGGAATATTAGCTATTAGCTTATAGATTCGGAGTTGTACGTATCTTTTTGCCAGTTTTTCGATAGCATGCACTTTCTCCCAGGTGTATTGACTGGAACAGAGTCCTTTTCCGGAAAACTATACAAAAAGTGCGTTTTCATATATTTTATATATGCAAGTGTTGGTCTCCAATGAAAACAACATGCGAAATAATGGTCCAGAAAGTCTTACCTGCAATCAGAGCTGAACTCTCCAGAGCAATGATTTTTGAGCATGGATGTACGCAGCAGGATGTAGCGGATATACTTGAACTTTCAAGAGCTGCAGTATCTCAGTATGTGAGCGAAAAACGCGGGGCTGAAGTTGATTTCTCTGAAGAGACCCAGAACGAAATCCGAAAATTCGCATCAGTGCTTTTAAATGATTGTTTATCCTCTCAGGAAAAAGTTAAGGGCATGTGCAGTATATGCAGTTTTGTCCAGAAGTCTGGATGGTTATACAGAAACGCCCCTGAAGCTAAAGCCTGCATAATCTGTAAGGATATGGACAAAAAGTGAAAGAAACACTTTGTATCAAATGTAAGGGGAAAGGACTTTGCGGGCGCCCCCGCTGTCCAATTCTTGAAAAGTTCAAGTCCCTGCAATCAATTTCTCCTGCAATTTCAGAGGATTCCGTTTTTGGGGCATCCCCCCCGGCTCTTTTTGTAGGAAGCTACGGCTATCCCAGAGTATCGGCTGGTCCTCTTATTCCTCCTTTAGCAAAGGAAAACGAAGCTTTGATTTTCGAAGACCCTTCAGCCTGGGGAAACATGCAGATAGAAGATATTATCTCTATGCGTTCCCGTCTGGTCAGAGCAAACACAAATCTCCATATAAAAGATGCACGGAGCAAAGAAAATCCTCTTCTTTTTAAGGCTCAGGAACTGGCTCTTTCAAGAAAGCCGGTGGATACCGAAGCCTGGTTTTTTAAGGCTCCAAAACAGGAACTCAAGTTCGATGCGATCCTTACTCCTATGGGGCCTTCTGGACTTATGAAAAACTTTGAGCTTGCCGAAAACCCTGACGTCCCTAAAAAAGTAGATTATCTTGTTTACGATACCGATGCCCTTGCAAAAGATGCTATTACCGAACTTTTGAAAAGTGACGTTTCCACCGAACATATTACCCGCCTCTTTTCTATAGGTCTTCTCGGAAAAGAGCGCAAAATAGTGCCTACCCGCTGGTCTATCACAGCCGTGGATGATATGGCTGGAAAGGAACTTTCAGACCGCATAATTGACTTCCCCTGGGTTTCCGACATCAAGCTCTTCAGCGGGACTCATTTCGGAAACCATTTTGAGATCCTTATCCTTCCGCGGGCTTATTCCTTTGAACTTATTGAAATCTGGCTTCCCAAAACAGTCTGGTCCGGGGAATCGAGCTGGATAGGAGAGGACAGTGAAGGTCTCGACGGAAAAAAATGTTATTCTCCTCTGGCAGGTGGTTACTATGCAGCAAGACTTCCTGTGCTTGAGTATTTGATCGAAATTAAAAGGCAGGCTTCGGTCTTTATTCTGAGGGAAATTACTCCCGATTACTGGGCTCCTCTCGGAGTCTGGGTCGTCAGGGAAGGAGTGAGAAAAGCCCTTCAGAATCCTCCTGAAACCTTTGAATCCCTGGAAGCTGCGGTTTCAAATTTATCAGGCAGGGTAAGGACCCCAAAAATAGAATGGATCCAGAAGGCAAAAATGCTTTCTGACTTCCGTTTTCAGAAAACGCTTGACTCTTTTTTCAGTCTATAAAGGATCTGAAGCTAAAAAGGAGCAGTTAAAAAACAGGCCAGTTAAAGTCAACTGCTCCTTATACTTAAAATTCGTAAACAAGACCTTGAAGCCCTTTTTGAATTCTTCAGGCTTCCAGATCCTGTCAGATTAGGTTTTATCAGGTTATTTAAATATCTCGGGCACGATGCGCCGGGCAACTTCTTCATAGGCTTTGGAAATGTCGCCTTTATCAAACCTGAAAACGTCTTTGTCCATTGACTGTCCAGTCTTCTTGTCCCAGAAACGGCATGTATCGCAGGAAATTTCATCGGCAAGAATAATTTCCCCGTTTCTTCTTCCGAACTCAAGCTTGAAATCGGGAAGAACAATTCCTCTCTCGTCAAGGTAGGGAACAAGCAACTCGTTGATCCTGAGTGCAAGCTTCCGGAGTGTAGCCATTTCTTCTCGCGTTGCAATGCCAAGAGCAAGAGCGATATCATCATTCAGCATGGGGTCTCCGTATTCGTCGCTTTTGAAATCAAAGACGAGAACCGGGGACTTGAAAACAGTGCCCTCTTTTATCGGGTATTTCTTTGTGATTGAGCCTGCGGCAATGTTCCTTACAATAACTTCAATCTTGATGATCTCAACTTTCCTTACGAGCATATCAATATCGGAAAGCATGCTGACAAAATGAGTTTTGATTCCGTTTGCTTCCAGCATCTCAAACATTTTCTTTGATATCTGAGCGTTGTAGTAACCCTTTAATTCCATCTCACCTTTCTTTTCCCCGTTGAATGCGGTAAGGCTGTTTCGGAACTCGGCGATAAGGGTATCGGGATCATCTGTCTTATAGATAGTTTTTGCTTTCCCTGAATAGAGCTGTTCTCTTTTCATGCAATGGTTCCTCTCTAGGGATAATTCTGGATTTTCCTTAGATAGAGAGATTTCCAGAAAGATTTTCCGGAATAGTAATTTTAATATATTAGTTTCTCTATAATAGCTGGGGCATTTCAGAAACGGATAAGTATTCTCCGAAGCTGTATGCTTGTGGAAATGATTTGTATTTCCAGACTTTTCAAAGATCCTCTCCGAGAACTGAGATGTTTGCAGATTATATAGGTTTTTTTCCTCAAACATGCTCCGAATTTCATGAAGGGATGGAGTAAATGAAAAGCCCTTCTGCTAGATAAACTTATCATTCGTACCGGCTTTCTATCCTTCTGAAGAGGTCTGTCTCCTGCTTCGTAAATTATATCTTTAAAGAGAGCCCATTACTAGGTTTAGCAACTTAAAAAAAGATTTAAGAACTTTCTACTCTGGATGCACACTATTTTGATAGTGGCCTAATCTAAGTACGGGTAAAAAACATGTCAGGCGTTATACTAGACATCGTAGAGCTGCTGCTTACTGCAGAGATCTATAACCGCTATCCAGAACTGGATGTTAACGACCTTCCCAAAAACATCCGCAAAAGTTACTGGAGCAGTGTGGAAAAAACAGTTCCCAAACCCATAATAGCTTCATTTGTCAGGATCGAAAAACTATATGGGGTCAGCGATATCGAAAAAACTGTAAGGAATATACCTTTTATAAATATTGATAGGTCTCATTTTGAACTCCGACTGAGCGCTTTTGAACTTGCCGCTGAATGGTTTGAAAAACAGGAAGGCTCTCAGGAGAAAATTGAAAATAACCCTGTCCTTGCTTACTATTTTGGAGAAATCCGAAAGGTTGAGGCTGCAAATTATGCCGCGGCAAAAGCAAAAATCCGGCCAAAGGAAGTCGACAGGGAATGGATAGAATCTCTGATAGCTGAAATCAGGAAAGAGGATAAGAGCGAAGAGATGCTTAAACTTGTTGTCATTATCGCTCCTGAAGACGTCAAACAGAAAGTAAAAGACCTTGTGCTTACTGCAGAGCAACAGGATGAAATTGAGAAAATCATGAAAGCCATTCAGCACAGGGAATACCTGCGGGAGATTGGGCTGCATGACATCGGTAAGCTCCTGTTTGTCGGGCCTCCGGGTACAGGAAAAACCTCAGTTGCCCGTGCTCTTTCTGAACAGCTCTCAATTCCTTTTGTTGAGGTCAAGCTCTCAATGATTACCGACCAGTATCTCGGCGAGACCGCAAAGAATATAGACCGTGTTTTTTTGCTTGCTAAGAAATTGAACCCCTGCATTCTTTTCATAGATGAGCTGGACTTTGTTGCAAAAGCCAGGACTTCAGACGAAAATGCCGCAATTAAGAGGGCAGTCAATACCCTCCTGAAAGCCATAGATGAAATCAGCCTGGTAGAACACGGTGTCCTGCTGATTGCCGCAACAAACCATCCCAGAATGCTTGACAGTGCAGCATGGAGGCGTTTTGACGAGATTGTCCACTTCCCCCTGCCTGACTTTGACATGCGCAAAAATATTCTGGATATTGTGACCAGGCATATAGAAGGAGACCTTGATACAGCAGAGATTGCGGCACTCACTGAAGGTTATTCGGGTTCGGACCTGCGCATGGTTATCAGGGAAGCTGTCCTGAGTGCTCTTCTTGAGGAACGCAAGGTGCTTACCCAGAAGGACCTTCTTGAAGCAGTAAATTCTTTTGATCAAAGGGCAGACCTCAAGTCCGATGAGTACGCAGGGAAGAAATCCTCATGAGACTGACTCTGCTCGGAACCGGGGACGCGGTAGGAACCCCCAAAATAGGGTGCAACTGCCCTGCGTGCGCTGATGCCCGTGAAGGCGGGAAGAGTCAGCGCTTTCGTTTTTCAATCCTTGTGGAGTCTGAGCAGGGTAAAATCCTTATTGATACCAGCCCTGACCTCAGGCAGCAGTTTCTCAGGCAAAAGCTTTCGGGCATAGACGCTGTTATCTGGACACATGGGCATTATGACCATTACGCAGGTTTCGGAGAGTTTTACCGGGTTCAAAATAAGGTTGATGTTTATGGAATCCGGGAGACTCTGGACTACATAGACCAGTACGTTTCTTTTCTGAAACCCAGGTATCATTACGTAAAGTTCTATGAACTCTTTGAATTAATCGGGCTTCAATTCACCCTTTTTAAGGTTCATCATCCTCCGGTAGAAACCCCTGCAGGAGTAATTATACGGCAGGAAGACACCAAAATTGTGATTACAGGGGATACGAGCCCGGAAATTCCTGAAAAAAGCCTGGAATTAATTAAAGACCCTGATCTTCTTATTGCAGATGCTATAGTTCCTCCACATATCCATATTAAGAAGCATATGAACTCGGAAGAGGCTATGGCACTCGCACAGAAGCTCAACGCAAAAAAAGTGGCCCTGACCCACCTCAGCCACCTGTTCCGCCCGCATCATATCGAATCAATGTTTTTGCCTCTGGGGTATGACGGGCAGGTCTTTGAATTTTAATCTTATTTTTAAACACGATTTCGTTTTTTCAGAATTCGACCGTTAGTCCCGGGTGTTAGTTCTATATCTTCAGAGATCCAGAACTGTTCATGAATCCTAAACGCATTAGGACTCTTAAACCGGGGAAATCAGGAGACGGGCCTGTTGTATACTGGATGAGCCGCGACCAGAGGGCTGAAGATAACTGGGCTTTACTTTTTGCCAGGGCAATAGCGCAGGAGGCTGATGTTCCTGTTGTCGTGGTGTTCTGTCTGACGGATGAATTTTTAGGAGCTGGAAAAAGGCATTATGACTTTATGCTGAAAGGACTGCAGGAACTTGAAACTGCCCTTTCCAGGAAAAAAATTCCTTTTTTCTGCCTGGAGGGAGATCCAGGAAAGGAAATTCCTCAATTTGTGAATAAATATGGGGCTGGCATTCTTGTAACTGATTTCAGCCCGCTTCGGATTAAGGCTGGCTGGGTAGAACAAATTATTCCTGAAATCGAAACCCCATTTTTCGAGGTTGATGCCCACAATGTTGTTCCCTGCTGGGAAGCTTCCCAAAAACAGGAGTATGCTGCGCATACTTTTCGCCCGAAACTCTATGGGCTCCTGCCTGAGTTTCTTGAAGAATTTCCTGAACTTGAGCCGAACGCCAGGTCTTCTGAAATTTCACAGGGCGCCTGTATGGAGGAAATATTAGCAAGTACACAGGAAAACAGAATTAAAGCACTTCCTTCTGCTGGAATCTCTCACAAAATCGAAGACTCACTCTTTGAGTCTGAACACTTCGAGCCCGGGGAAAAAGCTGCAAGAAAGGTAATGGAGAGTTTTCTTGCGGATAGGCTTGACTCTTACAGCATGCTGCGGAACGACCCGACAAAGAACGCACTCTCTAATCTTTCCCCGTATCTTCATTTCGGGCATATCTCTGCACAGAGGATAGTGCTTGAGGTGGAAAAGGCAAAAAGTGACCCTGAATCAAAGAAAGCTTTTCTGGATGAGATCCTTGTATGGAAGGAGATTTCGGATAATTTTTGTTATTACAATGCTGGATATGACAGGTTTGAGAGCTTTCCCGCCTGGGCAAGGGAGTCTTTGAATGCCCACAGGAATGATAGGAGGATTCATGTCTATACTCTCGAGGAGTTCGAGGCAGGAAAAACACATGATCCACTCTGGAATGCAAGCCAGATGGAACTGCTCCGTACCGGAAAAATGCATGGCTACATGCGCATGTACTGGGCAAAAAAAATTCTTGAATGGAGCGAATCTCCTGAAAAAGCCCTTGAAATTGCAATCTTCCTGAATGACAGGTATGAACTGGACGGAAGAGATCCCAATGGCTATGCTGGAATTGCATGGAGCATTGGAGGAGTCCATGACCGTGCCTGGCAGGACAGGGAAATTTCTGGAAAAATCAGATACATGAGTTACGAGGGCTGCAAAAGGAAGTTCGACGTTAAAGCATATATTGCAAAATATTCGGCTCTGTAGAAATCCTGAAGTTTATCTCACTAAGTTCTATACACTTCTTTTTTATCCTGCATAACGTGGTTTTGACTTTTATCGATGTATATCCAGGCTTATTTAAGCTTAAATTTGAGTTTTTTCTGGATAGTTGAGGTTTTTCGCCTGCCTGAAGAAGCAGAGCTTAAAGTGGATCTATTTCTTTAGATAGACTGGCATTCAACCCTGCCAATCAACTGGTAGATAAAATCGCATTGAAGCATTAAGTTAATATTTATCTTGAGATTTTAATATCATCTGAAGGATTTTATACGGTGTACAAGCATGAATCAGCATTACTTTTCCTGGGATGATTTTTATAAGTCCCTGATAGGTCTTGATTGCATTATACTTCCTTTTTTACTGATAATGAGTTATCCGGCGGTTGTTAATTTAGCAACAAAAGCCAGCTTTCTTATTATGTTAGTAGGAGCATTTTGTGTGTTAATTGATAACTGGAATCGAAAATCAATAGCTTACAGATTATACGTTGAGCTGTATGAAAACGAGTATCAGGCTAACTCCGACTATAAAGCTGGTAAAGTATTTGTGAACTTAATTTTTTATGTAACTTCTATATATTTAGTATCTGGTGTGTTTGCTGCTCTCTAACACAACAGCGAAGAGCCGTAAATGATACTGTGATGAAGAACGTGGATGTGTCAAAGGTAGATAATCCGCTGAATATCAGAATATCTTCGAAGAGTACATTTGCATCGTTCAATAGACAAATATTTTTAATGTGGGAGAGTTATAGTTAACTCACCTGAGGATGCAAAATGGAAAAAAAAGTGCAGATCGACAGATGGAAAAGTAGAAAAAAAGTAATAATTTTCGGCGTAACTCTGATCTTTTTAATAGCAGTTATAATTCTTTTTCTATCAGAAAACCCTTTTAATAATAAAATAGTTTATGTGACTGCCAACGGCAGTGGGGATTTCAACTGTGATGGCATAGATGATCAGATTGAAATAAATAAAGCTCTTGCCTACATTGCAGAAAATCCCGGGTATTCAACCGTTCATCTGGAAGGGAACACTACATACACAATATCAGACAGCATTCTCATTGGAAGTAACACAGTCCTGGAAGGGGATTCTACGGCTGTAATCAAACTTGAAGATAAAGCAAACTGGCAAACAGAAAAACCTATAATTACGCAGATGGACAGTACGGGAAACCATGATATTATTATAAGGGGTTTTGAGATAGACGGAAATCATGATGGCAACGCAGAAAAGAAGAAAGGAGCAGGATACTATAATCTGATTCACTTTCTTAATTCCAAAAATATACAGGTGCACGATATGTACATGCACGATAGTCATGGAGATGGGCTAAAAGTAACAAGTTGCTCAAATATTCGGTTTTACGACAATACCGTTTACAAATTAGGTCATGATGCCCTCTACGTAATTTATTCTTCAAATGTAGAAGCCTGGAATAATAGAATAACATGCAGAACAAACAGCGGTTTGAGGATTTACAACTCGAACCACGTGAAATTATATAACAACACTATTAACTCCGAGGGGGAAGGAGGAGCAGGAATTCAGATCCAGAAGGAGGGCACGTCATTTGTTATGGATGATATAGAAATCTTCAATAATTTGCTGTATGAGACCAATGCTGCGGGTGTCTGGATTACAGGTTACGGTTCTAAATATTCGAAAGATACTGCAAAAGACATACACATCCATAACAACAAATTTTACAAAACCGGCACTAATCAGGGTGCTGATTGGGCAGGGGGTATAGTGCTCAATGGATTCCAGAATACTCTCATAGAAAATAATCTATTTGACGGATGCTATGGTGCAGCCATTGCCCATAAAAGGGTTAGCTCATTTTCAGCCCCCGACTCAGGGTACACAACTGTTGTAAAGAATAATATAATAATTAATACACAGCCCAGTCGTACAGCCGGAAAAGGATATGCTGTATTTAATAAGTTGAACAATACCCATTCATTTGTCCTTGAAAACAACTGTCTTTCAAACAATGCAGGTGGGAATTATTTCTATGCAAATTCCACATCCGATATTAATGTTGATAAAGGGTATGTTGAACAGGTAAGCGAAAATGAATCCATGAGGAAACGTTTTCCATGGAGAGAAGCATTGTCTGCAGGGACGCAATGATCTTGATAAGGTTAATTCCTGTGAAATAAGCAAAAAAATCCTGAACAATTTTTACTTTATCTCTGTCCAGGGCCGTAGCTGCTTACTGTTGCGGTCGGGTCACATTTCCGGGTGCTGCATTGGAGATCCAGCCGGCATCATTGTAAACAGGATTAATCGGCAAGTAAAGGTAATATTTTTCTCCCGATTCGAGCCAGCCTTTTCTTTCAGTATGCATAACAACAGGAGAATCAGGGTCAAATTTGAAGATTCTTAAATATATAAATGAAAAATGATTATATATTTTTAGAACAATAAAATAGAGAATCTCGAACATCGGTTCTCTACCCGATATTTCACTGTTAAAGCGTTCCTACGTTTAATTTAAAAATATCAGAATCTTTCCGGCGGTGGGAGAATTACTTCTTTAATATCCGAAGAGGCAGGACCCGAAGAGCTTGAAGCTATAGCAGTGGCAGTACACTCGCTTGTTGGGCTTCCGACTACCATCCGCAGTTCAAAAAGAAAAGGGCTTCGCCTGGAAAATGGAAAAATAATTGACAGGGACTATACAGGGCCAGTACTCGAAGAGGTTCTCAGGACTGGAAGGACTGTCCGTGGGGTCCCGACGGAAGGCACATACCTCGGCAGGAATGTGGTCGTTTCCCCTATATTTTCGGAGGACGGGAAAGTTATTGCAGCGATAGGAATTGTGGATTTACTATCTGTCCTCAAGATGCAGGAGATTATCAGGACTGTAGTAAACAACAGTCCTGCAGTTGTATTTCTGTGGAGAAATGAAGAAAAATGGCCTTCGGAATTTGTTTCGGAAAATGTTGTTAAGTTCGGGTATACGGTTGAGGACTTTATCTCAGGGAATGTCCTTTATGGGGAAATTATTCATCCCGATGACCTGAAAAGGGTTGAAGAAGCACTTGAAAAACGCATCCTTAGAGGTGAAGTTGACTTCAATATAGAGTACAGGATATTCACAAAAGCCGGAGACCTGCGCTGGGTCAATGAAAGGACATTCATCCAGAGAGATACAGAAGGAGATATAACTTACCTCCAGGGGCTTGTTCTCGATATCACCGAAAGTAAAGAAAAAGAAGAAGCCCTCAGGAAATCTATTGAAATGCAGAGGCTTCTGAGAACTATAATCAACAACAGCCAGGCAGTAGCTTTTCTATGGGAAAACAAAGAAAACCTGCCTGCAGAATACGTTTCGGAGAATGTAACCCAGCTGGGGTACACAGTGGAGGATTTCACGTCAGGAAAAGTGATGTACGGCAGTATAATTCATGAGGATGATGTCTGCAGGGTCAATGAGACCTTTAAACGCAACATCGCAGAGGGCCATGATTCCTTCGGAATTGAGTACAGGATTTTCACAGGAAATGGAAAAATACTGTGGGTTGACGAAAGAGTTTTTGTCCAGAGAAATGAAGAAGGCATAGCAACCCACCTTCAGGGACTCGTAGTAGATATTACCGAAAGAAAAGAATCCCAGAAAATGCTTGAAATCCAGAGGGAGCTGGGAGAGAAACTTAACACCACATGGAATCTCCATGCCATTCTTAACATGGTACTTGACGCATGCCTGCAGATAAACGGAATAGACGCCGGAAGCATATATATCAAGGACGAACTCCTTGACCAGATAAACCTTGTCGAATCCCGTGGAATCTCCCCTGAATTTAAAGAAAAGGTTTCAAGGTATAAGGCAAATTCAAAAGAAGCAAAAAAAATCTGGACGGAGAAACCTATCTACTCAATGGACTTTTACTCCGAAAATATGGCGGAATCGGTAAGGAAAGAAGGAATTACAGCAGTTGCCGTAATCCCCCTGAAATATGGTAATGAAATAATAGGCAGCCTGAATTTTGCCTCCCATACTCTGGATAGGATTCCCAGAAATACCCGCAATTTCCTTGAAAGCATTGCCCTCCAGGTGGTAAGCCATATAGCCCCAGTCTGTATCCAGGCGGACCTTTCATGAAAAGCCTGGTAAATCTAAAGATGTAACAGGTTTTCCGGTCCACTCCTGAACCTCTAAAGGCAGTACCTCAATAAGTGGTAAAAGATAACAGTTGTTACCCGAAAAGCCAGGTCTAAATAATAAAATTAGAACTCTTTTTTTGAATTAACCATGAACCCTGTTTAAGGCTCGATTTTGAGTTATCCTGATGCAGGATTTTCCGGACTGGTCCGCAGGCAGACATTTAATCTGATCATTTGCCCTGTTAAATTTATTCAAGCCTAGGAGATGATCAGAAAAATTTACCCGGGCTTCCTTTTTTAGAACTCATGAGTGGGGACTGAACAGGGGTTCATTAATAGGAAGATGATACTGTTGAAAGGGAAGAGACTATTCGTACTAACTGCCATTTTCACACTGCTTATATTAATCTCAGGTTCCGCTTCCGCAGCTACTCTTTATGTAAAAGAGGGAGATGGAACAGGAACATACGGAAGCCTGCAGGAGGCAATAAACGCAGCTTCCGACGGAGATACTATCCTTGTTGGAGAAGGGCGGTATAGTGAAAACGTACTCGTAAATAAATCACTGGAAATAAGATCCAAGAGTTTACGCCCTAAAAAAACCGTAATCACTGCTCTGGACCAGGAAATCCCTGTTTTCCACGTGGTTTCTGATTCCGTAAAAATCAGCGGACTCACCTTAAAAGGAGCAAGTTCCGCATATGGAATTTATCTTGAAGGCGTTTCCGGGAACAATATCAGTAATAACTGTTTTTCAGGAAATTGGAGAAGTATTATGCTCAGGGGTTCCCATGGAAACTCTCTGGAAAATAACCTTTTATCCAGCAGTGACGACGGTGTCTGGCTTGAAAGTTCAGGGCAGAACTTAATAAAAGACAATAAGGCAAACTCTAACCGGCATTACGGCTTCTATCTTAATGAATCAGAAAACAACACCCTCCAAAATAACTGTGCGTCTGACGGAGCTGTCGGCATCTACATGGAAAACTCATCCGGCTCCCATGTTCTCAATTCAAAAACATTAAACAACTTTTACGGAATCTACCTTACCGGCTCCGGAGAAAGCCTTCTCGAAAACAACACTGCAAGCTCTAATGAGATGTACGGGATATACCTCGGGAATTCGGATGGAAGTACCCTGAGAGGAAACAAAGCAAATTCAAACCAGTGGGGGATTTATCTTGACTCCAGCTTCAATACGCTCCAAAACAACAAAATGTCCTGCAACAGCAGAAATTTCGGAGCCTATACCTATCACTTCAAGGGCGAAATGAACAACACCATCGACACCAGCAACAGGGTAGACGGGAAACCAATATACTATCTTGTAGGGGTTTCAAACAGGACTCTTGATTCTAGTTCCAGTGCAGGAGTTGTCTACTGCATAAACTGTGAAAACATCACCCTCAAAGACCTGAACCTCGAAAACAGCAGTTTCGGAATTTACCTGTACAATACTCAAAACTCTCTGGTTGAAGGAAGCAGTATTTCAAACTGTGAACACGGAGTTTACCTTGGAAACTGTTCTATGACAGCTATAAGGAACAATGACGTCAATTCTAACGAAGGGGACGCTTTCATCCTGAGCAGCTGCAAAAACTGCCCTGTAGAAGAGAACAGAGCTTCAAACAACATGGCCGGAATCTGGCTCTGTGATGCCAGCACAGACAATCTCCTGAAAGAAAACAAAGTTACCTCGAGCAGCTGGTGCTGCATAGACCTGGGAGATGCAAGCTGCAACAATACCCTCGAAGGAAACGTTCTTTCAGGAGCTTATGAAGGGATCTATCTCTACGGAACCAGTGAGGAAAATGCCCTGAACAATAACACTATCACAGCCAGTTCTTACGGAGTATATGCTGAAGGCTGCGGCAACAATACAATCTCAGGAAACAGTATTTCAGGAAATAGCATAGGTATCTCTCTTAACCAGAACTGGACCGATGAGACAGGTTCGGATTTCAATATAATCTACAACAATTACCTGAATAACAGCCAGAACGCCGAAGATTATGGAACAAATACCTGGAACATTTCGAAAACCGCTGGTGTGAATATTGCAGGCGGACCTTACCTGGGAGGGAATTTCTGGGCATCTCCGGAGGGAGATGGTTTTTCAGAAACAGCTTCGGATGAAGACGGAGATATGATTGCAGATCTTCCTTACAACGTAACGGAAACGACCTATGATTATCTCCCCCTTGTAGTAGTGAAAACTGCAGAAAAATCCGAGAATGAGGATGGTAAGAAGTGAAAGAAGAACAGGTAAGCCCGGAGAAAGAGAAGATCAGAAGAAAGAAAGGAGAGAAAAATATGTACGGGAAAAATTTGAATCTATTTGTTCTGTTAGTTCTGGGAATGATTTTTTCCCAATTGGTTTTTCCGGTGTCAGCCGGAGACGCCAGCGAACAGGGGAATAAGAGTGTGGGGACGGTCATAATCGCAACTGTAGAAGGAGATTCTCACATTTACGGGAAGGATAACATTGCGGTTGCGCTTGAAGAAGAAGGTTTTGAAGTGATCAATCTTGGAAACGGGATTTCTGCTGAAAGCTTTGCTGCGGCTTCGAAAGAGCAGGAAGCAGATATTGTATTCAGTTCAGCCTCCATGAGTACCACTATGATTCAGCAGATCCAGATTGAAGAGCAGCTTAAAGCTGCAGGGATACGGGATAAGGTTATAACAGGTGTGGGAGGATCACTAACCACTCAGGAATGGGCTGACCGGATAGGAGCTGACATCTATGCCTCGAGTCCGGAAGACGCTGTTCTCAAAGCAAAATCAGCCCTTATGAACAGCAGCATCTCCTAAAACCCATATTTCGGCTGGCAAAAATACGAGCTTCAGAAGCTGCCACGGATAAATTCATAGTTTCAAAAAACCTTTGTAAAGGATGATTGGGAGAAAAGAACTCTCCCAATCACAGATGTAAAACTGATAATAACTGGGGAAGAAGCGGCTAAAAGATAGTCGAAGAGGAATCGGGCAGTCTTTAGAGGAATGAAGCAATAAACTGGGCAATAGGGGCAAAAAGCTGGAAAAAGCAGTAAAGATGAAAAACAATAATCTATGGGTGTAAACATTGGGAAAAGAGCGGTATGGTGGTTCACAGGGATTCTGTGTCAATGAAGTATATTATGGGATCAGCTTTCAGCTGTCCTGAATTTACTTCATTTTAAGCTTACGCGTTAATGAAGTATATTGCGGGATCGGTTTTCAAGCCGTCCTGAATTTGCTCCATTTACAGCTTACGCGTTAATGAAGTTCATTTCGGGATCAGCTTTCAGACTGTCCTGAATTTACTTCATCTCGCAGTAAAAGCACCAATGAAGTTAGATTGCGGGATCGGTTTTCAAGCCGTCCTGAATTTGCTTCACCTTATGCTTACGCGTCAATGAGTAGATTTCGGGATCAGTTTTCAGGCTGTCCTGAATTTCGCTCCATTATAAGCTCACGCATCAATGAAGTAGTGTTCGAGATCGGTTTTTGGGCCGTCATGAATTTGCTTCATTTTAAGCTTATGCGTCAATGAAGTAGATTGCTTCATCTTGCAGTATTTCCCTTATGAACCAATTAATACTATGTAAGTTATAATATAAAATACCAGCGATAGAACTTAAGATTGTTTATTCAGTTATTGAAATTAAGCATCGTGTGCCTTCATTCAACATTCGAATCTCTTTAGTTTTACCTCTCAGTATTTGCCTTATCCTCCCACAGGAAGCAAATAGGTTAACTCCAGGGCATGGCAGATCAAAGCCAGCATATTTTGCCCTTAATCTGCTTATTCTTTACCTGCCAGCTTCCCGGATGCTCCTCATTATTTCTTTTACTCCGGGCCTTTTTCCATACATGAGCAGATAAACCCTGAACAGCCGGCTCGAAATTATGATTACAGCGTGAATGGAAACAAAAAGGATGAAAAGGCTCGCAGCGACCTGGTAAAAAGGCACTTCCGAAGCCCCGATTCTGGAAAGCATGGTTACGGAAGATGTGAAAGGGAAAAGGGAAAGGAATACTACAAGCGGGCTGTCGGGCTTCGTAATGATTAGCTGCATGAAAATAAGAGGAAACGCGGCGGCGAATGTAAAGATTCCCGCAACCTGCTGGCTCTCCTGAAGGGAGCCTGTTACTGCCCCAATCCCTGCCATCATGCTGGAAAAGAAGAGAAAACCGAGAAGGAAATAGATAAGGGCAAGAAAAAGAAGCATGGGCTCTATTTTTACAGGGAGGGCATATCCACCTGCAAGGATAATTGCTGAAAGCCACACAGCAATCTGCAAAAGGCCGACTGTACCAAGACCCATTATTTTGCCGGTAAGGAGCTCAACAGGGGTAGCAGAGGAGAGAAGGACTTCCATAATCCTGTTTTCCTTCTCTTCGGCAACTCCGCGGAGAAGATATCCCGATGCAGAAAAAATACTGAAAAACAGGAGAAAGGCAGTAATAAAAGGCAGGCCAAAGTCTGCCAGAATCTCAGCCATGCCCTGTTCTGAAGACTCTCCATTGTCCCCTATATTATACAGCTTCAGGTTGACAGGGTCTTTGACTCTCTGGAGTACAGCCTCGTCAACATTGTCTTTCAGGAGAGAATCAATTGCTATATTCGAAAGTTCAGCCGACAACTCAAAATCTGGAACTGAAGCTCCTTTCTCTGAGGCATAGAGTTCGATTTCACCTGTTTTAATGAAATTTTCAGGGACTATAAGATAAGAAGAAATCTGCCCTGACTCCAGGGCTTTCCTGGCTTCAGAGCTCTCTTCGTACCTGACAAACTCTATAATGGAGGTCTTTGCCTCCATTGGCCCTGCAGAAAACCCTTCGCTGGTCAAAGATTTCGGGAAGTCAAAGGAACCTGTCATGTCAATATAGCCTACCCTCTGGTCTTCGGCAGCAGTGGTACTGGAAAGCAGAGAAGGAATAATAGTGATTGCGGCAATAAAAAGAGGAAAAACAAAGGTCATGAAGAGAAATTCTTTGCGCAGAATGGTTTTCAGGAACTCATGCCTGGCAACAATAAAGGTTTTTCCGGAAAACTTACTCACCAGAAGCACTCTCCACAGTCTCAATAAAAATATCGTTCAGGGAAGGAAGCATCTGCTCAAAGCGCAGGATTTCAGTTTTTCGTATTAGCTCCTGAAGAACCTCCTGTGTGCTTATTCCGTCTTCAGGAAAAATCTCAACCGACCCCTCATGCTCGGCAACTCTTTTGATGCCCGGGATTTCACCAATAACGTTCAAACTCCCTTTATCTGCAAACTCCACAAACAGGGAGTTTTTTCCGTGTTCCTTTCGTATGCCTGCAACTGTGCCGTAAAGAACCCGCTGACCTTTATTGAGCATAAGAATTCTGTCGCATAGTTTTTGCGCCTGCTCCATCATGTGTGTTGAAAGGATGACTGTCCTGCCTTCATTCCTGTACTCGAGAATTCTGGCTTTGATGGTTTTTGTGCTCACAGGGTCAAGCCCGGAAAAAGGCTCGTCAAGGATAATAAGTTCAGGGTTGTGAAGAATTGAAGAAAGGAACTGAATTTTTTGCTGCATCCCTTTTGAAAGCTCTTCTACTCTTTTTCCTCTGTGTTCGTAAAGTTCCAGGGATTTTAAAAGCACCTCTGCATTTGTCTGAGCCTCTTTTTTGGGGACATTTTTAAGCTGGGCGAGGTAGACAAGCATATCCATAAGCTTTGTTTTCCTGTACAGCCCGCGTTCTTCAGGAAGGTAGCCTATCCTGTTTTTTCCATCAGCAGTAAGAGGACCTCCAAAAACGCGGATCTCTCCGGAGTCAGGTTTTATAATGTCAAGAAGGAGCCTTATGAGAGTTGTTTTCCCAGCCCCATTTGGGCCCAGCAGTCCGAAGATTTCGCCCTGCTCGACTGAAAAGGAGACATCTCTTATAACATTTTTTTCTGCAAAAGACTTTGATACGCCTTCAAATTCCAGAACATGCATCCAGATTAAATATATTCCAAGATAGAATAAGTTTACTAATGTTTGATTTAAGTTAATAAGCGACTTTATTTGAGTAAATATATGTTTTAATTGGGGAAACAGGTGATAATATGCTACCTAAGGTGGTTATACACAACACCATAAGTCTTGACGGCTCAACTACCGGTTTCGATGCAAACCTTGAGGTTCACTATGGAATCCTGGGCAGTTACGAGCCCGATGCCATGATAGTCGGCTCAAACACTGCGAAGACAGGAACAGAGTTTTTTTGCCAGAAAATCCCTCCGGAAGAGGAATCGGATTTCAAGAAACCTGAAATCCTGCCTGGCGACACCAGGGCATACTGGATGATTGCGGACTCAAGGGGAATTCTCGAAGGGCTTATGCATGTTTTCAGGCGTTCTGAATACAGTAAAGATGTGATCGTCCTCGTCTCGGATAAAACTCCTGAACCTTACATAAACTACCTCAAAGAAAGAAACTATGACTTTATCCGGGCAGGACCGGACCGCGTTGATGTAAGGAAAGCCCTGGAAATTGCAAATGAACGATATGGCTTTAAACTCGTCGTCTCGGACAGCGGGGGAATATTGAACAGTATCTTACTCGAACAGGGGCTTGTTGAGGAAATCAGCCTGGTTCTGACTCCCGAGATCGTGGGAAAAAACGGGACAAACCTTTTCAGAGGTATTGAGAAAAGCGGAATCCAGCTGGAACTCATAAGAAACGAAATTGTAGAAAAGAAGTATGTGCATCTGGTTTACAGGGTTTTAAAAGGATGAAAACGTTCAACATCATCCTGTTAAAGCTACTTTGCATCTTTTGATGTACTGGATTTTTGTTAGTCGACTAAGGATAGTCTTGTTAGTCAGCCAGGGGTAGTTCTGACTACGCCGCAGAAAAGATAAGGATTTATTTTACTTCCTGAAGGTTAAGTGAAATTGATTTTTCAGTGAGATTGATTTTTCAGTGAGATTGATTTTTCAGTGAGATTGATTTTTCAGTGAGATTGATTTTTCAGTGAGATTGATTTTTCAGCGAATCAATTTTTCCGCAAATGAATTAATTTTTACAGAAAGTTTTAGACTTAAAACTAATTCTGTTAAGAAGAGAACAGGCTTAAGAAGATTATAATAGTTCCAGTCATTTCAATCCTTCAGTGTAAGAAACAAGACATAAAAAATCCTTTCATATAAACGAATAAAGATGATATTTTGGGAGGTTATATATCCTGATTCTTATTTTAGATAAAAATATATATCATTAATAATAATTATCAATCGGGGCAATAAACTTTATAATGTAAACCTATATAATATTAGAGAGTGTTAGGCAAAAAACGTTTTCGGGGGGATCAGCCTCCCGGATGAAATTTACGGTGGAATGTCAATACGAATTACATAACTAACCCTATTATCTCATACTCAGAGAACAGTTTCAAAAGTCCCGATTTAAGCGGGACAGAAGCCGGAAAATCAAATCTATCTACCGGGACTGAAAAACTGTTTTCAGCTTTTCATATAGCTGTCAGATCAAGGTTTGAGGAGTGAATATATTGCTCGAAGCCCTCATGTATGGTGCAGTTGCTGCCCTTGTATCCGGAACCGTCCTCCCTCTTCTGTACCGCAGTAAAAACATAAGGAAAACTTCTTTTGGCCTTTCTATTCTTTCATCTATCCTGCTTCTGGGCTTTGCTGGCATGATTTTCTACACCGGAAAAGAGCCTGTATTTCCAGTCATAGGATTTCTCCCGGGACTTGATTTTACCCTGAGTGCAGACAGGCTTGCAGCCGGGTTTATCCTGCTAATTGCAGCAGTCGTACCCGGAGTTTCAATATATTCCATTGAATATGTGGAACATTCCAGAAGCGAAGCCAGAAAAAGCCTGCAGACCGCCCTTATAAATCTCTTTATTCTTTCCATGCTGATGGTCATGCTTGCAGGCAATATGGTAGGTTTCCTGATTTTCTGGGAAATAATGTCCCTTTCCTCTCTCCTGCTTGTGATGCACGACTATTCTTCCGAGGAGAACAAAAAAGCCGGCTTTTTTTACTTTGTAATGACAAATGTCAGTACGGCTTTTCTTTTCGTGGGGTTCATAAGCCTCTTCAGGCTGACAGGCTCAGCCGATTTCGGACCGCTCGAATACCCTGCAGCAGACCTGGCTCTTCCATTTATCTTCCTTTTCACTGGCTTTGGGGTCAAGGCAGGACTTGTTCCTTTCCACAAATGGCTGCCCTATGCCCACCCTGCAGCCCCTTCAAGCGTCTCAGCTCTGATGTCAGGAGTAATGCTGAAGGTTGCAGTCTACGGATTCCTGCGCTTTCTGCTCTCTGTCTCTTCGCCCGAACTCTGGTGGGGAGTGCTTATCCTTACAGCAGGCAGCCTTTCAGCCCTTTTCGGGGTAATTTATGCCCTTAAAGAAAACGACATAAAAAGGCTTCTTGCTTACAGCAGCATTGAAAACATAGGGATCATTTTCACAGGAATAGGGCTGTATACCATATTCAAAGTTGAAGGACTTGAATCCCTTGCCCTTTTAAGCCTTGTTGGAGCCTGCTTTCACGCCTTTAACCATGCCCTTTTCAAAAGCCTGCTCTTCCTCTGTGCAGGCTCTGTGGTCCATGCTACAGGCACAAGGAAAATCGAAGCTTTTGGAGGGCTTGTAAAAAGCATGCCTGCAACCTCAGTCCTTTTCATGATAGGCTCGGTATCCATTGCAGCCCTGCCCCCAGCAAACGGCTTTGCCGGTGAGCTCCTGCTCTATCAGGCTTTCTTCCAGTCATTTTCGGTAACCGACCCTCTGCTTACCGTATTTCTGATAATTGCCCTCTCAAGCTTTGCCCTGACAGGAGCACTGGCAGCTGCCCTTTTCGTGAAACTCTTCGGAATCACCTGTCTTGCCCTTCCGCGTTCTGAGAAAAGCAAGCTTGCCGAAGAAGTCCAGAAACCCATGCTGATAGGACCTGCAGTACCCGCAGCCCTCTGTATCCTGGGAGGATTATTCTCAAAACAGCTCCTTTCTCTTGCAGGCTGGGAGATTGAATTTCCGGACCTGCTTCTGCTTGGACTCCTTTTAGGGCTAATATACGCAGCCCTTTTCCTCATAATCCGCTCAAAAGAAACAGTCCCTGCCAGAATTAGCGAAACCTGGGGATGCGGAATTCCGACTCTTGCCCCATACATGGAATACAGCTCTGCAGGTTTTTCCGAGCCTCTTGTGATGATCTTCAAAAGCGTTTACAGGACAAAGATTGAGAACAGCGCTGAATACTTCGACGAACAGGAAAGCCTCTTTAAGAAAGGAAAAGTGGAAATCCGCCTTCTCCGCTTCTTTGAAGAATACCTTTACATCCCCCCTGCAAAGGCAATTGATATAGTCTCAAAATATGTTTCGGGACTTCAGAATGGAAAACTTGACAGTTATGTCCTTTATGCCTTTATCGCAGTCATCGTATTAATTATAGCAACCGGAGGCTTTGTATGAACACCTCGTTCCTCCTCTTTGCACTCTTAAATCCTTTATTTGCCCTGCTGGCAGCCCCTCTATACATGGCTCTGATCCGGAAAATAAAGGCATACGCCCAGGGAAGAAAAGGACCCAGGCTCTTTCAGGTTTATTACGACCTGAAAAAACTCATGAAAAAAGAAACGGTTTACTCCCCGACTTCCTCCTGGGTCATGAGGTTTACTCCGTACCTTAACCTTTCAACACTGCTTGTCTGCTCCCTTTTTGTACCTCTGGTCTTTGTCCCTGAACCGGCAGGAGGGCTGGGGAACATAATTGTCTTCCTCTACCTTCTGGCGCTTGAAAGGTTCTTTACAGCGCTTGGAGGACTTGATGCAGGCAGTGCCTTCGGAGGCATGGGCAGTTCAAGGTCCATGAGCCTTGCAGCTGTGATCGAACCTACAATGGTGATTTCTTTTGCAGCTCTGGCGTTTGTCCTGAAAAGCCTGAACCTGCACGAGATGTTCGCACTTACCGCGGGAAAGATTCTTCCCATCAGCCCTACGCTTGTTCTTGTCTCAATCTCTCTCTTTATCATCCTTATAGTGGAGACCGGCAGGCTGCCTGTGGATAACCCGGCAACCCACCTTGAACTTACAATGATTAACGAGGCAATGATCCTTGAACAGGCAGGAAAGAACCTTGCCCTGCTCGAACTTGCCCATGCCCTTAAGCAGCTCCTGCTGATGGGGATATTAATCAATACAATCCTCCCGGTAGGGCTCAGTACTGAGATAGATGCAGGAAAAATTGCAGTTTCAACCCTTCTCTTCCTTGTGAAGGCAGGGCTGCTTGCAGTAATAATAGGGCTCTTTGAATCGTCCCTTGCAAAAATGAGGCTGTTCAGACTTCCTGCATTTTATGTCATGGCATTTTTCTTTTCAGCCATTACAATCCTTATTGAGGTGTTTGCATGATCGACCCAACCTTCCTTGAAGGCATAATTAAGATCCTTTTTGTCTTTGTCCTTATCAGTGCAGGGCTGATCATCTCAACCCGTAACCTGAGTTCGGTACTGACCGCATACACAATCCAGTCTTTCCTGCTGGCTGCAGTCTCATCCCTCCTCTACATGATAGACGGGAAAAACCAGCTTCTGCTGCTGGCAGTTCTGACCCTGGCAAGCAAGGTAATTCTTATTCCTTACTTCATTTCCAGAATAGAACAGAAAATCAAAATCGGAAGAGATCTCCACTTTGCATATCTGGAACCAACCCCCTCCCTTCTGCTGAGCATAGGCCTTATCATCCTCTCCTACACCTTCCTTTCAGGGGTTTTCAAAGGACTGCCGCTCTCGAAGCTTTTCTTCTTCGGGGCTGTGATAGGGCTTTCTTTGACCCTGATGGGCATGCTTGTGGTTTTCAGCAGAAAAAGAGTCATTACAAAAGCTCTCGGTTACCTCAGCATGGAAAACGGGGTACTGATGTTCGGCCTTTTTGTGACCGAGCTTCCATTCATCATAGAAGTCCTGATCATAATTGACCTTATTATTCTGGTCATATTGACCACAATCATGGCTGTAGGAATGGATTCCAGCATCGAAGAGTACAGGCAGAAATTCCGGAAATTGCAGATCTGGACAGGAGGTGAATCCCAGTGATCCGGTACTACCTGTTAGTAATGGGAATATTTCTGGCATTCGGCCTTATTCCGAAGTCCCACAGGCTTATGAATGCTCTTGCCGCAGGGAACGGCATGCTGCACCTTGTTATGAGCTGCGTAGCCCTTTCCATGCTTGATCTGCCGGAAAGGCTGGGAGAAACTCTTTATCTCGACCACCTTAACCTTTATGTGGAACTGATAACCTCACTGGGATTCACTGCCGCTGCTTTCTATGCAAGAGGATATACTGACAGCCTTATGGAAGCCGGAGAACTTGACCCCAGGAACCTGAAGACCTTCTACCTTGCCTTCAACCTCCTGCTTGTCACAGCCACTGTTGCGCTCTTCTCAGACAACCTGGCGCTGTTCTGGATTTTTGCAGAACTCACAACAGTCTGTGCTGCAATGCTTGTTGCGATCCTTTCTGCAAGGGAAAATATTGATGCCGCTTTAAAGTACGTCTTTATAGTTTCCGGAGCCATGCTCTTTGCGTTCCTCGGGCTGATTTTCCTGTTCACCCTCTCTGAGCAGGCCCTTGGAAAAGGTACCCTCAACTGGACAGAGCTGGCAGTTCATGCTTCAGAGTTTTCACCTGCCCTCCTCCTTGCGAGCTTTACCTTCATGTTCATAGGTTTCGGGGCAAAAGCAGGAGTAGCTCCTTTCCACACATGGCTTCCGGATGCCTATGCAAGAGCACCTTCGGTAAGCGCAATTCTCTCGGGGCTGATGCAGAACCTGGGGATTTACGGTATAATAAGGATGTACTCCCTGCTCAGAGAAAGTAATGTAGCCCCGCAGGCATCTTCCATCCTGCTTGCAGCAGGAGTTTTCTCAATCGCTCTTGCTTCGTTCAGCATGTTCCAGCAGAGAAACCTGAAAAGACTGATAGCTTTCTCAAGTGTCGAACATATGGGCCTTCTTCTCATAGGGATAGGAATAGGAACGCCTCTTGCCCTTTTCTGGGCTCTTTTCTACATGCTTGTCCATGTTCTTGTAAAGGAAACACTTCTGTTTTCCGCAGGTATTCTGCACAGACAGTACAGAAGCAATATGCGCGAAAATATGTGGGATGTCTTTAAACTCCAGCCAAGGGCAGCCTGGGGTTTGATTCTTGGAAGCATTGCGATCGTGGGAATGCCGCCTTTTCCCCTTTTCCCGGCAAAGTTTTTCATCCTCCTGGAAAGTGCGGCAGTTTCTCCTTACCTGACCCTTGCATTGCTGCTCATGCTTATCCTTGCAGCTGCATCCTTTGCAAACTTCCTCCTGAAAGCTTTCTCAAAAGTAACCGTAGAGGAAGAAAAAGACAGGCACACTATCAGAACGCATGTGGAGGCAGGAAGAGCTGAACTGAAAACTGCAGCCGAAAAAGCAGATCATGATGAAATAAGGCTTCCGAATAAGTATGTGGTAAGGAGCGGGATGAGGGTTCCGGCGATTTTTATGCTGGCTCTTGCCTTTGCCCTGGGAGTTTATTTCCCGGATTCGCTGAGGGATCTGCTTGATGCGATAATTCTTGAACTCGGGTATGTTTAAGGGGCGGTATGTATGGATATCAAAATGAATGAAGATATAACAGAATTACTTTTAATAGTCACCAGTATTGCACAGGAGAAGCCCGAAGTTCTCAGCGCCCGTGAAAACGAGATCTACCTGAAAATTTCGGACACAGGGTTTAAGGAAGTCTATCCCGTGCTTGCGGAAAGGAAGTTCAGCCTTATAGGACTCTTCTGTGCAGAAGCCTTTGAGGAAAAGGAAGGCTTTACCCTCTTTTATGCTTTCAAACAGGAGAGCAGGGCACCTGTCCTTATTCTTGCCCGGGAGACAGGAAAAGAAAAAAGGACGACTTCAATTGCAGAGACTTTCCCCTCAGCATCATGGTTCGAGAGGGAAGTCAGAGACGGCTTCGGGATTGAATTTGACGGAGCATTTGATAAGCGAAGGCTTTTCCTGCACGAGTGTTACCCTGAAGATTTCCATCCCCTGCAAAAAGCTTTCAAAAACGGACCGATCAATCCGGCTGAAGCTCCACATGCAGAGTACAAATTCAGGCAGGTCAAAGGAGAAGGTGTGTACCAGATCCCTGTCGGACCTGTGCATGCCGGAATAATTGAGCCAGGGCATTTCAGGTTCAGTGTGATAGGGGAGCCGATATTCAGCCTGGAAATCAGGCTTTTTTACAAGCACAGGGGAATAGAAAAGCTGGCTGAAGGAAAAAGCCCTTCGGAATGTGTTGCTCTTGCCGAAGCCGTGAGCGGGGACGAGAGCATGGCAAACGCTACAGGGTTCTGCATGGCAGTAGAACAGATCTGCGGAATAAAAGTGCCTGAGAGGGCAGAACGCCTTCGGGCAACAATGCTCGAACTGGAGCGCATTTATTCCCTGCTCGGAGACCTTGCAGGTATGGCTGTAGATGTGGGTTTTGCCCTTGTAGCAAGCCCGTTCTTCATACTGAGAGAGGAGATATTCAGGCAGAACGAGAAATTGACAGGCTCAAGGTTCCTGCGTGGGGTTACAGTCCCCGGAGGGCTGAAAAAAGATATTCCCGATTCGGCTCTGAAAGAGCTGCCTGCTTTCCTTGAGAAATTCTCAAAGGCTTTTGAATCTGCTTATGACAGGGCAACCTCCTCATCTTCACTGATTGACAGATTTGCAACGACAGGAGTTATAAGAAAGGAACTTATCTCCCCGCTTAACCTTACAGGCCCTCTTGCAAGGGCTTCGGGATCCTCTGCCGATGTAAGGCTCGATAGACCTTATGGAGCCTACAGGGACTTTGCCCCGAAGCATTGCCTGAAGAAAAAAGGAGATGTTTTCTCCCGTTTTGAGGTGAAGGCCAGTGAGGTTCGTGCATCTGCAGCCCTGATTCTCCGCCTCATAGAAAACCTTCCAGAGGGTTCCGTATTTGCTGAAAATACCGGACATGCCTGGGATGGAGGCATTTCAGGAGGGGGAAACAGTCCCGGAGCCACAGGATATTCCCTTACCCTCATAGAAGCCCCCAGGGGACAGAACCTTCACTGGGTCTACCTGAAAGACGGGCTTGTTGACCGTTATAAGGTAAGGACGGCATCTTTCTGCAACTGGCAGGCTATAGAACATGCAGTGCTTGGAAATATTGTTCCTGATTTCCCCCTGATAAATAAGAGCCTTAACCTCTCATATGCAGGAACTGACCTTTGAAAAGAGGGTAAAAGAAATTCAGTGGAAAAAGAAACGGAAGAAACACAATGACAGAAACGAAGTCGAAGAATTCAATAAAGAATAAGATGACAAAATTAACTGAGGTCTGATCGTGGTAAACCCTCTTTCCCTTTTCCTCCGTCCTAAGGTCACTGAGACCTTTGAATTTCGGGATGAAGAACTTGAAGCCCTGGGAGCAGAAATAAAAAAAGAAATCCCGAAGGTTTTCGGACACAGCCTTGCAATCCGCGAACTGGACTCGGGAAGTGACAACTCAACAGAGATTGAGATCTCAAACCTGGGAAACCCCCATTATGATGTTGAGAGATTTGGGATCTCTTTTGTAGCGTCTCCGAGGCATGCTGATGTCCTGCTGGTCACAGGGGCAGTTACCCTGAATATGGCTGAAGCAGTGAAGAAAACCTATGAAGCCATGCCCTGCCCAAAGTATGTGATAGCAGTTGGGGACGACGCCTGCGATGGCGGGATCTATAAGGGTTCTTATGCAGTTCTCGGCGGGGTTGACAAAATTTTGCCCGTAGATGTGAAAATTCCAGGAAACCCTCCATCTCCGAAAGAAATCCTGCAGGGGATTTTCGCTCTTGTAAAAAAAGCCTCTAAATAAAAGCATCCAGAAATCATGGAACTCCTCCTGCTTCGAGCAGAGGAGACTTCTTTTTTAAGGTTTAGAATTATTATCAAAACTTCACTTTTCGCGTTTAAACTTACTTTTTATTCCTTCCTCAGAGGAAAAAATAAACTCCCATAACGGTGTAAACTCTGAGGGAAAAATCATGTCTGAAAGTTCGGAAAATCTAAATTTACAAAGAGAAAAGGAAGCATCTGCCGCCAAAAAGTGGCTTTCAGTTAAAGAAGCCGAAGCTCTTGGCTATTACAATTTTATGAGTTACCTGGGAGTGCCCTATTATCATACAGGAGGCCTTGTATCCACAAGAAAACTTGCGGAGTTATGCCAGATTGACTCAACTAAAAAAGTCCTGATGGTTGGCTGCGGGGAAGGTTTTTCTGCCTGCTACCTTGCCCGAAAAATCGGCTGTGAGGTTGTGGGAATTGATATTGCGGAACTTTCCATTGAGAAAGCTAAAGAGCGAGCCAGAAGGCTGGGACTTTCGGATAGAGTTGAGTTCAGGGTTGGAAACGCCTATGCCCTGCCTTTCGAAGCTGGGACTTTTGATGCAGTGATAACCGAGTTTGTGTCACAGTTCCTGGACAGAGGCAGAGCCTTCAAAGAATTCACGCGGGTCCTTAAACCTGGGAGCTATGTGGGAATCAACGAAATGTATAAAGAGGAGGAAATTCCCCCGGAAGCCGCTGAAGAAATCGCTTACGCAGAAAAAATATTCAGGGAAATTACAGGGCTTCCCTTTTCTCTCCCCACGCCGGAAGAATGGAAAAAGGGACTTGAAGAAGGAAAACTAAAAGACGTGAATGTACGAAAGTTCAGACCTTCTCCGAGTCTCGGAGAAGTAAAGGCGCTTATCGAAGGAATGGGCGGGAGCTGGAAATTTGCCCTGTATTTTACAGGGCTGATGTTGAAAATGGGAAAGTACTCCCTGTTCAGCAGAAAGATCCGGCACAGGTTCAATCGGCTGGGAGAAGGCAAAAAGATCCTTCTCCGAAAAAAATCAACTTCAAAATATGCGGGTTACGTCCTTGCTACCGGGATAAAAGATTAAGAAAAAGGTGAAATCGGTAGATAGAACATAAAAAAGGTAAAGAGAAGAGAGAAAGAAAAAAATAGAGGCAGCAAAAGGTAGAGAAAAAGGCAGGAAAAGAAACTTAACTTTAAGAAAGTGAGTGTTTTTTGGAAAAAAATATAAGTAATTAACTAAAAAATAGCGCATGAGTGTTGTACAAAGTCCCCTTTACGGTTTTCTCGTGGGAGAAAAAGGACTTTTGCCAATAATGGTTGCTTCCTGAAAATGAATGAGAAATTCTCCGGCATATTTAAGAAGCTTCTAGGGGAGATGGAATAAAATGAAAATATCATTGATTGACCTGGCGTTCCTATCCGAAAAAAGGAAAGACGTATTGCTCCTGCTGGAAGAAGGACCAAAGACAGGTGACGAAATAAAAACAGCCCTTAACGTAAACTCGACTTCAATTATGCCCCAGATAAAAAAATTAAAAGAAGGGCGTCTGATAGTGCAGGATGAGAGAAACACCTACAGGCTATCGGATATGGGAGAAATAGTTGTCGAGAAGATGGAGCCTCTCCTGGATACTGTCAGGGTTTTCGAGGAGAACTATGATTACTGGGTCAACCATGATTTTACTGCAATTCCCGAGCACCTCCTTAACAGGATAGACGAACTCGGAAATTACTTTATGCTTGAAGCCGACCTTAACCGGCTTTTTGAAGTCCCCGAAGACTTCAAGAATAATCTGCTTGAGTCAAAAAATATAAAAATATTTCTTTCATACTTCAATCCTCTTTACATAGAGATATACTCCGAGATCATAAAAAAAGAAGCCGAGATGTGCCTTATCCTGACGCAGCCGGTCTTTGAGAGGATGAAAAAAGACTATCTGAAAGACCTGAAAATGCTCGTTGAATCAAAGAATGTGGAAGTCTACATCTGTGACAAAAACGTAACCCTTAAAGATGTTGTAACAGAACGCTTCTGCTCACTTGTGCTCTTTGATAAAAAAGGAAAGTTTGACCATCAGCGCTTGATGAGCTTCGATGAAAGCGCACTTAAATGGTGTGAAGAGCTTTTTTCATATTACAAAGATATGTCCAGACGGCTGGAGAATATATAATTATCCTCTGAAAAAATCCCGGCTCGAAATAAAAAAGATATTTTCCGGCTGCAATAGCCTGTCAGTCTTAGTTTACTTTTCCTGATATTCTCCGCTTTGCTGATTTTCAATTTATTTAGAGTTCAAATATTATCTCAGGAGTAAGCGCCCAAACAAGTACAGTATACAGAATTTTGCAATATCGTCACATTTTTTTAAAGAGTTTGAGGTTTAAAGTTCAAACTATTCGTGTTGAAACTTTCTTTTTCCTTTATTCTTCCCCCAGATATTTATCGATCAGAGACCTGAACCTGTGGATGTCTATGGGTTTTGAAATATAATCCACGCAGCCCATTTCGATAAAGTGTTCTTCGCTTCCTTTCATAGCATGAGCCGTAACAGCTATCACGGGAATTTCTTTAGTCGCAGGATTCTTTTTAATCCTGTCAAGAACCTCAAGCCCGTCCATTTTAGGAAGCTGCATATCAAGGAGGATAAGATCAAACTTTCTCTCAGCAAGGCGTTCAAGAGCCTTTATCCCGTCCTCTGCTTCGGTTACACGGTGCCCGTAAAACTCCAGGAGGTCAAGGATCAATTCCATGTTCATGGGGTTATCTTCGACAATAAGAATTTCTTTCATCATCACGCCTCTTCAGCATAGCTAATTGTTTTATCCTATTAATTAATTCTTTTCTTCCGAAAGTACCCTTTTTCATAATAGAAATGAGACTTCCTTTAAGTTCGCCGTTTAATTCTTCGATATTTTTCTCAGAAAACTCTGCCGCCGTACATACAATTAAAGGAATATCTTTTGTCTTTTCACCTGCCCTCATGCGGGAAATAATCTCAAATCCACTAACCTCCGGCATCAGAAGATCGAGAATGAGAATATCCGGCTGCTGCCCGGAAAAGAGTTTTTCCAGACCTTCACGCCCTCCGAAAGCCTTTGCCACCTCAAAGCCTTCGGGCTCAATCATTGAACTCAGAAGTTCCACCGCATTCTCATCGTCATCAATAATAAGAACTTTTGGCTCTTCAAACTTGAATTTACCTGTAATTTCTTTTAAGGAGTCCAGCAGTTCAACTCTTTTCACAGGTTTTGTAAATGAATAAACCGCACCAAGAGCAACTCCCAGCTCGTTATTATCTGTCACTGAAATGATGAGTACCGGGATGCGAGCTGTGTCAGGGTCGCCCTTCAACTGCCTCAGGACATGCCAGCCGTTGGTATCAGGAAGAAAAACATCGAGCGTGATAACATCAGGCTTCAGTTTTTTTGCAACATTCAGAACATCTTTTCCTGTATATAAAGAGGCGGTACTGTATCCGTCTTCCCTGAGAATAACTGAAATCAATTCATTGGAATTCCTGTCGTCATCAACTACGAGAACAAGACTCCGGCTTTCAGGAGCCGATTCCGGAAGGCGGATCTCAGGAAGAGGAATTTCGGAAATCTCAGTTTCGTTCCGCAGGTCATTTTCACATTCTTTAACGGAACAAGCAGCCACCTTACTCATTTCAAATTCAATCAGTATTTCGCGAAGGTCTTTAGTATCGGCTTTTCGAGGTTCAGAGGGTCTGAGTAGAGGGATAGTAAATATAAAAGTACTTCCCTTTTCAGGTTCACTTTCAACCCAGATATCTCCCTGGTGTAAATTTACAATTTTCTTCACGAGAGCAAGCCCGAGTCCTGTCCCGCAGTATTGTTTGGAAGACGAAGAATCAATCTGAGTAAAGGGCTGGAAAAGTTTTTTCTGATCTTCAGAAGAAATACCTATTCCCGTATCCTTTACTGAAAAAATAGCTCTGCTCCCGCTTTTTTTACAGTGGACAAAGACACTTCCTTTTTCCGGAGTAAATTTGATAGCATTGCTTACAAGATTATAAAGAATCTGGATAAGGCGGCTTCTGTCGGCCTGAATATCTCCAAAATCCGGATCCAGCTTAAAGTCCATTTCAAGAGATTTTGCCTGGGCAAGGGGGTAAAGAACGGCTTTTACCTCATCAAAAACCGAGCCTATAGAAAATTCACTGTAGTGAAGTTCCATTTTTCCGGCTTCTACCTTTGAGAGGTCAAGAATATCGTTTATAAGCCCCAGGAGATGTTTCCCGCTGACAGAGATATTATTAACATATTTCAGCTGTTTTCCGTTGAGTTCCCCAAAAACTTTTTCGAGCAGGATGTCCGAAAAACCGATAATAGAGTTAAGAGGTGTCCGGAGTTCGTGGCTCATATTGGCAAGGAACTCGCTCTTTGTACGGTTCGCAGCCTCAGCATCCAGTTTTGCCTGAAGGAGCTTCTCTTCAGAGCGTTTGTGTGCGGTAATATCAAGCCCTGTTTGAAGGACTCCTGTTGCTTTTCCACTTTCATCCTTAATCAGATTCGCACATATCATCCATACTTTTCCATCCGGAGTAACTACCTCTCCAGATTCCTCATTTCCGGACTCAAGTGCCTTTTGTGCAAGAGACTTTCCGGAAACAGCATCCGACATCAGGGGGAATCTCTCATACTTCTGCCCAATAACGTTTTCAAGCTTAAGACCAGCATGATCCAGAGCAGCCCTGTTTGCCCAGATAATTCTCAGCTCGAGATCCATAAAAATTACAAGCTCGCTGAGAGAGTTTAGAATTACCCTCTTTTCATGTTCCTGGGCTTTAAATTGATTGGAACTTTGTTTCAAACGGTCAATCATGCCGTTTATCCCTGTAGCCAGCCCTGAAAGTTCATCATCTCCCTCAATAATGCAGTGTTCTGAGAGTTCTTCGTCTTTTCCTACTTTTTTCACAAAATTGTCAATAAGAACAATTCTGGATACTACTTCTCTGTCAAGGAGAAACTTACAGCCTGCTCCAACAATGATGCCTGAGAACAGGAGGAAAATTACAAGATACTGGAGGGTCTTTCTGCCTTTTTCATAGATGTCCCGGTCAGCATCCGTCCGGACCATAACGGTCGGTTCTCCGTTAATGTCTTCATGCACAAAATAACCTGCTAACCTGCCTCCCTCTGCAGAATTGATAACAGTTTCGTTCCCGTTTTCAAAAAAGGCACGCTGGACTTCAGCAGGCACATCATCCGGACTGTAAAACAAAACCGGATTGCCTGTAATTTCCTGAATGGAATCCACAAAACCAGAATCAAGATAACTCCCAAGAATTATTGTTCCAATTGTTTCATTGTTGTCTGATGATGCATGTATGGGACGGCAGGAAAAAATTACAGGCTCATTATTTATCAGAAGCATCCCATTTAAAGGATGAATTTCATCCGCGAAGATGAGGTTGCCATCATTTATTTTCTGACCGATTTCGGAAACAATCGAACCGCTGGAAGCATTGCCTGCATTTTCAGAGTCAGAAACCCGGGAATGGATTATTTTTCCGGAACTATTGACAAATAAAATAAAGTCGCACCCGCTCAGAGTAAAAAGATCAGTAAATAAACTCCCGCCAAGGTCTTCTGGATTCTCACTTAGCATAAAAGCCCTTATGTCTTCCCTTGAAGAAAGGGCAGAGTTAGTTTCATCCAGTTTTATCATCTGGAAATCAATTACATTATGTACATTTTCCACATTACTGATCGCCTCTTTTTCCTCAAGGTCGGAAAAGCTTGAGTTGAGGATGCTCTGGGATGCAAAAATAACGGTCGATGTAAGAAGGGCAAAAATTATGTAGACAATAACAAAAATCTTTTTACTCACATTCATATTCTGGACTCGGCGGAGTTGAAACATAATAGGGGGTACGTGCTAAATATAAAGATAGAGATAATATAAAGATAGAGTTGAGTGACTTATATAATAAACAATTTCTGCATACATAGTATAAAAATTTATCCAGAAGTTGAAGATAATAGAGAGGATGAGGCTTTTTTACCCAAAAAAACATTTAAAAATGATTTTTAAGAAAAAATATCTTAAATAAGATTCAAAACATGTCCTGAAAAGATTTTACTATTACATAACCCTTTTACAGCATTCAGAGTTGCTTTCAGTTTCTTTCCAGTCTTTTTTTCAATCTGTAATTATAGCCATGCCCGGTGAAGTAAATTGATTCATTAAGCCAGAATCTTAATTCATTGAGCCAGAATCTTAATTCATTGAGCCAGAATCTTAATTCATTAAGCCAGAATCCGGATCACCATTTAAATAACCTGGTCGCCCATATCACGTTTTTTCTCAGGAGATATTTTCTCAGTTCATCGACCCCTAGAAGGAGAACTGCAAAAGGAACTGCAAGCAGCATGTACCTTAGATCAAGGGGTGCTGTGTTGAAAATCAGATTGGCAAATGGATTCCAGATAATAATGGCAAGAATCAGAATTTCGCTTGCTATTCCCAGGAGAACCGGTCTGTTGCTTAGCAGTCCCTTAGAGAAAACTGACTGTAACCTTGTTCTCGAAGTAAATACATTGGCGACCTGACAGATGACAACGGCTGAAAAGAAAGCTGTTACCGCCTGCATATAAAGGGGATTGGTACTTGCAAGCTGCTCTCCAAAAGTCCAGCCCCCTTCAAAAAGTACGGCAAAATAACAGAAAAAGCCTGCAAGAGCCTCTATAGGACCTTTTACTCCGTAGGCTGTCAAAAGAACCTGAGAAGTCAACAGTTTTTCATCTTTTGGTCTTGGAGATCTTTTCATAATATCTCCTTCTCCTTTTTCCACACCCAGAGCAATGGCAGGCAGCATATCCGTGCCCAGATCAATTGCAAGAATAAGCTGAACAGGCAGAGGAAGTGGCAGGGCAAAGAGAACGAAAGCTATGAAAGGGAAAATTTCGGGGACATTGCTTGCAAGGATGTATACAATAAATTTCTTTATATTATCAAAGACAGCTCTGCCTTCTTCCACAGCATTTACTATTGTGGCAAAATTGTCGTCCAGAAGAATCATGTCTGCAGCCTCACGGGCAACATCCGTGCCGCTGCCCATAGCAACTCCCATATCGGCATTTTTGATAGCAGGAGCATCGTTAACCCCGTCTCCTGTCATGGTAACAATCTCTCCTTCTCTCTGGAAGAGCTGTACGATTTTCAACTTCTGGACAGGAGAGGTCCGGGCAAAAACAATGCTGGGGTTTTTAAGCCGTGAGGCAAGCTCTGCATGGGAAAGGGACTTCAATTCGTCTCCGGTAATAATCTCAGGCTTTCCGGGACCTGCAAGTCCCACGTCCCTTGCAATTGACTCTGCAGTAACCGGGTGGTCACCTGTGATCATGACAACCTTGATCCCGGCAGCATGGCACCTTGCTATAGCTTCTCTGGCTTCAGGGCGTGGAGGGTCTATAATCCCTATGAAACCCAGAAAAATAAAAGTGGCAGTATATTCTTTCAGTTCTTCTGCCTGCCTGAAGGCAAGGGCAATTATCCGTTCTCCTTTTTCTGCCAGCCTCAGGTGCATGTCCAGAAGTTTCTTTTGCTCGGTTTCATCCAGTTTTCTGACTTTTCCGGAATCAAGAATAGAATCACACAACTTCACAACAACTTCTGGAGCGCCTTTAAGATATACCTCAAGTTTGCCTTCGGGAGTGCGGCAGACAACTTCCATACGACGGGTAATGGAATCAAAAGGAAACTCCTCAAGCCTGGGATACTCACGCTGGAGCTCTTTTACATCTACTAAACTGTTCGCAAAAACAAGAAGCGCCCCTTCTGTAGGATCACCGGTGTATCCGGGAGGTGCATCGTAGAGTTTCGCATTGTTGCAGAGCCCTGCAACCCTTATAAAAACGGGAGGGATTTTTTCTGTATTCCAGCTGCGGCTTCCGGCAGCAGAAACTGCTTTTTCACAGGAGTAAGTAACTTCCTCAGAACCATCAACACTCTGAGCTGGACCTTTTTCTGCATTTTCGTCTGTATCCTGTTTTTTTGCGTCTTCTTGAGAAATGGAAGAGTTTTCAGCCCCCAGACATTCAAGCCCTACGATAAGGGAATTTACTGCCATTTTGTTCTGCGTGAGGGTGCCGGTTTTATCCGTACAGATCACAGTAGTTGATCCCAGGGTTTCCACTGACTCGAGCTGCTTTATAAGGGCATCCCGATAAGCCATTCTTCTGGAAGCAAGGCTGAGGGCAAGTGTAACTGTGGGCAAGAGCCCTTCAGGAACATTGGCAACAATGATTCCTATGGCAAATATAAGGCTTGCAAGAAATGTATCCTGAATAAAAAATGCGAGCAGGAAAAAAGTAATTCCAAGGGAAATAGCAATTGTTGAGATAATCTTTATGAAACGGTTGAGTTCTTTTCGGAGAGGGGTGTCTACGGAGGATGTTTGCTCAGTAAGCTTTGCCAGGCTTCCTATCTGGGTATCACGCCCTGTTCCAAAAATAACAGCTTTACCATTCCCGCTCTGTACGAGAGTTCCGGAAAAGACCATGTTCCGGCATTCAAGCAGGTTCGAATGAAAGCATTCAAGAGAGCGCAGCTGCGGCTCGGATTCCCCGGTCAGGGCTGAATTGTCCACTTTTAGAGAATTGATTTCAATCAAACGGCCATCAGCAGGAACCTTGTCTCCCTCTTCAAGAAGGATAACATCCCCTATCACAAGCTCGGAAGCCAGAACATCCCTTAACTTTCCGTCCCTCAGGACTTTTGCATGGGGAGGCAGAAGCTTCCGGAAGCTTTCCATTGTTTTTACAGCCTGATATTCCTGAACAAAAGCGAAACTCCCGTTCAGAAAAACGACTCCGACCAGGGCAATTCCGATATAGAGATTCCCCTTCCCCGGGTCAAGGTATTCGCCAAAAAAAGACAGAATAGCACCCACTATTAGCAGGATAGAGAAGAAGTTACGAAATTGCCGGATATATCTCTTGAATATGCTCTCCTTTCCGGCATCTTCGAGAACATTTGGGCCGCATTTCTGGAGTCTGCGGGCGGCTTCCTGTTCGCTGAGCCCGCTTTCATTTACACCCAACCTCTGCAGGAGTTCAGAGAGGGAAATAAGATGCTCATCCCCCAGCGGAGAGCATACACTGTTTCTGTTTTCAGTATACTCTTTTTCCATCGAACCCCCTTTAGTTCAATGTAACTCAAGAATAAGAAACTTAACATAACGAGTCTTTTAAATCCTGAAAACCGGCAACAAAGGAGGAGGTAAAAATTATAATTAATCAGGGGATAAAAATTTTGAGGGGAGAACACAGTAGAAAAATAGTAAAACAGACGACGCGGTAAAAATTTATTGCGTGATTTATCAAAGAAAAGGCAGAAAAAAATTCCCGACAATTAGCTTTTATAATTTGTTAACTAAAAAAATGTCCGCATTCTGGCTCAATTGAGGGGTTCGAGAATTGTTTTTACTTTGATTATTCTCACACCTGCTCAGGCGAGAAAAAACGGTGATTCAGAACTATCTGTTCCCATTTATCAAAAAAATCCAATTTTTTAACGTGTTTGAAACTCTGGATACTCTAGTCTGGAGTGTGAAACATTTTGGATTGAAAAGGTCTATATAATATTGTCAAGTAGACAATAAAATTGTAATAAAAATAAATGTACAAAGATAAAAGTAAAAAAAGGTATGACCGATATGAGCGAATTCACACTTAAAACAAGACTTTTAGCCGCCCTGAAAGGCGAACCTGTTGACAAAGTGCCTGTTTGTTCCGTGACCCAGACCGGAATTGTAGAACTCATGGATACCGTCGGAGCCCCGTGGCCCGAAGCCCACACCAACCCTGAACTCATGGCAAAGCTGGCAATCGCCAACCACGAGCTCAGCGGACTTGAAGCTGTAAGAGTTCCCTACTGCCTTACCGTTCTGGTCGAAGCCATGGGCTGTGAGATCAACATGGGTACCAAGAACAGGCAGCCCTCTGTGACCGGTCACCCCTACCCCAAGGACCTCGAAGGCGCAGCAGTCCCTGCAGACCTCCTCCAGAGAGGAAGAATTCCAACAGTACTTGAAGCAATCAAGATCATCAGGGAAAAAGTCGGTCCTGACGTGCCAATCGTTGGCGGTATGGAAGGCCCAATCACAGTCGCATCCGACCTTGTAAGTGTAAAATCCTTCATGAAATGGTCCATCAAAAAAACCGACCTCTTTGAACAGGCTCTGGATCTCGCAAATGAAGCTGCAATTATGTATGCAAACGCAATGGTAGAAGCCGGTGCAGACATTATTGCCATTGCAGACCCTGTCGCATCTCCAGACCTTATGAGCCCTGATTCATTCAAGAACTTCCTCCAGTCAAGGCTTCAGAAGTTCTCCGCAAGCGTCAACTCCGTAACTGTCCTCCACGTTTGCGGAAATGTCAACCCGATCCTCAGCTACATGGCAGACTGCGGCTTCGAAGGCCTCAGCGTAGAAGAAAAGATCGGCAGCGCAAAGAAAGCAAAGGAAGTCATCGGTGGCAGAGCAAGATTTGTAGGAAACGTTTCCAGCCCCTTCACCCTGCTGCCCGGACCTATTGACAAGATCAAAGCAGAAGCCAAGCAGGCTCTTGCAGACGGAGTAGATGTACTCGCACCGGGCTGTGGAATTGCGCCCATGACCCCTCTCGAGAACATTAAAGCCATGGTCGCAGCAAGAGACGAGTTCTACGCCTGAGAAGGCACAAATTTTTATTTTTTTTTGCGGGCAAGTTCTTAGCAGGGAATTCCAGGCACCGGACTTCACGCCCGATTCATGTTTTTTTAAATTTGCCGGAAAGGGACCTCAGGGATGGGGTACATCCAGAACAGGGCCCTGACAGGCGGTCAGTTCAGGAGACTCAATCCAGGCAAATAATCCAGCAAACTTACAGGGACGGCTTATCAATCACAAAACTTATTTAAAATTATTAAAAACAAGAGCTGTTGAAAGGATTAGTTGAGAAATCTTAAACTTTTTTGGAGGAGGTTAAGATATGAGAACAGGAGTTGCAATTGACCTGGGAACCAGTGGATTCAGGGCCCAGAAAATTGACCTGGAGAGCGGCAAGATTAAGAAAACCGTGATTACTCTCCGGAATCCTCTGCCAGGAGCAAACGTAATGGACCACCTTGATTTTGCAATCCATTACGGGCTTGACAAAGCCCACGGGCTCTCGGCAACAGCAGTGAAAAATATCCTTAATGAGCTCGGAGTAAATCCCGAAGAAACAGAAAAGTTCGCAATCTGCGGAAATCCTATCCAGCTTTCTATCTTTCAGGGAATTTCCATTGAAGACCTGGCATACGCAGGCGAACGTAAGAAACAGAAGTATCATATTGAAGAGCAGAACAGAGATGCCCGGATTATACCTCTGACCGAAATCGCAGGATTTGAGGAGTTCAAGAACTGCAAACTGCTTGTTCCTCCATCAATAAAGCACGAGGTTGGAGCCGATGCACTTGCCCTTATTGTAAAAGCAGGCATGATCGAGAGCAATGAAATCGCAATTGCCACGGACTATGGGACAAATGCCGAGATGGCTCTGAAATCAAACGGAATTATTTATACAGGGTCGGCTGCTGCAGGTCCTGCTCTCGAAGGCCAGGAAATCGAATACGGATCCATTGCTTCCCCGCATACTATCTGTGATGTAGAATTTGAAGGAGAGAATCTGCGCTGTTATGTTCTTGACAAAGACATGAAGACGGCAAAAGGAGATCTCGTTAACCCGAAAACAGGAGACGTTGTGGAAAAGGGAGAGGTTACTGCAAAAGGCATCACAGGTACGGGAGTTATTGCCCTTATCGAAGCAGGAATGAGGAACAAATTAATAGTCCTGCCAAAAATCCAGACCCCTGAAAGCATTATCTACCTGCAGGACGGCATCAAGTTCACGGAGAAAGACCTTATTGCAGCCGGAAGAGCGATAGGCGCGCTCCGGGCAGGCCACATCACCCTCTGTGCAGCTGCAGGCATTGAGATGGAAGACCTCAAGATAGCCCACATGTCAGGAGCTGCCGGGACCTATATGGACGCCGCAAAAGCCCATCAGGTAGGGATGATACCTTACAACGCAAGTTATGTCTCCCAGATAGGAAACACCTCCCTAACAGTTGCCAGGGAAATTCTGCTTTCTGAAGACAGGCTCTGGGAACTGCAGGCAATTGCAAAGGAAATTCTGGGTACGCATGTGATGTTTGCAACCTCTGAAGCCTTTAAGGAAGCTTACCTTCTTGAACTTGCTTACTGGAACGAGGGCATGGCATTCAAGATGCTCCAGAAGTTCCTGAAAAAGAAAAAACTCCCCATGCTCAACGAGCCCTCAACCATCCTTAAAATCGACCGCCAGGTAGAAAGGGATATTCCTGTACTCGGAGAAGAAGGGCTTGAAGTGCTCGAAAAAGTAGGGACCTACCTTACCATGGTTATCGAAGACTGCCAGGGCTGCAAGAAATGTGTAAAGGTATGCCCGAACGGAGCCCTCAGAATGGATGACACAGGCCTTGTCAAAATAAGGACCGACCTCTGCGACGGGGCAAACTGCCAGCGCTGCCTGCATGCCTGCCCTGATGACAGGTTCAAATGGGAAAACCTGACCGTTGCAGGAATCTAATAATAAGGGAACGGAAAAAGGTAAGAACAATTAATCGAAACTGGAATAAAGCAGGATGCTTCAGGGGGAAGACTCTGACTCCCTGTTTTATTCGCAAATTAATAATCAGATTACAATATACCTGAAGATGTCCTTTTACCACGCTATTTTTATTGTTTTTACTGATTTTTCCAGCCTCTTCTTTTTTCATACTTTCAATTTCTATGGGCTGCCAGATAGGGTTAATAGATATCAACAAAAATTTTGACAAACTCCAATTCAGAGATAGAGAAATATACTTTGAGAATAGAAAAGTTGACACTTATATCCCTGAATTAAAGCAGGGTTTTACACTACTTTTTATATAAAATAGAATTAAAGGGACAAAAAGCAGAAAGCGGCAGAAAACGGAGGAAAAAAAGTGGACGTCATTGTTGTTGGAGGTTTTCTGGGAAGCGGGAAGACTACCACCATTATCAATATGGGCAAATACCTCGCAGAGAAAGGGAAAAAAGTTGCGATTATCGTAAACGAGATAGGAGAGATAGGGATTGACGGAGATGTGATAAAGCGGTTCGGATTCGATACCAAAGAAATCACAAGCGGGTGCATCTGCTGTTCCCTGAAAGTCGGGCTCAGGACAACGATGAACACTCTTGTAAATGTATATAAGCCTGACATCATAATGATCGAACCCACAGGAATCGCTTTCCCGCACGTCATCAGGAACGAAGTAGAACTTATGAACTTCGGCGAAGAAGTGAAAATCGCTCCTCTTGTAACCCTTATTGACGGCAGCCGCTTTAAACAGCTGATGAAAGAAGTTAAAGAATTTGCCATGAGGCAGATTATAGATGCTGAGATTCTGGGAATAAACAAGGTAGATCTGATTGAACCTATCAGGATACCAATCCTTGAAGCTTCGGTTCAGCAGTTAAATCCAAAAGCAAAGGTGGTTTTGCTTTCAGCAAGAGACACAGGCGAGAAGTTTGAAAATTTCATGCAGGAAATCCTCCCTGATGTTAAAGGTGTTTCGGAAAAAATCCAGACGGCCGCTGCTGCAGAAAAAAATTCAGGACCTATCGAGTCTCAAGAGACCGAAGATTCCATCAAAGCCTCCGGGGTTGGCAGTTATTCTGCGGAATTTTCAATTAAGGGCGGAGAAAACCTGAGCACGGAAGCAGCCAGAGAACTCACAACCGAATTGATGAATACGATAAAAGTACAGGTTCTGAAATTAAACCCTGAATTCGTAGGGCACATAAAACTCTTCCTTGACAACGGCATGGAAACCGTAAAGCAGAGCGTTACTATTTATTATGAAGATCCCCAGGAAGACATAATTAAGTCAAAAGAAGGAGCTCTCCCGACATTCAAGATCCTCTCTGCAGTTTCAAACGTTGACAAAGAAGCCCTGAAAGATGCCGTAAACAGTTCTGTGAAGGAGACCTTTGAGAAAAGGGGAATATATGTACATAAAGCCGGACATGAACATAATCACGGGCATCACGAACATAAACAGCAGGAAAACGTACAGAGAATCGTGAATATTAAAGGTATGAAAGAGTAAAAACAGGAAGAGAAAAGGAGAAAGTAAAAGGCGGATAAGATTGAAATTTTCCTTTTTCTGCCATTCTTCAACCATTTTTTTCATGAATTAATTAATGCCGGGAGGAGTTGCCAGAAATAATTCCGGGTTACAACTGGTAATAAATGTTAAGTTGTTTCCTCTGACCAGTCTATATCTCTGACCAGTCTATATCTCTGACCAGTCTATATCTCTGACCAGTCTATATAATACTGTGCAGGTTCATTTCGCCATTCCAGATAGGGCAAGTCAATGGTATTCCTGTAACCGGACTCTCAGAAGCCTGCATTATACTTTTTCTTCCAGGATAAAACTCACCCTGCCTCATATTTCTGCACGACTTGCTGGATTTCAATCCATAAAACAAAGCCTGCAGAAGATGGCAGAGGACAGAAATCATAGTCAATACGGCAGATAGACTGGTCATTGAGTGGATGATTTCAGGGGGGGGCAGAAGCCGGAAAAACAACTGGAGGGTTCTTTTGCTTTACTCGCAGAACCATTGTTGAGTACTGAGAAATCTTATGGCATCTGACAGTCCAAATACTATTAATAATAGAGCTAAAGGGATGAACCCCTCGGAGAGGATTATCAAAACTGTGGACACAACGGCAAGTTAAAAGCTGGAATACACACAGCCATCAGTTACAAAAATAAAAAAGCAATTACGGTTAAAGCCAGACTACCAATAAACCCTTTAAGCAGAGGAACTTTTGAAGGAAGGAAGTTTCCGGTTCAGGAAAGCTGTGACCTGACATGCAAAGACTTTATATAGGATGAAATTGTCCTCGCTCTTTGCCCGAAGATAACCCCCTCCATATGGAGAGAGAAAGTACTCTTTCATCTTCATAAAGTAACATGGCTTTGGGACGAAAAGAAATATATATAAAAAATTACAAAGTTTACATAGTAATAAATTGAAAACAGAGGGGAAAAAACTTACCAGGGGAAAAGTTTGCCACTTTTTGAAAAACGGCAGGAAAAAGGCAAAAAAATAAAGTTTATTTAGTACAGGGACAATTAAAAAAAAGGGAACTTCGAAAGATCTTCTTATATATAAATAAGAAAATAAAGTTTCGAGGAAGATGCAGAAGAATAAGTGAGCATGTTAAATTCACTTTAATGCTCTAAAGAGAAAGCCCTGATACATTACATTTTGCCTTACCAATATTCCACCATATAAAACAAATCCACTTGATAACCTCCTAAGCTCAAAGAAATGCCTGCATTTATTCAAGATTCTCAAATAGAGATATCTTCGAAAAGGCGATAATTGCTCAATAAATTTTGAAGCCATTGATCAAAACAAAGAGAAGAAAAAAACAATTCTTTTTTATAAAATCATTTGTGCGGAAAATTGGAGCCAGAATTATAAAATTATAGCTGCGCAAAAATTAGCACAGATGAAGGTATATTCCAGAAAAGCCAACTGTCATCTGCAAGTGAATTCCCGAATAGTAAAAGGGAGTACACCTTTCATCAGGTAACTGGGAAGAAAAGGCTAAAAGGCTGATAGGAATAGAGAAATCCTGAACCCCAGGAAAAAATTCGTTCCTAAAAAGTCTTAAAAACAGGATAAAGGCCTTTAATTCAGTATTATTGTGAAACCAGATAACCACCAGGAGGTTATTCATACCCCCACAATGGAAAGAGTTCGATCTGGAGGTTTTCGAATTCGTTTTCATTGTTTCAGACAGTATTTCAAAAGAAATACCTGAAACTCTGGGAGATTCAACTTGCAGGATCGAAGATCTGAGCAATCTGAGATCTCTTCATTATCAAAATGGAGGTTAAAATATGTTGGATTTGAAACTGGAAGATGTCGATGGCATATTAGTACGCTACAACGTCGCCCTCGAAAAGGAAATGACACCTGACGAAGCAGCAGAAGAGCTTTACCCGAAGGACAAACTCGTTTACCCAATTGCAAAAGCAATCTATGAGGGTGAAGAGGACGACGTAATTGAGGGCCTTGAAGCCGCAATTAAAGCAGGCAAAAAGCCAATCGACCTCATTGACGATGCCCTTATGATCGGTATGGGAGTTGTAACAAGACTCTATGATGATGGTATCATTTTCCTCCCCAACGTTATGATGTCTGCCGATGCAATGCTTGCAGGTATCGAATTCTGTAAGAGCCAGACAACAGAAGTCCCCGAAGCAAAGGGCAAGGTTGTCTGCCATGTTGCAGAAGGTGACGTGCATGACATCGGAAAGAACATCGTTGTTGCCCTCCTGAGAGCAAACGGCTATGATGTAGTTGACCTTGGAAGAGACGTTCCTGTAGACGAGGTCATCAACGCTGTTGTTGAAAACAAGCCAATCATGGTCACAGGTACTGCCCTCATGACAACCACCATGTATGCATTCAAGGAAGTTAACGACAAGCTCCTTGAGAAGGGAATAAAAATCCCATTCGCATGCGGTGGCGGTGCTGTGAACCAGGACTTCGTATCCCAGTATGAGCTCGGAGTCTATGGTGAAGAGGCTGCAGATGCCCCCAAGATTGCTGACGCAATCGTTTCAGGCATAAAAGACATAGCTGCCTTAAGAGAGGAATTCCACAAGCACTAAGGAGGGAGCAAAATGGTAAAGAAATACACTTCAATGGCTTACGCTAACGCAGATGAACTCATTTTCGGTAAATCAAAATTCCCAGTAAAGGCAGGCCTCGGACTCGAGATCGGTGCAGGTTACACATCCCCTGAAGTTAACTATGCCCCAAGACCTGAAGCTGGTAAATCCAAGGAAAAACTCGTAAAGGAATACGAAAGGATCACCACTGACATCATGGCAAGGATGGTCCAGATCGGAGCTCCTTCCGTAGTACTCGAAACCGAACACGTCCAGCAGATGTCCAACCACCCCTCCTGGGGAGCAGCTGTTGCACACGCCCAGAAGACCATCATGGAAGAATACCACGATGAATACGGCATAAAGTGCGCACTCCGCCACACAATTGGTGACATCCGTGAAGACCGTGACTTCCTCGACCTCAGAGGAGGAGACAAATACAACACCTTCCTCGAAGCTTTCGAGCAGTGTGCCAAGTCCGGTGCTGACCTCCTGTCCGTTGAATCAATGGGTGGTAAGGAAGTATTCGACTACTCCATTCTGAGAAACGACACTGCAGGTATCCTCTTCGGTATAGGTGTACTCGGCAGCATGGACATGGAAATGGTCTGGTCCGACATTGCAGCAATTGCAAAGAGAACCGGCACTGTTGCAGCTGGTGACACAGACTGTGCCCAGGCAAACACTGCAATGTTCATTGCAGGCGGTCTGCTTGACAAGAACCTTGCACACACAACTGCAATCGTTGCAAGAGCAATCTCTGCAGCAAGGTCACTCTGTGCATATGAAGCAGGCGCACAGGGCCCTGGAAAAGACTGTGGTTACGAGAACTCCATCATAAAGGCAATTGCAGGTGTACCAATCACACAGGAAGGTAAGACCTCAACCTGCGCTCACTCTGACCTCATGGGTAACCTGGTCATGCAGTGCTGTGACCTCTGGTCCAACGAATCTGTTGAATACCACGGTGAATTCGGTGGTACAACCGTTCAGTGCTGGTCCGAAACCCTTGCATACGACTGTTCCATGATGAACGTCGCCCTCAAGACCGGAAAGGCAAAGGACCTCAGGGACATCCTCGTTCTCTCCGACAAATACAGAGACCCACAGGGATATGTCCTCGCCTACGACAACGCCTACAAGGTTGGACAGGCAATTGCAAAGAACGGAAACGACAACTACCTCCGTGCAAAGGCCGCTGCAATCGAGTGCTGCAACATTATCGAATCCGGAGTCAACTCCGGCAAGCTGAGACTCACAAGGTTCGAAACCAATGCTCTTGCAAAGGTTAAAGCCGACCTCGTAGCTCTCACCGACGATGCTGACAAGTTCATGAGCGACAACCTGACCAAATTCAAGCAGGAAGTTGCAGTTTTCAGACCAGAAAACTATGGGCTCTAAGCCCTAAACTTCCTTTTTTTATTTTTTTTTCAAAAAATGGCTTCAGGAGAATAATCATGAGCGAAAACGCAGGAACTTCTACAGTAATTATTGACAAAACCGCAAACGCTGCCCCTCTTGGTTTTACTGGCCTGGGCCTCGCTGCAGTTCTGTTAAGTCTGAGCTATATCGGTGTATACCCTGCGGGGTCAATGGTCGTCTCCATGGCAATATTCCTGGGAGGATTTGCCCAGGTGTTTGCAGGAATCATGTCCTGGAAGAAAGGAGATATTTTTGCAGGAACAGCATTTTCAGCATTCGGGCTTTTCTGGTTCTCACTGGCAGGACTTATCGTTATGCCTGCAATGGGCTGGATTGAGGCCTCCTCTGGAATCGCAATGGCCGCATATCTCTTCATCTGGGGTGTGTACACCTTTGTTATGTTAATCATTACAATGAAGATTGGAGTTAGAGCCCTTCAGTTTGTATTTGTAACACTATTTATATTGTTTATGCTTCTAGCCGTCGTAAACGCAACCGGGAGTGCCGGGCTGCTTGTAGTGGCTGGATATGTTGGACTTATTATGGGCCTTGCGTCCATGTATACGGCTCTTGCTATGATAATGAATGAAGTCCATGGAAAGACAGTTGCTCCACTCTAAAGATAAAGTAATGACAGCATTACGCCCTCAGAAAAAGAAAAACGAAACGAAAAACGGAATGAAAAACGGATTCTGAGGAAACCTACACCAACCTCGAAGACCTACAAAACCCACAAAACGGAAGGGCAAAAACAGGATAGAAAGCCCAAAAAAATCCAACCCTTGAAAACACAGATTCATTATCTGTGTTTTCAATTACTTACCCTCTCCATATCTATTGATTTTACTGGCTGAAGATGCTGCATCCTGTACAACATAAGGACGGATGCAGGCATTAGAGGCTTTATTTGAATTTTAGATTATTATATTGTATGCTAAAATCTCTTTTAGACCCTTCAGGGTCCGCTTTACCAAAGGAGGATAGAAAAAATTCATTAGCGGTGAATTTCTGATGAAAGCGGACAAAGATTTGAATGAAAAACAGGAAATATCATATACAGCACTTTTTTTTAGCCTTGCGTTGACTATTTTTAAATTATTTGCTGGACTTTTAGGAAACAGCACAGCGCTTATTGCAGATTCGGTCCGCTCCTTTTCAGAGCTGATCAGCGAACTTAGAAAGTTTCTTGAAGTTTCTATAGCAAGCAAACCCGAAGACTGGAGCCATAATTATGGGCATGGAAAAGTTGCAACTCTCTTTATGGGAGCGGGAGCATGCATACTCCTTTTTGCTGGGGTACAATCAATAAATATGGCCTCACAAGAACTGCTAACATTTATACAGGGAAGAGAGACAGAAGCCCCTGAAATCTTTGCGTTATCAGCAGCTGCTCTTGCCCTTGTATCAAAAGAAATTGTTCCTTTTTTCAGCAGGAAAAAAGGAAGATATGTTGACGGCATTTCATCAGAAATTGGCTCTTATACCGGAAAGGCTCAAATCAGAAGTTTATTTTTCGCCTGTTTAGTTACTCTGGGCATAGGATGTACCTTTCTCCCCGGCAAAAACTGGGATGTAACTGATTCTATTATTGCAGCTCTTGTAAGCCTTTACCTTCTCGGAACCTCGGGCAGGCTCCTGTATGGTACTGTCAATGAACTCATAGAGGCTTCCCTTGATGAAGAAGATAACCGAAAGATCAGCGAAATAATAAACAAAACCGAAGGAGTTACGGGTTCCAGCGAGCTTAAAACAAGGAGAATAGGAAGCGGAATAGCGATCAATGCCTGTATTACTGTGGATAACTCTTTAAATATCCAGGAAGTTGCGGAAATTGCGGACCAGGTGGAAAAAAGATTGAAAACAGCATATGGTCAGGATATCTATACTCTTATAAAAGCAGAACCTGATCCTGAAAGAAATTGTTCAATCCAGAAAAAGATTGGAATCCCTGAAGAAGGAAAAAAAATAACGGTATAAATAAGCAGGATAGAAAGGTATGAGACATCAAACAAATAATTATAAGTCAGAAAAATAAATATAAATCCAGACAAATAATTATGGATTCGAAAAAATAGGATATTAAAAATAATATAATAAAAAAGGGAAACCAGAAGTGGTAAGTGAAAAAATAGTGCTCTGAAAAAATAACACTCTTATAATAATCAATTAAAACCTGAAAAAACGCTTCTGGAATTAGAATTTTTAAATCCGCCTTTCGAATTATCTGGATATTATCAGATATCCATTTAGCTACTTACATCTTTAACAACTATTCAGACTTAAAGTATAACGCAGGCTTTAACCATCACCGGAATTCAGCGCATCCGGAATTAAATAGGCTCAAAACTGACCGGTTGTCAACAATAATAACCCAGAAACTGAAAACTTTCCGGAAAGCCTGAAGAAGTTACTATCCAATTCATAAAAGAGGTAAATGAGGAAATGCACTTCAGTCTTGGAATAGACGCAGGGGGCACGTATACAGATGCCGTTATCGTAAGAGATTCCGATGGAGCGGTAGTTGAGTCAAGCAAAGCTCTGACAACTTACCCCGACCCCCTGCCCGGAATGAAAAATGCAATCGACAGGCTGGACCCCGAATATCTCGGAGACATAAAGCTCGTATCCGTATCAACCACACTATCTACAAATACAATTCTGGAAAGCACGGGATTTCCCGTAGGGCTGATCATGGTAGGAGACTACGTGATCCCTGAGAAACTTCCTACAGATTACTGGATAGCAGTCTCGGGCGGGCATAACAGTGACGGAGAAGAATTAAAAGCCCTGAACCTTGACGCGGTAAAAGAATTCGCACTCAAAGTACAGAGTAAAGTTTCCGCTTTTGCAGTTTCTTCTTACTTCAGCAACCGAAACCCCGAGCATGAGCTTGCAGTTAAAAAAGCTGTAAAGGAACTCACAGGACATCCGGTTGTTTGCGGGCATGAGCTGTCCCAGGACCTTGGAGCCTACGAGAGGGCTATAACTGCTTTCCTTAACGCTCAGCTGATTCCTATTACCCATAAATTCATCCAGGCAATAATCAGAGAATTCGAAATCCGCGGAATCAATGCAAATATGCTGATGTTAAAATGCGACGGGGCGGTGGTCGGGATCGAAGAAGCCCTGGAAAAACCCATTGAAACCATTTTCTCAGGTCCTGCCGCAAGCCTTGTAGGCGCATCTCACCTCAGCAGGCTTGACACATGCGCTGTAATTGATGTTGGAGGGACAAGCACGGATGTTGCCATGATGCAGAAAGGAATACCTGAACTCAGCAGCTCGGGTGCGGTGGTAGGAGGCTGGCAGACCCGTGTAAAGGCTATCCGCATGGAAACTTCAGCAACCGGAGGTGACAGCCATGTATGGCTTAAGGGCGACAGAATCAACGTTGGTCCCCGCAGAGTAATTCCCCTATGCAGGGCTGCGGTTTTATATCCAGGATTCAGGGATAAACTCAAGCAAAACAGGGTAGCAAAAGGTTACCTCTGTGAAAACATTCAGGTAACGAAATTTTTTGTCAGGACTGGGTTCAGACCTATAGAGCTGAAAGCAGGAGAACGTGAAATCTACAGGCAGATAGGGACAGAGCCTGTTTCCTTCGGAGACCTGCTTATAGCCCTGAAAAAGCGCCCTTCCCCTTCAATACTCGATTCACTTATACAGAAGAGGCTGATCCAGGCTATTGGATTTACACCTACAGATGCCCTCCATGTACTTGGCGAATATACAGAATGGGACGTGGAAACTGCAAGAATAGGAGCTTACTTACTTGGAAGGCCACTTAAGCAGGACCCGGAGGATTTCAGTGCAGAAGTAAAGCGCAGGGTTGCACGCAATATTGCCGAAGACCTTATCGCATATATGATAGAGGGAATGCCGAGGGATGAGATTGACAGAGTGCTTAAAGGAAAAAATTTTACGCGCTTCAGTGTAGAAATCCCGGTCGTGCTTCTTGGAGGCCCTGTAGGGGCATATGTTGAAGAACTGAGAAGACTGATCAATGCAGAATTTATAGTTCCCGAACACGCTGATGTCGGTAATGCGGTAGGGGCTCTTGTCGGAAAAGGGATTAAAAGAGTGGAGATCCTCATAAAAACAAGGCTCGTTCCCAGGACCAGAGAAGAAGTTCCCGCAGGTGAGGAGCACTGTGAAGCTCCGGAGAGTGAAGTTATAAGAGAAATGCTCAAGGAGGAAAAGAAAAACGAGTTTATTGTCTTTTCCCCATCTGAAAGGAAAAAGTTTGAAGCATATGCTGAAGCCCTTGAGTATGCCGAAAAGCTGGGGAGGCAGCTTGTTATGGATTACATGATCAGCGCTGGGCTTGGAAAAGAAGATATAAGAATAGATGTAAGCAGGAAGCATCTGTCACCCAGCGGATGGACAGATGTTCCTCTGGAGACAAAACTCGTTTACGTAGGTGTAGGAATTCCCAGGAATAGCGTAAATGCCTGACAATAGTATGGCAGGAGACGGAAGTTGTTGAACATTATAAGTAAAAATATATATCTTGAGGCATAACCCTATAAATCCGGCTAGTAGGGATTAAATACAGCTGAAAAAGGGATACGGATTGCCTAAAATAGAATAAAAAATGGGGCTTTTTGATATGCAATATAGTCTGGGTATTGATGCAGGTGGAACATACACGGATGCTGTTATCTTGAGAGATTCGGACAGCAAGATCCTTGACACCAGTAAAGCAGTTACCACCTATCCAAACCTGATGACCGGAATTCGAAACGCAATTAATAAGTTGAACCCGGAATATCTCAAGCAAGTAAAACTTGTATCGGTTTCTACAACTCTCTCTACAAATACAATTCTGGAAAGGACAGGATATCCTGTCGGCCTGATCCTTGTAGGAGTTGATACCGCTACCAGGGAGCTTCCAGCCGATTACACGATTACGGTTAAAGGAGGACACGATAGCAACGGAGACGAACTTCATCCTCTCGACATCGCATCTGTAGAGCAATTTGCGATCAGTCTTAAAAATAAAGTGTCTGCATTTGCTGTTTCTTCATATTTCAGTACCAGAAACCCTGAACATGAGGATAAGATAAAGGAAGTAATCCTTAAACTTACGGGGCACCCCGTGGTTTGCGGGCATGAACTGTCCCAGGAGCTCGGAGCTTACGAAAGAGCGGCTACAGCAGTTTTAAATGCCCAGTTAATCCCCATAACCTATCAGTTCATCCATTCTATCATGACTGAAATAAATGAAAGAAACCTTGATGCAAAGGTCCTTATGCTGAAATGTGACGGCTCAGTCATAGATATAAAAGGGGCAAAACTGCGCCCGATTGAAACCATTTTTTCGGGCCCCGCTGCAAGTATTATGGGAGCTTCATACCTTTCAGGGCTTGATACATGTGCTGTCATTGATGTTGGCGGGACAAGTACGGATGTCTCCATGATTAAGAACGGGGAGCCGGAACTCTGTGAAAAAGGAGCAATTGTTGGAGGCTGGCAGACCCGCGTGAAAGCTATAAAAATGGAGAGTTCCGCAAACGGAGGAGACAGCCATATATGGTTCAAAAAATGCATAAGAATAGGACCCAGAAGAGTCATGCCCCTCTGTGTTGCTGCAGTAAATTATCCAAATTTCAAAGAAAAACTTGAGAAAAATCCCATACCTTTGAGAACCATGCTCAATGAGCATATTCAGCCCACAAAATTTTTTGTCAGGACCGGAGCTGCGCTTATCAATCCTACAGAGAGTGAAGTAAAACTGCTTGAAGCAATAGGAGACGAACCTCTCTCTATCCACGATATTTTAAATAAAATGAAGCGTTTCCCCTCTCCTGAAGTCCTCGATTCTCTGCTCAACCAGAGAGTAATTCAGGCAATAGGCTTTACACCTACAGATGCCCTGCATGTCCTTGGAGAATACACAGAATGGGATGTAGGGGCTGCCCAGATAGGAGCCAAAAAACTTTCCCGCTTTACTCAGCTGGGAGCGATCGCTTTCTGTAAAAAAGTAAAGCAGCAGGTTGCGAAAAATATGGCTTACAGCCTGATATCCTTCATGCTGGAAGGCAGGGGGAAAGACGGAATAAAGCTGATGCTGGAAAAAGAAGTTCCTATCCAGTATAAAGTGAATATTCCCATAGTTTTGCTGGGAGGACCTGTAAAAGCTTACTATGGAGAGCTGAAGTCTCTCATTGATGCAGAAATTATTGTCCCGGAGCAGGCAAGAGTAGGTAATGCTGTAGGAGCCCTTGTAGGAAAAGGAATTAAAAGAATTGAGATAATTATCAGACCAAGTTCAATGGAAAACCCGGATCAGAATTTCCTTGTATTTACTCCGGCTGGAAGAAAGAAATTCGAACATTACAGGACTGCAATGGAATATTCTCAAAAAGCCGGCGAAGAGCTCATTCTGGATTCGATGAAAGATTTCGGGCTTCCGGAAAGTTCAATAAAGATAGATACCAGCATAGAATATCTTGTTCCCCCTGGATGGAAACAGACCCCAATGGAAACAAAGATGACATTTGTGGGGGTTTGTACCCCTGGTGCTTTAATAGACTGAATATTTGCATTCATCCCATAGGGAATTTAAAAAATACCGGAGAAATAATCCTGAATTTGAAAGAGAACGGCCAGAGAACCAGCCTGCCGAAAGAAAGAATCTGCAATGGTTTGCATGAAATGATACTGCAGGAAGTAGGGAGAGATGGAGTCTTCACTTATTGATCTTGTTTTCCGCTCCGATAAAAGAAAGAATCTTCTTATACTGCTGGATAGCGGCTCAAAAAGTATTGATGAAATAAGGGATGAACTGGACGTTACTGCCACGTCGATCCTGCCCCAGATAAAGAAACTGATAGACAGCGATCTTATTGTCCAGGAAGACAGGATGTATAAGCTCACGGTACTGGGAGAGTTTATAATTAAAAAGGTAAAGCCACTTATCAGTGCCCTTGATGTTGTGGAAAAAAACAACAGTTACTGGACAGGCCATGATTTGAATTCAATTCCCCGCCATCTTCTTGAAAGGATCGCAGAGCTTGGAGACTGCACCCTGATAGAGCCGGACCTGAACCACATTTATGAGCCTTCCCAGAAGATTATTGATAGTATGGTAAATGCAAAAATGACTGCAACCTTTGCTTCTTATTTTAATCCTGCCTATTTGCCTCTGTATGTAGAACTTGGGAGAAAGGATGCCGAACTATCCCTGAATTTTACACAATCTGTATGGGACTATCTCTCAAACGAACACTCTGATATGATAAAAGAGTTAATGGGAATGGATAATGTAAGCATTTATATTTCCAGAGAAGTAAAGATCTCTGAAATTACGGTAACTGATGAAATAATGCTCCTGGGGCTCTTTGATAAAAATGGAAAGTTTGATCAGCAGTTTATTTTGAGCTTTGAGCCCGGTGCCCGGAAGTGGGGACAGGAATTATTTGATTATCTCAAGAGACTCTCCAAACAGGTAAAATAATATAAACTTAAAGAGAGAAAAAGAGGAAAAACAGAATGAAACCCACAGCTATTTCTAGATGTCTATCCTGTCCAGTTTTTCTTGAATATGAAGAGATCACCAATCAGGGGTTTGCCGGATAAATTCCTGAATGAGGGACTCCAGAGACGAAATAATGAAAAATGATTATATATCTTATTGTAGTAATTTGTTACGCAAAAATGGCAATTTTCAGGATTTCCCTGCAGTTCTTAACCTGTGAGAGTGCTTTTCCATAACTGTAAAGTTGGAGAAGTAAGAGAAGTGTTTAAACTTCCGGTATAGAGATATATACAATGTTGGATATAACAGGATGAAAAACAAGAGAGGGAATTAGATGGAATCATCATTACTTGATGTTCTCTTTCTTTCAGAAAAAAGGAAAAACCTACTTCTGCTTCTTATGGACGGACCCAAAACTATCGAGGAGATTAAAGATACACTCGATGTACGTTCAAGCCCGATAATGACCCAGATAAAGATCCTGATGAAGCAGGACTTAATTGTTGAAAATAACAGGCTATATAAGCTTTCCAGTATCGGAGAGATTCTTGTTCCCAAGATGAAAGCTATTCTCGAAACTTTTAATGTCTTCGATAAAAACCATGATTACTGGATAAACCAGGATATGACGTCAATTCCTCCCGAGTTTCTGGACAACATAGGAAAACTGGGAGACTACATGGAAGTAAACCCCGACCGAAACCATGTTTTCGAGTACCCGAAAGAGGTTGTTAAACACCTTTCCGAATCCGAGAAGGTAATGATCTCCTCGTCATTTTTCCTTCCCATCTATCCTTCTCTCTGTATAGAGCTTGCCGCAAAAGGTACGGATATTACTCTTGTATTCACGGAGTATGTCTATGACAGGATGCTCAATGACTACAAAAAAGAGCTTGAACACTTCCTGAACCTGAAGTATACCAAACTTTATGTCTGCAATAATAATAATATGAAAATCGCGTCAAGCATAGTTACGGAGAAGTTTATGGCTCTGTCCCTCTTCTGTAACAGCGGGATCTATTACAACCACAACCTGGTAAGTTTTGATGAAAGTGCACTTAAATGGGGAAAAGAACTTTTCGACCACTATAAGAGTATGGCGAGGCCGATTACCAGGGTCTGAAAGAAAATTCTCCTTTCTCTTTCTGCCAGGATTCCAATGAAAATAGCTTCAGACAGAACGGCTCTTGAAGGGTAATGTTCCTGAAAGCAATAAGGGGATGCTTCTCCACAAGAGAGTTATTACACTATCATGTGTATGCTTTTTTTCTTACTTTCTAAAAAAATTCAAGATCTCAAAAACCAGTAGTATCTGTAGAAAAAAGTAATTTTAAAAAGGGAGAACTGAGGATCTCAGCTCACCCTGACTGTGACATTCATTTCCGGAGCATCTTTTATAGTGAAAAGGTAAGTTCCCGATTTAGTAAAGGTGTAGCTGTAAGGGACCCTGTAAGTAAGATTCTGATCAGGGAAGAGAGCTTCTTCGCTTACCAGGGTATAAGTTCCCTGCCTTTTCTTGCTCCACCAGGAGACTGTATCCCCCACCGAGATATCCAGTTCTGAACGCGTTACTGATTGCGTTGTTGCATTATAGTACTCAAGGTAAACAATATATTTTTCTCCAGACCCTGAAGTAGCGTTTTCCTGCGATACGTTGTCCTGCGCTGAGGCATCTGAAGCATTGGATTCTTCAGCGGCAGGCTCTGTGTCTTCCCCTGTACAGCCGGAGGCAAACAGAAACACAAACACCAGAAGTAAAACCAGAATATTCCCTTTCATGAATCTCACCATCTTTTGGTCTTTATTTATAAGTTAATTTGTATTCATTATCTTTTTGATAGATTTCAGATGTAAGTGAAAATGAACAGAAAAGATATGGGAAAAACAGGATCTAAAAGAAAAAAATAAGGAGAATTAAAGGGTTTTTAGATCAAAAATTGGGTAAAAAGTCAGCAAAGAGGAAAAAACATTCAAAAATCATAAGAGGCGTAATAAAAGGTAAATATAACGAACATGAAGTGAATAACTAAAGAACAATTAAAAATAAGAATTTACGTCCCGACTGAGACTTGAACTCAGGTCTAAGGCTCCGCAGGCCTCAAGGATATCCACTACCCTATCGGGACGCAAGCGAGCACCACTCATAAGCACATACTAGAATATAAACCTTATTATTCAAAAGCCAGCCGAGCATATGAAGAATCTGTACGGCGTTCCTGAAAAACGAAGGGAAAAAAACCATTTTTCCATGACTTCACTATCAATAAAGATTAAATGCAACAAGTTCTTTTTTATAATTTATGTCGATGACCATAGGCCTTGCAGGAAAGCCCAATGCGGGCAAATCCACCTTCTTTAAAGCGGCTACCCTTGCAGATGTTGAGATTGCGAATTATCCTTTCACAACTATAAATGCCAACCACGGCGTTACATATGTCCGGGCTGAATGCCCTTGCAAAGAGAAAGGAAAAACATGCGGGAAGTGCGTGGACGGGGTCAGGCTTGTTCCTATTGACATCATAGACGTTGCAGGGCTCGTGCCGGATGCATGTAAAGGGAGAGGGCTCGGAAACACATTCCTTGATGAACTCAGGCAGGCTCAGGCGATAATTCATGTTGTAGATGCCTCAGGCGGGACAGACGCTGAAGGAAACCCTGTAGATATAGGAGACCACAACCCCCTCGATGATGTGGCTTTCCTGAACAGGGAAATTACAATGTGGCTGTACGGAATTCTTGAGAGGAACTGGGTTAAGCTTTCCAGAAAAATCCAGGCAGAAGGGCTCAAGCTTGAAATAGTGATTTCAGAACAGCTTGCCGGCGCAGGGATAAAGGAATCCCACGTAAACGCAGCCTTGATAGAGACAGGGCTTGCAAGGGTGGATCATGTTAAGTGGACTGAAGAAGATATGATCCGGCTCTGCGACTCCATGAGAGAAATCAGCAAACCAATGCTTATTGCTGCAAATAAGGCTGATATTGCCCCAAGAGAAAACCTGGATAAGCTAAGGGAACTTGACAGAATAGTGGTATCCACGAGTGCAGCAGCCGAACTGGCTTTAAGGTCAGCGGCAAAGGGCGGGATAATAAAGTATACTCCAGGAGATAGAGACTTTGAGCTGCTAACGGAAGATGTCACAAAACCCCAGAAAAAAGGGCTTGACGCTATCCATAAAGTACTCGAAAGGTTCGGCACTACCGGCATTCAGGAGTGCATAAACAGGACTGTCTTTGAACTTCTTGATCTTATTGTAGTATATCCTGTAGAGGACGAAGGAAAATGGTCCGACAAACTGGGTAATATGCTGCCAGACGCCTACCTAATGAAAAGGGGATCTACCTGCCACGACCTTGCATACCAGATCCATACCGAAATAGGAGACCGTTTCCTGTATGCGGTGGATGCAAGGACAAGGCTCAGGCTTGGGGAAAAACACGAACTGAAAAACGGGGACGTAATAAAGATTGTATCTACTGCAAAGTAACCAGCATAGGGAAAGCGAAAAATTCAGACAGGAAAACAGAGGCGTGAGATACAATTCATAAGATAAATAATTCATTAGAGAAATAATTAAAAAGAAATACCGCCCCAATTAAGGCTTTATTAGAAGGAGTATCAATGGACCTGCTTTCCTTTGGTCAGCCACTTTATGAGAAATACCTTGCCTGGCAAATAACAAGGTCAGCTACAAAAATTCCAGCCCATGTAGCTCTTATTCTCAAGGAAACAGATCTCCTTGAATACAGAGGAATTGAAAAACTCCTTTCCGCTCTCCTTACATTCAGAAAGTTTAAGGTAGAGCTTGTGAGCATCTATGTGGATATTCTTGAGGCTGACCAGCCGGTGAAAACCGAGCTTGCTTCAACTCTTGGAGAGAGACTGGAAGAAAGCTTCATGGCTCTTCCTTCCGGAACAGGTTATGAAATATATGGACTTGAAGGAGAAGTAAAAAGCAGCCGGCAGGGAAGGGATTTTTTTGTATATTTATCGCTTGGTTTTGGAGGAAGAGGGGAAATCACAAAGTCTGTAATTTCTATCCTCAACGATGTTAAGGCTGGACGCATCAGGCCTGAAGACGTCGACGAAAAAATGCTTGAATCACACCTCCTTGTCAAGCATGAGCCTGATATAATGATCCGTTCTGGCGGGCAGAAACTTTCGGATTTTCTTGTATGGCAGTCCGTTTATTCGGAACTCTATTTTACGGACGTTAACTGGAAAGATGTGAGAAAAATAGACCTTCTGAGAGTGATAAGAGACTTCCAGAAGAGGCAGAGAAGGTACGGAAAGTGAAAATCGGGGAAAGAACCGGAAGCCGTTATTCTGTGATAGTGTGCCCCAGATGCAGGCAGCATGCCCAGATAACAGAGCCTGGAAAAAAGACTCTCAGATGCCAGCACTGCGGATCTCTCCTTCAGGCCCGGAAGCTCAGAGTACTCGGTTCTTTTGAAGAATTATCCGAGGCTGTGGACTTCAGAACCCGCCTGCAAGCTGAAATTTCCGGAAAAGGAACAGAAACTTTTTCCCTGAACACCTTTCAAAAAGAAACCGGCAGCTCAGGTTCTGAAGATAAACCCATACAAAAAACACCTGAACTTTCGGTATCCGAAGTTTCCTCAGGAAGCGTGTCAGCCAGTAAAGACCGGAAGTCTATCATGACTGGGATCCTTGAAGCTTCAGGTGGAAAAATGAAGATCGAAGAGTTTCGTGAAAAAGCTCTTGAAAAAGGGATCGTTGAAGAAAAGTTTGAGACAACCCTGAAAAAACTTATGGAAACTGGAGAAATTTATTCTCCAGAACCAGGAATTGTAAAACTTATATAATTGCGAGTTTCCATCGGTATGCATTGATGATTTCTATTACTGAAGAAATTATTATCAAATATTGAATTACCATCAAATATTGAAGAGCTGCCATCAACTATTGAGTAATTACTATCAACTTGTTACTACTATCAACTTGTTACCGAGAATTCCCCGCTGAAAATTTATTGTTCATGAATTCTTTTTTAAGGTCTCTATTTAATTGGCTGCCACTTAAAAAGGCTGAGAATGGAACAAAAGACAAGTCAAAGAGAAGTCAATAAAAATGACTCTAAAGAATTGTTTGTTGTCAGGAAACTCTCGTTTTCAGGAATCTCAGCAGGCATTTATTACGAAGTCGAATAAGAAAACATATATTAAGTACGAAAAGATTTACTATAATTAAGTATTTAAAAGCAAAAAAGAATCCGGTTTGAGTAATTAAACAACGGGAAATGAGATTCAAAGATTATTATATTAATCCGGAGCTTACTGAAATAAACCCCCATTAAGCTGTCCGAAAAACTATTTACAGAAACCTCACTGAAGCCGCCTGGAATTCATTCATCAGATTCGTCTATAAAAGGTTCAGTACGTGGTTTTGTAGTTTTATCATTATTATCCGTAAACATTACGGGATTGATACAGGGTATAACGGTGTTATAGATATGATGGATCCGCAAATAGAAAGAAAACTCATTGAAATCATGAGGGTAATTCACGAAAGTGACAAGCCCATAGGTGCCCGGGCTATAGCTGACGAACTGAACAACCGGGGCTATGATATAGGAGAGCGGGCTGTCCGTTACCACCTCAGGATCCTGGATGAGAGAGGGTTTACACGCAAACACGGATACGCCGGGCGTACACTTACTGATCTTGGAGAAAACGAAATGAATGACGCCCTTATAGGGGATCGTTTCGGCTTCGTAATATCCAGGATAGAAGAAATGGCATTCAGAACCACCTATAACCCCGAAACTGACAAGGGGGACGTTGTGGTAAATATTTCTTATTTTGACAAGGACGATTTTGAAACTGTTATTGAGTTAATTTCGTATACTGCCCATGCAGGCTATATGATAAGCCCGAGGGTGAGGATCTTCGAAGAGGATTCATTTGAAGTGCCTCTTCCTCCAGGGAAGATAGGAATAGCCACCGTCTGCAGCGTCACTTTTGACGGGATTCTCCTGAAAGCAGGAATTCCCGTAGAACCAGCCTACGGAGGGATCCTCCAGATAGAAAACAAAAAGCCTTCCCGCTTCCTTGACCTTATTTCTTACAGCGGAACTTCTATTGACCCGATAAAGATTTTCATGAACAGGACTCCTACTTCAGTCCTTGAAGTACTTGAGAAAGGGGAAGGAAAAATCCTTGCTAATATGCGGCAGATAAATGCCTCTGCTTATGAAATGACAGGAAATATCTTGAAAAAGGCAGAAAAGGTGGGTCTGGCAGGATGTATCACTTTAGGGGAAATTGATGAGTATTTACTTGGAGCTCCGGTTGAAACCGGGAAGTTCGGGGCTGCAGTGGTTGGAGGAATTAACGGCATCTGCGCCATTGAGGAAACAGGGATTGAAATAGAAACAAACCCGATTTCTACCATGCTGGATTACCAGACAATGAAAGAAATATGATTTTAATTTTTAGAAAAGAGAAACAAAAAACTGACGTAAACACGAGGCAGGCAGATGTTCAGGCTGACAGTGCTGTATGATAATGAAGCCTGCCCTGGTTTTACAGGAAGCTGGGGGTTTTCGGCTCTAATCGAGACAGGAACAGAAACCCTTCTTTTTGACACAGGGTGGGATGGCACTCTCCTTTTAAAGCATATGGAGAAAACAGGTATTGATCCTGCCTGTGTAAGTAAACTGATCCTTTCCCACCAGCACTGGGACCATATAGGGGGCTTGCCTGAGATCCTTTGCGCAAATCCCGGGATTACCGTTTATGCTCCTGTATCTTTTTCAGAGAATCTAAAAAGAGAAATTAAGAAGAGAACTGCACTGATCGAGGTGAAGGAAGCTGTTGAGATATCTGAGGGAATCTGGAGTACAGGAGAACTGGGAGATAAAATAAA